>ENA-OQCN01001636-OQCN01001636.1-human-gut-metagenome-genome-assembly--contig:-NODE-1636-length-10676-cov-2.114039_pt1 | contig 10676 bp, 13 predicted proteins | sample MGYA00242497_ERZ504576 | MGnify/ENA primary metagenome ERZ504576 (study PRJEB26092, sample SAMD00036296) | human gut metagenome | host: Homo sapiens | study: EMG produced TPA metagenomics assembly of...
ATATCGGACCACACATATGTATGTAATAAAGGTACTTCAAACTAAAAGCCGAACAGAATTAAACTTGTGGGAAATAGGATGGATGAATCCCCGATAGCTCAAAGTAACTTAAGTGCATTGGGCAAGTAACTTAACTTACTTGACACTTTCACTTAACTTACTTGGCTCACGAAGTCAAGTTACTTTATTTGCCCTATATTTCTCAAATAAATTCTGTTCGGCTATATAAAATGGCAAGTTCTAGTTTTAACTTTATCCTCCCTTTCCTTTATACAAGTTTATTCTTCGGGTATATAAATGATTTCTCCATTATCCAATTCATAGGCAATACCCACCTTTTTTCCTTTCTTGCCGCTTTTGACATCCTGATCCTCAGAAGGGGTATAACGGTTAATCTTCTGCCTTCCTTGGTTATGATTTCCATGTTTTCCTTACCCGGATTCTTCACCATCGTAAAATCTTCCTGACTAAACATTTCAGTCATATTATAACGGGTAACCAAGGCCACCATTAACGCTACAGCAAACACCATCGCCACATCAAACAGATTGCTGACCACGCTCATCGGGTCACTATCCTCCTCTTTTCTTAATAAATTACGTTTCATCTCAAGCTGTACGTTTTTCAGTGAGCAATTCAGAAAGGAATTCCAGATTAGTCATATCCTGTAAATACCAGCGTTGCTTCACCTGCTGGGTTATGAAACCGATAGCACTAGAAAACAGACCAACTACAGTCGTAGCAAAAGCGACCTGCATATTATACGCCATAGAAGCGATATCACCAGTAGAAAGTCCCACCAAAGCAGGTCCCATTGGAATCAATGTACCCATCAATCCAAGCATCGGTCCCATCTTGGTCAATGTTTTTGAAATAGCCAAATCCTTATCAGCAGTAATTTCAAAATCAGCCAACAGGCGCTGCACATGTGCCGGACGGTCTTTTGACTCCAACACCCGACGGATATACGCAATGACCAACGAGTTCGACTTCACAGGAAGTTTGCCTTCCAATTCGGGCAAAGTATCTATAGTCAGTGTATCAAGCTGTTGACGCAACAACGCATCCGTACGCCGAATAGCCAGATACTGCCCGAAAAAACTGCCTATCAATAATAGCGAACGGATGAAAAGAATAATAAGCAATACAACAACAGGGACTAAAAGTCCGTTCGAAATCCAAAACAGAATGTCTGATATAAGATTCATAATGTCAGTAAGTTTTAAATGTTTGTTTTTATTCGTCTATATTTATATATAACCAATCCAATGAGTCCTCCACCTGCCAGCATAATTATCAAGCCGGTCAATGCCCCCCAATCCACCTCGCTTACACCTGTTACGGCGGTACGACCATTTACAGTAGCAATAATTCCCAATATGGCGGTCAATGCATTAGTGAGGAACAATAGCTCCAACCGTAATTCCTTTTCCGGCAAAAGATAACGAAGAAACAATGTGCCTGCAGAAATCAATATCAATACACCTGCCGCCATACTCCATGCGACAAGAGAAAAGGAAACACCCGGAAAAGAGAAGATAAGATATACCAATCCGCTAAACAAGACAGGAAATATCAAAATCCCCGGAAACCAACGTAAAGCACGGTAAGCCCAAAGAGTACGTTTCTTAACAGGCCCTGTAGTAAGCACATGAACAGCCAACATACAAAAAGCCATCTGTAAGGCAACTTCCACTGTAAGCACCACCGAAGTGTCAAGCATCAATTGGACATTTGCCAACCAATCAGCAATCTGTGTCTTAGACTGCTGAATAGCATATGGCCACATCAGTCCCACAAAGAGGGTGGCTACAACAGCTATTGCTGCAACCGATCCTCGTTTACGAAATGTCTGTTTCATCATAAAATTGAAACAGACCAATATCATAAGAACAACTACAACTGTTTCCATAGCCTGTTATTCCTGCATTTTTTTACGGCGACAACGCACCAATACAATTAAAACAAGAACTGCAGCCACCACTACAACACAAACAACAGTATTGCTTACCGTATTCGTCTGTTGTTCCGTACCGACTGTATTCATCTCTTCTTTTTTCATCACCATACCCTTTTGCTCTTTTGAAGCAGCAACTTCACGTATCTGACTGATGTTTTCCTTATACCGGGATGCAGTCTGTGCATCCGTTTTAGAAGCTATGAACTGACGTAATTTAGCATTATCACAAACAAAACCAGAACAAGACGGTTTATATTTATTCACCAAATCGGTATGTAGTTTGGCAATATCCGCTATCTGTTGCCCGCTAGCCTGCCACATTCCTTTACGGATAGTTTCCATCATTACCGCAGTCATTTCTTCCAAAGCGGCAGGGTTCTGCTTTTCAAAATAATCCTGCACTCCCAAGTTAAATTTATCCTTTACATACACATCATATATCTCATTCCACATTTCCTTATCAACAGCCTGAGGTTTCATGACATTCCAACCATACGTATTTTGCACAATCTCAGCAAAAGTATTAGCTGCGCCGGCCTCCCCTTTCATTTTTTCCTTAATATAAGCAGGATTGAATATTGTGGTACGGCTCTCTATACCAATAGCTTCTTTCACCTCTTGCATACGGGCATTGTTACGGTTACGATAGTCGCTCAGATACGCATCAGGATCTTTACCGGTCACATTACGGACAGCAAGATTCATACCTCCCATAAACTCATACACATGATCCAGACTTAATGCACCCCATGTATTGCTTTGACGTGGCTGAATAACCGCATCCGTACGTGTCAAAGCAGCTTCCAAAGCAAATTGGCGAACAGTTTCCCAATTCTTTTCACTACCATAAAAAGCACCCATATTATTCAAATAAACATCGGCGATTTCCTTTTCACTTTCCCAACGGTCACCAGATTGCACCATACTTTGTATACCCGTACCATAATTACCATTCACTCCTCCGAACACACGGAAAGTAGACATTTCACGGGCCTCTTTTGGAGTCAGACCTTTTTCTATTAATACACGTTCAGCTTCCACAACACCTGCTGCTACTTGATTTTCAAATTGATCTTCTCTAGCATTGGCTGCCATCTCTACGGCACGATTAACAAGAAACAGACGTGAAGCGGCAATATCTCGCAGCTGCCCGCTAGTCTGCACTACCACATCAATACGAGGACGGCCTAATTCAGCAGAAGGAATCAGACGAAGATCCGTCACACGCCCAAACGTATCACGAACAGGCTCTACACCCAGCATATAAAGCACCTGTGCAATAGTAGCACCGCCGGTTTCTATAAATTCTCCACTCCATAATGTATAACTTACTTTACGAGGAACAGAGTCATTATGACGACGGCGATACATTTCGATAGTGTTGTCAGCCAATTGTTTTCCTTTTTCCCATGCAGATTCCGACGGAGTTTCTTCAGCATTGATAGCGAAAAGATTTCGTCCTGTAGGTAATGTATTAGGATTGGCGATGGGATCACCACCCGGTGAAGGCTGCGTATATCCTCCGTTCAACGCATTCACCATAGAGGTCAATTCTCTTTCCGGACTTTCCAAAAGAGCACTCTTATAATTGCCCACATTCTTCAAGGTACGTTCTACTTCCACGACAGCCAAAGCAAAATTCATCTCCTCTTTAGAATATTCTTTTTTCTTGGACATCATAGCTTTCATCATCGCTTCCATGCCTCCGAATTTATCACTATCCGCTTTTTCACGTTTTCCTCGAGAAGTTGTTTTCATTGTAACCGTATCTTTGGCCAGTGTATTCATACCTACAGCACGACTCTTGTACATTCCTGTTTCCATTTTCTTTAAAGCTTCAGGGCTTGCACCCATTTTTTTTGCAAGTTCCATAGCTTTCTCAGGATTCATACCTTTCGCTATTTCCTTCATTTTCTCTTTCATAGACCCGGATATGCTATTCCTTTTCGAACATCCGCTTTGGTCAGCCTGCATTATTCCACTGCTCATATCAGCATGTGTTTTAGCCTCAGCCGGAGCCTCTTCAGCTAATGCCATCATCATGGTCATCATGCCTTGAGGAGTATTACGGGATTTATTGATTTCATGTGCTTTAGCAAGTTCATCGGAAGTAATGCCAGTAATACGGCAAATCAATTCATCAGAAGCCAACGATGGATCAGCCAACAGACGAGTGACCAAATCACGTGCAGGTTCTAAATAACGCTGAGTAAAAAGAGTGCGATGTTTCTCTACCTGTCCGTCCGCACGATTACGTAGTTTATCTAATGCCAACAGACTATAGGCTATCGGCTCGGTAGCCATAGCATACACACTGGAAGTAATACGAATGGGTTCATAAGGAATCCCCATTGTATACAACTGACCTGTAATCTTCTCATTTGCCAGTTCCTCTGCAAAATTTTCTATACGCTGAATATCTTCCTCGGCATAAGGAACAGTAAGAAGACTATCCAATCCCAATTCACGATGGATGCCCATTTCACCGTGAGTTTCTTTACCATCAATGAAGCACGGTTCAAAGCTTCTTTATTTCCAGTAGACAGTACAGCCTGCCCATCAGCCGGAAGCAAATTATTGTATGTCTTGACAGCCTCAGTCAGTTCACGATAAATGGCGCGAACACTACTTTCCATAAAAGGTGGAGTAAGATAAGATTGCAATCCCGCATACGAACGACGCTTAGCAATCATCCCTTCACCTACATTGCCGATGGAATAAATATAAAAATGAGGTAATGCACCTACCAGACGGTCGGACCAGTCATTGCTGCACAAAGCAACTTGTTTGCGCGGAGTGAACTCTAAACTGCCATGAGTACCGAAATGAATCAACGCATCAGCTTTAAATCCGAATTGTGTCCACAGATAAGAAGCAATATAAGTATGTGGAGGAGCTGCATTGGTTCCATGTACTACTTTAAATGCATTATCCCCACTACCGGCCGCATTCTGTGGCAAGAGCACCACATTTCCAAATTGCAAACGAGCTACTCCTAAACGGCCGTCGGAAGTAGTCATATATGCTCCGGGAAATTCACCATTGGCAGCTATTACTTCGGCATACATTTCAGGACGAATGGATTTCTTTATCCAACTCTCATATTGTTCTTTTGTTATGAGTTCGGGCTTGCCGGTTTCCATAAACCGATCAAAAGCTCCTTCGGCATACGAACCAAATACGGCTCCTTGAGATTGTATCATCTGTTCCAATTCTTTCGAAGAGGTAGGCAAACCGTCCACCTTGTAGCCCTCGCGTTTCATACGCTGCAACAAGTTATAAAGTGAAGGAACCACTTCCATACTACCCGCAGTCAGTGCATTCTGACCAGACCTTTATAATAATAAATAGCAACGCGTTTCTCACTATTGGGTTTACGCTGCAGAGCAATATAGTTATTAACTGTTTCTACAAAAGTTTCCAAGCGTTCTGGAATAGCATAAGCGTGTTGCAAACCCTCCTCATCCTTATAATGTCCAAAAAGAGCGAACGGACGGATAGCTCCATCTATCTCGGGAGTAACAATACTTTGTGACATAAAGCCGCCATTCATCCCCATCTTGTCCCTCTCCCACTCCTCTACCAAGCGATTTACATTCAATGGAGAGAAAAGCGGTATATTCTGTTTCGCCAGATAATCTACAATAGGTTCACCCATACGTCCATGCGCCATATTGATAATAGCAGACGGACGGACAGAATCAATTCCATGGTTCTGAATAAAAGAACGCATGGAACGTATAGGATAAACCATATTGCCAGTTTCCTCCAATTTAGCAATAAGCCCGGAAGGTTCACCCATCGGACCGGTCACAATAATACGCGGAGCTTCTCTTTCCACAAGCCGTTATGTTGCAGAAAAGTATTGTATCCGGCTACCGTATTGAAACCCAACTCTTCGTCTTCGGGTTTCTTTGGATCCATGTGATAAAGCACATCATCGGCACGTTTCATTACGGCTTCCGGTTCAGACACAGAGAATAGTTTTTTATCAATATGCACACGCACATAATTCAGCATACTGCGATAGTTACGACGTCCTCCATTAGACAGATAATGTTTCAATATATCCGCTTGGATGGAATCCAATGAAATAATCTTGTTTGCAGGATTGGTAGCGGCAGTAGTCAATACCGGCAGACCACCATCGGCTGCCTTTTGTATTTGCGCACGTTGCTCTTCAGTAATCCTTAATCCCATGGCATTGATAAATATCATATCATAACTGGTCAATCGGTTCAGGTCATCTGTGCTCAGTTCACTGATTTTAATAAATGAGTTGTCATTAGCCTTAGATATCTGCCCTAAACTGATTACCTGATAGTTGATGAAAGCCACTTTAGTTGCACTGAACCAAAGATTCCATACACCAAACAAAAGCAGCAAGATGACTGCTATCCCTCCGCCAATCAATAATTGTTTCTTCTTCATATCTTTATTTAAATCACATAGTTTATTTAGTATTAGCAGCCAAATTTCATTTGAACAATTGTTCTATATCCAATGACAAACCGGCTGAAAAAGTTGTTCCTTTAGTAGCAGGCGAATTATTATAATAACGGAAAGGGACATAATTAAACAGGTTGTCTACCGCCAAAGTCATATCAACACCTTTCCATACTTTCTGAGACAACGTAAGCTTCCACATTGTATACGCCGGATAGTCACCTTCTCAGTTTCTTCATAAGAAGTGTTCGAAGTATATTCCTCCGTATTCACCTTGGACAGAAAGCGTCCGTTCAAAGCAACATTAAACGCATAGTTCTTCCAATGCTTGTCATACTCAAGACGGACAGTAGCCGTATGCGGGCGAGTACTTGAAATGACAGGTTGCCCTTTCTTTATATTCTCGTGTGTATAGGCGTAAGATAAACGTGCCGACAGTCCACAAGGATATTTGACGGAAGCATTTGCCTCGCACCGGATATCCTGATATTTGATATATTGGTATATACCTGCCTTTCAACGCCTCACTCCACGCCGTAGTGATACGATTATCAACTACATTATAGAAACCTGTCACCGTCAAATTATAACGACCTTTCATATATCTGCCGAAAGAGAAAAATTATGGCTGGTTTCAGGCTTCAAGTCAGGATTACCATAAATCATAAAAATACTTGCCATATCAAAATTCATATACATTTCTTTCAAAGTAGGAGCTCGGAAACCACCAGCATAGGAACCTCTCAATGAACAGTTTCCTATTTTATACATCAGTCCTAATTTGGGAGAGAAATGATTAATATCGGAATCTGAATAATAATCAAAACGTAATCCTGTGATGACATTGAAATATTTCGTCGGGTTCCAGTCAAACTGTGCAAAGCCGTCCACTGTATACTGATGTTTACTTCCATTATTGGCAACTGATAGGACATTAAATAATCACGCATATAATCACCACCCAAGGTGAGAATATGCTTACCGACAAAAGTATGATTATAAAAAGTACGAACCGAATGTTGTACATTACTATAATCACGTACATCATTAGCATCTTGCGGCAAGTAGTCGCTCTTATCATACTGGTCGAAAGAATAAGCTATTTCCAGATCCTTATCTTTATCCAATACATAATTTCCTTTCACCCCACCACTGAAGTCGCGATAACGGTCTTTACTAGTCTGTGACTTCTCACGTTCACGAAAAAATATCCGGCACGTGCCGTCAGTTTCAGATGGTCATTAGCAGTATAGACCAAACGTTCTTTGAAATTCCAAGTTTTATCACCATACACCTTTTTAAATGCCCAATCCTCCGTTTCCTCATTTGTTTTTCCATCTGCCAAATCTTTTTCACCTACTTGGGTATGCTGTACATTAGTCACACTATTGAATTTTCCAACATTGAAACCTATTGTTCCTCCATAACGCTGCTCATTATAAGCCCCGTAACGTCCATTGAGATTCACAGTCCAAGGCTCCGCAGGCACTTTACTTATGATGTTTACCACTCCTCCTACCGCATTCGAACCATAGAGTGAAGAAGCCGCACCTTTTACAATTTCAATACGATCCACATTGCTCATATTCAATCGGTTGTAGTCTATATTATCCAAAGTCTCACCTGCCAGACGCTCACCATCAACCAGAAAAAGTACAGCATTTCCACCAAATCCTTGCATATTGAGAGAAACTTGCTGGTCCATGGAATAAGAGAATTCAATTCCCGCAGTTCTGCCTGAAGTAAATCTCCAATATGGGTAGCATCTACTTTTTTTATTTCATCGGCAGTAATGACACGAGTTACAATGGGAACATCTTTCAAGAGTTTCGGAGTACGGGTTCCCGTTACAACTACAGTTTCCATATTTACAGCATCTTCTTTCAGAATAAAATCAACTTTACCTGTTTTACAGACAGACACTTTATGAGTTTGCGAGATATACCCCATGTATGAAACCTGTAGAGTATATTCTCTATTATCGGGTAATTTCAACATGTATTTTCCCTGTGTACCCGTAGTGGTTCCCAAAGTTACTTTTTCTTTTACGGAGACTGTTGCTCCCGTCAGAGGTTCTTTATTTTCATCAAATACAGTTCCCGAAATAATTCGTTGTGCTGATACTGGTACCGCCATCAGCCAACACAGTATCAAGCACACGTTTCTGAGTAATCTATGCATATCGTATGTCGGTTTACAATTCAAACGGATAAATATAATCAATAGTCATGAAGCCTTTTACACCACTAGCATTCATATAATTTGTGAGACGAACAGCCGCATAAGTTCCATCTTTCAGCTTTACCATATAAACCTTGTTTGAAAGAGTATAGGTAGGTGGCATATTACTTTTATCAACATTCAACCATTTGGATAGTTCTTCATTATAATAGGATTCCATATAAACAATATTACCATCCATCATACCTGACATATCAATGGCTATCTTAGCGGTAGTCCAAACATCCTCAACATAGGCTCCTTCGGGCATCGCATCCGCATTCCGTAAAGCAGAAAAACCTGTGAAACCGGTTTCCAATACTGCTCCAGCATTGGTTTTAACATCATAACGATGAACAGCAATATCCCATTCCTCCGGTTCTTTCTGTTCAGAATCCGTCACATTTACAGAATCTACTTTTTGTGTATGGAAATCGATAAAAGTCCAACGTCTATAATCAGTAGCATCAATATAAATAGTACCCGAATGGGTAGAAGGGTCCGTTCTTATAAAACCCAATTCATTACTATCCGAAGCAGCAGGACTATCATATATTCCTTCCAAAATACCATCACATGCCGAGAATGGCAAAAGCATCATTCCCAGCATGGATATAATAAAGAGATATCTTTTCATGCTATTTAGTGCCTACAAAAGTCGCAGTAATAGCCATAGGCATGGCTCCCGGCTTTAGTGTAAAGATCAGATCAGCTTTTTCATCCTTAATCGTTCCTTGTAAACTTCCTGTATATTTTACAGAACCAACAGTTACATCAACAGCACTTTCCGGCAAAATATAAGTGACATTATCGGAGGTATGCACTTTAATTCCAGGTATAGCAATATCCGGCAATGACATCATTCCTTCACCAGCACCACCAACTAGAAGAACTTGAACAGTTCCTCCTTCTTCCGCAGTAATTTTCACCTGACTGTCTGACGTTCCTTGATCATTTCCTGATACTGAGAGTGATAATGTTCCATTGTAAGTACCAGCAACCTCCTGAGCCGGGATCACGGTATCTTCCTTTTTATTATCATCATCACTACATGCTACTGCACACAATGCAATAGCCATCATCGCTAAAAAGTTTTTCAATTTCATAATACTTTAGTTTTATTGATTAATAGTTATTATTTTATGTTTTCAAATTTGTTGCAAAGTTACCCTTGCCACCAAGAGTACACAATACCTAAAAATTGGGGTTTTATTACTGATAATCATATACATCATAAAATACATGAGTACTTATTTTTAGGTATAAAGCCGAAAATTATCACCATTAATAGGTATTATCAGTATGTATTTCTATAACCAATTTTGTAAAAAAAGCAAGCATGATTAAATTGACACATCATGAAATGCCTGTGAACAAGACACTTCATCATAGAACAATAGAGATTCTGACAGTACTTACCCTACTTATAGGTAGTCCGTCATTCCTTATTTACTTCTATTGTTCCCACGACACAAATAATCCATTATGCCAATGGTTGCTTTGTACTTTGAACCATACTCCCGAAGATGGGGAATACTTATATAATCGATACTTAGTAATCAGTATCACATGAGCGGCCTTATATTCGGATTTTTATTTGTAATTTCCTTATTGTTCATTGCAATAAGAAAAAGATCCTTAGATTTATCTCCATTCCAAATCACTTATTTACATTCACTCATAAAAAAAATCAGTAAACATCTTCCACTTTATAAGCTACCATCCAAAGCATCCGGCCTTAAATACCTTATAATTTCATATGTTGATAAACTCTTTCTTAAACAGAAGATTCAATTTCATATTAGCAATGATTTAGTTGCATATTCCTCCTATAGCTTTAAAACATTTTAAATATCAAGTTATATTTGTCCGGGATAGATGTATCAAAACTTTTTTATCTTAAAATGTTTATAATGTATGGAAATGCTATTTTTACTAAAGAATTTATACCGTGATCCTCTTGCGCTATCCAGATTCAGCCAATTCAGGTGTCTTCATATAAGTAAAGGAGAGATTATCCAAAACTTGAACGAAACCCATGAATTTCAAG
>ENA-OQCN01001637-OQCN01001637.1-human-gut-metagenome-genome-assembly--contig:-NODE-1637-length-10676-cov-1.726704_pt1 | contig 10676 bp, 14 predicted proteins | sample MGYA00242497_ERZ504576 | MGnify/ENA primary metagenome ERZ504576 (study PRJEB26092, sample SAMD00036296) | human gut metagenome | host: Homo sapiens | study: EMG produced TPA metagenomics assembly of...
CTCGCTCCATGCGCCCCAAGGTCCGCGCGCCGGCTCGCGCATTCTGCTCGAGCGCATTGGCTTTATCTGGCACCGCATGGGCTTTTTGAACAAGGTCGCTGCACGCAACCTGTTCCGCTACAAAAAGCGCGCCTTTATGACCATCTTCGGTATCGCTGGCTGCACGGCGCTCGTGATCTGCGGTATGGGTATCCGCGATACGTCGGTGGCGCTTTCGCCCAAGCAGTACGGGCATATCACGCGCTACGACCTGCTGGCGGTCGCCAATCCCGACGATTTTTTCGCAGACGTGCGCGGCGCTCGACGAGCGAAGCGCAGCCAAGGATTCCGACGTGACCGTGACTTCGACGCTGCCGATTATGACCGACAACGTCACCTTTACATTTGGCGGCAAGAGCGAGACCGTGCAACTGATCGTGGTGCCCGATGACCGCACGAACGACCTGGATGACTACGTGCGCCTAGAGGACGAGTCCAAAGAACCGCTCGCCCTGCGTGACGGGGATGTGTATTTGAGCAAGAGCTCTCAGCTGGTGCTGGGGATCAAGCCGGGCGATACGGCACACGTCCAGGATTCGTCGCTCAATGTTGCCAAGGTCAAAGTCAGCGACATCTCGCTCAACTATCTGGGCAACACGCTTTACATGACGCAGGGCACCTATGAGCGCGCGTTCGGTCGAAGTGCACGCCTTAACGGCGTCTTTGTGCTGCTTAAGGGTTCGTCGGCCGACCAGATTGCGTTTAGCAAGAATCTTAAGAGTGACGGTTGGCTTACGATTTCGAGTACGGCCGAGCATTGGGAAAACTATGAGGCGAACTTTACGATTATCAATTCGGTCGTGGTGCTCGTGACCTTTATGGCGGCGTGCCTGTCGTTTGTGGTGGTGTTTACGCTGTCCAACACGAATATCTCCGAGCGCGAGCGCGAGCTGGCGACCATTAAGGTGCTGGGCTTCCGCCGTGGCGAGGTGCACCACTACGTCAACAAGGAGACGTTGATCCTCACGGCGATTGGTGCCGCGCTGGGCGTACCGCTGGGTGGTGCGCTGGCCGAGAGCTTTACGTACATCTTGCAGATGCCGTCATTGTACTTTGACGTCGAAGTCGAGCCGCTGAGCTACGTGCTTGCCGTGGTGCTTTCCTTCGGCTTTACGATCATCGTCAACCTCGCTACCAATCGCACCCTCAATAAGATCGACATGGTCGGCGCCCTCAAGAGCGCCGAGTAGCCTGCCAAAAAGGGACAGGTTTATTTTGGCAGGTTTTATCGGGGCAAACGCCGGACAACCATTAGGTGGCCCGGCGTTTGCCCCGTCAAACGGGCTTTCCATTTGCCTTTCATTCTATTTGGTTTTCGCTCACAGGCGTGGATGAGAGGCTCTCTTTAGCCTTCGAGATTGGGCTTGTATGGGTCGTATGCCACAAAATGGGCCTATCTACTACGTTTGCTACCACACCCTCGACCGTGACAAAGATTATGAAATTAAAACCGCAGGTAGATGGCTTGCCAGTTTTCGGAAAAGGCGGGTATGGTCGGCCCTCTCGAGTTAAACGTAGTAAATAGGCCTTTTCTTGGCGCGCGGTCAGCTCAATGCTAATCTCCGTGCCGGAACTGACCCAGTTGTTTGTAAGTTGCGGTGATATACGGACTGTTTGGCGCTTTGGAGCTTCAAAACAGTCCCTATCTCACCGCAACTTGGAAGGGGCGGGCGGTGTCGGATGAGTGGCGCTGGCTGGTTGGGGTGGTTTAGGCCTGTTTGCGGTGCTTCCATTGTTTGCGGCACCAGCGCATGAGCGCCTTTATGACGGGAATCGTGATGAGGATGATCCATGCAGGATGGGGCTGTCCCAAACAGAGCCACATGTAGAGGAACCAAGCGATGGCGGCTGCCGGTAGATGGCCTCGATCAGCTTAGACAGGTGGCGCCGATCGATGAAGTCACCAATCGCGTAGTAGACGGGAACCAGAAAGACGAGGAAAAGCCCCATGCCCCATGTGCCGTAGACAATGCCGAGCACCAGATAGGCGAGAGTGACAAGTGCGGGGAAGGGGAATTTGTTCCATGCACGTCCGACCTTGGTGTGGAAATGCTTGCCATGATGGTCGAGCTTGTCGTGTGCTTCCTTCCAGCTGGAAAACGTCTCGCCGTCGATGGTGACGGTGCCATCGTCATTGGTGCGCACGCTATGTCCATCGTCCTCAAGCGTATCGATATACAATCCGTCTGGCCCCACATGGACCTCTTCACCCTTGCGCTCGTTAGCCACATGGATGCCATTCCAACCAACATGGACCTCTTCGCCTTTGTTGGGATCAATAACGTGGATGCCGCGCGCGAGGGAAATATCGACAAGTGGCTTATCGCTGCAATCAGCGTGCTCAGCAGAAGCCTCAGCCTCATCTGAAGCTTTGGTGCCGGCGTTGCTGTTCCGTGCCTCATCATCAGTCTGCGAGTCATCAGTGCTATCCACCGCCTCCCCATACAGCAGCTCATCCAGCGACACGCCATACAGCGCGGCGAGCGCAATAAGGTTATCGGTATCGGGCGAAGATTCGCTGCGCTCCCATTTACTGACAGCCTGACGACTCACGCCCAGCTGGGCGGCAAGCGCCTCCTGAGAAAGCCCGGCAGCCTTGCGGCGATCAACGAGCCGCTGCGCCATCGCAAGATCCATGGTGGTTCCTTTCGTTTGATGGTCGAATCGAATGAGCCGAGTATGCCGAGAACAACCGGTAGCGACCACCATTTCTAGTTAGAATCTGCCCCAACCCTACCGCAACTACCGGTAGCAATCCCTAACGACCAGCCATTTCAGGACAAATGTCAGTGCAAGTAGCAGCCAAGAGCCCCCACTCAGTAAGTTGCGGTGGAATAGTTTTTGGATTCAGCCATTTGTGGACTAAGCAGGAACTATTTCACCGCAACTCAATTCCAGCCCAGGCACCCGCAGCAAGAAGACGAATAGCCCCGGCGAGTATGTAAACGCAGGGCCCTCCGACCCGCCGCGATCGTATTGGCGACCTTTGACGGAGTCAAGGGAGGAGCCAAATCGAAATACGTCGGGCGGGGTCGGGAGGGCCCGATGGGGTGGATTCCAGGCCGAGGCTATTCGTCGCCGAAGCTGATGCCCAACGCCTTGGCCTCGCGCACCAGATCGCTCTGGGGGTCGACATACTTGAGCTTGCCGGCGACATCCTCGAGTGGCATGTGGCACATCTTGCCGTCGCGCAGGGCAATCATGTAGCCGAACTCGCCGCGCAGGCAGCCGAGCGCTGCCTCGACGCCGCACTGGTCGCAAAGATGCGATCCTGGGCGTCGGGCTGACCACCGCGCTGCGTGTGACCGGGGATGGCGACGCGGGTCTCGCGACCAGTCTTGGCTCGATCTCCTTGGCGATGTCGTACACGATTGACGGGCTCGTGCGCTCGGCGAGCTTCTTCTTGTACTCCTTCTTGGACAGCGCCGCGTCCTCCTTGGAGATAGCGCCCTCGGCGACGGCACGATGGTAAAGCGGCTGCCGGTCTCCATACGATGCTCGATGGTCTTGATGACGTTGTCCATGTCGTAGGGGATCTCGGGAATCAAGATGACATCCGCGCCGCCTGCGACGCCGGCGTACAGCGGAATCCAGCCAACCTTGTGGCCCATGATCTCGATGACGAACACGCGCCCGTGACTCGACGCGGTAGTGTGGATGTCGTCGATGCACTTGGTGGCGACGTCGATGGCGCTTGTAAAACCAAACGTCATCTCGGTGCCCCAGGTGTCGTTATCGATGGTCTTGGGCAGGGCGATAACGTTGAGGCCCTCTTCGCGCAGGCGGTTGGCGGTCTTGGTGGAGCCGTTGCCGCCCAGCATAAACAGGCAGTCGAGCTGCAGCTTATGATAGGTATGGACCATCGCGGGCACCTTCTCGACGCCGTCAGCCTCGGGAATATCCAAGCGCTTGAACGGCGTGCGGCTCGTACCCAGGATGGTGCCGCCACGGGTGAGGATGCCGCTAAAATCGGCGGGCGTCATGACACGGAATCTGCTGTAGATAAGGCCCTGGTAGCCGTCCTCAAAACCATAAATCTCGATAGGCTCTTTGCTATTGGTCATAAGCGTTTTGACAATGCCGCGCATGGTGGCGTTGAGCGCCTGGCAGTCGCCGCCACTGGTAAGAAGACCGATCCTAAGCATGATGAATCCTTCCGGGCAAGTTATAACATGCGCATAAGTTACCCCCGCACACTGTTGGTACGGGGGTAAAACGTGTTAGCTCAAGCGTATAGAAATGTAACAACGTTAGGCGAGCGTAAGGTCGACGGGCCTGGCTCCTTACAGCGCGAAGGCGTCGACGTCGCCCCAGTGGCGGCGCAGCGTAATAGCGGCGGCGGGCTCGGTATTGTCAAAGACGACCGACACTGCGTGTTGCTGGTGATGTCTTCTGGATTGGGCTCTTGCGCCGCAGCGCGTAGGGCCTTCCAAGCGACTGCCTCGTCTTGGGCAGCGACATGGGCGTCAAGAACATCGGCGATTGCGATGGCGCGCTCTTTACCATGGCCCAGCTCGCCATTCTTTTGGTTGGGCAGCACTTCGTCGCCATAGCAGGCGTAGAAGTTCGTAACCTGGCGTACGGGCGTCGCCTTGCATGCACGGTCCGGATCGCGCGGATCCCACTCCACCACCCGCGCGTCACCGGCGGCGTCGTTGATAAAGAAGTGGTAGTCGCGTCCTGCCATGGCGTGCATGTCGTAGGCGGAAAGCAGATCGACAGCTTCTTGCGTGGTGGCGGCACAGTCGAGCACCAGACGGATGGCGAGCGAGGTGTTGATGACGGGGCGTTGCGTGTCCTGGTCACAGGGCTTGGAATCCAGGGTGAGTACGGCAATGGACACGCCGCATTCGTTAACACCGTCGAGCTGGGCAAACGGGCCCATCAACGCCGCGGCGCGTCCGGCGACGGAGTCAAGCGGAGTGTTATCGCCCAGGTTGTTAAGGGCGGCAAACCCGATGGAGCATAGCCGCCGCGTGGGTAATTGCGCACCAGCAGCGCCGAGGTGTCGTCCTTAAAGTCGTAATTGCGACCGGTGCGCACGCGCCTTCGGCATCTACGGCGACAAAAGCGCTGCAGGCAAACTGGGGCGCTGGACATGTGCCGACACACCGGGCAGCACCTGCGCCACCACGCATCGATGTAGCCTGGTCGTCGCGCACGCCAGCGGCGATGATGCGATCAAGATCGTAGTCGTAGGCGATGTCGATTGCGTACAGGTCATAGCCATCCGCGTAGCCGGTCAAGCGTTTGAGTGACGCGGCGGACTTGATTTGCTTGTGATAAACGATGCCGGTGGCAGCGGCAAGGCCGACGGCGACTCCCGCGACACCGCAGGCGATGGCAATGTTACGTGGCTTCATGACGGCTCCTTTCGTCCTGTTAGCGTAATTGTCGCAAAAGGAGTGCGCGCATGATGACTCAACTTGGTGAGCGGCGCGGAATTAAGCACGGAATGAAGAGTGCGGCGCTGGCGTGGCGGGGTATGCTGGAAGGGACCATCAACCCAGCGAAAGGGAGAGCATGACGGATCAGGAAACGCCCGAGCGCGCGCATGTGACGGCCGACGATATCGAGGCCGCCAACGACCTTATCGACTTTATCGAGGCATGCCCCAGCATGTTCCATACGGCGGCGACTATTATGGCCGAGCTCGACGAGGCGGGCTTTACCTACCTGCGAGAACGCGGCGTGGGACATCGAGCCGGGCGGGCGTATTACACGCAACGCAACACCTCGAGCGTTGTTGCCTTTAAGGTGGGCGAGGACCTGGCCGCGACGTGGGGCGAGGACGGCGTTGCCGGTGATTATCATTTTCAGCTCACAGCGTCGCACAGCGATTCGCCGACGTTTAAGGTCAAGGCCGTGCCCGAGCTCGACGGCGCGGGCGAGACGCTGCGCCTGAACACCGAGGCCTACGGCGGCATGATCGACTACACCTGGTTTGACCGCCCGCTGGCGCTCGCGGGCGCGTGCTGGTGCGCGAGGGCGACCGTATTGAGAGCCGCCTGCTTGCCACCGAGCGCGAGGTCGCTATTATCCCGAGCCTTGCCATCCATATGAACCGTGGCGTTAACGAGGCTTTGCCCCCAACCGATCTGTCGACCTTTGCCCGCTCATCAGCGCCGGCGAACTCAAGCAGGGAGATTTTGACGCCTGATCGCCGACGAGCTGGACGTTGAGCCCGAGCAGATTCTGGGCCGCGATCTGTTCCTAGTCAATCGTCAGGATGCGCGCATTTGGGGCTGGGCCGACGAGTTTATTTCGACGCCCAAGCTCGACGACCTGGCCTGCGCCTACACCTCGCTGCAGGCATTTTTGGGTGCCGAGAACGCGCACGACGTTTCGATCTTCTGCTGCTTCGATAACGAGGAGGTTGGCTCCGAGACCAAGCAGGGCGCCATGTCGACGTTCTTGGCCGATGCACTGCGCCGCATTAACGGCTCGCTGGGCTTTGACGACGAGTCGTATCATCGCGCCCTTGCCGCATCGATGCTCGTGAGCTGCGACAACGCGCATGCCGTGCACCCCAACCACGCCGAGAAGTGCGATGCCCGCAATCAGGTTGTGCTCAACGGCGGCATCGTCATCAAGGAAGCCGCCAACCAGCACTACTGCACCGATGCCTTTAGCCGCGCGGTGTTCCAGGCCATCTGCGATGACGCCGACGTGCCCACGCAGGCCTTCGCCAACAAGAGCGACATGGCCGGCGGCTCAACGCTCGGCAATCTGTCCAATATGCAGGCGAGTATGCATGCCGTGGACGTGGGCCTGCCGCAGCTTGCCATGCACTCGAGCTACGAGACCGGCGGCGTGCGCGACGTCATGTACGCTATCCGTGCCCTCACCGCCTTCTACGAGCGCGACCTAACCATCAACGGCGCCGAAAGTGTGGAGCTCTAAAACCTGCCAAAAAGGGATGTTAATTATGGCAGGTTTTATCTGGGCAAATGCAAAGGGTGAAACCGAACTAGATCTGTGATACGTAGCCGCCGAGGTCCAGTGTGCCTCGGCGGCTTTTTGTGTACAGAGTACGGCTAATGCTTATAAATGCTATACATGCTTTACGTATCTACCATAGAGTTTTATGATAGTTTTGAAGTATTAAGGAGGGGTCATGACCACAACAGCCGCTCAGATCAACGTGCGTCTCGATGCCGATCTTAAAAGGAGCGGGGACGCCGCTCTCTCCAGGGCCGGTATGACGCCGAGCCAAGCGGTGCGAGCGCTCTGGCAGCTTGCAGCGTCGCTGGCCGATCGCCCCGGTGCGCTCGAGGATATCCTGCTGCCCAGTCGTGCCCGGGCGGAACAGCGCGAGCGCGAAAAGGCCGCCAAACGTAAGCTCGAGCTCATGGATCAGGGGTCGAAGCTGTTCGCTGCCGCTTGCCGTGAGTCGGGAATCGATATGGTCAAGGCTCAGCCATCGGACGACGAAGAGCTCAAACGGAATGCCTATGCGGATGCTATGGCGAGGAGATGAGCTGGCTCTATGAGTGAGGCTCCAAAGCGCATCTTGGTTGACACCAACGTGTGGCTCGATTACTTCATTCCCTCACGACGTGGTCGTTCGGTGGCGATTGAGTTTTTACGCGATGCATGCATGGCGCAGGTGGAGTTACTGTATGCGGCGACATCGTCCAAAGACCTGTTCTATTTGATTTCAAGCGAACATAAGGCATGGTATCGGCGGGAGCACGGTTCGCTTTCCCAGTATGCCGCTACGGCAGCGACTTCGCTTGCATGGGATTGTCTTAGCGTGCTTTCGCAGCTTGCCACGCCAGTGCCCTGTGACCTGAGCGATATATGGATGGCGAGCAAGCAGCGTAATCTCCATAGCGATTACGAAGACGATTTAATCATTGCGGCAGCGATACGCGCTCAAGCAGATTTACTGGTCACCAACGATGTCAAGCTCTGTTCGCATGCTCCCGTCGCAGCAATGAGTGTAGAAGACGCAAAGAATTACTTAGCAACGCTCTAGCAATTTGAAGATCCCGCAGGTCGAACAAAAGTCAGCGAGAGCCCGCCGTTTGCGCCAAGGTGCCGTGAAATGAAAAGGCGCTGACCTTCTGGTCGCGCCTTTGAAATTGAACGGCAGATTGGCCAAACGGCGGGGTCGCAGCGTCGAGGGGTTCCGGCGTTTGGTAAAACGCCGGAACAATCTAATGTTCGATCCAGCAGCGCAGGGTCTCGCCGGCCTGCAGGTGACGCAGATTCTCCGCGGCGATGTCGACGACGTTGTTGAGCGTGGCTGCCAGGTGGAACCAGCCGGAGACGTGCGGCGTGATGAGCATGTTGGGCGCATCCCACAGGGGGCTTGTCGCGGGCAGCGGTTCGGGGTCGGTGACGTCGACCGCGGCGCCGGCGAGATGTCCCGACTCCAGAACGGCAACCAAGTCATCGGTGACCACAAGGTCGCCGCGGCCGCCGTTGGCAAAGAAGGCACCTGGTTTCATCGCGGCAAAGAACTCGGCGTTCGCCAGACCGCGGGTCTCGGGCGTGCTCGGCATAAAGGATGCGACGATGTCGGCCTCTGCCAGGCGCTCAGGTAGGGCGTCCATGCCGTCCATGTCCTCAAACACAATGGGGTAGACGAGTGGATGGCGCTTGATGCCGCGGACGTGCGCGCCCATGCCGCGGCAGAGCGTGGCAAAGTGACCGCCGATATCGCCCGCGCCCAGCACCAGCACGTTGGCGTTTTTGAGCGAGGTAACTGGCCCCAAATCCTCCCAGCGATGTTCGCGCTGCAAGTCGTGATAGCCGGGCAGGCGCTTCATCATGGAAAGGACCATGGCAAACATGTGCTCGCTCACGGCCTGGCCGTAGGCGCCCACCGAGCAAGACAGTTTGGCGTCGGCTGGCACGGTGCCGGCGGCCAAGTAATCGTCATAGCCCGCGGTCTGTAGTTGCAGCAGCTGGAGGTGCTCGCACGCGGTAAGTAGGGCAGGGTCTATGTTGCCCAAGATCACGTCGGCGTTGGCGACTTGTTCGCGCGTGATAGCGTCGGCGCTCGTGTAGATAAAGTCCTCGCCCGGAGCGCTCGACTCAAGAATTGCGCGATGGTGGTCGTTGACGGGCAGCAAAACCAAGATGTTCACAAGTAGTCCTTTCCGCTTGACCCGCCAAAAAGGGACAGGTTTATTTTGGCGGGTTTTATCAGGCAAAACGTTCAAACAAAAACGCCGGATGCTAGACGAGCGTGCCCGTCAGCATCCGGCGCATCCACGGCTACCAGCTCAGCAGCTCGTAGCGTCCTCGGTCACTACGAGCTGTACCTCGCACTGGGCCGAATCGCTGCCGTCCTTGGTGCGCACACACCAGCCGTCGCCCTTGCTAATCTTGATGTCGGGCGCTCCGGCATTGACCATGGGCTCGATGGTAAAGACCATGCCCGGAGCCATGATGGTGTCCCACATCGGGCGCCTCGGTGGTAAAGCCTACAAACGGGTCCTCGTGGAACTCCTTGCCAATGCCGTGTCCGCCGTACTCGCGCACCACGCTAAAACCGGCGTCCTCGACCGTCTTTTGCACGGCCTCGGCCATCACGGACAGCGGTAGCCATGGCTTGACGGCGGCTAGACCCGCTTCCACGCTGGCGCGAGTGACGTCGACCAGACGCTGGCGCTCGGCAGAGACCTTGCCGATGCAGAACATGCGGCTCGAATCGCTAAAGTAGCCGTCCAAGATCGTGGAACAATCGACGTTGATGATGTCGCCTCGTGCAGCACGTCCGTATCGCAGGGGATGCCGTGACAGACCACGTCGTTGATCGAGGTGCACACGCTCTTGGGGTAGCCCTCATAGTTGAGGTCAGCCGGCGTGCCACCGTGTTCGATGGTGTAGTCGTAGATCATCTGGTCGATCTGGTTAGTGGTCATGCCCGCGGCGATGTGCTCGCCTACGTAGTCGAGCACGCCCACGTTGATGGCGGCCGAGCGCTTGATGCCCTCGATGTCGGCGGGTGTCTTGTAGAGCGTGCGGGGCAGAACCTCCCAGCCCTCTTCCCACAAGCGCTCGAGGCGCTCATCAAAGGCGCTATGGCATTTCTTGTATTTCTTGCCGCTGCCGCACCAGCAAGCGTCGTTGCGGCCGGGCACGGGTCCTTTGTCATACATGGCTAACTTCCTTTCATCCGCAGCTAGTATAGCCCACCCACGCGTCCATAAAAGTTGCGGTGATATAGTTCCGATTTAAGCGGTTTAACAGCATAAACAGGAACTATATCACCGCAACCGATGGAGTGGGATGACGGGCACTAGCTGCTGCGTGGTTTTGCTAGTAGCTCACCTGGCAGGGGATGCCGAGGGCGCGCACGCGTGCGGCGATCTTGTCGAGCACCTCGGGCGCCGCTTTAGCAAGGCCGGCGACCGGTGTCTCGCGCGCCACCGTGTAGATGGTCGCCTCCTGCGGGCGAATGCGCTCAAGCGCCGCGAGCAGGGGGCAACGTACTCCTCGCCGGTGTTGTCGATGAGCTTACCCTGATACTCGCCGGTCAAAAAGATCGTCTGGATAATAACGTGACCGTCAAAGCTTGCGAACGTCTCGATCTGGTGCTCGACGTCGTAGGGGCCAACAGGCTGGTCGAGCAGCTGGATAAACGCCGGGTCGACGGTATCGAGCTTAAGAATGTTGTCGTC
>ENA-OQCN01001638-OQCN01001638.1-human-gut-metagenome-genome-assembly--contig:-NODE-1638-length-10674-cov-3.081919_pt1 | contig 10674 bp, 22 predicted proteins | sample MGYA00242497_ERZ504576 | MGnify/ENA primary metagenome ERZ504576 (study PRJEB26092, sample SAMD00036296) | human gut metagenome | host: Homo sapiens | study: EMG produced TPA metagenomics assembly of...
GCTAAAAATCCAAAAACAAAAGAACACAGGATTTTGTGCGGCGCGGAGGAAATGTGCTGAATATTACAATAATTGACACAGCGCGCACAATCTGCTATGATACGTTTAGCGTGTTGTAAAGATGAGGTTTTGCAAATGACACCCCAAAGTACGTTGAAAACGACCCCAAAAGGCAACCATAACAAAAAGCAGGGGGCGAAGTCTGCCAAGCGTCGCCTTCGGCCCCTGTTGCTACCTATAGCGGGCGCGGCAATCAGACGATTGTCCGCAAATCCAACGACCTGATCCAGAACGCAATGTACAGCCTTTCTCTGAGCCAGCAAAAGCTGATGTTGCACATTTTCGCGATGATCAAGCCGTCGGACACCGAGCTGCCCGGTACGAGATGTCGATCTACGAGTTTTTGAAGCTCTGCGGCGTTGACCCGCACAACGGCTCGATGTACAAGCAGGTCAAGAAAAACATCGAGGACATCGCCAACGCCAAGGTCCAGTGGATCCGCCTGGCGGGCACCCAGAAAATCACGATGTTCCGCTGGCTTTCCAGCGCGACCATCGACGAGGGCACCGGCAAGATCGTGCTGACGCTCGACCAGTCGCTCAAGCCGCACCTGATCCAGCTAAAAGAGTTCTACACAACGATGAATATCACCTATACGCTCCCGATGAAGAGCCAGTATAGTCTGAAAATTTATGAGCTGTGCAAGAGCTACCAGAACCTGTACATCACCAAAAAAGAGAAGGGCGAACCGCTGGTCTGGAACATTGAGACGCTGAAAAAGCAGGTGGACTGCAATGCGGCCAACTGGGCCCACGTGCGCCGCACCGTGCTTGACAAGGCCAAGAGCGAGATCAACGGCCACACCGACATCTATTTTGACTATGAGGTCTACGAAAAAGATCGTCAGCGCGTCATTGCGATTGCCGTCACCATTGAGCCGGTGGACAAGCAGGTCGCCGATGACAAGCTGAACGAGATCACAAAATCCATGTCCAACCGGGTCCGCAGCAAGAAGGGCAAGCTGACTCTGGCCGAGACCGGCACGCTGGACGACGACCCGAACGTGCTGACGCTCGAGTATGTCTCGGTGCCCGAGACGACGATCCCCTATTCCTACGGTGCTACGCCGGAATTGCTGCGCCAGGAGCTGGAGATCAAGCAGAGCCCGACAAGCTGATCCGCGAGCTGACGGCGGACGAGATGGACGCCGTGCGCACGATCATCGATGCTATGGTAAAAATGGCCGGCACACCGCGCGGCAATGATAAGATGATCGACGGCGGCAACGCGACGTTCTTCCAGACGATGAACAACGTCATTGACAACTGCGGCGGTCTGCGCCGCTGGTTCGAGGGTGTCGCCACCCGCTACGCCGCCAAGGTCATCCCGGTGGCGCGCACCAAGAGCGCTCCCCTGCCCTACCTGTCCCGCGCAATTTTGGAGGACCTGGAAAATTATCGTATCTACGTCACCGGCGGTATGCCGGAGGAGGTGGAGGACGACTACGGCGCACCCGAGACGCCGGACATCGTCGAGACCACCGACTTTGTGGAGACCGACGCCGAGCCGGTCAACCAGCTGGTGCCGGAGGATGCCGCGACGAAGAAAGAAGTCACGGCGGCGCTGCTGCGCTACATTGACCGCGACACGCTCTCGGCCCGGCTGACCACCGGCCAGATGGAGGCATTCGAGGATATTTTGCAGATGACGGCCTATTTTTGCCGTCGCAACGTCAAAGGCAAGGACGACGGCATGATGGAGGGCAAGGCCAACATGCAGTTTTTGGACGCTTTGAACAAGGTCATTGCCCGGTATGAGAGCCTGACCCCGCTGTTTGAGGCGATGTCGGTCATGATGGACTACGACACCTACTGGAAGGACCTGATGAAGAACCCCAGGATCAAAAATCCGAAGCTCGTCTTTCAGTCAGAGGTCGAAAAGGCCCTGCTGATGCCGTCCGCCATCATCGGCGAATACACCGCCCGCAAGGCCCAGAGCGACACCGGCCACATGCTGCACCGGGAATACAACTGGACGAAGGCTTTTGACGAAGAATAAGAAGAAAAAGCGGAATTTTTGAAAATGTGCCCTGAATAACAACAGCCCCGGGATTTTCCAAAGCAGAAAATCCCGGGGCTTTGCTGTCTGTATATTTATTCGCGTGTATAAATATTCACAACCGTTTAACAACCAGCGCGGTGCGGGCGGATACAGCGTGTGCCCTTATCGTTTGCGCCAGACGCTGTAGGGGGCGGCGTCCCCGATGCCCCGTGGCCGTTTGCGGCAGTGACGAGTGTCACCTGGGCAAATTTCCGCATCGCTCGATCCGCCCGCAGACGCGCCTAGCAGCCCCTCACAGCCGCCTCAATCGCGGCCTTATCCAACCCTTCCCCAATCACGATCAGCACCTCCTGGCCGCTGGGAATGGGCTGTACGGTTATGGCGTCGCGGGCGGCGTTCAGTTCGACCCAGCCGCAGCCGTCGGGGATAAACCCCTTGACGCGCAGCACATGGCCGTATTTCGCGTCGTGCAGGAGCGTCTGCGCGGCCTGCCGGACCTGCGAGACACTGCGCCCAGCCTCGAGGAAATACAGCGAGGTAAACGCCTTGTGCTCGTCAAAATGCAGCTTGACGTAGCTTGTCTGCCGCCAGCCGCAGCGATCCACGCGGGCAAAATCAGCGGTTGTCAGCGCGTTCCAGTCCCGGCACAGTACATCGTCCGCGCCAAAGCGGCGGGCACAATGGCAGCCGGCCAGTGCGCGGTTCAGGTGTCGATGACCGCTTCCGCCTCGCCGGGCGCGGCCAGCTGCGTGCGGCTCATGACGACAAGCCCGGCACTGGCGGCCTCGGAGGCCAGCAGGTAGTCGGCCTGCGGGGAAAGCTCGTTTTCCAGCTTGGCGTCCACAATGCAATGACGCTGCCCAGCGTATACCAGCGGTCCAGCGGCTCGTCCCGCAGAATGTCGTAGAACTCGTCCACGTCAAAGATGCCGCTCGGCTCAATGACGACCCGGTCAAAGCCGCGCATTGCCATTGAGATCAGCTTGGTGCGCATCCGGCGCTGGTGGGTGTCGCAGTCACAGCCGCCGCTGATCGTCTCTATGTCGCAGTGCTCCCCGAGCAGGTCCTGCAGCAGCATGGCATCGACGTTCACCGCGCCGAAGTCGTTTTCCAGAATGCAGACGCTGTGCCCCTGCGCGACGAGATACTGCACGTAGCGGCGCAGGAACGTCGTCTTGCCGGAGCCGAGAAACCCAGTGATCAAATCGACCTGTACCATTTTACTCCTCCTTCGGGCAGGTCATGCCCCGCTGGCGACCAATGGCCGCCCCTACACACGCAGTACGGCAAGAATGCAATTTTTTTGACGGTCTGACTTTATTCGTGAATTTCCAAAGGAAGATTGTCAGGGTCGGAAAAGAATGTCATTTTTTTGCTGTGTAAGCATCGACTCGGATCGGCTCGGTTATGATGCCCTTTTTATTCAATTCTCTTACGGTATCATCGACAGAGTCTACAGCAAAGGCAAGATGCCGGAGCCGTAAGCCTCTGGATAACTGGGGCGTTTCGGGCAATTTTTAATGATAAAAAGTTCTAATTCCATCCCATCGAGTTGAAGATCGATTTTGTAATCATCGCGTTCCGGTCTGTAATTTTCTCGAATGACAGAAAAGCCTAACAGATCCACATAAAAGCGCCTTGATTTCTCATAGTTGCTCCCAATAATGGCAATGTGATGAACTTTTTTCAAATTCATGGCGTATTTACCTCTCCCCTGTCTGGTGTGCGGCACCCTGCAAATAAAAAACGTACCCGAACCCTTTTCCGTAAAGAATTGGGTTCGAGTACGAACTGTCTGGTGGAGGATGGGGGACTCGAACCCTCGACCTCTGCGATGTGAACGCAGCGCTCTAACCAGCTGAGCTAATCATCCGTATGCGATTGACAAATGATAGTATACAGGATTTGCCCCGATTTGTCAAGCGCAAATTTTCAATTGTTTTGTTGTTGTCCTCCTCTCCCCCTGCCCGCAAAAAGACCCCGCCTCACGCGCGAGAGACGCGCTGTGAGGCGGGGCTTGCAGTTGAGAGGAAGAGAGATTACCTGCTCAGCTCATCTGCCAGAGCGGCGAGCTGGGCCTCGCTGGCGGCATTCGGCGCGCCGCGGACCGTGACGGTGGTGGCAGCGTAGGTCAGGTTCTTGCTGCCCTCAAGCATTTTGGTCATGACCTTGGCGGCCATCGGCGCCAGGAGCCGTTCTCAATAAAGGCCACCGTGCGGTTCTGGTAGTTGCGCTCGGTCAGGTGATGGATGAACTCCTTCATGAAGGGGAATACATCGGCGTTGTAGGTAGGCGTGGCCAGTACCAGCTTGCTGAAGCGGAATGCCTGCGCGACGGCCTCGGCCATATCGCAGCGGGCCAGATCCATGGCAACCGTCTCCACGCCCTTCTCGCGCAGGGCCTCGGCCAGGCGGTTGGCAGCCTCGGCAGTGTGGCCGTAGATGCTGCTGTAGGCGACGAGCACACCCTCGGTCTCGGGGCGGTAGGCACTCCAGGTGTCGTAGGCGGCCAGCACATCGCCCAGCTGCTCCTTGTGCAGGACGGGACCGTGCAGGCTGCAGACGGTCTCGATGTCCAGCGCGGCGGCCTTTTTCAGCACGGCCTGCACCTGCACGCCGTATTTGCCGACGATGCCGATGAAGTAGCGGCGAGCCTCGGGCAGCCACGGCTCCTCCACGTCGAGTGCGCCGAACTTGCCGAACGCATCGGCGCTGAACAGGACCTTGTCTGCATCGTCATAGGTCATGATGACCTCGGGCCAGTGGACCATCGGTGCGGTGACAAAGTGCAGCGTGTGGGTGCCCAGCGGCAGGGTGTCCCCCTCCTTGACGACGACGCGGCGGTCCGCGTAGTCGGTGCCGAAATAGGCCTTCATCATGTTGAACGCCTGGGCGGACGCGACGATGGTCGTGCCGGGGTACGCCTGCGCGAACGCGGCGACGGAGCCGGAATGGTCAGGCTCCATGTGCTGCACGACCAAGTAGTCGGGTGTGCGCTCGCCCAGTGCAGCGGCGATCTTGGTGATCCACTCGTCGGTAAAATGGGCATCGACGCTGTCCATGACGGCGACCTTGTCGTCGCAGATCAGGTACGAGTTGTAGGCCATGCCGTTGGGCACGTCGTACTGGCCCTCAAACAGGTCAACAAGGTGGTCGTTGACGCCGACATACAAAATATCTTTGGTGATTTCCATACGTGTAAACCTCCCGAAAAATACCAGAGTTGTTATTCTGGACACAGTATAGCATAGTTTTAGGAATTTGTCTCGGTTTTTTCAAAAATAGTTTGATAAAATTTTTAAATACAGTTGATAGGTAGGGGCAGGAGGGAATTTGGCGGGGTGGGCAAGGCGCACGGGAGGGATGAATACCTCCCGTGCGAAGCAAAAAAGCTCCCCGCCGATTCTTGGCGGGGAGCACAGGGATGTTTACCTGAAAATTATACGCGCGTTTTCAGAACCTCGTGCGCGGGCACGGGGGCGTCGATGGGACGGGGCGTGCCCTCGACCCACTGGATGGCCTTCTTGGGGCACTTGCTGACGCAGGTGCCGCAGCCGTTGCACTTGGTATAGTCGATGACAGCGACGTTGTCCTTCAGGAAGATCGCCTGATTCGGGCAGTTGCGCACGCAGAGGCCGCAGGCAATGCAACCGACCTTGCAGGTCTTGTTGACCAGCGCACCCTTGTCCTTGTTGGAGCACTTGACCGCAGGCTGCGGGGCGATGGGCTTCATCTGGATGACGTGGCGCGGGCAGGTCACAGTGCAGGCCGTGCAGCCGGTGCACTTTTTGCGGTCGACGACGGCCACGCCGTTGATGATGTGGATGGCGTCAAACTTGCACGCGCGGGTGCAGTCGCCCAGACCCAGGCAGCCATAGGCGCAGGCGCTGGGGCCGCCCGCGATGGAAGCCGCAGCCGCGCAGGTCTGGATGCCTGGTAGTCAAACCGCTTGCCGCAGTTCTCGCCGCCCGCACAGATGACAGTGGCGCGCAGGCTGGGGCGGTCGTCGGTGGCATTGCCCATGATGGTGTTGATGGCGTCGGCAGTCTTGTCGCCGCCCGGGGCACACTTGAAGGTGGGGGCACCGTTCTCCACGATGGCCTTGGCGTAGTCGGCACAGCCGGCGTAGCCGCAGCCGCCGCAGTTGGCGCCGGCCAGACATTCCGTGACCTGCGCGATGCGCGGGTCCTCATACACAGCCATGAACTTGGAGGCCAGCACAAGGATCACGCCGCCGGCCAGGCCCAGCACCACCACGACAACGATAGCAAATACGATCGGGTTCATTCTCTCCATTCCCCTTTCTTAGAATATCGCGTTGATGATGTTTTCGACCAGACCGCCAAAGCCCATGAAGCTCATGGAGGTGATAGCGGCAGAAACCAGCGTGATGGGCAGGCCCTTGAAGCTCTCCGGCGGGTTGGCGGCCTCGACGCGGGAACGCACGCCGCAGAACAGCAGCATGGCGACCAGGAAGCCGACGCCCGCACCGGCGGCGCAGATAAGCGCCTCAGCGTAGGCCAGGCCGAAGCCGAACTCGGCCACAACGGCGGAGTAGTCCTGCACAGCCAGAATGGTGACGCCCAGCACGCAGCAGTTGGTCGTGATCAGCGGCAGGTAGACGCCCAGGGACTGATACAGCGCCGGGACGTACTTTTTCAGCGTGATCTCGATCAGCTGGACCAGAACGGCGATGACGAGGATGAAGATGATCGTCTGCAGGTAACCCAGATTATAGGCATCCAGCAGGAAGATCTGCAGCGGGAAGGTCACAGCCGTGGCAATGACCATGACGACGATAACGGCAGCACCCATGCCCGCGGAGGAATCCAGCTTTTTGGAAACGCCGAGGAACGGCAGATACCCAGAAACTGCACCAGCACGTAGTTGTTGACCAGGATCATGCTGAAGAAGATGGTGGCAAACGTTGCGATCTGAGAACTCATTGTGCGGCACCCTCCTTCTGTTCTTCCTTGGCGGCGTCGATCTTCTCGAGCATGACGTCGCCGCAGCTCTTGCGCTCAATGGGCTTGTTCAGCTTGCGCTCCAGCCAGACACAGCCGGCCATCAGGCAGCCAAAGACGAAGAAGCCGCCCGGCGCGGAGTTCATGACGGTCATGCGGTCCACGCTCTCGGGGATGATGGTGATGCCCATCCAGGTGCCGCTGCCGATGATCTCACGGATGGAGGACATGAGCAGCATGGTCAGGATGTAGCCGATGCCCATGCCCAGACCGTCCAGCGCGGAGTCCACGACGGTGTTCTTGCAGGCGAACATCTCGCACGGCCCAGAATGATGCAGTTGACGACGATCAGCGCCAGATACACGCCCAGCGCCTTGTACAGGTCGGGCACGAACGCCTGCAGCACCATCTGCACGACGGTAACAAACGTTGCGATGATAACGATGTAGCACGGCAGATGCACCTTGGCCGGGATGACCTTGCGCAGTGCCGAGATAACGATGTTGGAGCAGACCAGGACGAACGTCATGGCCAGGCCCATGCCCACAGCGCCGGAAACGGTGGTGGTGACAGCCAGTGCGGAGCAGCAGCCCAGCACCAGGCGCAGAACGGGGTTCTCACGGATGATGCCCGCGGTAAAAACCTTCCACTTGCTCGGTTTTTCGTTCATCGTTACTGCACCCCCTTGATCTCATTGTTGTAGCAGTCGATGGCTGCGTTGATGGCGTTGAACGCGCCGTTGCTGGAATACGTTGCACCGGCAATGCTGTCCACAGGGCTGCCGGAGGCGACTCTCCCCCGTTCCAGCCGATAAAGCCGGAGGCGAAGGAATCGCCGGAGACCTTGGAGCCGATGCCGGTGGTCTGGGTGGAGCCGTCGATGGAGATGCCGGAAATGGCACCCTCGGCGTCAAAGGCAACGTAGACCGTGACGTCCTTGCCGGAGTAACCGGAGGCCGCAGCCTTGACGGCGACATCGCCGTTCGCGGTCTTGACAGCACCCTCGACGCTGTCGGTGGTCAGACCGTCGATGGCAGTCATGCTGTCGGTGGTCGTGCCCTCGGGCAGGACGGAGACATAGGCGGCCAGGGTCTCGGCTTGGGTGTTTTCCGCAATGATGGGGGCGGTGATGTCGTTCAGCACAGCCAGCAGCGCGCTGCAGACCAGGCAGATGACGACCAGCACGATGACGGGCAGCACAAGCTCCTTGAAAGTGCTCTGCTTCTCGGTGGTTTGCTTTTCAGCCATTATTCCGCACCGCCTTTCTTGGCTTTTTTGGGCTTTTTGTAGCCCAGCGGCGTCTGGTGGCCCCAGGCGTTGAACCACGGGGTCATCAGGTTGCCCAGCAGGATGGCGTAGCTCATGCCTCATTCATCGAGCCGAAGTGGCGGATGAGGAAGGTGATGAGGCCGATAAACACGCCGTAGAACAGCTTGCCCTTGGTGGTGAACGGGCTGGTCACGTAGTCCGTCGCCATAAAGACAGCACCGAACAAAAGACCGCCGGACATGCACTCGATCAGGGCGGTGTAGGCACTGCCGGTGTTGAGCGCAGTCAGCACAAAGACCGTGGCAACGATGGTCACGGGGATGGTGGCCTGGATGGTCCGGGTGGCAACCAGATAGGCGAAGCCAGCAGGATGGCCAGCACGCAGACCTCGCCCATCATGCCGCCGCGGAAGCCCAAAAAGACATCCAGCAGGGGCAGCGTGGTCTTGTCGGCCACGGCCAGCGGCGTGGCGGAGGCCAGCGCGTCAACGGCCATGTCGGGGTAGACGTAGGCGGTCATGCGGGAGGTGAAGCCGAGGAACAGCACGATACGGCCCACCAGCGCGGGGTTGGCGAAGTTGTAGCCAAGCGCCGAACAGTTGCTTCGTGATGACGATGGCGACGAACGCGCCGACAACGGCGATCCAGAGCGGCATGCCCACGGGCATGTTCAGCGCCAGAATGATGCCGGTGACAACGGCGGACAGGTCGCCCACGGTGTTGGACTTTTTCAGCAGCTTTTCATAAATGTACTCAAACGCCACACAGGCCAGGGTGGTCACAGCGACCAGCACCAGCGCCTGCACGCCGAAGATCAGACCCGCGGCCAGCACGGCGGGCAGCAGCGCAATGACAACATTGCCCATCAGCCCGCGGGTGGTGGATGCATCGCGGATATGCGGCGAGGCGGTAACGATCAGACGATCTTCCATGGGTTATTTGCCTCCTTTCCGCAGCTCGGCCATGTACCAGCCCTTGGCAAGGCCCATCGTCTGGCTGACGGGGCGCTTGGCCGGGCAGGCATAGGTGCAGCTGCCGCAGGCTACGCAGAGATCCACGCAGCGTGCTTTCAGCGCAGCAAAGTCCTTGTTGGCAAAGTCCTGCGCAATGACGACGGGCTCCAGACCCATCGGGCAGGCCTCGATGCAGCGCCCGCAGCGGATGCAGGCGGACGGCTCGGGCAGCGCGGCGGCCTTCTTGCTGAACAGCAGCAGGCCGTTGTTCTGCTTGAGCACCGGGAAGTCGGCGCTGGGTGCAGCGCCGCCCATCATCGGGCCGCCGAAGATGATCTTGCCCAGCTCGACGCCCTCCTTGACACCGCCGCAGGCGTCGATGACGTCGCGGTACAGCGTGCCGATGGGCACCTCGATGTTCTGGGGCCTGGCGATGGCGTCGCCCTCGACGTGACGCGCTTCGTCACCAGCGGGATGCCGGTCTGAGGAACTTGCCCAGCGTGGAGACGCTCGTCACGTTCATGATGACGCAGCCCACGTCGGCGGGCAGGCCCGGCTTGCCGGAGGGGCCGACCTGCGGCACCTCGTGCCCGGTGCAGGTCTCGACGAGCGTTTTCTCGGCGCTGCGGGTAGCGCATCGGCAGGCCCTTGACCTCGACGCCCTTCATCTCGCGGGTCAGCGAGGTGAGCAGGTCGATGCACTCAGGCTTGTTGCGTTCAATGCCGATGATGCAGTGCGGGATCTCGCAGTACTTCATGACAGCGGTGATGCCGGAGATGATCGTGTCGCTGCACTCCAGCATCTCGCGGCAGTCGGTGGTCAGGTAGGGCTCGCACTCGGCAGCGTTGATGAGCAGCGTGTCGATGGTGTTGGCCGCCAGCTTGACATGCGTCGGGAAGCCGGCGCCGCCGACACCCACCAGGCCGCAGGCCTGCACGGCAGCCAGCAGGCTGGCTTTGTCGGTGACGACGGGCGGCACACAGGCCGGATCAACGGTCTGCGCACCGTCGGTCTTGATGGCGACAGCGTCGTCATCGCGCCGTTGACCATACGCAGCGGTGCAATGTCCTGCACAGTGCCGGACACACTGGAGTAGATATTGGCGGATACAAAGCCGCCGGCCTTGCCGATCACGGTACCGACCATGACGGTGTCGCCCTTTTTGACGACAGGCTCCGCGGGTGCGCCGATGTGCATCGACATGGGAATGACGACGTGCTCAGGCACCGGCATCTTGTTGGTCGGCTGCCCGGCTGTCGCCTTCGTGTGCGGTACGGCAGCACCTTGGCAGAGCGCTTTAGGGATTTGAACAATCTGATTTCCCCCGTTTTCTCTCGATTTTTCTCGGCCCTGGACGGGCATTTCTGTCTCCCCCGCCGTCGGTTCGGATAACTATACAGATTTATTGTACCATTTTTCAAAAGCATGTC
>ENA-OQCN01001639-OQCN01001639.1-human-gut-metagenome-genome-assembly--contig:-NODE-1639-length-10660-cov-1.894237_pt1 | contig 10660 bp, 12 predicted proteins | sample MGYA00242497_ERZ504576 | MGnify/ENA primary metagenome ERZ504576 (study PRJEB26092, sample SAMD00036296) | human gut metagenome | host: Homo sapiens | study: EMG produced TPA metagenomics assembly of...
ATACAGTACAAACTGATCCTGCGTCTTTTTAAATACTGTGCCGCCGATTATAATCATGACAAGTGAACAAATCGCACAGAATAAAATACTCGCTGATTGCAGGAGAACATCCATCAATAATAATAGTACGTACAAACGTTACATAATGATACAGAGGATTAAACTGCATCACCTTAGCCAGCCATCCTGCACCACTTCTTTCAAGCATACCTGTACTGTAGATGATCGGTGTCGCATACATCCACATGGTAGAAATAACTCCCCACAAAAACTCAACATCATGGAAAAATACCATGAGGCTTGAAAGCAGAAATCCCATGCCGACTGCAAAAGAAATCACAAAAATAAGTGCAAGCGGCAGCAAAAGAATTGACCAGCGAATATACAAACCATTAAACAGACCATAGAAAATCGTAACCAGAAGAAGCGGAACCATTGAAAGCACCATGTTGATGCTTGCAGACAGAACCTTTGTAACCGGATAAATATATTTTGGCACATAAACCTTTGTAATCAAAGATGCATTGCTGATAATTGCACGCATTGCCTGATTACAGCAATCATTAAATCCATTGAAGATTACAATACCACAAAGCAGATAAATTGCATAGTGCTGAACACCTGCATCACGCACGCCAAGCAGCTTACTGAATACAACATACTGTACGGTCATCATCAAAAGCGGATTTAAAAAGCTCCAAAATACACCAAGCACTGATCTCTTGTACTTAATTTTAAAATCTCTTGAGATCAGCTGCTCCATCAAAAACTCATACTTTGCAAGTGTCTGAATAAAGGAGCCTCCCGCTGTAGTTAAGCCCTTCTTTTCTCTGTTAACCATGTGCACACCATATAATGCAAGCGCTAACAAAACTGCGACCTCAAAAACAAAAGCTGTAACAATTCCTGATGTGCTTGATCCAATCTGAGGCCATGCTAAAAAATCCACAAGCAAAAATAAAAGAAATAATGTCGCAACTGCTACTTTACTGACCTTTTTTAAATCATATTTTTTATTATTCATATTCTTTCTTTATCCTGCTATCACCTTTTTTATTCAAAATGGAAGGTATCCTTTAATCCCAACCACTTCTTATCCTTCTCAGAAAGAATCGGCTCTACACCCTCTGGAATCGGCCAGTCAATTCCGATCTCAGGATCACTCCAAAGCACACCGCCCTCATCGCCTGGATGATAAAAATCAGTACACTTATAAGCAAACTCAGCCTCATCAGTCAATACTACAAATCCATGCGCAAAGCCTTCTGGAATATAGAACATCTTCTTATTTTCAGCAGTCAGCTCAACACCAAACCACTTTCCGTATGTCTTTGAATTGGCACGCAGATCGACAGCTACATCAAACACACCACCGCGAATTGCACGAACAAGCTTACCCTGTGGATACTGCTTCTGGAAGTGAAGTCCACGCAATACACCCTTTACGGACATAGACTGATTATCCTGAACAAACTTCATATCTAATCCAGCCTCAGCAAAATCATTATAATTATAAGTCTCTACAAAATAACCTCTCTCATCCTTAAATACGGTAGGCTCGATTACATATAATCCCTCAATATCACAGCCTGTTACTTTAATTTTTCCCATTTTATCTTTTCCTCCTATTTTTTGTTTATGAGATTTTTATTCCTGCCAATATTTTTTATTCATTGTGCAGAAACTAATCAGCTTCTTTGGCAGCTTATAATATTTTTCTCCAAGCTTGTAGCCAACAACCTTGCAGCCTGAAATATATACAAGGCGAAACAGTTGTCCAAACTCATGATGACGAATCAGATAGCGTGCGGTATCGAACACAAGGCGTTTGCCCTCACCAAGTGTCTCCACATTGTGAAATGCCTCCTGATTATCTGCATGTGAAACACCATTATCGAAATTTCTTTGAAACTGCTGAAATCCCGTATAATTGTGTGAGTGAATCACTCTCGCCTCCGCCACATAAGCCACAGAGTAGCCCGCATTGATAGCTGTAGACGCAAAGACCATATCTTCATTAAATATTGCCTCCGGCAAAAATCCACCTAATTCCTCATACGTACTTTTGCGGTACATTGCACATGAATTTGAACAAAAATAAGTTTTAATTCCAAGTGCCTGAATATCTGCCTGTGTCTTTACCCTGCTTTCTGCCGGGTAATTAAAATTTCTGGTAAAGCGTTCAATTGCTGAGTCTGTCTTTTTGGCAAGCTGTCTGGCATATGCTGCTGCTACAAGCGGATCGTCAAACGCTTTTGCTAAATACTCTACCAAATGAGTATCAGCAGGGACTGCATCCTGTGTCATAAACAGCATCAAATCAGCAGTTGATTTTCTTGCTGCCATATCTCTTGTCGCACCATGATCAAATTCTTCTAGTGCAATATGATAAACTTCCATATTGGCTGGCCAGCGAAGATTCTTTGGAAAACCCGATTCATCTGTGTTGATCACAATAATGCGTTCTACCGGATGGGTCTGTTTTTCCAGCCGGTCTAAAATCTTTTGAAGCTTTTCATTCCGGATAGCTCACCGGAATGATTACATCTACTGTTTTCTTTTCTTGCATATCTACCCACATTTCCGCCGTTAAACGGCCTTTTATCGGCAATCCTATTTAGGATACCACAATATAACTTTTTTGTAAATCTACTTTTTTACATATAAATAGAGTGCCCCCGTCAATGCAAACCAAAACCATGTGGTTGGCACGGTAAACCACGACGAGAAGAACGACAATGCTAAATACAGTGCAAGCTGTGCGTAAAACAAATACAAAATTGGATTACTGCTTTTTCTTGATTTTTGTGTGAGTGCTGCACAGACAGCACCAAGAATCAAGCCAAATAAAAATACACCTATTAAACCAAAATCATAATACGCATCGTAAATTAATGTCAGTGTATTAAGCTCTTTAATAGTAACAGGCATCTCAAAGGCAACTAACGCAGGAAAAACAAATTTCAGTCCTGTAAGTGCAAACACCGGAAACAGCTGCTTTAATCCAAAGGTGTGCTCTACTAAGCCCTGCTGCAAAGCCTGTGTCAGACAATTAAAATTCGAGTAATTATTTGCAATATACATATACGCATACTGCAAGAAAAGCGGCATATTCTCATTTTCATCTGAAAAATGCTGTTTAAATAGCCCGGCTCATAATTTCTTCTGATTGTCATGAAACTGCTGCCGCAATTACAACTGCTGCCGCTGCGCCAAGCATGGCAAACAGCTTCTTTTTATTTACGTTTGGGCGCATCAAAAGAAAAATTAAAATTGGGAGCGCCAGCGTCAGAACAAACTGAAACTTAGAAACACTCAAAATCGGAATCGAGGCTGACAGCGCATTATACACAATCAGCTGAATCAATTTCCCTTTTTCAAGCGGCTGCCTGTCTTTTTTCTTTTCCGTGTACGTTAACATATAATCAACGTCAGCGAATGCGTAAACATGCAGCTAACTGTAAAATAATGTACACCTGAAATATGAAAATGATCATATGCGTGTGTCTCTGTTGAAAAAAGCGGCACATATCCTAAAATGACAGCTTCAAGAACAAATGTTGCAAATGTCACAAGTGATACAATACGTATACAGCAAAATAAACGATTTTGAAACTGCTCTTTGGTGACTTCTTTTTTTGACATCTGGCATTTGCTTTCTAATACAATCACCCGTTTTGAAAGATATATTTCGATTGCTTCATATCCTGCTAAAAATAAAAGATAAAAGCCACCAAATGAAAGCCACGTCTGATTAGTCCATGAAGACTGCAGATTACTTAGCTGCATAACGCCAAGTCCCTCTCCTGCCGTCCAAAAAACAGAAAGCAGAAAGCGAAACGACACCAAGCTTGATCTTTCTTATAAAAGTAAAGACCCATCACAGATGCTGCCACAAGAAGTACACAGCCTGCTGCCACAAAAAAATCATTTTTTTCTAACACCATAGCCAAAAAAGCAAAAGCTCCATATATGGCATAAGGCAGAAGCAACTGTCTGCCTCTGCCCTCTATATTATTCGCCAAGATCCATTTTCAATCCCCGCTATTACGGCCTTTAACGCTTCTTCTTCATCAACTCCGTCACAGACAACTTCAATTTCATCACCGTTTTTTACACCTGCACCAAGCACGCTTAATACGCTCTTTGCATTAGCGGTAACGCTGTTAAACTGAAACTGAACCTTTGATTTGTAATTCATTGCGATCTTACATAAGATCCCTGCCGGTCTCAAATGAAACCCTGTCATATTTTTTACTGTTATCTTCTGGCTTACCATACTGATCCTCTTCCTTTCTTACCTCTATAACAAGACAAACTTTTGTCTGTCCGTTCTACATGCTTGTTTTATTGTGCAGCAGTTTCTTGTGAAGTACTTTCCTGCGTTGTCTCAGTTGCTGTCTGTGATGAAGCTTCTGATGTTTCCTGCGTATTCGGCACTGAAGTACTCTGCGTCACAGTTGTGCTCTGCGTTACAGTCGTACTCTCTGTCGCTTGCGTCTCTTCCGTCTGTGCTGTTTTATCAATAATGCGAACTGATACCATCAGATCCTGCGTCATTGTATATGCACTGTCCAGCGTAAGAGTAACAGGAACATTTATATATTCTCCTGCTTCAAGACCTCCGACATCAATCGTACCCTGAAGCGTCTCTGGATTAAAACTATCAAGATCGGCCTGCAGTGCCTGAAGCGTCAATGTCAATGCAGGGTCAATCAGTTCATATTCATACTCTGGCTTTGTATTTACTAATTGAAACTGACTTGCATCAATCTGAAAGCTTTCCGTCTGGAGCTGTTCTAACTCGATTGTTACAGAAATTGTACCACTTTGCCCTTCAGAAAGTGTAATTCCCTCAGGAAGATACTGTTCAATCGCAATATCAAAAGTCTTATTGCTGCTTGCCCCGGTAATATCAAGCTCCCTGCTTGGAATACTTACTGTTGAAATGTTAGCTAGTGCATTTTTAGAACCAGATATTGTCAAAAGCTTCGGTGAGTAGTCTACCTTGCTCACCACATATCCATCTGCTGGTGTTCCACTGCTTCCTGCTATGCTTATACTTATTTCTTTCGCCTGATTTAAGCTTACCGTAACCTCTACTGTACTCTGACTGATTGTTAGGCCGCTTCCTGATAAGGTGCGATTATTTCCATCATATAGTGCAAGCGGTGCTGTCACGCTTCCTCCGTCTGTAATCGCGCTTAGATCTACATTTGCCTTGACCGCCGCCAGATTCGAAAATGCACTTGTCGGACCGCTTACAGTTACACGAGACGGATCGCTTGAAAGTGTTCCAACCTGATATCCTTCTGGAAGCTCTTTTGTAGTATTAAACTGCACAAGGTATGTGGCCGATTTTAATGTATCAAGCACAACCTTTACATACCCTTGTGACTGTGGATATTCCCAGCTTTGAATATATGTGGCAGATGATGCCTTTGTAATTTCAATGCTGATCTTGCTGGCTTCCGGTGCTTCCTTAACATCACCAATCACTTCTGTAAGATCCGCTTTTACTGTAAAATCATCGGCAGAAAGATATCTTAAACGCTTCTATGAAGCTTAACTGGAATTGTGATAGCATTTGGTTTTGAAATTGCCACCATATTTTTCTCAGCCAAACCGCCTTCTTCATATGTGATCGGAACACTTACACTGCTTGTTATAACTGGATCCTGTGTATTGTTTAACACTAGCCACAAAAGGACTGCCAGTACAAACCCCAAAAGCTTAAGTGGAAAATTTTTGAGAAAAAGTTTTTGATTTTGACCTTTATTTTTCATTTCTCTTCCTTCCTTTCCTCAGCTATCCCACACAGTCTGCGTCTTTTCACTGCTTTTTGTTCCGCCAAGCAATTCTCTGAGCTTGTCACTGTTAACATTTCGATACAGCTGTCCGTCCTTTGTCAGTGATACCTGTCCTGTCTCCTCTGACACAATAACTGTCAAAGCATCCGTCACTTCACTGATGCCAAGACCTGCGCGATGTCTTGTTCCAAGTTCCTTACTTATCGTTTTATTTTCCGATAAAGGCAGATAACATGTAGCAGCGTGATTCTGTTTCCGCGAATCACAACAGCTCCATCATGAAGCGGAAGGTTGTGCTCAAAGATCTGCACCAGAAGCGGTGCACTTACAATGGCATCTAATAAAATACCAGTTGCAATATATTCGTTCAGCACAAATTTCTGCTCAATGACAATCAATGCTCCTGTCTTTGCACGCCCCATGCTAAAGGATGCACGAACAATCGCATCAATAGTATCATCTGCATTTTCTGCAACTTTATCTTTTGTGCTAGAAAGCGAAAAAAGTTCAAATAAATGATTTGTTCCAAGCTGCTCTAATGCACGGCGAATCTCCGGCTGAAAAATAACAAGCAATGCTGTCGCTACATACGGTGCGATTCTATTAAAAACCATTACAATATTATTCAGCTGTAAAATAACTGCCAGTATATACATCGCAAAAATAGCTGCCGCACCCTTTAACAGAATCCACGCCTTGCTCTGCTTAATCCATAAAATAATATGATAAATAAAATAGGTGAATATAGCAATCTCCAGGACATCGCTTAATGTCATGGAAGCCGCTGACCAGCGTATATAATTTTCATAAAATCCTCTGATGGCTTCCATCCTTCTATCCTTTCTCCTGCTTACGTGCGGAAATAATCATCCAGAGACTGGTCATCATCCAAAAAGGAATCCTCCTCGGACGTTTCGCCATCTCCTGCTTTTGTTATCGTAGTTACTTTTTTATCTGTTCTCGCAACAGAATATTTGGGTATTGCTCTAACATAATACACATAATTTTCATCCTCATATTCAAGAAATTCTGTATGCGTTCCATCTAACAAAAAGAGAAACACATGAATAACACTCGAAATAAGAACACCAAGTATAATAGAAATACTTAGATACAGCAAATGAACAGTTACACCAAATGCTACATTGCCTACTAGGACAGTCAGAACATAACATGCTGTTCCTGCTGCGATTGCAATTGCCCATGCGTATGAATATGGAAGCTTTCGAATCATGTAAACAACAACAATTGTGACTACAAGTGCTGCCATTAATAGCAAAATACGTTCATTGCTTCCAATTGCCTTTATAAAATATGCCGCCTTTTCCATTGATGTCAATCTTTGAGCTGATGCCTCAAGTACTGAACTATTTTGGCGAAGCGTCAAAATCATGCCATATACAAATGTACCTGCCGCTGCCGGAATCACTGCAATTGGTCCACATAAAAGACCAATCGGAATTGCTGCGGCACCTGTCAGATTCAGCATTCCAACAAGACACATAACTGTGATCAGTATTGACTGTCTTGGTTTAAATATAAAATATGTCAATAACAAAAATAAAAAGAATGCTGCTGCTATCACACCTGCTTCCACTGAAATCATAAGCATATGGACTATTACAAATATTGCTACCAAAATTGAGCAGGCGTCAATAGGAATCATCACTGCAATAAGAGTAGCAACCACGATTTCTGCCCAGCTTCTAGGATTCATACTGCCTGATAGCTGACTGTGAATCATATAAAATACAAGAAATGCCAGCAAACATTTTGTGCAGATGCGCACATATGCTTCATAGCGGCCATAAACCTCACTTATCTTTTGCCGTAGTTCCAGCAGAGCTGTCATTGATCTGGCTCCTTTCCGTATAGTAATCCTCAAGTGCCATCAAATGCTGTCTATATTGACGAACTAAAACAGCTGCTGTGCGATAGCGTCTGCTATAACACTGATGAGCCATTGCAAGTACTGCTGTTAAAAAGCCAAGATATCCAACAACCCATATACAGCCGATTCTAATCAGCACCTGCCTTGAAAAAGAAACTGCCTGTGTACCATTGCCCATACAAATAACGCCTATAAGTGTAAGCAACAAATAGGCCATTGTATAGCAAATCCATATTTTAATCATCTGAATGGATACATAATCTTTTTTTCGGTATCCACATATTTCAATAGCGCGGCGTTCTTCCCTTTTTTGAATCATTGCCACTTGTGTCATCATGCGGATCTTTTCCTCTTTGATCATGCACTCACCTCACTCTACAGATTCTTTTTTTACTCTTTTTATAGTATAGCACACATTACTGGATTTTTGTAGAAGTTTTTTTAAAATTGTTAACTATTTAACGCGGTATAAAAAAAATAAAACAGCCCCTATGTTTTCACACAAGGACTGTCTTCTTCTCAATTACAGCTCAATGCTTCCGGTGATCTCACCGTTAATTACATAATGTGCCTTTCCTTCTTCTGGCTTTACATATACCTTTAAGTCAACCAACTCGGAAATCTTTCTCTTCATCTCTTTCTTCCACATTTCCTCAATGCGTGCAGTGATGCTGCTTAACTGAACTTCTTTACCATACCACTGAAGATATACTTCTCTTGTCTTCTTTACTGTAGCCTTCTTTGCTGTTTCTTTTGTCTCTGCAACTGCTGCAGTTTCCTTCTTTGTTTTTGCTGCCATATGTATAATCCTCCCATCTTGATCAATTCATATATAATGTACAAAGCCATTCTGTTAAAACAAAATGGCAATGCACGTGCAACCTTTATTTACATCAATTATAAATTATACTCTCCGCGTTTTAAAAAAGCAACCCATTTTATGAAAAATGGTTGTTTTTTTCTAGCTTTATCTACTATAATCAAACTAGTTCTATCTAAGTTTCATAATAAAATCAGGCTGCTGTACCGGCCTGCTACACGAATGGTACAGAGAAAAGAGGTTATCATGAAATTTTTAAAACAAAATTCCGTTAATCTTTTGATAAGCCTTTGTGAACTGATTATCGGAATCCTGCTTCTCATCGACCCTACAGGCTTTTCAAACGGAATCATTATCGCCTTCGGAGCAGCCTGCCTCGCCTTTGGTATTGTACAGATCGTGTTTTACTGGAAAAAACCGCTTGCAGAGGCAATCCCGCGTTTTTATTTGATGAAGGGACTTATAAGTATTTCCGTTGGTCTTTTTTGTATATGCTTCTCCCACTGGTTTTTAGAAACCTTCAAGCTTCTTTCTTTCCTGTATGGAATTCTTCTTCTTATTTCTGGATTTTATAAGGTTCAGTGGAGTATTGATCTTCTTCGCCAAAAAGAAAAGCGTTGGTGGCTTGCCGCAGTAAGTGCCGGACTGTCCATTCTGTTTTCTCTTATTATCATCGGGAACCCATTTTCAACTGTTACTGTCACATGGATTTTTTCTGGTGTTGTGCTAATTGCAGAAGCAATTATTGATATTGTGATGCTTCTTTTAATTCGCGTATTTGTAAATGCTAAGTTTCCAAAGATAAAGAAAAAAGCAAAATCTGTCAGTGATGATTCCGTGCAGCAGGCAGATACATCTTCACAGCCAACCTCATCTGAGTCATCAAACGACTCAAATGAAACTCCGTAATTAATATGATACCACAAAAAAGATCAGTCAGCATTATGCCGCCTGATCTTTTTATTATTTCTTATCTAAATAGCTTTTCAACACGCTCGAGCTCTTTGCGAATCTGCAAATGCTGCGGACAATGACGCTCACAGAAACCACAATTCTTGCAGTCTTCAATCAGCTTTCCGCCATCCTTTACATAATTATCGTACATCTTCTTTGCATGATCCTTAAGGCCGTATACATTGTAGTATGTAAACATGTTAAAGATCTTTGGAATCTCAATTCCTGCCGGACATGGCTGACAATATTTGCAGCCTGTGCAGTAAAGCTCACTAAACTTCTTTAACTGCTCCATTGCCTCTCCAAGCTGCTGCCACTCTTCTTTGGAAAATCCTGTGCTGTCAGATGCAAGTTTTGCATTTTGCTTTACCATATCAAGTGTCTGCATACCAGATAATGCGCAATTTAAGTCTGGATTGCCCAGAACAAACTTAAATGCAAGTTCATATGTTGCAATTGATTTCTTTCCAGTAAGCTTTGCATAAAGCTCTGTCGGTGCTGCCAGTCGTCCACCGCCTACAGGACCCATTGCAACTGTTCCAACTCCATTAGATGCTGCATAATGAAGCATTTCCTCATTTGTTCTGTCAAGCAAATTGTACTGAACAAGCATACTCTCCATCGGAATACCGCGTTTTTTGACTCATCAATAATATACTTAATTGCAAGCGGTTCATCATGGAAGGAGAAGGAAATATGACGAATCAGTCCCTCTTCTTTTGCTTTTGCAGCATCAGCAAGCAAATCCTGTGCCATGATTGTCTGATCAAATTCTTTACGATTAATTCCCCAGAAATGATAAAAATCCAAATGATCTGTTCCCAGCTTATCAAGACTATGCTCCAGTGCACGGCGATAATCACCAGGCTTCTTACAGACATCTAACGGAATTTTCGTTGATAACAATACCTTATCACGAAGCCCTTAACTGCTCTTCCGACAGCTTCCTCACTATTACAATTGCAATATTTTGGTGCAGTATCAAAATAGTTAACTCCCTGACGATATGCCTCTGCCAGCATCTCATCTACCTTGTCCTGATCCACATACATCTTTCCATCCTTTTCATATTCTGGAAACGCATACATCCAAAACCAAGTGCAGAAATCTTCTCACCTGTATTTCCAAATTTTCTGTAATTCATACTTTTTACCATTCCCTTCTATAAAGTAAATACTGACAGCA
>ENA-OQCN01001640-OQCN01001640.1-human-gut-metagenome-genome-assembly--contig:-NODE-1640-length-10659-cov-16.980346_pt1 | contig 10659 bp, 13 predicted proteins | sample MGYA00242497_ERZ504576 | MGnify/ENA primary metagenome ERZ504576 (study PRJEB26092, sample SAMD00036296) | human gut metagenome | host: Homo sapiens | study: EMG produced TPA metagenomics assembly of...
CTTCAAAAACATAATATAAATGTACTCCATGCCCACTTAAAGCTACATAATTTGGTAATGGATAATAATCAAATTCCTTATTAAATGCAGCATAAAAGAAATTATTCAAACTCTTATCTGTAACACCGTCAATATCAAATATCATTGCACACATTTTAGAAGCTCTATCAGATGTATACTTTGCTCCAAAGTAAGTTAAACCATTCATTACACAAAAATCTGCATTAACAAGCTCATTTCGATAGATTTCTTCAAACTTATCTTCAAACATAATTCTGAAATGGCCATGATCTTCATTCTCATTCTTATAATAGGCAATTGGATTTGCTTTGAAACTTCCTTTTTCATACTCCTTCTGAATGAATCCTTCTCCAATTCTAAAGATATCTTTATATACATCCAATGGATCTATTTTCTTTCCACCATATCTTTCAATAACATCACTTAACATTGTTATAAACACCTCTCTAAAGCAAACATAAAAGAACAAAAAAGAACCAAAGACCAAGGAACCCTCTAGGTCACGTTATATTATCAATAGATTTTTGACCCTATTTTTCACTAAAAATATAACACGGATTTTGCTCCGTGTTCAAGCTGATTTTTACTCTAGCAAAATATAGTAAATGCTTTCCTGTACAGTGCTAGAGTAAAACATGGAAATCTTGTTGTTATTAATAAGTACGTGTCCTCGTACTTAGCTTTTGCTAAGTCTCGGACGTTTACTTTTGAAAAGTTCATGATATAATTCAGGTAGGCAAAAATCACAAAATTGTGCCACGTTAAGGAAAACCGACCTAGTCACTCGGTTTTCCTTTTTTTGCAAAAAAAGAGAGTGGGTAGTCAGTCCACTCTTTTATGCTCTGTTGTCCGGTCATTTCTGTTGAGCCATTTGTAGATGTAGTTGGCGGCCACACCTGCTATAACAGAAACTAAAAAATCACAAAATTGTTGTACCACGTTCTCACCTCCTTCGCGTTGGTGAGCCCAGACAACAGAAAAGTTATATCATAATTAAAAAACGCTCCTAATAATTTTTAAAACACTGTTCATCACTTTATATGTTGGCCATCCTAAAAAGCCGCCAATAAATACAAGCAAAAATCCAGCCGAAACAAATGCTATCCACTTATTGATCCATACATTTTTAAAGTTGATCCAGAATTCTTTCTTTTTCAAATCTTCACTGATTCTATCAAGCTCTTCCTTTTTGGATTCAATCGATCTATTTATGGTGCTTAATTTGTTTTCTTGATATTCTATGCGCTCTGAAAGCCGCTTGATTTGTTCCTTAAGAACAGTTTCCTGGTTTCTGTAGTTTAAATCAAGTTCTTTTCTTTTTGCCTCGTACAGCGCATTTAATGAGGTTGTATCCGTGATATTGTCGTTTAATTCAATGATTTGCTGATTCATTACCTGCTGGTTATGGGCAAACCTATCTAATCTGTCATTCAATTGTTCCTTCTCTTTTGCTGCAGCCACTTCATTTTGTGCGAATACAGAACGAATCAGTTGTCTCATTGCATCTTGATTAGAATCTAATTCTTGTTTTTTACAAGCAACTGTTTGTTCTAATTCATTCTTCTGCGTCTGTATCTGGTACTGTTGATTGCTTGTTTGTTGTACCTGCTGCTTCAACCTATCCAGATTGCTTTTTTTAGATATCGATCTCATATCCTCTGCTCCTTTCTATCATTCTTTGATGTTCTTCAATCAGAGATGTAGCTTTATCTATACGTTCTTCAAAACTCAATCCTTTGATCTCCTTTCGATATTCCTCCTGTGTGAGTCTTTATATGCTTCCGGTTCTAATACCTTTAGCTGACTTAACATCTCTTTTTGGCGCATATCTTGTTCTTCTATGTCATGTATCAGACTTAACTTGCTGTCTATCACTTCTGTAAATTCATGATCAAGATGATTTAGATCTTCAATCTGATTGCTTAGACTTTTAATTTCATTATCAAGTCTTTTATTTTCTTTAAACATGTCATTGAATTTATCTTTTATTCCATTCCAGGCCTTTGCAGCTCATATTCTCTGCTTTTGCGTTTGATATATACTTTAAGATTTCGGAGGGTGTCCATGACCCAGTCTGCCATTTCATGCACTAACTCAATTGCTTTTGGCGTTATTTTCTTTTCTTCAGCATTTGCCTCTTTTACATTTTCCAGGACTTCTTGTTTAATAGAAATGTAATTTTTTAATTGTATCGGTTCTAATTCGATATGTTGTTTTACATTTTCGTTATATCGTTTAACTTCTGCATTCCACGCTTTTGCATTATCTAAATAATCTTTACTTGCTCCTTTGTATAACTTCTTCTGTGATAGATAGGGGTTATTTTTTATACCATCGTGTAAATCTAATTTGTAACCGTACTTATTTAAAGTGTCTTTGACTATTTTGTTTTTGTGATGCAACCACCAACGTTCAGTAAATTTCTTATCCTTTACTTTGAATATGTCCGTTTGGTATTTGATGTTACCCTCTTTATCTCGTTGGAGTTCGCCCTTTTTATGAACCAATATAGCATTTTCACTATTTGCTTTCGCTAATTTATGCGTATCTTTGTCATGCCAAATGTCTTTCTTATAGACTTTAGGCTCGAGATCTATTTGGTTTTCACGCTCACTAAAAAGAATATGGACATGAAGATTCGTACGGTTGTGATTCCAATGAACTGCATATTCATAGTCCTTATTTTTGCCAACTATCTCATGAGCCAAGTCATCACAGACTTGCTCTAATCTTCGTTTATCTTCGGCAAGTTCATTCGGTAAAGCAATATGCACTTCAAGTGCCTCATTATTGGCAACATTCGATTTTTGATGTTCCTTTTCAAAAAAAGAATGTTCCTGCCATGAGTATTGCATTTCTTTTTTTTGCAATACGATTTTTTCTTGTCGCTTCTCATCATTCAAATAATCAGAACGACCAACTACATTTGAAATTTTGGCTATTCTACCATAAACTGTTGCCATAAATTTCACTCCTTTCTAGCCGTCTGCAAGACCGCAAACCCTTACGGCGATAGCTTAAGGTTGAGTTTGCGCTCTCAATCGGCGAGGCCTTATATTCTTATTGTAGCACATGTTTTGCTGGTGAAAAAATATATATTTTCTTGTCTCCAGGTCTTTGACAAAATTGAACTACAACTATATAATTGTATTACAAGTAATACATAAGGAGGATTTATTATGACTACAATTTCTTTAAGAGTTAATGACGATGAATCTAAATTAATTCATGACTATGTTTCTGTTAATCAGTTAAATATGAGCCAGTTTATTCGTGATGCTGTTCTGGATAAAATTGAGAATGATCTTGATCTTGATGAAGATCGTATCTTATATGCGTTTGAAAAAGCTAAACAAGAAAAAACATATGATCATACTGAAGTTTGGAAAATGCTTGGTGTCTAAATGTATAAAGTAGAATTTACTGAATCTGCAGTTAAACAGTTAAAAAAATTAGATAAGCAGACTGTTCGTGTTATAAAAAACTGGGTTATCAAAAATCTAGTCAATACGCCTGATCCAAGACTGCATGGAAAAGCTTTAAAAGGAAATCTAAAAGGTATTTGGAGATACAGGGTAGGAGATTATAGATTATTTGCATCAATTGAAGAAGAGATAATAACTATCAGCATTTTTGAAATCGGTCATAGAAGGGATATTTATAAAATAAAAGAGCATAAACGCTCTTTTTTATTTTTTATAAAATATATTTTCTTCTTTTATTAATCTATAGTTTTTCAAGTTAACACATCCTTCTGGGTTACGTTATATTATCAGTAGTTTTTTGTTTACATTTTTGCATCAAAATAATGTCACCCTATTTCTAGGGTGACATTTCCATTAAAATAGATCACTGTGAGTTCCTGTTCTTGTTAAATATAAGAATAAATGTTTATCATCAACTTCATAAATCAATAACCAGTCTGGAGTTATATGACATTCTCTACACTCTTTATAATTACCTGCTAAATTATGATCTTTGTATTTTTCAGGTAATTGTTCTCCTTTAGCAAGTATATCAATAACCTCCTCTATAAGAGTCATGTTATATCCTCTTTTAATGGCCATTTTTAAGTCTTTCTTGAATTTATTAGTCGGGACTATCTCATACTTACTCATTATCAATATCCTTCATTAACCCAGCAAAGCTACTATATGTTTTTTTGTTTGGATTCTCTTTTAAGTTTCTTACCTCTTCAATAGCCTCAATTGTTTCAGCATTAGGTGTCTCATATTTAATTACATTCTTCATGTATCGAACAAGATTTCCTTTTACGTTTTCTCCGTATGCAGAAACAACACTCTTATATGCATTATAAACATCTCTGTCCATTGTAAAAGAACAGGTAACAGAATTTGACTTATTCATCATAACGCCTCCTCTTTGTTTGCTAAGTTATCTTACTTAGTAAAATTAGTATAATATTGTTTGCATTTTTTTTCAAGTTATAAAAAAAGATATAGGTTTCCAATTTTCTAAATATCTATTTGCATGTTCTGCCCATGAAGATCTCCATTCCTCAACTTTTTCTTTTTTATTCCAGTCTACTGTGTCTATATTCGTGTATAAGGCATATTTTGAGAATCTCATGGCCTTTAATTCTTTTTTGAGTATTTTAGGTTCTACATTCGTTTATTTCTCTTTAAGGTGCTTTTCTGCATACAAAAAGACCTCCTTTCACTACAGTCAAACTATAGCATTAAGGAGATCCTATTACACCGGTTGTACGTCGTGTTGCACCGATTTAAACGTCATCTGAAACCGATATGACCGCTAGAAGCGCACCGAATTAGCCGTCAATTGCATATATAGAAGAACTTCATATATCCAAATCACTTTTTAAATAATTTAACAAATGCTTGGTTTCTATTCATTAAATCATAAAAACTTCCATGCTCAATTAATTTTCCTTTTTCCAAAACAAGAATATCATCAAACTTCTTTAATTGATCCTCTTTCAACTTATGCGTTATATAAATCAAAGTAATATTTTTTAAATTTAATAAATTATTTTCCACATATTGCGTAGTTTTATTGTCTAAACTGCTAGTTATTTCATCACAAAGCAAAATTGAATTTAAATGTGTGTATGCACGAGCAATGGATATTCTCTGGAGTTGTCCCCCCGATATATTATCCCCATTCTCAGAAATTATTTGATCTAAATCGATATCAGAAAGGGCAGATAACTTTAACGCTTTTTTTAAACTTTTATCATCTATATTTTTTCCTAAACTTAAATTTTCGCGCAAAGAATCATTAAATATATGACTTTCTTGATGGATTGTCGTACAACAATTGCTTGGCAATAATGTAACTTTTCCAGATTGTACAGGATAGTACCCTCGTAAAATCTTAATCAATGTTGATTTTCCTGAACCGCTATCTCCAACTACTGCATATTTTTTCCCTTTTTCAAATTTAAATGAAAAATTAATGAGAACAGGCTTTAAAGGATCATACCCAAAAGTTACATTATCAAAATCTATTACAGATAAAGGCTCAATTGCGGATTGAGATTCAATTGATTGACTATTAATGATATTAATCAAATTTTCTCCGATTCCCCTAACTGATTTGAAACCACCTAAATCAGATGCAATACCACTGATTGAAGCGATAAAATTTCCAGATATATTAGTAACAGGCAACAAAAACATAGGATTTACCTCACCTATAATAATTAGATATCCTATAAAAAGCATATAAAATAATTGGCCAACACTAGCAAATATACTTGCAAGGTTCTGATTTAAATTAACCATTGCATTAACTTTAGCTTGCTTTTTTTCAAAAGAACGGATCAGTATTTTACCTTTTTTCAAAAATGAAGGCAAAACATCATAATCATGAATCACATCAAAACCCTGAAAATATTCTTTTAATTTTGAATTATACTCCTGTGAAAATTGTGATAACTGATTAGAATATTCCTCTAGTTTTTTTTCCATTAATTTTGGAATACTAAGTGTGAACAAAGAAACTAAAAACATAGCAAACAATATTCTAAAATCAACACTCCCGACATAAAAAAATATGCACATAATCAGAAAAAGATCTGAAATAAAAGTTAACATTGGTACAAAATAATATTCATCAATCATTTTTATATCATTAGTAAAATATGATAAATAAGTGCCTTGACTATTTTTAGAAAATTCATTATATTTTTGTGTCATAATACTACTATAAAGATCTGCTGAAACATCTGCTTTCAATACCTCTCTATAATGAGATTTAATATTTGTAAATAAATAAGAAATAACACAAGAATATATAAAAAAACAACAATCAATAAAACACATTCCATAATTCGAGTTGTATTTAAATTAAACACAATATCCGATACAACTTCCATAATATATGCCAAATAAAGCGAAATTAATCCAGAAAAAACACTCAAGATCACCGTTATTAAAAACAGCAACTTATGTCTTAAAATATATCTCTTCATACTATCATTACCCTCCTATATATTCATCAAACACGATACATATTCTTGATCTTCTTCAATATAAATAAGTTGAAATTTTCTTCCTTGAACATTAATTAAAGCTCCTATTACAATTTTTTTAGAAAATAATTTATTATAAGTACACGAAAACTTTTCTAAAAATGATTTATCTGGCAAGGAAAATGTTTTATCTTCTTCGTTTAAATGTGTATGCAAAATAAATGGAACATAATCATTTAACAAACAATATTTCATAAATTTTATTTGTTTATCAGGAGTAAAAATAACCATATTTTCATCACCATATACATCCATATAAGCAATATTTTCTAATATAAATTTATCATCTTTTTTTTTTAATGTTCCTACATACAATAATTCTTTCTCATGAGCTTTACTATTATTTAGTACATCAAGTATTACATTATTTGGAATATCTATTGAATTAATTAACATAGTTACCTCCATCATAAAATAAAGTACAAGAGTATAAAATCTTGTACTTTTGAACTGTCTATTATTTATCTTTTTTTAGTGAATACAAATGCAAATTGCAGCTGAGCCACTAGAACCTCCTCTAGCCATGTTTTTTTGTAAATTTTCTAATTCCTTAATTTCTGCTTCAGTTAATTCAATTTCCTCAAATTTAATTTTTTCCATATTAATTACCTCCTAGTTTTAATTTCTTGTTTTCAATTTAGACAGTTCATTTATATTAATATTGTCAATACTGGCAATATAATATCGATTAAATTGACGTATTTTATCACAATTAAACTTCAATACATCATTCGTATATATCATTTTTTCAAAGCATTGTGAACAAATATTTCTAGCACTACATTCATCACATCCAAGTACTTTTCTTTGATTTTTTAATTTTTTATATGACAAGGAATTAAAAATATTCTTTTCTTTATCATATATATTTCCCATTTTAAAACTATCATTTAACCTAAACAAATGACATGGATAAATATTCCCTTCTGGATCAATAGATATTGAAAATCTCCCTGCCGCGCATAACCCATCACCAGAGTATTCTTTGTTTAAACACCTATTTATCAAAATTTCATTTGTTTTCAATTCCTCTATGTTAGAATTTACTGATTTTTCTAATTGTCCGCAGTCAATACATTTTGAATTATCTCTTATCATTTCATCACAAATCATTATTTGATTTACGTTAAAATTAGTTTTTAAATATTTTTCTAAATCATTCTTTGAATAACCCATTATTTTATGCTGTTCGGTATAAGTGCACTCTATTGCCTGAATTTTATAATTTCTTTTCTCTAACCTACAAAGATTTTGAGTTACTGCATCATATACGCTTAAGTCTGATAAGAAAATACCCTTTGCTTGTCATTAATTTCTTTAGGTCCATCTAAACTTACCGTAATAATTATCTTATATTTTATGATGGCATCCAATAATTCATCAGGAAGGTATGTAAAATTGGTTACAACCTTAAATATTGGTAATTCATCATAATTTTTTTCAAACCATTCGCATGTTTTTATAATTGCTTTATATCCTAAAAATGGTTCGCCTCCAAAAAAATTAACAATTTTTATATTATTTGATATTTTAGATACATAATTTAAAATATCAATAACTGTATTCTCTTGCATAATACTTCTATTTTTCCCGTATGTTCCTCCATTAGCATAACAATATTTACAAAATAAATTACAAGTATTAGCAGTCATTAATTCAATATTAACAATATTATCTTTATTCTTTTTTTCTTCATCAAAAGTATTTACTAGAAATTCATAAAATTCCATATCTTCTTTATTTTTATCAAGATAATCTATTACTCTTTCTGTATACTTTTCATCTAGAATAATTCTACGCTTTGAAGGAACATGATATATAACAATTCCTTTTTTATTTTTATAATAAATATAATCTTGTTTATTCATATCAATATTCATCCATTTCTTTCAATGCACAAATAATAGTGGTTGTTTCATTTGTTTTCAAGTTATTCTTTTTTTACATTATTTTTACATTATTTTTACATTATAAAAAACAACAATTAGCTAATAAAAATAAATAACTAATTATTGATTTTTATCTTCGTAAATCTTTATTTATATGTTGTCCATTGACCGTAATGGAGGTGATCGCATGAGTCTTACGAAATATTGTCTCTGACAATTTCTATACAAACTCTTGTCGTACTTCTATTAATTGAGTTAATCAGAAGAAAATGACAATAAAAACTACCTCAGCCTCGCAAACTTAGGTAGTTTTTTTGCCACTAAAAATCCAGGACAGAATAGTCTGTCCTTTTTCTATGTTCATTATAACATAGAAATATAATCTCGATGTATTGTCTTTTATTTTTTGAACAAGCGGCTGAAAAAGCCTTTGTTTCTTTCCGCTTCTAACTCTTTTTTTAATCGCTCTAACTCTTCTTCTTGGTTCTTTTTTTGTTCCAAAAGAAGAGTTTTTTCTTTATCTTCTAATAACAAAGATGTCATTTTTTCTGTTTTATTTTTTAATTCTTCGCTTAACTGTGATATTTTATCTGCTTGGGCAGCTACCTTGACTAATAAATTCTTATTCTCCTCTTCTAATAGTTGTAATTTAGAACTAGTATCTTGATTGACTATAACAATGGGACTCTCTCCCCTATGTCTGTCAAGAATTTCAACTGCAACTTCATCTAGAAACTGTGTTCTATTTTGCTTAATAATGTGTTCCTTAAGTTCGTTTTCATAACGTTTAATTTGTTTTCTTATCGCTTCATAAGAGACATTATTTTTCCTTGCATATTCTCTAATTGTTATCATTTAAACCTCCGCCACAACTCGGTTGCACAACCATTGTACAACGTTGCATTTATTATATTATGTAGCATTTTCATTATACAACTTAGTTATACAACCGTTGTGCAAGGTTGTATAACTATATATTTCACCTTATTTTTTCGTAAAATCCAAAATGTTTTTCATAGTTCTTTGCGTAGATTGAACTAATTCCAAAATTCTATCCTTTTCTTCCGTTGAAGAGTTTGGGTCTACTGCTTGAACAACCTTCTCTGTAATTTCCTCTGCAGACAATCCACTCATAATGTCTGTGACAAACATTTGAATTATCTGCTCGTCTGTAAGTTTTTGCTTTTTTGAAACCGTTGCATGATTTAAAACAGTCTTCGGCATTTGATTAGTAAACCACCACTTATAGACCGTCTTTTTGTCCAGTCCTGTATCACGAATACAATCGGCTTTTTTTCCTTCCGGATGTTCTAATCTCCATTTTTGAACTATATCTTTTTTTGGCTTTCTGCCATTTCCATCTCTCCAGTTTGGATTATTTATATCTCTAATTGCTCTAGCACCTTTTAAGTGCATTTCCTGTTTTCGGCCATTTCGTTTATTTCTTTCAATTCGTATATTCGTCAATTTCTCGATATCTTTTAAAGGAAAAGTATTATATCGTTCATCATAACACTCTAAAGCCGATTTAATATCTTCCTCGGTAAATGGTTCTTCTTTATTTAAACCATTTAAAAAAGGAATCAAATCTATTGCATCCTGCTTTATCTCATCTTTAGATAAACCGCATTTTATGCCATAAATCACCAATGTCATAATGCAAAAATATCTGTGGCCATAACTGGCTCCATTTTCTTCTTTTTTTATTTGCTGGATCCACCAGTCGTATAGATCACGTTTTACCGTCCAATATCTTCTTATACCCTTTACAACCTTATTTTCGTACCATTCCGGATACTTTTCTTTTGCCTGATCCAGTGTTAATTTACTTTCTTTAAATAATTTTTTTTCATCTATCTCAATTTTAGTTGGAACAAAACGATTCAAATACTCTATATTGACTGGATGCTGGTTTATTCTATAAACTTCAATTCTATCCAGTGGAGCATTCTTTTTACATTTGCCACCCAATATTCTAAAAGGCTGATTGATTCCTTGTTTTTGTACTTTTTCATCAACAGAAGTGTTTTTATTCCACATCTTTTCGGTTAAAGAGTATTTAAATTCCTTTAATTGAAGCTTCAAATTAGGAAACAATGGTACTGGTTCTTCAAAAACATAATATAAATGTACTCCATGCCCACTTAAAGCTACATAATTTGGTAATGGATAATAATCAAATTCCTTATTAAATGCAGCATAAAAGAAATTATTCAAACTCTTATCTGTAACACC
>ENA-OQCN01001641-OQCN01001641.1-human-gut-metagenome-genome-assembly--contig:-NODE-1641-length-10655-cov-2.773936_pt1 | contig 10655 bp, 6 predicted proteins | sample MGYA00242497_ERZ504576 | MGnify/ENA primary metagenome ERZ504576 (study PRJEB26092, sample SAMD00036296) | human gut metagenome | host: Homo sapiens | study: EMG produced TPA metagenomics assembly of...
TGTTATGATATATTATATATGGTAACAGATTTAAATAGTGTTTAATTTTAACGATGTTTAAACTTGCGGTATTGTTTATCGCTTAAATAATTTATGTATAAAGGAGCAGACTATGCTTTGTAGCAGATGCGGAAAACGACCTGCTGTCGTTTTTGTTTCAACAAACAATCCACAGGATGAAGCCACAAAGGGTTATTGCCTTACTTGCGCAAAAGAGCTTGGCATAAAGCCTGTTGAGGACTTAATAAATAAGATGGGAATTTCAGATGATGATCTTGAAAATGTGCAGGATCAGATGGATTCCCTTATGGAGAATATGGGTGAAAACGGCGACCTTTCTCAACTTATGCAGCAGCTTGGTGCAGACAACCTTGCTGAAAGTATGGGCGAGTTAGGCGAAGACGGAGGCAGTGAGGACGATGATTTCTCACACGGCGCACCGACATTCCCGGCTTTCTTCAATAATATTTTCGGTGCTAAAAACGGTGAAAACAATACCGACGGTTCCGCTAAGAGCGGCGGCAAAAAGAAAGAGAAAAAAGATAAAAACAGAAAACACCTCAACCTTTATTGTGAGGATCTTACCAGAAAGGCAAGAGAGGGCAAAATTGACAATATTGTCGGCAGAGATAAAGAAATTGAGCGTGTTATTCAGATTCTTTCACGCCGTACAAAGAATAACCCTTGTCTTATTGGTGAGCCGGGTGTAGGTAAAACAGCGATTGCAGAGGGGCTTGCTTTAAGAATTGCAGACGGCAATGTTCCGCAGCGCCTTAAGAATAAAGAAATTCATCTTCTTGACCTTGCTTCACTTGTTGCGGGAACACAGTTCAGAGGACAGTTTGAAAGCCGTATTAAAGGACTTGTTGCCGAGGTTAAGGAAAACGGAAATATTATTCTTTTCATTGATGAAGTACATACACTTGTCGGTACAGGTGATAATGAGGGAACAATGAATGCTGCCAATATTCTTAAACCCGCACTTTCAAGAGGCGAGGTTCAGGTTATCGGCGCAACCACATTTAACGAATACAGAAAATATATTGAAAAAGACTCTGCGCTTGAGAGGCGTTTCCAGCCTGTAAAGGTAGGCGAGCCTACTATTGCACAGACTGTTGACATTATTGCAGGCGTAAAAGGATATTATGAACAGCATCACCACGTTACTGTTGATAATGAAATTGTACGCAAGACTGTTGTGCTTTCAGAGAGATACATTACAGACAGATTCCTACCTGATAAAGCAATCGACCTTCTTGACGAAAGCTGTGCGTGTGCCGCTCTCCGTAATAAAAATATGGAAAAACACGACAAACTTATTGATGAACAGCAAAAACTTAATTTGCAGAAAGAGGCAATCTCCACTGCTGATGAAATCGACTACGAAAAACTTGCAAATGTAAATACCGCTCTTGCAAGAGTTGATTCTGAACTTTCAAAAATTGACCCTGAAACCCTTGTTTCTAAGGTTACAGAAGAAGATATTGCTACAGTAATCGAATTGTGGACAGGTATCCCTGCATCAAGAATCAGAGAAAACGAACTTGCTAAACTTGCAGGTATTGAAGATGCTCTTAAAAAGAAAATTATCGGTCAGGACGAGGCGGTGGAAGTTCTCGCATCTGCAATTAAACGCAGCAGAGTGCAGATTTCTCCAAGACGCAGACCTGCATCGTTTATTTTCGTAGGTCCTACAGGCGTCGGTAAAACCGAACTTGTAAAGGTACTCAGTCAGGAACTTTTCGATACTCCCGAAACTCTCATACGACTTGATATGTCGGAATTTATGGAGAAACACTCCGTGTCTAAGATTATCGGTTCACCTCCGGGATATGTAGGTTATGACGAGGCAGGACAGGTTACGGAAAAAGTAAGACGCAGACCGTACTCCGTACTTCTTTTCGATGAAATCGAAAAAGCACATCCTGATGTACTCAACATTCTTCTTCAGATTCTCGATGAAGGTAAAGTTACAGACGCGCACGGCAGAGCAGTAAACTTTGAGAATACTGTAATTGTAATGACTTCTAATGCAGGTTCGGCAAATAAAGAGAATGCTCTCGGCTTCGGTAAGTCATCGGAAGAGGCGTCTAAAGAAAAGGTAATGAAGGCTCTTTCAGAGTTTCTTCGCCCAGAGTTTATTGCCCGTGTTGATGAAATCATTGTCTTTAACAGCCTTAAGGAAGATGATTTTGTAAAGATAGCCAACCTTATGCTTTCAGAGTATGTTCCTACAATGGAAGAAAAGCACATCAAGTTTAGCTTTGATGAAAAGGCTTGCGAGTACCTTGCAAAAAAATCTTGCAACGGCAGCAGTGGTGCAAGAGATCTTAGAAATACTATCAGAAGAGAAGTAGAAGAAAAGATTGCCAACGCAATGATAGAGGCAGGCTCGGCATCGCTTTCAGCAATTAATATTACATCTGACGGCGAAAGCATTAAACTTGAGTCGGTTTAATAAATTTATTTATAGTTAATAATTAAAGGAGCTGTAAAAAACAGCCTAAATAAAAATGACTGCATTTCTACCTTTCGGTTATAATGCAGTCATTTTTTTATTTGATCTTATTTGCTAAGAAAATCAGAATTTAATTTTTTCTGCAATGTACTCGTTAAGTTTGTCGATAGCAACTCTTTCTTGAGCCATTGTGTCACGATCACGGACTGTTACGCAGCCGTCATCAACTGATTCAAAGTCATATGTGATGCAGAACGGTGTACCGATTTCGTCCTGTCTTCTGTAACGCTTACCGATTGAACCTGCATCATCGTAATCAACCATAAAGTCTTTGGCAAGCATATCATAAACTTCCTGTGCTTTATCGTTGAGCTTTTTAGAAAGAGGAAGAACAGTTGCCTTGAACGGTGCAAGTGCAGGGTGGAGGTGGAGAACAACTCTTGTGTCTTTCTCGTCGATAACTTCTTCATCGTAAGCCTCAACCACAATTGCAAGGAACAGACGCTCAACACCGAGTGACGGTTCAATTACATATGGAATGTACTTTTCATTTGTCTGTGGGTCAAAGTATTCAAGTGACTTGCCGCTTGTCTTCATATGCTGTGTAAGGTCATAGTCGGTTCTGTCAGCAACGCCCCAAAGTTCGCCCCAACCGAATGGGAAGAGGTATTCAAAGTCTGTAGTAGCTTTTGAATAGAAGCAAAGCTCTTCTTTTGCATGGTCACGAAGTCTTAAGTTTTCGGCTTTCATACCAAGTGAGTAGAGCCAGTCACGGCAGAAACCTCTCCAGTATTCAAACCACTCAAGGTCTGTACCCGGCTTGCAGAAGAACTCAAGTTCCATCTGCTCAAATTCACGAACACGGAAAATAAAGTTGCCCGGTGTAATCTCGTTTCTGAAAGACTTACCGATCTGCGCAACGCCGAAAGGTACTTTCTTACGGCTTGTTCTCTGAATGTTTGCAAAGTTTACGAAAATACCCTGTGCAGTTTCCGGACGAAGATAAATTTCGTTTTTGCTGTCCTCTGTAACACCCTGGAATGTTTTAAACATAAGGTTGAACTGACGGATATCTGTAAAGTTGTGCTTACCGCACTGTGGGCAAGGAATTTGCTTTTCTTTAATATATTCAGTCATTTTCTCATTTGACCAGCCGCTTACATTTGTACCGTCAAAATCTTCGATAAGGTTGTCTGCACGGTGACGGGTTTTACATTCCTTACAATCCATAAGCGGGTCAGAGAAACCGCCGAGGTGACCCGAAGCTACCCATGTCTGCGGATTCATAAGAATTGCAGAGTCAAGCCCTACATTATACTTGTTTTCCTGAACAAACTTTTTAAGCCAAGCCTGCTTGATATTATTCTTGAGAGCCATACCGAGTGGGCCGTAGTCCCATGTGTTTGCAAGTCCGCCGTATATTTCCGAACCCGGATATACAAAGCCTCTGCCTTTACAAAGAGCAACAATTTTGTCCATAGTCTTTTTTGAATTGTCCATATCTGTAACCTCATTTCAAATATTTACAAAATCATATACATAAAATTATACTATTAAATAATACTACAAACTGCCGCTTATGTCAATTAAAATGTGGTAATATACTTTTATTTAGTTGTTAAAATAGTTGTTAAAATAGTTGTTAAAATTTTGATAAAAAATTTATTAATTTATATAAAATGCCTTGCATTTCTTTAAAAAATAGTGTATAATAATTATACTCACAAATTTGAGTAAATAAAAGGAGGATTTTCCAATGAGAAAAACAAATAAGGTTCTCAGTCTTACAGTTGCAGGACTTATGGCATTTTCTACATCTGCCGTAACCGCTTTTTCAGTATCAGCAGCTGAAGATGTAACCGACACAAAAATTTATTTTGAAGTTCCGACCGAGATTTGGGCAGACGCTTTAGTAAAAACAGATGTAAGTGCACTTAAGGTTTACGCTCATACATATGCAGTTGCCGGAGACCCTGATTATAAGGAAACGTCATGGCAGACAAAGGGTGAGGTTTGTAAATATGTCAGTGGCAACATCTATTCGTACGATATTGATGCAAAATATAAAAGAACGCTTAAAGATGGTGCGGATTATGTAGCTATTTTCTCAATTGTAGGCGACAAGGGCTATCAGACATGTAATGTAACCATGGGCAAGTCATGCTACGGCGATACAATCGTTGTTACAGGCGAAACATACGAAAACTCTCAAGACTCACAGAAAAAGGACTATAGATCAGTTTGGAAGAGCGAGGCTAATGCCGCTGTTTACGGTCCTAAGCTCGAAATCACATCAACAGGTCGTGTAGTAGGCGAGAGCATTCCTACAAGTATCACAGCTGAAGAAATGGTAGCTCAGTTCCTCCATGACTATGGTGTAAAGAATGCTTCTATCCTTACTCCTGAAAAGGTACAGGAGACTTGTGCAAACGAGTTCATCAATGCAGCTCCTAAGGATGTTTACGATTTATATGTATCTAAGTATGCCGACGAGCTTGCTGATCCTGAAGCATATCCTAACACAGCATCTGCTGAAAAAATTGCTGAATACCTCGGCGTTACACCTGAAGCTGAATCTACATATGTAGTAGCAGGTTCAGAAGAGATTTGCGGTGTTTTATGGAAGGGTAGCCCGGAAGAAGCTCCTGAAAATGTAATGACAAAGAATGCTGACGGTACATATACAAAGGTATTTAGCGGAGTTGCTCCTGCTGAAAAGCTCCAGATTAAAGTTGTAGAAAATACAGCTGACGGCGAGCAGAACTGGATTGGCGATGCTACAGGCAATAATATAACATTTGATGTAACAGATACATGTGATGTTACTGTTACATACAACCCATCAACAAGCGAAATTACAGTAACAGGCGATGCAGTAAAGCTTGTTACAGATATTGTAATCACAAGTATGCATGCTGTTGGTAACGGTGATCCTGATGATGAATCATGGTTAAACGGTGCAGCTTGGGATGAGACAGCTAATGAGATGGAGCAGGTTGCAGATAAGGTTTATGAGATTACATATCACAATGTAACTGCGTTTGACAACTACCAGGTTAAGTTCGCAGCTAACGGCACATGGCTGACAGCTGGGGCGGTGCAGAAGAGAAATTCACACCTGAATCCGGCGTTGCATTTGACGCTGTATACAATGGTGAGAACCTCACTGTAAATGTACCATATGAGCTTGCTGATGTAACACTCAGAATTGACCTTTCAAACTTCAACTATGCTACAAAGACAGGTGCAGTTGCAACTGTTACTGTTACAGATGCTGTACCTAAGACATATATTGGCGATGTAAACGGCGACGGCAAGATTGATGCTAACGACATCACAACTCTCCAGATGTTTATTGCTAAATATGCTGATGTAACTGTTAATGAGGCAGTTGCTGATGTTGACGGCAATGGCAAAATCAATGTTCTTGATGTAACTGCTATCCAGAAGTATGTTGCAGGCGGTTTTGACGGAACAGGCAATGCAGGCAAGGTTCTGAGGATATTGCTTAATCTGCTGATTAAATAAAATAATTTATTAAATTTCAGGCGATGGCTCAGGCTGTCGCCTGTTTTTATAAAAAAATAATACATTTAAAATAATCTCTCGGTTTAAAGTTGACTTTAAGTTGTAATATAATATTGTAAAAATAAAGTATATTATATCTATCATATTGGTGGTACTTATGTCAAAGCTTTTAACTGTATATTATTCGCAAATTGTAAAATGAAGATGAAAGAATAAAAAAGAATATCCATAGAAACGATTTCGTAGTAGAATTAACTTACCACACAAAAATCCGAAAGGAATCGTCACTATGGATACACTTAATTTTACACCATCACAAGAAAGGTCAACATTTAATAAAAGAAGAACGATACTATATATCAATCAGGCTTAATATAGACCACCGTTCGGTTTACAAAATAGCAAAAGAACTTCATAGTCCATACAATACAATCAAACAAGAGGTACAGTGTGGAACGGAGTATTTGTATACAGGAATGGATTTTATGTGTGACGGCGGAGCAACCGCAAGTTATTACTACGGCCCATTAAAACCGAATAATTGATAAAACACAACTGTCAAAAAGATAGCAGCGTTTTTTTATATTTTACTTGATTTTATCGGCATTTTAGGCTATACTTTTATTAAATGAAAAAAAGACAGGGTGATATTTTTGGCTGATAAGAATAAATCTGTTCAGAACGAATTTAACGAAGACGGCGCTTTGATTGCTTTGACAGACGAAAACGGCAAAGAAGTTGTTTTTGAAATTCTCGGCGTTGTTGATTATGACAATGATGAATTTGCTGTTTTGATTGAGAACAGCGCAAATGCTGATGAGGTTGTTATTTTCAAGATTCAATCTCTTGATGATGAAAACGAAGAATTTGTCAGCATTGAGGATGAAGAGCTTTTGAATAAGGTTTTTGAGCTTTTTAAAGCTCAGTATGACGGCTATATGAAATTTGAATAATGCCAATTATTAAACAGATTTTTAATAATTGAAAATGTATTGATTCTGACTTGCCAAAAGCCGATTTTTATCTGACTGTTGGCAAGTTTTTTGTATGGAGGTCATTGTGGATTTATTAAAGGACAGTGTAAAAAATTTATATTTCAGGTATCTTTTTCCATCAATGGGCAGTGCTGTTGTAGCGTCTGTATATTTGATGACTGACGCTGTTGTAATAGGCAAAGGAATTGGCGATAACGCACTTGCGGCGCTAAATATGACAACCCCGATAATCAGCTTTATGCTGTCAATCGGTATATTGTTTGGTATTGGCGGCTCGGTGTTATTCAGTGTACATAAGGGTACGGGTGATGACGAAAAAGCAAATAAATGCTTTACCACAGCTTTGCTCGGTGTTTTGACGGCTGCGATAATTATTTGCATGTTATTTAATATTTTTGACAAGCAAATACTTTCGCTTATGGGTGCAAAAGACGAACTTTTTGATTTGGCTTTTGATTATGTACGGTTTTATTACTATTTTGCAATTCCGAGTGTGTTGGTTAATTTTTGTTCCGCTTTTGTACGAAGTGACAAAGACCCTAACCGTGCCATGATTGCTGTTACAGCCGGCGGAATTGTCAATGTAGTGTTCGACATTGTGCTTGTTTATCCTGCGCAGATGGGAATGGCAGGTGCGGCTATTGCGTCGGTATCGGGTATTACGGTGCAGTTGTTGGTTTGTCTTACTCATTTTCTTTCAAAAAAAATACAATCAGAATATCTAAACCGATTAAAGTATTAAAAAATACTTTTCAAATTCTAAAAGGCGGTTTGTCAGGATTTATTACCGAACTTTCAAATGCGATTATTATATTTGTATTTAATTTACAATTGTTAAATTATTGCTCAAATGCGGAGCTTGCCGTGTATGGTGTTCTTGCAAACTGTGCAATACTTTTCAATGCTTTGTTTGTGGGTGTAGGTCAGGCTGTACAGCCTGTTTCGGCATTCAACTTTGGTGCAGGGCAGAACGGCAGAATAGCAAAATTGCGTAAATATGCCTACTCAACAGTGCTTATAATGGGCGTTGTTTTTGCATTATCGGGAATAATTTTCCCTGAATTTGTTGCATCGTGCTTTATCGACCTTACAGATGCAACACGAGAGGTAACTAAAACCGCTATGCCGATTTACTTTATTGCGTTCTTTGCAATGGGTGTAAATGTGCTTTCAACCTACTATTTCCAGTCATTGATGAAAGGCGGTTATTCGCTTGCGGTGTCAATGCTTAGAAATATTATTATAAGTTCGGTTTTGCTTATTACATTGCCTATGCTTTTCGGCGGTTTTGCAATATGGTTTGCAATTCCGATTACCGAGGCAGTTGTTGCGGTTATAAGTTTTATATTACTAATTAAGAACAATAAACAAATGAAATCAAAAGTATAATGGAGAAAATATGGACTATTCAAAAGTATTATCACAACAGTTTCAAATTAAAGAAGAGTATGCAAAGAACATAATTTCTTTGCTTGATGACGGCAATACAATTCCGTTTATTGCCCGCTATCGTAAAGAAATGCACGGCTCAATGGACGACCAGCTTATTCGTGAATTCAGCGAAAAACTTGAGTATCTGCGTTCTCTTGATAAAAGGAGAGAGGAAATTCGCACCCTTATTGACGGTCAGGAAAAACTTACCGACGAAATAAGTCTTGCGCTTGACAAGGCTGAAACTCTAAGCGAGCTTGAAGATATTTACAGACCTTATCGACCGAAGAGAAAGACAAGAGCCTCTGTGGCTAAGGAAAAAGGACTTGAGCCGCTTGCCGAAATTATCCTTAAGCAGGAGAGCAAATGTGACCCTGTTGCTGTGGCAGAGGAGTATGTTGATGAGGAAAAAGGCGTAGCAAATGTTGAAGATGCATTGCAAGGCGCAATGGATATTATTGCGGAAACGGTTTCGGATAATGCGGAAATCAGAAAGCGCATAAGAAACCTTGCGAATGTGAACGGTGTAATTTCTTCCGTTGCCGTAGATGCAGAAAAGGACAGCGTTTACAGACAGTATTACGACTACAAAGAGCCTGTTAAAAAGATTGCCGACCACCGTTTGCTTGCTGTAAACAGGGCGAGAAAGAGGGCTTTTTAAAAGTCAGCGTTGAAATGGATACCGAAAGACCGCTTAATTCCATTGCAAAGGTTATGATTACCAATCCTGCCTGTGCGTGTGCAGACATTGTAAAAACCGCTTGCGAGGATGCATACACAAGACTTATTTTCCCGTCTATTGAGCGAGAAATCAGAAATGATTTAACGGAAAATGCCTGCGAAAATTCAATGAAAGTTTTTGGTGTAAATCTTCGTCAACTGCTTATGCAGCCGCCTGTTAAGGGCAAAACTGTACTCGGACTTGACCCGGGCTACCGTACAGGCTGTAAAGTAGCGGTTGTTGACGGCACGGGAAAGGTACTCGACACAGCGGTAATTTATCCTACACATTCAGAGGTAAAGGTCAGAGAGTCAAAGCAAAAACTTTTGCAGCTTATTAAAAAGCACAATGTAGATATTATTTCAATCGGCAACGGCACAGCAAGTAAGGAAACCGAAATGTTTGCGGCAGATGCAATCAAAGAGGCTGACCACCCCGTTTATTATATGGTAGTCAGCGAGGCAGGCGCTTCGGTTTATTCGGCATCAAAACTTGCGGCAAAGGAATTACCGCAGCTTGACCTTACACTCAGAAGTGCGGTTTCCATTGCAAGAAGATTACAAGACCCGCTTGCAGAGCTTGTAAAAATTGAACCAAAGGCAATCGGAGTCGGACAGTATCAGCACGATATGCCGCAGAAAAGACTTGGCGAAACACTTGACGGTGTGGTTGAGGGTTGCGTAAACTCTGTAGGCGCCGACCTTAACACAGCATCTCCTGCATTGCTTTCAAGAATTTCAGGTCTTAACAGTACGGTTTGCAATAATATTGTTGCTTATCGTGAGGAAAACGGTGCATTTACTTCTCGTGCCGAATTAAAGAAAGTTCCAAAGCTCGGACCAAAGGCTTTTGAGCAGTGCGCAGGCTTTTTAAGAGTACCTGAAAGCAAAAATCCACTCGACAACACAGGTGTTCACCCTGAAAGTTATAAGAGTGCGAAAGAGTTGCTTGCACTTCTTGATTATTCGGATAAAGAAATTAAAGAGGGTAAATTTACCGATTTGGCAAACAGAGTTGCGGCAAAGGGAACTAAAAGCCTTGCCGATACACTTAAAATCGGTTTGCCTACTCTTGACGATATTGTAAAGGAGCTTTCAAAGCCAGGCAGAGATCCCCGTGACGAACTGCCTGCACCAATGCTCCGTTCCGACATTCTCGACATCAAAGACTTAAAGCCTGATATGGTACTCAAGGGAACTGTCAGAAATGTAATTGACTTCGGTGCATTTATCGACATCGGTGTTCATCAGGACGGACTTGTTCATATCTCGCAGATTTGCGATAAGTACATTAAGCACCCGTCGGAGGTTCTCAAGGTTGGCGATGTGGTAGATGTAAAAATCATAAGCGTTGACCCCGAAAAGAACAGAATCAGCCTTACAATGAGATTTTAAAACAGAACATAAGATAAAGCCGCTCTATCGTGTGATAAAGCGGCTTTGTTAATAAAGGCATGGTTTGCACGCAAAGTTTAGTTTTATAAACTTAAAATTTAGGTCAACCCTTTTTAAAGGGTTGCGGG
>ENA-OQCN01001642-OQCN01001642.1-human-gut-metagenome-genome-assembly--contig:-NODE-1642-length-10651-cov-2.125428_pt1 | contig 10651 bp, 10 predicted proteins | sample MGYA00242497_ERZ504576 | MGnify/ENA primary metagenome ERZ504576 (study PRJEB26092, sample SAMD00036296) | human gut metagenome | host: Homo sapiens | study: EMG produced TPA metagenomics assembly of...
TTCTTTCTGTCATTCATATTTTCTTCGTTTGATTTCTGATTATTCTTTTTCTCACAATCTGCGACCACCGGGAGCGGATTGCCTCCACTCTTCGGGAGTGGAGCGAGGTTTTTCGGGATGCCCGAAAGATAACCTCGCTAACTCCCAAAACTGAAGTTTTGTCCGTTACCCCCTCAGGTCGGCTACTGACTGTCTGAATACTGTAATGACTGAAGTCAGTAAGCAAGTCTGTCATTCCAGAAAATGTCACAGCTTTCGCCACTGCTCGAAGTCTTCCGAGTAGATTTCAAGATGCTGCCGGGCGATGTTTTCAAGCAGTCCGGAAACGCTCATTTTGCGTCCTCCCAACCTGCGGACAAACTCGTCCAGCCTGTCACGTACCTCGCCGCTAACAAACACAGGCTTGCGGTCTTCGATTCTCGGGACCTGAAGAAAGGTCTTCCGGTATTCGTCCAGAGAAAGTTTCCTCTGCCTGCTGCTTATACGACGCTGAGAAGAGGGAATGGCTTCCTCTTTTCCGATTGACGGTTGCTGGGGCTCGAATGGAACTTCTACTTGTTCTACTGACTTTGCCTGTTCTCTATTTCCAGTATCATTCAAGGATGATTCCAGGGCAGTTTCAATGCCGCCATCTGACGGGAGTATGAATGACATGTCCGTACCTGTCATAGCCTCCCATTCCTCTTTGGTCAATTTCTTTTTTGTTACCATACATTTTTGATTTTAATCGGTTTACTCACTGATCTCGGTGCGCACCTTGACTCATTGTCGTGAGCAAAGGAAATGTGTATAGTAAACAGAATCAAGCAAATGGAGATACCGTGGCAATTATGTTACCCTATGCACAATACCGATTGGACGGTCGGTGCTGCCTGCCGTGATTTGCCGGAGTGATTATTCCATACCGGATTGTTCAAGCGGATTCCGTTTATGAAGAAGGCTCATTGTATGTAGTTGATATGTAACATGATGTCATTCCGGGCAACGCATCGTCACCGGTCTGAAAATCCATTGCAGTGTGATTTCTACTGCTTTTATTTGCAGTGGGAACAGGATAAGACAGTCACATTTCCAGCCGAGAATAGGACAATGAGACATGATGGAATATCGGCTGTAAAAGACCTGTCCTTTTCCGGAATTTTGAATATATGTTTAACTGAAAATAATGAAGAAAATGGAAATCATCAGCTTTGAAAAGAGGACTTTCGAGGAGATTGCCGCCAAGCTGGATTACTTCGTGCAGCGGGTGGAAAGTCTGTGCAGTGAACACGGCGGGAAGGAAACAGGTGAATGGATGGACAACCATGAGGTCTGCCGCAGGTTGCGCATCAGTCCGAGAACCTTGCAGACCCTGAGGGATAACGGGACGCTTGCCTTTACCAAAATCGGGAACCGGACTTACTATCGTCCTGACGATGTGGAACGGGTAGTCGGCAACGTGGAGGACAAGCGCAAGGAAGCCCGTTGGAAAGGCAAGACCATTTGAGTGAGTTTCAAGAATAATGTATAACCAATATCAAGCGCATATGAGTAATGAAATCAGAGAAAAGGACCACGAGTGGGTAAAGACGTTCCACTCGAATTTCGACAGGCTGCTGGCCCTGCTCGAAAAGTTGTTGGAAAAACGGCAACCGCTGCCTATGGCGATGAACTGCTGACAGACAAGGAAGTGGCATACCTGCTGAAAGTGAGCCGGAGAACCTTGCAGGACTACCGCAACAACGGCATTCTGCCTTACACACAGGTAGGCGGAAAGATTCTCTACCGGGCTTCCGACATAGAAAGAACACTGATAAAAGGGTACAAGGAGACATACAGGAACAGGAAATAATGGATATGTTTGTCTTGCTCTATAATCTGCATCATTTATCTATGAAATGGTGCAGATTTTTGCTATAGCTCATATTGTATATAAATCGTTACTATAGATCTATTTATCTATATTCTATAATTATAGACTATTTAATCTATAATTTTGGCGGAATAAAAGAAAATTCATACATTTGTCATCAAATCAATGAACTATAATATGTTTGCAACAATTTCAGCGGATATAGTAGCATCCACTTCCTTGTCTGTGAATGAAACTATAGGATTAAAGCAAAGGATAGAATCATTATTTGGCTTGCTGAAAGTGAGTTATCCTGATTTTGAAGGTCGCCAAATAAAAGGGGACTATATAGAGTGTGTAATGCAAAATGTATCAAACGTATTCCGGATAGCCTTTATAATCAATCCTGCATCAAATCTTTTTCCACAGCTAAAAATGAAAAGACGAAAAAATTTCCATACATACGGAATACGGATAGCCATTGGTATCGGAGGTATGAGAATAGTGAATACCGAACAAGGCATTTGGGATGGTGAGGCCATATATCTATCAGGACGTGTGCTCGAGGAAATGAGTTCCCTGAATAAGGGAACGATGTCTGTTCATACAAGTAAAAAGCAATTATCTGCCCTTTACAAACTATAGCCCTATTGACCGATGCCATATTAAATGATATGACTATGCGCCAAAGTGAAGTCGTTTACTATAAACTACTTGGTTTCAAAGAGGCAGACATTGCCAAGAAGCTGGGTATATCCCAAGCCAGTGTAAATAATGCTTCTACAGCTACAAAATGGTATTGTATAGAAGAATCCATAAAATATTTTGAGCAGATAAATTTTGAAGAATATGAATAGTTGGTTGTTTTTAGGTCTGTTATTGGCACATGTTATAGGTGATTTTTACCTGCAGAATGATAAATACTGTGCGCAGAAAGAGGAAAGGAAATTCAGAAGCTGGTTTCTGTATGTGCATTCGCTTATCATAGGCGGGGTGTCATGGGCAGCTGTTCCTGTTTATGAATTCAGATTTTATGCCCTTGCCATTGCTTTTTCTCATCTGGTGATAGATGCTATCAAAACATATAGCCCCAAAGGATTATGGAATTTTGTGATTGATCAGATTTCTCATTTGGCGATACTGATTATAGTAACATTCTCCTTTGACACTACAACAAAGTTGCCAATCCAATCAATGGATTGCAATGGCAGTTACTCTATACCTCTGTTCATATTGGCGTTACTATTGTGCATCAAGCCTGCAAACATCCTGATTAAGTTGGTCTTAAAGAAATATCAAGTTGGAGAGACACAGTCTTGTGAAAATATCAAAAATGCAGGAGCGTTAATTGGAAATTTAGAGCGTATTCTTACAATCATATTCGTTATCATTGGACAATATGAAGCAATCGGTTTTATCATAGCGGCAAAATCCATACTTCGATTCAAAGACACGGATACAGCAAAAACAGAATATGTCCTTGCCGGAACGTTTCTGAGTTTTGGAATTGCATTGCTGTGTGGTTTAATGGCAACAAAATAACAGATGGACAGTTTTCAAGAGAAATACAATGCGCTTGTCATTAAATACAATGCCCTGCTTGCCGAAAATGAAGAACTGAAGTCAATACTTTCACAGCATGGTATAGTGTATTCCTCCATCAAACGTGCTGATGAAAGTACAACATTTTCTTCCATAATATATCCTCCAATCAGACTCTCTCTTGATGAGAAAATAGCATTGTTCCGTAACTTTTTCAAGGGACGAGATGATGTTTTTGCACGACGATGGTTCAACAAAGCCACAGAAAAGGGTGGTTACCAACCAGTATGTATCAACGAATGGCGCAGAGGAATATGTGACAAGAAAAAGCATAAATGCGCGGAGTGTCCTAACCGCAATTTTGCCCCGTTAACCAATCAAGACATATACCGACATCTGGAAGGCAAGGATGAGAACGGATGCGATGTTATCGGTCTGTACGTCGTTACTTCTGATAATAAATGTTCTTTCCTGTGTGCTGATTTTGATGACAAAAATTGCACTCATGGATATAAGAACGATGTATTGGCATTTATTTCCATTTGTAGAGAGTGGAGAATTCCGTTCAGTATAGAACGCTCACGTTCTGGCAATGGTGCGCATGTGTGGACTTTCTTTAATGAACCCATACCAGCCTGCAAAGTAAGGAAATTAGGCAATACAATTCTTACGGAAGCCATGAAGCTCAATGGACGGATTACATTCGATTCATACGATCGTTTCTTTCCCAATCAGGATAAAGTACCGGAAGGCGGATTCGGCAATCTCATTGCGTTACCATTGCAGGGAAAAGCCAGGAAAGCAGGAAACAGCGTTTTTGTAGATGAGCAGTTTCTTCCGTTCCAGGATCAATGGGCATATCTATACAATGTAAGAAAAATAGATGAAGGTACCGTAGATGCATTATTGACACAGCATCAGCAGGAAGATTTTGGGACATTGGCCACATCTTCGGAAAATAAACCGTGGGAAATACCAGTCATACAAGATGTGACTCAGGAAGACTTTAACGGCATACTTATAATACATAAATCAGACAGGATATATATTCCTTTAAAATCTATTTCAGATAAGGTTAGTAATCATTTGAAACATATTGCGGCGTTTAAAAATCCTGAATTTTACAGCAAACAGGCGATGCGTATTTCCACATATAACATTCCTCGTATTATCTGCCGTGCAGATTTTACCGATGAATATCTTGCAATGCCTCGGGGATGTGAGGATGCCATTATCAACATGCTGTATTCTCTCAAAATTGATTATGAGATAGTTGATAATACAAATCATGGTAAACCTATTGGCGTAACATTCAAAGGAAAGGAACGCGATGAACAATTGGACGCTATCAATGCCCTCATGACATTTTCCAATGGTGTGTTGTCTGCAACGACAGCCTTTGGAAAAACTGTTACAGCCGCGGCTCTGATTGCCCGAAGAAAGACAAATACACTTATTCTGGTACACTCCAAGGCATTGCTTATGCAATGGCATGAACGCCTGTCAGAATTTCTTGACATAGATTTTACAGGAGATGAGATTTCCAAGAAACGAGGAAGGAAGAAGGCGTTTTCTCCAGTCGGGTGTCTTGATTCTACCTCTAACACGTTGCATAGTGTTATTGATATAGCCCTTATGCAGTCGTGTTTTGAAAATGACGAAGTCAAGCCTTTTGTAAAAGGATACGGGATGGTCATTGTAGACGAGTGTCATCACGTATCTTCCATAACATTTGAGAATGTATTAAAACACGTTACGGCACATTATGTCTATGGACTTACTGCCACTCCAATCCGTAAAGATGGTTTGCAGCCTATTATCTTTATGCAATGCGGTCCGATTCGTTTTTCTGTCGATGCCAAGCACAGATACAGAAGCAGTCGTTCCAACGTTATCTTGTGCCGAGATTTACATCTTATAGACCTGTTACCGATGATAAACAATCGTTTACGGCACTATCACAATCCCTCGCTGAATCGAAAATACGGAATAATCTTATAATAGAGGATGTTCTTAATGTCGTGGCTGCAGGCCGAACACCTATAATACTTACTGCCAGAACTTCTCATGTAGAATTGCTTGCCGAAATGTTGAAGCAGCATGTAGCCAACATCATACAACTCACAGGAGAAGGGACTGCAAAAAACAGGAGAGAAACGCTGCAAAAGTTACAGGATATACCAAAGATGCCCCTCTTGTAATAGTAGCTACGGGAAAATATGTGGGAGAGGGATTTGACTATCCACGACTTGATACACTGTTTTTGGTACTGCCAATCTCATGGAAAGGATTGGTGGCACAATATGCCGGACGTTTGCACCGTGAGAATGAGGGGAAAAAAGATGTCCGTATTTACGACTATATTGATATACACGAACCTGTTTGTGAGAGCATGTATCGTAAACGCTGAAAGGATACTCTGCCATCGGTTATCGTGTACTGTCAAAAGATAATCCGACATTGTTTGATGACACAGAAAACTTGTACACATCGTCATGTGAAGGACAGATTTTCAATGGTAACACATTCCGTTTGGCATTTATGCAAAATTTGCAAAGTTCAAGACAATCTATTGTCATATCCTCTCCAAAACTCTATCGTACAGAACGAAACACATTTGTTAAAACACTCAGAGAGTTTCATGCGAGTGGTATTCAAGTATCAATTCTCACATCAGAGGAAAACAGTCAGACGGATTATCTAAAAAGTTTGGGATTATATGTAAAGATTGTACCGAAACTATCATTATCCTCGTGCGTCATAGATAAGTCCACAGTCTGGTATGGCAGTATCAATATACTTGGCTATGTTACAGAGGAAGACAATATTATTAAAATCACAGATGTGAAACTTGCAAATGAGCTACTTGATGTCATTTACAATAGCGGAAAATAGAAAAAACAAATAAGTGTGGAAAAAATCATCGTTTTACTCTCGTATGACAGTATCCCAAATGTGATGACTCTTGCCGAATAGATGAGAATAACAGCCAAAGCCGCAGAAAACAAAAATTGATTTTTCTGGAGGGAGCGCAGTTTGCCGTCTGCCCATTTTATTGTATTTCTAAAAAATATCCTTCTTTAGGTGATGAGAACAGCATATAGAATCGGACGTGATTTAATTTCCGTCTATATGCTGTTTTACTTTTTATTTTCTGACTTTTCCGTCAGTCGCTTGTTTCCGCTGCCGTCGGCATTCATTGTACAGACGTGAAAGGAAAAGGTTTTCGGGCTGAATACGCTCTGAAAGAGGAAGATTCTGCCCGAAACGGCATAGCCGCTCGACCTTTTCACTTTCAATAGAGTCTGTACTAACTTCTATGGACGGCAGAGGGAACGGGCGACTGTCTGGGATTGTCCTTTTGCTCTTGTCTTCGTTTCATCAGCTTGTCCATGTCCTCGGATATTTTATCATCGGTTACTTTGGCATATCCTTGTGTCGTTTTAATACTCGTGTGTCCCATCATTTACTTATACTTCTATCGGGACACCTGCAGAAAGCATCAAAGTGCCGAACGAATGCCTGCTGGCGTGATAGCTCAAATTCTCCTTTATACCAGCCACGATACCTATCTCATGTATGCAGTACCATAACATGTCACGCTTGGGCAATGGGAATATGGGTCTGCTTTCATCCGTTGTGTTATACAGGGCCAATATCTGTTCAGCTATGGGATGAATAGGTATGAATGACTCCACATCCGTTTTCTTACGGTTAATACGGATGTACTTTCTTCCCTCTAAAGTCGTTTCAATATGTGAAGGATAAAGCCGTTTCACATCAACGTATGATAATCCGGTGAAGCAGGAAAAGATGAAAGCCCTGCGTGTAAGTTCCTGCAATCTTTCCGGCATAGGCTGTTCCATAATCCTTTGCAATTCAGCCCTGCTTATATGTTTCAATTTGCCTGTAGGCTTTTTCTCGTAAGGAACATCCGCAAGCGGGTTGAAACGGAGAATCTCCCTGTCAACGGCAATATATATCAGTCTGTTCAGCCATGTAAGACAATGGTTGATGTGACTCGCACCGCAACCTTTGCCCTTCAGATATAGTTTGTATTCCCAACCGAAATCTTCTGTAATGTCTTCAAAAGCTAGGTCATTCATCCCCATAGAAAGCAGGTATTCGTGCAGGTATGCCTGAGTAGACTTGGACTGACGGTAAGATGAGGTAGAATTTATCGCTACGGAACGGATTCTCAACCTTTCGCGTTCTTCTTCTCCAGCTTTTAAGAGAGTCATAGGAACAGTCCCTACACATGTTATTTCGTTTTTCAGCATTTCAGCAGTTATTATACCCGTTTCCTTTAACAGGTTCATGTAAGAAGTTTCAAGCCTTGCCCGTAGGTCCGCAAGAAGACCGTTTGTCCTGCCATCTTTTACCGTTTCGTTTTTGGTATTCCAGCATTCAGGATTACAATAATATCCGGTAGTAAATACACTGCTCTTGCCGTCAATCGTGATACGGCACATGATGGCTGTTGTCCCGTCGGTTTTGACCTTGCCTCGGTTAATATAGTAGAGAATAGAAAATGTACTTCGCATTGTTTAAATATTTTAAGAGTTATAGAATCAGTTTCAGGTCTTTTGTCGCCTCGATATATTTGTCCATGTCCTCAAAAAGTTTTTTGGGAGTCACACGGGCATATACTTGGGTTGTACCTATATCCGCATGTCCCAGCATCCTGCTGACAGTTTCAATCGGCACCCCGTTTTCCAATGTCATAAGGTCGAGAACGAATGTCTCCCCATGTGGTATGACAAACGGCCTTGTATCCCGACTTTCATTTTGATGCTTGTAAGACACCATTTCAAAGCCTGGTAGGGGATGACGGGAAACAAGGTAGCCCTTGTCTCATCCTTGTACTTTTCAATAAGAGCCACGGCTTCCGGTAACAGCTTGACACGGCACAGTTGTCCGTTTTTACCTCTTCGGTATTTCAACCATGGCGCTCCCTGATCATCCTTGGATAGGTTATCAGGAGTAATTGCAACTACGTCAACATATGAAGTCCCGGTGTAGCAGGCGAAAAGAAACATATCCCTGACTATAGAGTGTTCGGGGCGCAGCCGGTAAGCTCTACATCTCTTATTTTTTCGAAATCATCCTTGCTCAATGCTCTCGGGGGTGTCTCTTTCTGTTTTGGCAGCTGGTAGTGTTCAAAATAGGACTTGTCCGAATGCCCTTCCTTGAACGCGATACGGCAAATCTTTTTCAGTATGGCCAGATAGTGACGTACAGTCTGGACTCCCAGTCGTTTCTCAATTACAACATATTCCTGAAATTCACGTATAAACAGCTCATTAAGCTGGCAAAAGGCAAGGTCTGACACCTTGAATCTGCAATTTATGAATTCTGCAAGACGGTTACGGGTATAAATATAGTTTGGAAGTGTACGGTGGGATATGTCTATCCCCACACGGGACTTCACTTCCTCGATATGCCTGTCGAACAGCTTGAGCAATGTCATTTGGGTATCTTTGCTACCTTGAAGCATTTCTTTTACATCCGTTGCATTAAAATCATTTTTCCGTTTCACGAGAGAATCAAAGGCAGCGTTTACAGCCAATAGCAACTTGGCGATTTTTGCATTGGTTTCCACCGCTTCTTTACTTTTCCCATTCAACCGACTCTCACGTGGATTCCATAACTCTGGAGTACATGACAGCTTGCAACTGAATTGCGCCATCGTGTTGTTCACCGTTATTCGTCCCATAATTGGAGCCTTTCCGAACTTGTCAAGACCGCTCTTTTTCAGGTAGAGCAACACCTTGAATTTTTCTATTTTCATACGCTTATCCTTTAATGGCAAAATTACCTAATTTATAAGCGTTCTTTGATATGCAAAATATTGACAACCAGTGAATAATAGCCCATTGTGATAACTTCTGTACTCCTCATTGCGTTACCTGTATGCTTCGGTAACTGGACAGCTAACGCTTTGGTAACTGAACGAATACTACAAATCACCTTTTTTTGCGTTTTACTCATTTGGCAGAATCCAGCAAATATGCTAAATACCAACTATTTAAGTTTTATCTACTCATTTCTGTTATCGCTTGCTTTCCTGTTACTTATGCATGCAGCTCAGCACCTTTCTGCCATTTAGAATCCCATATAGCATTTTCTGCACTATTTACTTTTCTATACTCTTCCTCTATCAACAGAGAGAAAGTCAAAGGACCGTAATTCACGCTGGCACTGTTTTGATTGGTCTGCCATCTTTGAACAGATAAAGACATGGGTAATTGCAAGATTACCACATCTCCATTACTCCAAGTTCTATCCAAACGAACATATTTACCAGACTCCATACCAGCAGCTACCGTTTCTCCGTTAACTATTAATGTAGCCCCCTTGCACCAAGCAGGTACACGAAGATATAATGGAAAATCCACTTTACCGGAAACTTGCACTGTAAACCGAATCATTTCTTCAAACGGATAGTTTGTTTCTTCTCTCAGAATAACTTCAGTACCGTTTACCCCTACTTTCGCCTGTGCACAACACGGACCGTAAATAATGGCGGCAAGCCCGTTATCCGGAGTTGCATAAACCAAATTTTCAATATAGTAAGGCCAGCCTTGCGCATGGTTATGCTGACAGCAACGACTGCTGAAAGGATTCATAGCCAAAAAAGGACCTCCATTATCAATTCCGGGTTTATGATCTTTAGAATCACTCACCACCTGATTGGGACAAGTGATATATCTTAAAGCTTTGAAATCAGGCATTACCGCCGCCGGATAAGAATTGAAAGCGACCTCCTCGCAATGCTCAGCCCAAAAAGGATCACCGGTCATACGAAGCATTATCTCATCAGACGCCATCTGTTCTACAAATCCACAAGTTTCTGTACCTTGTCGTGGATCAATATAAGCCAAACGGGCATTCTCGTCCGCTCCGAACATACCTCCCGGCACCTGTCCGAAAATACGTCTCACCAGATGATGCACTCGATAAGATGCCTGCAAATCTGCCGAATCACCACTAAGCATATAGTAAGTAGCCGGTTCACGAAAGCACTGTGCAATATTCACATTATGCCAATTAGGCAAATCCGATTCATTTGTCCAGTCTGCCGTATTACGATGAAGTTTCCGAGCAAGCTCCAGCAGGAATTGTTCTCCTGTGATGTTATAAAGCCAATAAACACTATACAGATTATCCCCCCCACGGCTGTTCTCCCAATAATCTTCCAAAAATTTATCATCGGGGACAGTTAGTTGCCATTTAAAGTAATCAGTCATCAAAGTCAACACTCTCTTATCACCAGAA
>ENA-OQCN01001643-OQCN01001643.1-human-gut-metagenome-genome-assembly--contig:-NODE-1643-length-10649-cov-2.303079_pt1 | contig 10649 bp, 11 predicted proteins | sample MGYA00242497_ERZ504576 | MGnify/ENA primary metagenome ERZ504576 (study PRJEB26092, sample SAMD00036296) | human gut metagenome | host: Homo sapiens | study: EMG produced TPA metagenomics assembly of...
ATCACATTATCCGCGCAACACTGGAATCACTGGCATATCAGGTGAATGATGTTCTGGTTGCCATGAAAGCAGATTCCGGAATCGATCTTGCTGCACTGAAGGTTGACGGCGGCGCAAGTGCCAACGATTTCCTGATGCAGACACAGGCGAATATCATTAACGCACCGGTAAACCGTCCGCAGTGTGTAGAGACAACCGCAATGGGAGCTGCTTATCTTGCAGGTCTTGCAGTCGGATACTGGGAAAGCAAAGAAGATGTGATCAAGAACTGGGCAATCGATCAGACATTCGAGCCTAAGATTGATGACGAGCAGAGAAGCAAGATGATCAAAGGCTGGAACAAAGCTGTAAAATATGCTTACGGCTGGGCAAAAGAAGATTAAAAACTGAATAAAGACAGGTAATAGGAGCTGTTGCTGCGGTATTGCTTTTTGGTGCTGTTCCGTGGTAAAATAACAAAAAATAGAACAAGAGGCGTGAGAGAAGAGAGCCTGACAGGATAATCGCATATTCGTGATGCGTTTACTTGTCAGGCTCTTTTTTCAAAAATCATACAGATATTAGATAAGGAGAGATAAAATATGTATGATGTGATAATAATTGGAAGCGGAGTCTCAGGCTCTGCAGCAGCAAGGGAATTGTCCCGTTATAAAGTAAAGGTATGTGTATTAGAAAAAGAAGAAGATGTCTGCTGTGGAACGTCAAAAGCCAACAGTGGAATTGTACATGCAGGATATGATGCAAAAGAAGGATCATTGATGGCAAAGTTAAATGTCCGCGGAAATGCAATGATGGAACAACTATCGAAAGAACTGGATTTCCCATTTCAGAGAGTCGGTTCGCTGGTAATCTGTCTGAGAGAAGAAGATATGGATAAATTGCAGGCATTGTATGACAGAGGAGTGGCAAATGGTGTTCCGGGACTTCAGATCCTGAACAGAGAAGAAGTGCTCGAGATGGAGCCGAATATTGTTGATAATGTATATGCGGCACTTTATGCACCATCAGCCGGAATCGTATGTCCATTTGGATTGAATATTGCGATGGCAGAAAATGCCTGTGAAAATGGTGTGGAATTCAAATTTGATACAAAAGTACAGAAATTGGAAAAAAAGGATGGTATCTGGGAAATTTACACAAATCAGGGTGTGTTCAAGACAAAATATGTGGTGAATGCGGCCGGCGTTTATGCAGACAAATTCCACAATATGGTCAGTGAAAAGAAGATACATATCACACCGAGAAGAGGTGATTATTGTCTATTAGATAAAACAGCAGGCGCACATGTGAGCAGGACAATATTTGCTCTGCCAAATGAATTTGGAAAAGGAATTCTGGTTACACCGACTGCACACGGCAATCTGCTTCTTGGACCGACAGCGATCGATATAGAAGAAAAAGAAGGAACGAATACAACAAGAGAAGGATTGGATCAGGTACTTACAAAAGCAGGACAGAATGTAAAAGATATTCCGATGCGTCAGGTAATTACCTCGTTTGCAGGACTTCGTGCACATGAAGAAGGGCATGAATTTATTATAGAAGAAGTAGAAAATGCGAAAGGATTTATTGACTGTGCAGGAATTGAATCTCCGGGACTTACCAGTAGTCCGGCAATCGGTGAGATGGTTGCGGGAATTTTGAAAGAAAAGCTTCATTTGGAAGAAAAAGAAAATTTCATTGCAACAAGAAAAGGAATCCTGGATCCAAACACTCTGAGTAAAGAAGAAAGAGTGACATTGATCAAAGAGAAACCGGCATACGGTAATATTATCTGCCGATGTGAGATGATCACAGAAGGTGAGATTATCGATGCAATCCATAGACCGCTTGGAGCAAAGTCATTAGACGGCGTAAAGCGCAGAACCAGAGCAGGTATGGGGCGGTGCCAGGCCGGTTTCTGTTCCCCTAGAACGATGGAGATACTGGCAAGAGAATTGGATATTCCGATGTCAGAGATCACAAAATCCGGCGGAAAATCCCAAATTATCACAGGAACGAATAAGGATCAGCTGTAATAGAAAAAGGAAGATAGATTATGAAAACATACGATATAGTAATTATTGGCGGAGGCCCGGCAGGACTTGCGGCGGCCGTATCAGCAAGAGAAAATGGAATTCAGGATATTCTGATCCTGGAAAGAGATAAAGAACTGGGTGGAATTCTGAATCAGTGTATTCATAATGGTTTCGGTCTTCATACATTTAAAGAGGAACTAACAGGACCGGAATATGCCGGAAGATTCATCAAACAGGTAATGGATCTTGGAATCGAATACAAATTACATACGATGGTTATGGACATCAGCTCAGATAAAATTGTAACAGCGATGAACCGGGAAGAAGGATTATTTGAAATACAGGCAGGTGCAGTCATCCTGGCTATGGGATGCCGTGAGCGTTCCAGAGGTGCATTGAACATTCCGGGGTATCGTCCGGCAGGCATTTATTCAGCAGGAACAGCGCAACGGTTGGTCAATATGGAAGGTTATATGCCGGGAAGAGAAGTTGTATCTTAGGCTCTGGCGATATCGGGCTGGATCATGGCAAGACGATGACACTGGAAGGTGCAAAGGTCAAAGTTGTAGCAGAACTGATGCCGTATTCCGGTGGTTTAAAGCGTAATATTGTACAGTGCCTGAATGACTATGATATTCCTTTGAAATTAAGCCACACGGTTGTAGATATCAAAGGAAAAGAAAGAGTTGAAGGAATCACACTGTCAGAAGTGGACGGTAAAGGAAAGCCGATTCCGGGAACAGAAGAAGAATACACTTGTGATACGTTATTACTTTCCTGTGGACTGATTCCGGAAAATGAGATATCCAGAGGTATGGGCGTAGATATGAATCCTGTGACATCCGGACCGAAAGTCAATGAAAGCCTGGAGACTAATATCGAAGGTGTATTTGCATGTGGAAATGTACTGCATGTACATGACCTGGTGGATTTTGTGTCGGAAGAAGCGAAGACTGCGGGAAGAAATGCAGCAGAATATGTGAAGAGCTTACAGGCAGATACCGACGATAGAGATAAGCATAGTAGGGAAGAGGCAGCGGAGATTGTATTGAATCCGGTAGAAGGCGTGCGTTATACAGTTCCAAGTACCATTAATCCGGTTCATATGGATGAGAATCTTACGGTGCGCTTCCGTGTGGGCGGTGTATATAAGAACTGTTATGTGAGTGTATATTTTAATGAAGAACGTGTGATACATAAGAAACGTCCGGTTGTTGCACCGGGAGAGATGGAGCAGATTAAACTTACGAAAGAACAGCTTATGAAGTATCCGGGTCTTAAGACAATTACAGTAAAGATAGAGGAGGCGTAGAGGATGGGAACAGTAACAACGAGAGAACTGATATGTATCGGCTGTCCGATGGGCTGCCCTCTAATCGTGACAATGGAAGCCGGCGAAGTGATCAGTGTAACAGGAAATACCTGCAAACGAGGAGACGTATATGCAAGAAAAGAAGTGACTAATCCGACCAGAATCGTAACTTCTACGGTAAGAGTATCCGGCGGTGATGCGGATATGGTATCGGTGAAGACAAAGGAAGATATTCCGAAAGGAAAAATCTTTGAATGTGTGAAAGCACTGAAGAGTGTGGAAGTTCCGGCACCGGTACATATCGGAGATGTACTGGTGAAGGATGTGGCCGGTACCGGTGTGGATATTGTGGCGACGAAAAATGTAGAATCTATATAAAATTTACAACCGCTACAAAATACATAATGGATATGAAATATACAAAATATGTGAAAATTTGCTATAATGGGTTCAGATTTAAAAAGATAAAAATGGAGAGATGATCGTGGAACCATATTATTATAGCAAGATGAACAAAGTACAGCAGGCAGCCTATCATGCAATTCGGCAGGGACTGCTTGAAATCTCAGATTCAATACAGATTCCAGGAATGGAGGCGGAGGAACTTTATAATGTATTCTTCCGCCTGCGTCTGGATCATCCGGAAATCTTCTGGCAACCGGGTATAAGTACAAGTATTATCCGGATTCGCCCAATTTCATTTTTATCCCGGAATATTTATTTGATAAAAACAAAAATAAAGGAACATCAAAAAGCACTGAAGTCCAGAGTAGAAAAGCTCGTAAGACCGGTAAAAGATAAATCCGAATGGGAAAAGGAAAAATATGTACATGATTTCATCTGTGCAAATGTACACTATGATAAATTAAAAAAGTCATATTCCCATGAGATCATCGGACCGCTCGGACAGGGTGTCGGGGTCTGTGAAGGGATTGCAAAATCAGTGAAAGTGCTGTGCGACGCATTCGGGATCTGGTGTATGATCGCAGTCTGCGGTAACAATCCGGAGAAAGGGATTAAATACCGTCATACTTGGAACATTGTGAGAATTGGTGGAAATTATTATCATCTGGATGCGACATTTGATAATACACTCGGAAATGACAAAAAAGAAATCCGCTACGACTATTTCAACCTGGATGATAAAAGCATTTTCAGAGATCATGAGCCGCTGATCGCTCCGGCACCAAAGTGCGAAGATGGGGACCGTTTCTATTATAAAGAGAAGAAACTGTCGTTTACAAAGACAGAAGATGTATATAGAAGAGCATTACAGACCGCAAAAAAAGGAAGAGTATTTACGTTTCACTGGCGGGGCGGTTATCTGACGAAAGCTGTTTTGGAAGAACTTCTGGAGCTGATTCAGAAAGCCGGAAAAGAAAAGCAGAAGAATGCAAGGATCAGTTTGAACTGGCCGCAGGCGGTATTGCGATTTGATTATGTAGAAGATCATGGGGAAGTGGAACCGGAAGTTGTGGTTGAAGAGGCAAATGAAGGAGAGAAAGAATAGTGGATGCATTTGTAATGTTGCAAGAGCTTCTGGAACAGGAACAGTTTGAGCTGATTTTTCCGGAGCGACCAATTTCAGGGCAACCGGATATCCGACTGGTATATCTGATGAATGATGCGGTGGAAAGCTTTCTTGTATTTCACAATGCCAGAATGACAGGGGAATACAGACCGGACTATGAAGGAGAGATATCGGCATCGATGAGTTTTGAAGATATGGAGTACATTCTTGTGGTCCATCAGGGAGATTCAGTCGTCACGATATTTTTCGAAGATCTGCTGACAGATGTCCATCTGTATAATTATGGGGAGATCGGACATTTCTGGATGAAGGATTATGAATATCTGCGGCAGCTGGAATACCGTCTGGCTATTATGAGAGACAAGTATGACTATTTGGGTGAGGAATACTGTACACCAGAGGAACGAAAGCTTGCGATGCTGGTGGATTTTCCGCCGCTTAATTACTGCTGTTATCCTGCAGTGCCGGAACAATACATCGTCCCAAGAGTAGAGCCATGGGTGCCGACAGAAGAAGCAATTGCAGTGATGGAGAAACTGGCCGCAGAGGCGGATGATAAAGGATTGCTGAAGATATTAAAGAACTACCGGAAACATCCAAAAGCCATATATTGCAAAAGAAAAATTGCAGCAATGCTTCACCGGAAATGCGCATGCAAAAAGTGGGTCGATCTGTTGGATGAAAAAGTTGAGAAAAAACAGTTTCAGGCTACAAGAAACGTTCATTTGGAGAAGAGATGGATGTAAGATGTCAGCAACTGATGCACAAGGTGGAAGAAAGAAGACAGCAATTGCAAAAGGAAGGAAAAGATTCTGTTATTTTAAGAGAAGAACCATTCGAGATTGCAAAAGACAGTATCGGTTATCAGATTCATCTGATGATCTGGGAGAAGGGAATCTTAAACAGGAAAGTGAAAATAGAGAGTTATTCGCTGGAAAAGAATAAAGAATAGCAGATGCTTGTCCGCATGCCAGTATTAAAAATGGGCATCCACACCGGATGCCCAAAAGGAAAAAAGTTATGAAAAAGAAAAATGATATATATAAACTCGGTTGTTAGCTTTTATTAAATAACCGAAGGATTTTTTAGGCGAAGCAGATCAGATAAAAGTTGCTTCATATTTCTGATACCTGAGTGACTTCTTTGTTGTTGATAATTATATAATACATGGCAAATGTTTCTAATTTGTGTTATAAGGCTAAAGAAAATATGAAAAATCTTAAGATAATCTGTAGGAAATCTAAAGTGAGCAATAAGACTTCCGATAGAAGAGGTTGAGAAGGTGTTAGCACAGTAAAAGCCAAAAAATTATCCCTGTGTAACTGCTGCTCTCTGCTGAGTTTATTCAGCTTTCTGATAGATCAGGCGGCTATCACCGCTTTTCAATGTAGTATGCCCACAGCATGTGAAGCCTAATTTGGCGAGCAGATGCTGCATCGGGATATTATCATTGTGTGTATCAATCTTAATATTTGGAAACTGTTCATAAGCCAGTTCAGGCAGAAGGTGGCAATGCCTTTCGTGTCCGGTGCTGTGGCAACTCTGTGAACAACGGCGTAAGGGCAGGAATTCAACCAGGAACCGTCAATGTTCAGATAATCGGGATCTTCTTCCGGATGAAAATAGAATACACCGCCAATCCGTTCCCGGTCATTTGCCCGGATGATACAGACATGTAAGCAGCCGGAACGGATGTCCTGTGTAGTCAGTTCTAACGGAGGATAGTTGTCCTTCCACTGGTCAGGGTTTCCATGTTCTTTCATATATTCCCGTGCATAGGCATAGATTGCAAGGATATCCGGGAGGTCATTCATTGTCGCTTTTCTTATCTGCATAAAAATCTCCTTTATATAAAGCGTTCGTTTATTTTCGTAATTGTGGGAATATCTCGATACTCCGTTCCAGAATTCCCTTCATGTATGCAATCACAGTGCCGTAATTTGTGATCGGGATATCTGCATCATCGGCACATTTCAGGCGGTATTTCATCTCACGCTCGTTCAGCATACATCCACCACAATGGATGATCATCTTATAGCGGGTCAGATCCAGAGGAAATTCGGTTCCGCTGGTAAATTCAAAGGACACGTCTTTTCCGGTATATTCGCATACCCAGCGAGGCAGTTTGACAGTACCGATATCGTCACACTGACGATGGTGGGTGCAGCCTTCGCTGATCAGAATGGTATCTCCGTCTTCCAGTGTGTCTAATGCACGTGCGCCTCTGACAACTGTTTCCAGATTCCCCTTGTATCTTGCAAAAAGGATAGAAAATGAAGTTAAAAGGATATCAGAAGGTGTATCTTTGTCAACTTCTTTAAATGCCTGACTGTCGGTGATCACAAGCGCAGGTTTTTTGCCCAGTGAGTCCAGAGTACTCTTAAGTTCCGTCTCTTTTACCACAATGGCAGTTGTACCGGCATCGAGAAGATCACGGATCGTTTGCTGTTGCGGAAGAATCAGTCTTCCCTTTGGTGCCGCCGAGTCGATCGGAACCACCAGCACGACAAAATCCCCGGGTTTTACAAGATCACGCACAATGAATCTGGAAGAATCCTCAGAAGGAACCAGAGATCCGAGCCGTTCCTTCAGTTCATGAATATGAAGATGTTCTGTGGTATTGGTCCACAGAATATTTTCCAGAGGAATCTTATATTTCAGGTGTGTGGATACGATCATTTCCTGGTGTACATGTTCGGATACCAGATCAGCTTTATTGAGGACGAGCAGGAGAGGGATTTTTTTATCCTGTATACGTGTAAGAATTGCATTGTCCTGTGGGGTGATTCCGGTGGTTCCATCAACTACAAGTACAGCAATATCTGTCTTGTTCAAGACCTGATAGGCTTTCTGGATACGAAGTTTTCCGAGTTCTCCTGTGTCATCGAGACCTGGAGTGTCAATCATGACAACCGGACCAAGCGGAAGTAGTTCCATGGCTTTGAACACCGGATCGGTCGTGGTTCCGCGTACATCGGATACGATTGCCAGATTCTGTCCGGTAAGTGCATTGATCAGGCTTGATTTTCCGGCATTACGCCTGCCAAAGATTCCGATATGTGTACGTTCTGAAGAGGGGGTGCTGTTTAAACTCATGATGTATTCCTCGCTTTCTGACAGCTATGTGTAAAGCTGACCATATAAAAATGTTAAAACTGTATGAATCTGCGGTATTGTTTCAATGATTAAATATTCAGGGAATCTCCACGGTCTGTTACAACCTGATATCCAACGGATTTCATCCGCATTTCCAGACAATGTCTGCACTGGGCGGATTCATCTCCGGTACAAATTTTATTATCATATAGAAGATAATCTTTCCGGACTTCCGTCGGTGAGAGATTTGGCATTACGACATTGGCTCCGGCAAGGATTCCGAGTTCACGTCCTTTCGGATGGATGGTTCCAAGTGCAGTTGTGGCCGGAAGCAGAACCTTTGGAATCATCAGACGAATCAGACCAAGCATATATAAGGTAAGCTCCAGTGTTCCCGCAGCTTCTCCGGCAAATGGGGTATCATGGTGTGGGATGAACGGACCGATTCCAATCATGTGTGGATTCAGTTCTTTCATGAAAAGCATATCTTCCGCAAGATGTTCTGCAGTCTGGTAAGGAGATCCGACCATGAAGCCGCAGCCAATCTGGTAACCGATGTCCTTTAAGTCACACAGACATTGCTGTCGGTGTTCCGGACTGAGATTTGCCGGATGAAGCATTCGATAATGTTCATGATTATAAGTCTCATGCCGCAGAAGATAACGGTCGGCACCTGCATCAAAGTAAGCCTGATAGCTTTCTTTGGATTTTTCACCGATGGAAAGTGTAATGGCACAGTCAGGGTAACGTTCTTTGATCATACGGATCAGGTGGGTGATGCGTTCATCTGTATAATAGCCGTCTTCTCCACCCTGTAAGACAAAGGTACGGAAGCCCAGTTCATAGCTTCGTGACAGCATTTCAGGATATCTTCTTCCGTCAGCCGGTAACGGTGTGCGTTGCCGTTGCTTTTCCTTATGCCGCAGTAAAGGCAGTCATTTTTACAATAATTAGTAAATTCAATCAGACCGCGGACATACACGTCGTGTCCGTAATAGCGATGACGTTCCTCACGGGCCAGGGAAAAGAGATATTCGGAAAGTTCCGGAGTGCGTCCCTCGATCAGTGTGATCCATTCTTCTTTGGTAAGTGTATGTTCCTTGTGTAATTTATCAATGAAACTTTTTTGATTTTGGTTATCTGTATTCATTTATAGTTGTCCTTTAATTGCTGGTTGTTGATAATCATCTCCATATAGTATATCATACTAATTAATAAGAGTAGACAATAAATTCATTGGAAACTTTGGAATGTAGTGTGGCAGCATAAATAAAAAGGAAAGGAAACAAATTATGGGAATTGGAAAAAGAATATTAAATGTACTGATCGGACTGTTGTTTATCATAAGTGTAACGGTATTGGGATCAAGTTTTCTGGCAAAAAAGGTATTGGTGGATGCAATCAGTCAGGCAGGAGTCGATACTGCAATTTCACACCGGATGATGGATGCGGTATTCGGTTATGCAGGAGCGGATGATACGGAATGGATCGCAAAGATACAGAACAAGATCGAGAAAAACGGAGAAGTACAGGCAATTACACAAAAGGTCATGAACGAGATAACAGAGGATCTTTCCAGCGGAAAAGCGTACAAAGACGTAGATGTAACAAAAGAACTGAATCGGATTCTGGATGACAGTATGCAGGAAATTAAGGATACGAATCCGGAATTAAATGACGATATGCTGGCAATGATGAAACAGCAGTTGAAAGAGGAACTGGTTGATGTGCAGGATGTGCTGAACAGCTATGCTTCAAACCTGTATAATAATATGAACGATACCAGTACGGTGCAAGGAAAAGTTGCAAAGCTTTATACCATATTATTGTCTATGCCGTGCCGTGTGGCAGCGGGAGCAGCAATCCTGATTCTTGCGGTTCTGACGATTCTACTGGGCTATCCAAGATACAGAGGTCTCTTTTCACTTGGTGTAGAAGGTCTGATCTGCAGTGTTATCTTTGCGCCGGGAATCGGACTTATGGGAAATAAGGTACTTCAGCTTACTGACGGACAGAATACTTGGACGTACGATTGATGTGAATCTGAAGGCATTCCTTTGGATGGGATGTATCTCTGCCGGAGCAGGAGTGGTATTCCTGCTTGCAGGCTGATCGTGAGCTGGAAAGATGACAGATAAAAATCCAAATTTTGAAGTATGGAATTGCATGTTATAAAAAGACATGTAAAGCTGCATTAAAGATTGAAGAATAGGAGCTGATTCAAACATGGAAACACAACATATCATCCACAATTTCGAACCAATCTACAATGAACATTCCAAAATCCTGATGCTCGGAACCATGCCGTCTCCGAAATCCCGTGAAGTCGGCTTCTACTACGGCCATCCAAGAAACAGATTCTGGAAAGTTGTATCGGATGTCTGTGGAGAAGCGTATCCGGAGACAAGAGAAGATAAGATTACATTTGCATTAAGAAATGGTATTGCAGTATGGGATGTGTTGGCGGGATGTGATATCAAAGGAGCAGATGACAGCAGTATCCGCAATCCACAGCCGAATGATATGAGCAGGATACTTGAATGTGCTGATATCAAAGCAATCTTTACGAACGGGAACGAAAAGCGTTCCAATTATATAAGAAGTTCTGTTATCCGAAGACTGGGATTATGGCAATCGGGTTACCATCACCAGCCGGCAAACTGCAGAACATCGTATGAGCAGCTCTATGAAG
>ENA-OQCN01001645-OQCN01001645.1-human-gut-metagenome-genome-assembly--contig:-NODE-1645-length-10646-cov-2.123111_pt1 | contig 10646 bp, 16 predicted proteins | sample MGYA00242497_ERZ504576 | MGnify/ENA primary metagenome ERZ504576 (study PRJEB26092, sample SAMD00036296) | human gut metagenome | host: Homo sapiens | study: EMG produced TPA metagenomics assembly of...
ATGATTTAAAGAATGAAAATAGCTATCATATGATGATGCTTGGGATGTGTTTATGTTTATCTAGAGATTATGAAATTATAGCAATAGGGAAGCTGGAAAAGGACGTTGACCTTGTATTAAAAGGCAAAATATAGTAAATCTACTTCTTTTGTATTGGAATTTAAATATTTAAAAGGTACTTCTAAAAATTTAGAATCCGATCTTGATAATCTAACAAATGAAGCAATTGAACAGATTCAATCTAAAAATTACTCGTTTGATTTAAAAGAAAAAGTGATTTATATAGGATTAGCTCATCATGGAAAAGATGTTAAGATGAAATGGGTTGAAAGATAGGCTTATATGCGGTACTTAGGTACTGCATTTTTTATCGTAAAAAAAAAACAAGTCATCTAGACTTGTTCATCTAAAAAATATGTAGCCTCCATATCGGCTGTACTTAGCGCAAAGGCTAAAGGGAACATCTCAAAAGCTTTCCCAACATTATTAACAGGATCACTTCCAGAAAATCCCATATGATAACGAATCGCAAAAGCTTCTTCTCGTGTTATACGCATGAATGGTTGAATCATATAAACACTTTTTTCGCCATGACCAAATGGGATATTATCATCAAATTCAAATACATCCACTTGTTGCCACTGCCCATCGATTTTTTTTGTTTCTTGTACCTTTTTTATAGACATTGATCTTACATACATCATGAAGTAAGGCGACAAGCGCAATGGTTTCATCACTATAGCTCATCTTATAAATTTCTTTTACTCTTTGTCTATCTAGATAATCCTTTAAACAATGATAGACATGCACACTATGCGCACATAGACCACCTTTAATGTTGCCATGAAAACGTGTGCTTGCAGGTGCTGTAAAAAATCAGAGTGAGGTCCTTCTAGAAATTCTAGAAAGGCATCGGCACCTTCACGATGTATATTTTCTTTATAGATTTGAATAAATTCTTCTTTTGCGTTCATACTTTTTACCTATTTAAAAAGCCTAAGAACATGAGATCTTTCCCTGTTAAGTACAGGTGGGTAATCTGTGAACAGCATTAGGATCCCCACGCGTAGCGGGTCTTCAACACAACAATTCAACATCCGATTTCCCTTATCTCGAGTGTAGGAAAAATTAATGTCCTTAGGCATTTTTATAATAGCGAACTTCATAATAGAATACAAGTCTTGACATTTTAGTATGAAATGTGCATGGTTGCAAGTGCCTTTAAAAACAAGTAGAATATAAAAGGTGAAATTATGGATGGAATTTTAATTATTGATAAACCGTATGGTATGACAAGCCATGATGTTGTAAATTGGCTTCGAAAAAAATATAAACAAAAAAAAATTTGGGCACACTGGAACATTAGATCCTAATGCAACAGGTGTTTTGGTGGTTCTTTGTGGAAAGTCTTGTAAGTTACTTCAGTTTTTAAGTGATACAGATAAAGAATATATTGGTCAGATTGAATTTGGAAAAAGCACTTCTACCGATGATATTTGGGGTGAAGTAGAAGCTGAAAAAGAGGTGAATTTGGATTTTTCTTTTTCAGAGGAACTACAAAAATTTGTTGGAAAGAACCATCAGTGGTGCCAAAAACTTCAAATAAAAAAGTGAATGGTAAAAAATTAATGGATTATCAAAGAGAGGGGCTTGAAGTTCCTAAAGTCTATAGTGATATTGAAATTTATTCAATGGAAGATTTAGGGGATTATCGTTTTAGAGTGGCTTGTTCAAGTGGAACGTATGTTCGTAGTATTTGTCGAGATTTGGCTTTAAACACAAATAATTTAGGTTGTATGAAAAGCTTAAGACGAACTAAAGTGGGACGCTTTACTATTGATCAGGCACAGACTCTAGAAGATTTAGAAACACAAGAGCCTATCTTATATCCTTCAATTTATGTATTGGATCATTTGGATAAAATCAATTATCAGCCGATTGAAGACGTGTATCAGGGAAAACGTATTCGCTTAGATAATTCCAACAATGAAGTTTGTATCTTAGATGCAGGAAAGCCTATCGCGATCTATGAAAAAGAGCGTGAAGGCTTATTTAAAAGTAAAAGAGGTCTATGGTAATGGAAGTGATTCGTATTGATTATTTGAATGTTCCAAAAGATTTATCAAAAAGCTCTTGTTGTATTGGCTTCTTCGATGGTTTACATACGGGGCATCAAGCGTTGTTAGACAATTGTATTTTGAAGGCAAAAGAATTGGGCGTTCAAAGTGGATTGATTACATTTGATCCAGATCCTTGGAAAATCTTCTTTCCAGATCGCGTATGTAGACATATCACTACACTTGAAGATCGAATTCATTTGGCAAATGCAATGGGAATTGAAGTGATGTATGTTATTACTTTTTCTAAAGATTTTGCCGCTTTAGATGTAGATGCATTTCACCTCTTGTTACAAAAGATGAATGTATGTCATATCACTTGTGGCTTTGATTTTAAATATGCTTCTAAAAATTCTGGGAATGTTCATACTTTACAAAATCAAGATTATTTCAATGTATCTGTGATTGATAGTGTGAATTCAAAAAATGAAAAGATCTCATCAAGTCGTATTGAGCCGTTGATTCAAAGTGGCAAAATCGATTTGGCCAATGAATTATTGGGGTATATGTATTCGATTGAAGGAATCATTGAACATGGTTTCAAAAGGGGAAGCACATTATTAAAATTTCCTACCGCAAATCTTGGGGCAAATGCTGATTATTTAGTTCCATCTAGTGGTGTTTATGCAGGCTTTGTTTGTGTGAATGATATATTTTATGGAGCTATGATCAATGTAGGAAACAATCCGACTTTTGAAAATAAAAAAGTTTCAATTGAAGCACATATCTTTGATTTTGATCAAGACATTTATGATCAAAGAGTTCGTTTCTTTTTCTTAAAAAAGACGCGGAATGAAATTCGCTTTAATGGGTTTGAAGAGTTAAAGAAACAATTAGAGAGTGATATTATTACTTGTAAAAAAGTGATTTCACATGAAAAGATGTATGTTCAAAAAACAGCTGCACTTTGGAATGCGAAAGTTTTTGAGTTTAAATCACTTTTTTGATATACTAAAAGAGAAGTGAAGGTGAAATTATGGCGAAAGAATATATTGAACTAGAACCAGGTAATGAATATGGTGTTATTTCTTTAAATAAGACAGTTTTTTCAACAATCGCACAGAATGTAATTGAAGAAGATGAAAACGTTCAAATTGCCCAAGGAACAAAACCATTTAAGACGGGAATTGTCACAAAAGTGGATGATAATAAATTGACATTATCTATTCCTGTTAAAGTCAATCACAAGGCAAATGTGAGTGATGTATGTTTAAATCTACAAAACAAGATCTTTGAAAGTATTTCTTATATGACAGACTTTAAACCTGAAGCCATCGAAATTCAGGTTACTGGATTTATTTTTTAAGGAAATCTTTCAAAGGTTTTCCTTTTTTTAAAATTTATGAGTGTATCTTTTGAAATTATCTTGTGGTAGGTATTAGTTCAAGGGCTTTGTTTAATTTGGAAAAAGAAAATGAAGTTTTTGAAAAAGAAGGATTGGATGCATATCGTGAATATCAAATAGTTCATGAAAATGATGTATTAAGTCCTGGAAGTGGTTTTGGGTTAGTAAAAAACTTATTAAACATCAATAAACTAGCCAAACGAAAATTGGTTGAAGTAATCGTTATGTCTAGAAATAGTGCGGATACGTCATTACGTATAATCCATTCACTTGAGCACTATGATATGGATATTGGTCGTATGGTTTTAAGTGGTGGAGAAGACATCAGTCGTTATTTATCGGCTTTTGGTGTCGATTTATTCTTGTCATGTAATGAAAATGATGTATCGAATGCGATCCATGCTGGTTTTGCGGCCGGTATGATTTATGCCAGAGATACAAAATATAACTTTCCAGATTATCAGATTCGTATTGCCTTTGATGCAGATGCCGTATTATTTTCGGCAGAATCTGAAAAGATCTATCAGGAACATGGTTTAGAAGCTTTTACTGAAAATGAAATTCTAAATCAAGATGTGGCCTTAAAAAAAGGTCCTATGGCTTCGTTATTAAAGAGTTTATCTTGGCTTCAAAATGAAACGAAAGATTTAAATGTATTAAGAACAGCTATAGTCACAGCCCGAAACAAAGATACGGGGGTTCGTGTGATTAAGACTTTAAGAGCATGGAATATTGTCGTAGATGAAGTATTCTTTATGCAAGGTGCTAAAAAAGCAGATGTCTTAGCTTGTTTTGGCGCCAATATATTTTTGATGATCAAGACGTGCACGCACTACCTGCAAGTGATGTAGTACCAAGTGCTCGTGTACCATATAGAGAAGGAGAAATGTAAATGAATAGACATGAACAACGTGTAGTTGCGATGCAAAGTGTGTATCAACACTTATTATTAGGAAAGGATATTCGTAAATGTGTATTTGACGTAATGAAAGGTTCAAATGACATTGATGGATATTTATACAGTTTAACAATCGGAACTATCGAAAACAAAGAAGCTTTTGAACAAAAATCAATGAATTATTACGAGACGATTGGGATTTTGATCGTTTAAGTATGTTAGAACAAGCTATTTTATTAATTTCTTTCCAGGAAATTTTGGCTAACGATACTCCAAAGGCCGTTGTCATTAATGAAGCTATAACACTGGCAAAAAAATATTGCGATGACAACTCATACAAATTATTAAATGGAGTTCTTGATCAACTATGAGAAATGAAATGGTTGTAAGTATTTCAAGTGTTATTGCTCGTATTAAAAATATATTAACACAAACGATGGATCTAGACGGTATCTGGATTCAAGGTGAAATCAGCAACCTGACAAAACATAGGTCTGGTCACTATTATTTTTCTTTAAAAGATAAAAGTGGTGAAATGAGTTGTGTTATGTTTTCAAGCTATGTATCGCGATTAAATTTTAATGTACAAGAAGGCATGCGCGTTTTAGTTTCAGGAAGCATTAATGTATATGAACAAAGAGGAAGTTTACAGCTTGTCATTCGTCAAATGAAACAAGATGGTTTAGGAGATCTTTATTTAGAGTTTGAAAAGAGAAAACAAGATCTTTTAAAAGCTGGTTATTTTGATGCGAATCATAAAAAAGCTAAACCTGAATATATTGAAAATATTGGTGTAATTACAGGCGCAGGTGCTGCTGCGTTACAAGATGTATTGTCTACAATTCAAAAGCGTTGGCCGATGATGAAAGTCACCTTATACCCTAGTTTAGTGCAAGGTAATTTTGCACCTAAAAGTTTGATTCAATCTTTGAAAAAGGCAGATACTTGTGGACATGATGCTTTGTTGATTGTTCGTGGTGGAGGAAGTTTTGAAGACTTGTTTTGTTTTAATGATGTAGAACTTATAAAGACAATTTATAACTTAAATACGTATATTGTCAGTGGTGTAGGCCATGAAGTAGATACAACTCTATGTGATTTAGTATGTGATCATAGAAGTGTTACGCCTACAGCAGCTGCTCAATGGGTTACTTTCGATCAATATGATGTGATGAATAAAATTGCAAAAGATAAAGAATTGCTTTATCGAAATATGTCTTTGATTTTAAATGGCTATAAATCAAAATTAGAACAGTACAAGAGTCATCCGTATTTAAAAGATCCAAAAGCTTTTATTGTAGATAAACAATTAAAATTGGATGCATATCATACACAAATGGAACATGCACTTTCTTTAGAACTTCAAAAGATGAATTTAATCAAGAATTATAAGGATCAACTTACTTTTAATATGAGTCAAATTCTTAAAGATTCCAAACAAAAACTTTCTATAATTCCTGAAAAACTTGAAGTTAGTATGCAAAATAAAATGCAAGAGAAAAGACATCTACTCATGCGTGATTGTGCTTTATTGGATGCCTATTCGCCATTAAAAGTGCTATCAAGAGGGTATAGTATTTCTAAAGTGGAAGATAAAGTTGTTAAAAGTATCCGTGATGTCAAAAGTGATGATATAATGATAACTAGAGTGCATGATGGTGTAATAACATCTCGTATTGCATCGTGCAAGGAGGAATAAAATGGCCGCAAAACAATTGAAATTTCAAGAAGCCATGAAACGATTAGATGAAATTGTGGCTTTACTTAATAATAATGAATTAGAACTTGAAGAGGCAATGTCATTATTTGAAGAGGGTTTAAAGTTAAGTGCTCAATGTGAGAAACAATTAAAGAAATTTGAAACGAAAATGGATCAGTTGATGGAGGTGAATCAAGATGTTGATGAATAAAGAATTTGAAGATTATCTATTAGTACGTGTACAAGAAAATGATGATAGTCGTACAAAAGATGCGATGGCTTATTCATTAATGAATGGTGGAAAAAGAGTACGTCCTATGTTGTTGTTTTCTGTACTAGAAGGCTATGGAATGGATGCTCATGTTGGATATCCTTGTGCTTGTGCCATTGAAATGATTCATACTTATTCATTAGTTCATGATGATCTTCCAGCTATGGATAATGATGATTTACGTCGCGGTAAACCAAGTTGTCATAAAGCTTATGATGAGGCAACGGCCATTCTTGCAGGGGATGGACTACTTACCAAAGCTTTTGAAGTCGTACTTGATAGTGAATGTAGTGCTGAACAAAAAGTGGCATTAGTTAAAGCACTTTCTTGGTATGCAGGTATTGATGGTATGATCTATGGTCAAACATTAGATTTGCAGGCTGAAAATGATACGAATCCAACATTTGCCCTTTTACAAGAAATCGATCACTATAAGACAAGTAAATTATTAACTTTGCCTTTAGTATGTGGTTGTATATTAGCGAATAAATTTGACGACATTGACCATTTTCGTAAGATTGGTCTTGTGTTAGGATTGGAATTTCAAATGCAAGATGATATTTTAGATGTTGTTGGTAGTGAAGAAGTGGTTGGAAAATCATTGAGTGATGAAGATAATCATAAAGTAACAGCTGTATCTTTATTAGGTCTTGAAGGAGCTAAGGATATGGTTAAAAGTTATGATGAAACCATTCGTAAATCTTTAGATAAAGTCAGTTGCGATGTAACTTCACTAACAAAAGTATTGGATACTTTATTAAAGCGTACATATTAATATATGGAATTTCTTTGAAAAAAGGGGTATATTAATAATAGCTAAAACTAGTCTTTAGCGGACTAGTTTTTTTAACGAGGGTTATAAAATGAGAAAGATTAGTCAAGTGTATGATATTGAATCACCACGTCAAATCAAGGATTTGACAATCGATGAACTTACACAATTGTGTAGTGATATTCGAGCTTTTTTTAATTGATTCAATCTCAAAAACAGGTGGTCATTTATCAAGTAACTTAGGCATTGTTGAAGTCACAGTGGCTATGCACTATGTCTTTGATTCACCTAAAGATAAAATGATTTTTGATGTTGGACATCAATGTTACACACATAAAATATTAACTGGAAGATCCACACAATTTGCGACATTACGCAAAAAAGGTGGTCTTTCAGGTTACCAAAAGCGTAGTGAAAGTAAATATGATTGTTGGGAAGCTGGGCATTCTTCAACCTCTTTATCGGCAGCACTCGGCTATGCGATTGCACGCGATCTAAAACAGGAGGATTATAATGTCATTGCCCTTATTGGAGATGGTTCATTAACAGGTGGAATGGCACTTGAAGCATTAAATGATATTGGTTCTAAACAAAAAAAGATGGTCATTATATTTAATGATAATAATATGTCAATTTCTAAGAATTATAGCGGAGTTGAAAAACGTATAACGGATATTCGTGCTTCACATTTATATATTGATTTAAAACATGATGTAAAGAATAACTTAAAATCGAATAAATTAGGTAGTAATGTATTAAGCACACTGTCTCATTTTAGAGACAAAATCAAAGACGGAGTGATTGATGCACCTTTATTTAAAGAGTTTAATTTAGATTATATGGGACCTGTTGATGGTCATGATATTCAAAGTTTAATTAAGGTATTTGAAGCTGCCAAAGAACATGATGGTCCTATTGTAGTTCATGTATTAACACAAAAGGGTAAGGGTTATAAATATGCACAGCAAGATAAAGTTGGAAAATGGCATGGTGTAAGTCCTTTTGATGTGGCTACAGGTAAATCCTTAAGTCTTCTTCCTCCAAATGAAATTTCTTGGTCCCAAGTTATTTCTAATACGGTAATGGATCTTGCCGAAAAAGATAAAACGATTGTTGCGATTACACCGGCTATGGCGCAGGGAAGTAAGTTGTTAGAATTTCAAAAACATTTTCCAGATCGTTTCTTTGATTGTGGCATTGCAGAACAACATGCCGTAACAATGGCTTGTGCAATGGCACTAGGTGGTTTAAAACCATTTGTCAGTATTTATTCTTCTTTCCTTCAAAGAGCTTATGATCAAGTCAATCATGATATGGCTAGAATGAATGTTGGCGTTGTGATTGGAATCGATCGTTGTGGTTTAGTTGGAGATGATGGTGAAACCCATCAAGGTGTATTTGATATTGCGATGCTTAGAAGTGTTCCGAATTTGATTTTGTCACAACCAAAAGATGCTAAAGAAGCTCAAAATATGATTTATACAGCTTTTGATTCGAAAAAACCATTCTGCATTCGTTATCCTAGAGGAAATGCGTTGTATGCCAAAAATAAATCGTATTCGTTAATTCCGATTGGTTCTTGGGAAAAATTTGTAGTTGGAACTCCAACACAAATTGTGATTACGTATGGTCCAGACGTTGATCATGTGATCAATAAGGCAAGAGAAAATAAAATGGGTTTATTGGTTGTCAATGCACGTTTCTTTAAGCCTATAGATGAAGTTATGATGAAAGATTTATTAAAGATGGATCTTTCGATTACAGTATATGAAACAGATGTTAAAATTGGAGGACTTTCAAGTGCTATATTAGAATTTATAAATACACTTGATGAAAGGATTCATATAATAGGTATTGAGGATCACTATGTATGTCATGGTTCGATTCGTTCTTTGCGTATTCAAGAAGGTATTAGCACCGAATGTTTATTTGAGGAATTAGAAAAACATGGATAAGATACGATTAGATAAAGCTTTACTTAAAACGATATCTAGCCGTGCAAAAGCGCAGGATATGATTAAAGAAGGTAAAGTACGTGTCAATAAAAAAGTAATCACAAAAGCTAGTTTTTTAGTGAGTGATGAAGATGATATTGTCGTAACACATACCCAGGATGAATTTGTGTCTCGTGGTGCTTTTAAATTAAAAGGATGTCTTGATAAATACAATGTCGATATTTCAAATCAAGTTGTACTGGATATTGGAGCAAGTACAGGTGGTTTTACAGATGTTTGTCTTCGTTATGGTGCTAAAAAAGTATATGCGCTTGATGTTGGTCATTTACAACTCGCAAAAGAATTAGACCAAGATTGTCGTGTTGTAAAAATGGAAGGGCATAACGCAAGAGAAATTGTGCCTGACTGGTTTGATGAACCCATAGATTTTATGTGTATGGATGTAAGTTTTATATCTTGTAAGACCATTTTAAAACATGTATTGCATGTATTATCCATATCTCAAATTGCGATTTTGGTAAAGCCTCAATTTGAATGTGGGCCTGCTGCTTTGAATAAGCATGGTGTTCTAAAAAATTCGAAACTTGCCTTACAGATTGTAGAAGATGTAAAAGCATTTTTATTTCAATATTATAAAAGCGTTGAAGCCATGCCAAGTATTCTAGAAGGAAGAAGTGGCAATCAAGAATATATGGTGTATGCCAAAGATTTAAGAATATCTTAATGTGAAGATATTCTTATTTTTTATTTACGGATTCACAAGTGATGATAATCATTTATTTTCCTTTGAATTTAAGTTAAAATAATAAGTAGACTTGAGGTGGTTTTGTGATTGAACAATTGTCAGTAAAAGATTATGTATTATTCGAATCTTGTATCATAGATTTTACAAATGGAATGAGTGTGATTACGGGTGAAACAGGTGCCGGTAAATCGTTATTGATTGATGCGATTGGATATTTGAGTGGGGATCGCATTAAATCCAATGTGATTCGTAATGGAAAAGATAAGGCCATATTATCTATGGTTTTAACTTCGAATGAAAAAGTGAATTCGATTTTAGAGGAAAATGGCTTTGAAGTGGATGATCAAGTGATTATTTCGCGTACAATTTTGAATAATAATAAAAGTACTGTACGGATCAATCAACAGATCACAACTCTTTCTTTTGTTCGTAAAATCGTCAATTTATTAGTGGATGTTCATTCGCAAATGGATACATATCGTTTAATGGATACAAAACTTCAAATGGAATTATTGGATAGTTATGCCAAGGTAGAGGATTTAAAATCATCTGTAAAAGAGGCTTATTTTTCATATTCAAATGTTTTAAATGAATTAGAAACATTAAAAAATGAAGAATTTTCAGATTCGGAATTGGAGTTTTTAACTGCACAGCTAGATGAAATTGAAAATGCGAATATAACAAGAAAGATGATGCATCTATCAAGAAAGTACTGAAATATGAGTTGTTCGATACGCTGTTCTCAATGATTATCGGTTGGGCGATTAACAGTGCCATGATTCTGCTGGCTGCCGCGACTTTCTTTAAAAGCGGCATTCAAGTGGAGGAACTGCAAACAGGCCAA
>ENA-OQCN01001646-OQCN01001646.1-human-gut-metagenome-genome-assembly--contig:-NODE-1646-length-10646-cov-1.947333_pt1 | contig 10646 bp, 13 predicted proteins | sample MGYA00242497_ERZ504576 | MGnify/ENA primary metagenome ERZ504576 (study PRJEB26092, sample SAMD00036296) | human gut metagenome | host: Homo sapiens | study: EMG produced TPA metagenomics assembly of...
GAAATTATATGAGAAGATGTGTGGATTCTCTTCTTATCGGAGGGAAAGATGTAGAAATTATTCTGATCGATGACGGTTCTTCTGATCGTACTGCACAGATTGCCGATGAATATGAGATTGAATACCCGGATATTGTACGTGTTGTGCATAAGGAAAACGGGGGACATGGTTCCGGTGTGAATAAAGGACTCGAGTTGGCAAACGGTATTTATTATAAGTCGTAGATTCGGATGACTGGTTTGATAAAGAATCATATCAGAAACTTCTTGTCAAGCTAAAAGCGTTTACAGGCGAGCGTCCGGATCTGATCGTATGTAATTATGTATACGATCACCTTGATGAAGGAATAAAAAAATCAATGGATTACAAAAATGTATTTCCGATTGAAAAACAGTGCACATGGGATGAAATCGGAAAGTTTTATCCGTCCCAATATTTGATCATGCACTCGCTCATGTTTCAGACGAAAGTGCTCAGAGAATCTGAAGTGAAACTGCCGGAGCATACATTCTATGTGGACAATCTGGTGGCATTTATTCCGCTGGCGAGTGTGCAGAGCATGTATTATCTGGATGTAAATCTGTACCGCTACTTTATCGGAAGAGCAGATCAGTCCGTTAGTGAGAGCGTGATGATCGGTCGTGTGGATCAGCAGATCCGTGTAAATAAGCTGATGATCGATTATATGGGACAGGTAAAGAATCTTCACCGTAACCAGAGAGGTTATATGAGACATATGCTGATCATGATCATGACGGTATCCAGTATTTTCCTGATTCAGGCGAAGACGGATGAGTGTTTTGAGAAGAAGAAAGAACTGTGGCGGTATCTGAAAACCAATGACCGTGCGGATTATGGAAAGATTCGGTTGAGTCTGCTGGGACGTCTTTGCAATCTGCCTGGCAAAGGAGGAAGACAGGTTTCTGTAACGGGATATAAGGTGGTGCAGAAGATTTACGGATTCAACTAAAAATCCGAAATTTTTATTGCCAAGCATACGACAAAAGGTCCGGTGGACCTTTTTTAGTAAAAACCGGTGAGTGAAAAAGATGTTCACTCGCCGGTTTTTTAAAGTTAATGGTTAAATTTCAGAAAAAATGAAATTTGATTTACATATGTGTGTCGTGTTGATGAAGTGGGGAACGCTGTTTTGCTTTTGCTCCCTGTTTTTCGGCTGCTCTTGAGTAGAACAGCACATATGTTGCTACAGCACAGGTAATACCTGTTGCTACATCAGCTATAGAATGTTGTTTTAAGAACATGGTGGACAGAATGATCAGTGTGGTCAGAATAAATGAACCTGTACGGATTCCTTTATGTTTCTGCAGATTCTTGCAGGTGTGGATTGCAGAAAAGGCGGCCACAGAATTATATACATGAATGCTTGGAAGTACATTTGTTGGTGTATCTGTCCGATACAGGAACTGAACCATACGGGTGAAAACAGAATCGTTGGTAAATTCTGCCGGACGGATATTCAGTCCGTTTGGATATACATAAGATACAATTAAAAATAATGTCATACCGATGGCAAGATTCAAAATCAGGCTCCAGAACTCGGTTGTATTCTCATTGAAAAATAGAAAATAGCCGACAGTCACAGCGATATAAAGAAACCATAACAAATATGGAATAATAAAATATTCGCAGAATGGAATCTTATCGTCCAGACTGGAATCAATAATGTGATACCGTACATGCCGGTTCTCCAGATAAGAGAAACAAAGCAGATAAAAGACGGTATAAAGTGCTACCGGAATGACACGTTTGATACGGGTGCTTGTGCTCATATGAGAAATGCCTCCTCTTTATTACGCGCTAAATTTACGATAGTAGCAGCTCTTCAAAAAGCTATTGTGATTATAGCACAGAAGAATTTGTAAAGCAAAGGAAATAGAGAAGAATTTGGAACTTTAAGAAAAAGTTTAAAAAATATTCACAGTATTCATATATTAAATATAAAGGAATCTTTTGAAAGTTTCCGGAGGTTTTTTTATTGATTTTTAAAACACCTATGCTATAATCGATGTAAAGTGAAATGAGTGTGGTGAAAGTTCCGCACAAAATATTATATGATTAGGAGAAGTGTCTATGAAAGCCAGAAAGAAAAAAGCGGCTCAGAGAGCAGCTAAAAGAACCACAGAAATGAAAGAAAAAATTGCAACAAATGCAGAAAATAAAAAAGGCAGAAGTAGTAGACTCAACAGAAAAGACAACAGCTGCGAAAAACACTACAAAAAAAAGAAGTAGAATTGCCGGAGGTAAAGGCTGAACCGAAAAAAGAAGAAAAATGTCGGAAATAAAAGAAGAACCGACAGAAGAGACAGAAAAAAGAAAGTGGAAGTGAAACCGGAACCGGTAAAAGAAGAGGAAAAGCCGGAAGTTAAGGAAGAGCCGATAAAAACAGAAAAAGCAGAGAACACAAAAGTGCAGGAGCAGGAGTTTGAGAGACGTATGGCACGTCATTATGACGAACTGAAATGGCTGTACTGTGAACTTATGAAAACCGGATGGATATGTTTGAAGATCTGTGCAAAAATCTGAAAAATATTTATACAGACAGAAAAGCAGATCTGAAAAAACAGGACAGAGTCAGAGAACAGGATCCGGAATGGTATAAGAAAAATGATATTCTGGGAATGATGATGTATGTCGATGCATTTGCAGGAAACTTAAAAGGTGTCAAAGAGAAACTGGATTATGTACAGGAAGTAATGTCAATTATCTGCATCTGATGCCACTTCTGGAATCTCCGGAAGGAAAGAGTGATGGCGGTTATGCGGTCAGTGATTTCAGAAAAGTACAGCCGGAACTTGGTACTATGGAAGATCTGGAAAGTCTGGCAGACGAATGCCGGAAAAAAGGCATCAGTCTGTGTATGGATTTTGTAATGAATCATACGTCAGAAGAACATGAGTGGGCAAAAAGAGCCAGAGCTGGAGAGCGGGAATACATGGATCGATATTATTTCTATGATAATTATGATGTACCGTCTCAGTTTGAACAGACGGTTCCGCAGGTATTCCCTACACCGCACCGGGTAACTTTACCTGGCTGGATGATATGAAAAAATTTGTAATGACCACCTTCTATCCATATCAGTGGGATCTGAATTACTGGAATCCGGTTGTTATGAACGAAATGGTCTATAATATGCTGAATCTGACCAATAAAGGTATCGACGTGATCCGTATCGATGCGGTTCCGTATATCTGGAAACAGCTGGGAACCAATTGCAGAAATCTTCCGCAGGTACATAATATTGTTCGTATGATGCGTATGATCTGTGAGATCGTGTGTCCGGGTGTACTGCTTCTCGGAGAAGTTGTCATGGAACCGGAAAAAGTAGTACCTTATTTTGGCTCTGTAGAAAAACCGGAATGTCATATGCTGTATAATGTAACAACGATGGCAACCACCTGGAACACGGTAGCAACGAGAGATGCCCGTCTGCTGCGTCAGCAGATGGATATCATCAACCGTCTGCCGAAGGACTATGTATTCCTGAATTATCTGCGTTGCCATGACGATATCGGCTGGGGGCTGGACTATGGATGGCTTGGTCAGTTCGGCATCAATGAAGTGGCTCATAAGAAATATCTGAGCGATTTCTTCACAGGTAAGTATGAGAACTCTTTTGCAAGAGGAGAACTGTATAATGCAGATCCGGCTTCCGGAGATGCACGTCAGTGTGGTACTACGGCATCTCTGTGCGGTATCGAGAAAGCAGCATATGAGAAAGACGAAGAAGCAACAAAGAGAGCAATCCGTTATGACCTGACACTGCATGCCTATATGCTGACGCAGTCCGGTATCCCGGTTATCTACAGCGGCGATGAGATTGGTCAGGAAAATGATTATACCTACCATGAAGATCCGAAGAAATGGGGGGATTCCCGTTATCTGCACAGAGGCGATTTTCAGTGGGATAAAGCGGAACTTCGTCATACAAAAGGTACCATTCCAGGAGAAATGTTTGAAGGACTGTCAAAGCTGGAGACAATCCGGAAATCGCATCCGGTATTCGAGAGTACCGCAGACTGCAGAACAGTGGATACCTGGGATGATTCTATCCTTGGTCTGATAAAAGAAAAGAACGGAGAGAAACTGGTAGCTCTGTTTAACTTCAGCGAATATGATAAGGTTGCATGGATCAATGAGGAAGACGGCATGTATGAGGATCTGATCAGCGGCAGACAGATGGAAGCCAGAGGAGTACAGATCCCGGCATTTGGCTGCTACTGGTTGCTGAAAAAATAGGTGTCGGTATGACAATCAGTGAAATTGCAAAACTGGCAGGTGTTTCAAGTGCAGCAGTTTCCCGTTATTTAAATGACGGGAGCCTCAGTCAGGAAAAACGTCAGCGAATCGAAAGGGTGATTCGGGAGACCAAGTACCGGCCGTCGGAATATGCCAGAACGATGAGGACGAAAAAGAGCAACCGGATCGGTGTTCTGGTTCCACAGATCGATTCAGAGTCGGTGCCGAAGATATTATCAGGCATCTCAGAACGTATGGATCAGAAGAATTATCACGTATTGCTGATGAATTCAAATCTGAGTCTGGAAAAAGAAATCGGGATTCTGGAAACCTTTGAACAAAGTCAGGTGGATGGATTGATTTTTGTCGCTTCAGTACTGACAAAACGACATGAGAAAGCACTGGAGCATATGGGTGTTCCGGTGGTGATTCTTGGACAGAAAAGTGAAAAATATCCATGCATTTACCATGATGATGAAGGAGCGGCGTGTGCCATGATGGAAGAGCTGTTAAAAAGCGGGTGCAGGCGCCGGCATATATTGGTGTGGACCGGCGGGATAAGGCAGCAGGAGAGAACCGTTACCGCGGGGCCTGCCATGCACTGGAAAAGTCAGGCCTGCATATGGATGAAGTTCCGTATCGGGTGGCTGCGTTTTCCGCACAGGGTGGATATCAGGCAATGACAGAGATGCTTGCTGACGGGAAAAGGCCGGATGGCGTGTTATGTGCGACAGATATGATTGCTGCAGGTGTATTGTCCTGCCTTTCTGAGCGGGGAATCACAGTGCCTGGAGAGATGAAGTTGCCGGTATGGGACACGGAGCTATTGCGGATCTTTTGTGTCCGAGACTGACAACGGTACATTATCATTATCATACCAGCGGAAGGGAAGCGGCAGATCTGTTGCTGGATCTGATGGAGAAAAAGAGGAGACAGCAGGAATCGCGGATGCTGAAATATGAGGTTATCAGACAAAAAACAATATAGATGTTGCTTAAACAACAAATCAATAGAGATACGTAAAATTATTAGCACTCATTAGAAATGAGTGCTAATTTTTCTTGACATTTGGAATATTCGGTATTAGTATTAAAGTCAGTGAAAGAATTTGGCTTTCAAAGAAAAAAGCAGAGAACAGGAGCACAGAAAAAGACGGATGACAGGTTTTCTGCAGGAAAAGGAGTGTGTATAACCATGGGAGCAAAACATGGAAATCTTTCAATTAACAGTGACAATATTTTTCCAATCATAAAGAAATGGCTGTATTCCGACCACGATATTTTCGTTCGTGAGCTGGTATCCAACGGCTGTGATGCAATCACAAAATTAAAGAAACTGGAGATGATGGGAGAATACACTTTCCCGGATGATTACAAAAATAAAATCGATGTGATCGTCAATCCGGAAAAGAAAACCCTGAAATTTATCGATACCGGTCTTGGTATGACAGCCGATGAAGTAGAAGAGTATATTACACAGATTGCTTTTTCCGGAGCAACCAAGTTTCTGGAGCAGTACAAAGATAAAACAAATGATGATCAGATCATCGGACATTTTGGTCTGGGATTCTATTCAGCATTTATGGTAGCGGATGAGGTTCATATTGATACCTTATCGTATAAAGAAGGGGCAACACCGGTACACTGGGAGTGCGACGGCGGTTCCGAGTACGATATGCAGGATGGTGACAAGACAACCGTCGGTACAGAGATCACTCTGTTCTTAAACGAGGACAATCTGGAATTTGCCAACGAATACAGAGTTCGTGAGGTACTGGAAAAATATTGTTCTTTCATGCCGACTGAGATTTTCCTTTCCAACGAGAATGCAGAACAGGAATATGAAACCATTGACGAAGCAGATCTGCGTGACGATGATGTGGTTGTAGAACATATTCATGAAGATGCAAAGACCGAAGAAAAAGAAAATGAAAACGGAGAGAAAGAAGTTGTAGAAATTTCTCCTGCAAAAGAAAAAGTAAAGATCAATAAACGTCCGGTATCCATCAGCGATATTCATCCACTGTGGATGAAACATCCGAATGAGTGTACTGATGAAGATTACAAGACATTTTACCGGAAAGTATTTATGGATTATAAGGAGCCGCTGTTCTGGATTCATCTGAACATGGATTATCCGTTTAACTTAAAAGGTATCCTGTATTTTCCTAAGATCAACACCGAATATGATTCCATCGAGGGAACCATCAAACTATATAACAATCAGGTATTTATTGCGGATAACATCAAAGAAGTGATTCCTGAATTCCTGATGCTGTTAAAAGGTGTGATCGACTGTCCGGATCTGCCATTGAACGTATCTCGAAGCGCACTGCAGAACGATGGATTTGTCAAAAAAATCTCTGATTATATCAGCAAGAAAGTTGCTGACAAACTGACCGGTATGTGCAAGACAGCCAGAGAAGATTATGAGAAATACTGGGATGACATCAGCCCGTTTATCAAATTCGGATGCATCAAAGATGCAAAATTCTCTGATAAGATGGATAATTATATCCTGTTTAAAAATCTGGATGGCAAATATCTGACACTGAAAGACTGCATCGAAGAAAATAAAAAGCCGGAAGCAGAAACAGCAGAAGCCGGGAAACCGGAAGAAGAGAAAAAAGACGGAGAACAGGCAGAAGAGAAGGAAACGGAAAAAACAACAGTTTATTATGTATCTGACGAAATACAGCAGAGCCAGTACATCAATATGTTTAAAGAACAGGGTATGGATGCAGTAATCCTGAAACATAATATTGATACTGCTTTTATTACCCATGTAGAACAGAAACATGAAGATGTAAAATTCCAGCGTATCGATGCAGATCTGACGGAAGACTTCAAAGAAGATGGCACAGATCTGAAAGAAATGACCGATGAGCTGACAGCAACCTTCAAAAAAGCACTGAACAATGAACAACTGGATGTGAAAGTGGAAAAACTGAAAAATGAAGTATTTCTTCTATGATGACTCTGTCCGAAGAAAGCCGCCGGATGCAGGATATGATGAAGATGTATGGTATGGATGCCAATATGTTCGGCGGTGCAAACGGAGCTACATTGGTTCTGAATGCAAATCATCCGCTGGTAAAATATGTGGCTGCACACAAAGAGGACGATAAAAATGTTCCGTTAATATGTCAGCAGCTGTATGATCTGGCAATGATGGCTCACAAACAGCTGAGTCCGGATGAAATGACACAGTTCATCGCAAGAAGTAACCAGATTCTGCTGGCATTGGCAAAATAAAAAGAAGCCGGAGGTAGTGGTATGACGATTGAAGAATTAAGCAGTGTATTACAGATGCAGGAAGAAATCCTTCAGTTTTCCAGTTTTACCAATGCAGATGCATGGGAACTGGGCAATCTGATCGTGGCAGAGGCAGCAAAAAGAGGTGCGGCAGTACTGGTACGGATTCGCTTAAACAACGGCTATACCGTATTCCAGTATGGTATGGATGGTACCAATCTGTATCATGAACAGTGGCTGACAAGAAAAGAGAACACGGTGCGGCTTACCGAAAAAAGCAGTCTGCGGATGTATATGGATCTGAGGGAGAGGGGAGAAAGCCTGGCAGACAGATTTCTTGATGAGAAAGAGTATGCGGCCTGTGGAGGCGGATTCCCGATTCGTGTAGAAGAAGTGGGTGTGATCGGAACGGTTGCAATCACCGGTCTGGATCATGTATCCGAGCATGATCTGCTGGTAAAATGTATCAGCAAATATCTGCATGTGGCAGAGGTACCGCGGATTCGCGCAATGTAGGAAAACAGGGAAATTCTGTCGGATAAACAGAAATATCATGTGAAAAATAAAAAGATCTGAAAAATGTGAAAAAGCATTTCTCAGATCTTTTTTGTATCTTCTGACTACGACATCATAAAAATACTTACGCATGATATTCCGGGAAAAATTCTGCCATATCTGCAGGGAGGGATGAAGTAAACTCCAGGGGAACTCCGGTGACAGGGTGGGTAAATGCCAGCCGATAAGAGTGTAGTGCCTGACGAGCCAGCAGGGCAGTTTCCGGATTGTACAGAGTATCTCCGATCAGAGGATGTCCGATGGAAGTCATATGCACACGGATCTGATGGGTACGTCCGGTTTCCAGCTGCAACTGCACCAGAGAAAGACCATCCTGTGGAACAGAAAGAGTTGCCGGGTAAAAGGTTTTCGGATGCCAGCATTTTTGCAGATAATGAGTACAGGCGGGATCTCCTTTGTCAGGATCAACCTGCCGTAAGATCAGAGAATGATCTGCGCGTCCGATCGGACGGTTGATGGTACCGGCGGGATCGGTCTTTCCCTCTGTGATGGCAAGATAGATACGGTGAATCTCGCGTTTTTTCATCTGATCGGAAAGAATGGCACCACTCAGCATATTTTTTGCGAGAATCAGGAGTCCGGTGGTGTCGCGGTCCAGACGGTTGATACAGCGGAAGACAAAGGGGATATTTTGTTGCTGGAAGTACCAGGCAACTGCATTTGCCAGAGTATTTCATAATTGCCGATGGAAGGATGTACCGGCATATCTGCCGGTTTATCGATGACCATCAGATCTTCGTCTTCATAGATAATGTGGAGCGGCAGGCAGACTGGAATGATATTTTCCGAGGGCTGTTCTTCCTCGAGTGTGATTTCCAGCAGATCACCGGTTTTGAGCGGAAAATAAAAGAGTGCTTCCTTGTCGTTCAGACGGACAGAACCGGGATGCTGCTTGAGCCAGGTGCGGATGTGCCGGGAATAGCCGTGATGACACAGAAAATCATAGATGCGCTGATCACTGTCCTGTGCAGTTATTGTATAAGAGAATATTCGTTTCATATGTGGATTCCTTTTTGAATATTGTATTCGAAATTATACAGAGAGTGTATCATAGAAAGAAGACAATTCGCAAGTTCCTCAAGAAGAATTGTGAAATAGTCTGAAATATGATAAAATAATTAACAGATATTAAAAAATACACAAATATTGCAAAGAAAGGAAAAAACATCATGGAAAAAGAAAAATACATTGCATATGTTGGAACTTATACACATGGAAGCAGTATTGGAATTCATCTGTATGACGTGGATGTGGAAGAAGGTACACTGAGCGAGCGAAAAGTAGTGCCGGTAAACAATTCATCTTATGTGGTAAAATCGAAAAACGGCAAGTATCTGTATTCGATTGCAGATGAAGGCGTGGCAGTGTTTGAGATCAAACCGGATGGTGATCTGGAACTGATCAATAAGGTGGGTATTGATGGTATGAGAGGTTGTTATCTGTGCGTGGACGATACAGGAAAATATCTGTTTGTTGCCGGATATCATGATGGCAAGATCACAGCAGTACATACACACCAGGATGGCCGTCTGGGTCAGGTTTTTGACGGCGTGTTCCACAAAGGAGTCGGAAGTGTTGCAGAACGTAACTTCCGTCCACATGTCAGCTGTGTGAAGACAACACCGGAAGGAAAATATGTATGTGCGGTAGATAATGGAATCGATCAGGTAAAGATTTACCGGATCAATACAACAAGAAATCGCATGGAACTGGTGGATATTCTTCGATGCAAGAGAGAATCCGGACCGAGAGAGATCGTGTTTAGTAAAGACGGCAAATATGCGTACATTCTGTTCGAATTAATTAATAAAGTAGGCGTATTCACATATAAAGATACTGATAAGGGACCGGAATTTGAACTGATTCAGTTAGTAGAACCGCTGTCCGATCAGCTGGATCCGATGCATGACTGCGGAGCAGCCATGACGATGTCACCGGATGGAAAGTATCTGTTTACTTCTACGGCAGGGGATAATTCAGTGGCTATGTTCTCTATTAATCCGGAGGATGGAAAGCTGACGAAGGAATTTGCACTGCCGATCAGTGGGGAATATCCGAAGGATATCGCACTGTTCCCGGACGGAAAGCATCTGGCGGTTGTGAATCATGAGTCCAACAGTATTACAACGTTTGCAATTGATTATGAGAAGAAATTGATCGTGATGAAAGGGAAACCGATGAAGGTGGAGACACCGAACTGTATTTTGATGACAAATATTGAAGTAGAGTAAGATTGGTTGAAAAAGGGGGACGCAACAGGCTCCGAATTTCCTTTGCTGCAACGTGGGCAGGGCAACTTTGAGTTAATGCTGGATCTCAAAGCTTGCCCTAAGCGCCCACAAAGTGTTGCTGCAAAGGAAATCCGGGAGCCTGTTGCTGGTTTTTCAATGGGGACGGTTCTGACAATCCTCAAGAACTGTTTCAAGTGGAAAAGTTCCGATAAATACTGGGAAACATTTCCAAATAAAAAACCGTGGCGACATTAGAATGTACATCCTTTCTAATGTTATCACGGTTTTTATGTGATAAGTTTATTTATCAGTATAGATTTTCTTT
>ENA-OQCN01001647-OQCN01001647.1-human-gut-metagenome-genome-assembly--contig:-NODE-1647-length-10641-cov-3.585029_pt1 | contig 10641 bp, 17 predicted proteins | sample MGYA00242497_ERZ504576 | MGnify/ENA primary metagenome ERZ504576 (study PRJEB26092, sample SAMD00036296) | human gut metagenome | host: Homo sapiens | study: EMG produced TPA metagenomics assembly of...
TCACACCCCATTTCTTAAACAACTTGAAGAGATGATTCTTTCCCTTGCAGGTCACTCTCGTCTGCTGCACCAGTTTTCCGCTTCTGCCGTAGCAATCCCGGACAATAAAATAGCCCCTTGCAGATTTATCTGCAAAAGGCATCAGCCAGCCACTCGGACTGCGGTACAGATAGCGATGATCCAGTAAGAGAGCCACTGCCGTCTTCTCCGGGATTCCGATTTCCTTACAGAAATTCCTGATGCAGGTACAATCCTCCGAGTTCACAAAGGTGTCGAAGTAGTCTGCCTTGGGCTGTGCCGCATCCAGCTGTTTGCGGATACCCTCAAGCTGCTCCCTCTCGGCTACAAGCTCCTGTGCCAGGGTGTAGATGACCTCCGGATGCTGAATCACCTGATTCAAAATGGAATCGCTCATATACACTCCATGCTTGCGGATAGAAGGGAGAACTTCATCAAACACCCAGTGTTCAAATCGTTCTGCCGATGGCAGTTTGCTGTGAACGATCAGCCGGTAAACATCGCCTTCTGTGATAAAGGAGATTTCAACGACCTGCTCTCCAGCATCCCCATACTGGTTCACCTTCTGAACGACCCCCTCGCGTTTCGTTAGGGGGCCTCTGCAATGCCGTTTCACTGCGGCGTAGGGATTCACATACCCCAACGCTTTCGCCACGTCGCTTGCACAGAAGAAGGTCTTGCCTGCCTCCTGTAACAACCGGATCGAACCAAACTCCTGGTTCTCAAACACTTCCATCATCTGCCTCGACTGTCCGCCATGACTACCCACATCGGTATCATGGGTCTTCTGATTGAAATCCGTCATACCTGTTACCTCCTACTCAAATTTGTCTCGCCGGATTTCAGGCGAAAAAAAATAGAGCCTCGACCCATTCTCGTTTTCAAAGAATGAGCCAAGGCTCTATGTAAATCGGTCAAGTATGTGTTCGTCCGTCGATGGCAAAATTGGACTTCATTTGCTCCTATTGTCCACCAGTAATTTAACCCATAAGAGGTCAAAATGGGCTTGTCCACCAGTAATTTGACCACTATAAACCCATAAATTTCCGTTCAAATTCCATCAAAACCGAACAGTCCAGACAGAATTTTGGGCATAGAAAAAGCCCGGAAAATAGCGTATTTCCGGGCTTTTTTAGCATTTTTAAGCTGTAGATTATCGCTTGCTGAACTGAGGTGCGCGACGAGCGGCTTTGAGGCCGTACTTCTTACGCTCCTTCATACGAGGATCGCGGGTCAGGAAGCCAGCCTTCTTCAGAACAGAACGATTCTCATCGCTCTGCTGCAGCAGGGCGCGGGACAGGCCGTGGCGGATAGCGCCAGCCTGGCCGGAAACACCGCCGCCGGAAACGCGGACGACGACATCGTACTTGCCTCCAGGCCCAGCAGGACCAGCGGAGAACGGACGATCAGCTTCAGGGTCTCCAGACCGAAGTAGTTGCCGATATCACGATCGTTGATGGTGATCTTGCCGGTGCCGGTGTAAACGCGAACGCGGGCAACGGAATCCTTACGACGACCAGTGCCGTAGAAATAAGGTTTGGTTTCGTACATGTTCGATTGCCTCCTTCTTAGAACTCGATCTTCTCGGGCTTCTGAGCTGCGTGAGCGTGCTCGGCACCCTGGTAGCAGTGCAGGCGGGTCAGAGCCTTAGCACCGATGGTGTTGGAAGGGATCATGCCCTTGACAGCGTAGGTCATGGCCAGATCGCTGTGCTCAGCCATCAGCTTGCTGTACTGGACCTTCTTCAGGCCGCCGATGTACTTGCTGTGGGTGATGTGGAACTTCTGCTCAGCCTTCTTGCCGGTCAGAACAGCCTGATCGCAGTTGATGACAACAACGAAATCGCCGCAGTCCACGTTGGGGGTATAATCGACCTTCTGCTTGCCGCGCAGCAGAACAGCGGCCTCAGCAGCGACGTGGCCCAGGCTCTTGCCGGCAGCGTCGAGCAGGTACCACTTGCGCTCGACTTCAGCGGGCTTCACGAGAGTAGTGCTCATATCTATTTCCTCCTGATAAGCTTTTTGTACGTTTCAGGCGCCTTTCTGGGGCGCGAGTGTCAGTATACATCATAAAAAGGTGCCTGTCAACAGCATTTTTTGATTTTTTCATTGTAATTTTTTCAATCTCGCAAAATCTCACGTTTTCTCTTGAATCCTCATTATTCCTAAAAACGCATTTTCTGCAAAATTTTCTGCCCACGGCCGCACATTTTCTGCCGCTGCCCGCTACAATTTTGTCTGCGGGTGTGGTATACTATAAAGGATATGGCAGCTTTTGCTGCGCACTGATACAAGGAGAATTTTTTACATGCCAAACGACATCGACCGCAACGCCTCTGCCCAGCGCCGCACCTCCAAGCTTCTGGCCGCTATGGGCATCTTTGTTGCTCTGGGCATCATTGCTTACATTATTTTAACGCTGCTGGTCAACCGCAGCGTGCCCGCAAACCCGGACACCCACTACACCGGCACAAACGGCGTTTCCGTCTACTATGACAGTTCCATCTGGAAGGTATGCCAGATGACTGAGGACAGCACCCTTGGCACCGTGCTGGAACTCGCCACGGCAGACAGCGCCGACGGTGAGGACTACGAAGCTGTGCTGCTGCAGCGCGGCACTGCCGACAGCTACGCGGACTTTATCGATGCGTCCGAGAAGGACCTCAAGCAGGCCTATGGCGTCATCAAGCCCCGCAAGGTGAACCTGACCGTGGACGGTGCCGAGGTGGAGGCCGTGCGCTGCGACATTCAGGCGTATTATGCGGTGCTGGCCACCATTACCTACCCAGCGGTGACGTGGTGTATGTTTCCGGCCTGACCAAACTGGCCTCCATCAACGACATTGTAAACCTTGTGGAAAGTGTGACCCTGTCATGAGCAGTTCCCGTGCGATGCAGCGTCTGTGCGGCCTGATGCGCAAGGCTGTGCAGGACTATGAAATGATCGCCCCCGGCGATAAAGTGATGGTGGGCGTTTCCGGCGGCAAGGACAGCGTAGCGCTGACCATCGGCCTTGCCGAACTGCGCAAGTACATCGGCTTTGATTTTACGGTGCAGGCCGTCACGCTGGACCCGCAGTTCGGCGGCAGGCCCATGGATTACACCGTATTGCAGGAGCTGTTTGCCCAGTACGATATCCCCTATGAGATCCGCCGCACCGAGATCGGCCCTGTGGTGTTCGACTACCGCAAGGAGAAGAACCCCTGCGCCCTGTGCGCCAAGCTGCGGCGCGGTGCACTGCACACGGCAGCGCAGGAACTGGGCTGCAACAAGGTGGCGCTGGGCCACCATCTGGACGATGCCGTGGAGACCTTTTACATGAATCTCTGGCGGGAGGGCCGCATCGGCTGCTTCTCGCCGGTCACTTATCTTTCGCGCCGGGACCTCACCCTCATCCGGCCCATGCTGCTGGCCACCGAGCAGGAGGTCATTTCCGCAGTGAACGCCGAGGGGCTGCCCATCGTCAAGAGCGTCTGCCCTGCCGACGGCGTGACCGTGCGCGAACAGACCAAGGAGTTCGTCAAGGAGCGCTGCCGCACCGACCACGCTTTCCGCCAGAAAACCCTGCACGCCCTGCAGGAGAGCGGCATCGATGGCTGGCGACCCGTCCACACCGGGCGCGGCAGCTTTGCAATTACAAACGAGGAAGAATGAATCATGAAGACTCAACCTTTTGAAAAACACGTCTGGGCCGAGATCGACCTCGATGCCCTGCGGCATAACTTCCGGGCCGTCAAAGCCCGGGCCGGTGACCTGCCGCTGTGCGCGGTGGTCAAGGCCGACAGCTATGGCCACGGCGCTGTGCAGTGTGCCCGCGTTTTTGCGCAGGAGGGTGCAGCATGGCTGGCAGTGAGCTGCCTGACCGAGGCCGTGCAGCTGCGTCAGGACGGGCAGACTCTGCCCATCCTTATTTTGGGCCATGTTCAGCCGGAGTACGCCCAGACCCTCATCCACGAGGATATCACCGTAGCGTGCTACTCCACCGAACAGGCGCAGAACCTTTCCGCTGCTGCCGTAAAGGCAGGCGGCAGAGTAAAGATCCACCTCAAGGCAGATACCGGCATGGGCCGCATCGGCTTTGCCCTGCGCACCGATTTTGATGCCGCCATCCGCGAAATGCTGGCTGTGTGTGAGCTGCCGGGCCTTGAGATGACCGGCCTGTTCCAGCACTTCTCGGTGGCCGACGACACCGCCGAAGAGAACGTTGTCTATACCGCGGAGCAGCACGCACTGTTCGTCAGAGCGTTCCATGCGCTCAAGGCGGCAGGCCGCGAGCCGCAGACCGTCCACTGTGACAACTCTGCGGGCGTGATGCTGCACCCGGACTGGCCCGAGGGATTGGCCCGGGAGCGCTGCATGGCGCGGCCCGGCATCATCCTCTACGGCTACGACCCCAGCGACGAGGTGCGCTTTGGGCAGTTCCGGCCGGTGATGACCCTCAAGACCGTGGTGAGCATGGTCAAGGAAATGCAGCCCGGTCAGAGCGCCAGCTATGGCCGCCGCTTCACCGCCGATAAGCCCACGCTGGTGGCCACCCTGTGCACCGGTTATGCGGACGGTTATCCCCGCCAGCTGAGCTGCGGCAAGGGCATCGTGGAGATCCACGCAAGGCCTGCCCGGTGCTGGGCGCGTGTGCATGGACCAGATGATGGTGGATGTGACCGGTATCCCGGACATCCACGAGGCGACGAAGCCATCCTGTGGGGCGGCAGCGTCAGTGATACTGCCGAGACCATCGCCCGCAAGACCGACACCATTTCCTACGAGGTGCTGTGCGGCGTGTCCCGCCGCGTGCCCCGCGTCTACCTCGAGCACGGAAAGATCGTGGATGTCGAGGATTGGATACTGGAAGCTTAAATTTCTCCCGGAGGAACTACATGGCAAGAGACAATATCCGCAATTTCTGTATCATTGCACACATCGACCATGGCAAATCCACCCTGTCGGACCGTATTCTGGAGCTGACCAAGAGTGTGGACGAGCGCACCATGGAAGACCAGATTTTGGACAACATGGACATTGAGCGCGAGCGCGGCATCACCATCAGGCCCGCGCTGTCACCATGAACTATACCGCCAAGGACGGCAAGACCTACGAGTTCAACCTCATCCGGATACCCCGGTCCACGTGACTTTGCCTACGAGGTCAGCCGCAGTCTGGCGCCTGCAGGGTGCCATCCTTGTGGTGGATGCCACCCAGGGTGTGGAAGCTCAGACGCTGGCCAACACCTACATGGCGCTGGAGCATGATCTGGAATTGGTGCCCATCCTGAACAAGATCGACCTGCCCAGTGCCCACCCGGACGAGGTGGCGCAGGAGGTGGAGGACGTGATCGGCCTGCCCTGTCTGGATGCGCCCGCGTCTCTGCCAAGACCGGCCTGAATGTGGATCAGGTGCTGGAGCGTGTCGTCACCGACATTCCTGCTCCCACCGGCGACCCGGATGCCCCGCTGAAGGCGCTGATCTTCGACAGCATCTACGACAGCTACAAGGGTGTTATCGTCTATATCCGTGTGTTTGAGGGCACCGTGAAGCCCGGCGATACCATCCGCATGATGGCCACCGGCGCGGAGTTCACGCTGGTAGAAGTGGGCCACATGGGTGCTACCAACTTTCTCCCTGTGCCCAGCTGCAGGCTGGTGAGGTCGGCTATCTGACCGCCAGCATCAAGACCGTGCAGGATACCCGCGTGGGCGATACCGTCACGCTGGCCAATAATCCCACCGCCGAAGCACTGCCCGGCTACCGTCAGGTCAAGCCCATGGTGTTCTGCGGCATCTACCCCGCCGACGGTGCCAAGTACCCCGACCTGAAGGATGCACTGGAAAAGCTGCAGCTGAACGATGCCTCCCTCACCTTTGAGCTGGAGACCAGCGCCGCGCTGGGCTTCGGTTTCCGCTGCGGCTTCCTTGGCCTGCTGCACATGGAGATCATCACCGAGCGTCTGGAACGCGAGTTCGATCTGGATATCATCACCACCACCCCCAGCGTGCGCTACCGCCTTACCCTGACCGACGGCACTGTGGAGATGATCGACAATCCTTCCAGCTACCCCGACCCGTCCAATATCGTCAAGCAGGAAGAGCCTTTTGTGGATGTTCACCTGTACACCCCCAACGACTATGTGGGCGGCCTGATGGATCTGTGCCAGAACAAGCGCGGCGTGCTGATCGACATGAAGTATCTGGACGATGTGCGGGTGGATCTGCACTATGCTCTGCCGCTGGGCGAGATCGTGTACGACTTCTTTGATGCCATCAAGAGCCGCAGCCGGGGCTACGCCAGCTACGATTACGAGTTTAAGGAGTACCGCGAGAGCGACCTTGTCAAGCTGGACTTCCTGCTCAATGGCGACCCTGTGGACGCGCTGTCCATGATCGTGTTCCGCGATAACGCCTATGCCAAGGGCCGCCGCATCTGCGAAAAGCTGCGGGACAACATCCCCCGCAACCTGTTCGAGATCCCGGTACAGGCTGCCATCGGCGCAAGATCATTGCCCGTGAAACGGTCAAGGCCATGCGCAAGGACGTGCTTGCCAAGTGCTACGGCGGCGACATCTCCCGCAAAAAGAAGTTGCTGGAAAAGCAGAAGGAAGGCAAAAAGAAGATGCGTCAGCTGGGCAGCGTTTCCCTGCCCAGTGAAGCCTTTACCGCTGTGCTCAAGCTGGACAGCGACGACGATTAAAAACTTTATAGATCAAAGAGAACCCGCGCTCTGGTAGGCTGCAATGCACCAGCGCGCGGGTTCGTATCTGTTTTTTTTTACAACCTCAGTTTACAACAAAATGAGATAGGCACCCCCTTTCGGGGAAACCTATCTCATTTTTTGTTGTTGGGACTATTTTGCAACAGTCCCTTTACGTTGGGGCGTTAGGGGGCCGCTTACAGTCTCTTGACTGCTCTTTTCCGATTTGCTTCTGCCCGGATTATACATGATTTCAGTGCAAAAGTCATCGAGACCTGCGCGAAACGTTCTTGAATCTGCGTGAACGAATCATCTGGGCAGCAAAAAAGCCCCGGAAAGGCTGTCTGGGTGCCTTCTGGGGCTGCTGTGAAAGATGACTGCATCAGTAATACTTATCAGTCAAAAAGTACTACTGATACACTGCTTCGAGGGCTTTCTCACTCACTTTTCTGCTTCAGGCGGGCATATTCGGCATCGGCCTGAATGGCTGCAGAGGTGAAGCTGTTGTTGTTCCACCAGCTGATCAGCGCGGCCACGGTGGTGATGCCGGCGGTCACCAGCTGTTCCACAGTCTGGCTCTCAATGGGCAGCATAGGTTTGCCCAGAGCGCTCAGCACCTGATTGGTCAGGGCAAGCAGCAGCACAGCGGTGCGGGCGATGGTGGCGGCAGAAATTTTACCAAAGTTCATATCAATTCCTCACTTTCTCATTTTGTTCAAGGTCAGCGATGCGGTGGTTGGCCACCTTCATCTGTTCTTCTAAAATCGGTACGCGGCGGGCAAAATTGTTATGCTCGCGCACCTCGCGGGTCAGCTCTTCGAGCTTGGTGTCGGTCACGGCCTGACTGCGGCTGTTGGCGATCAGCACGCCGATCAGGGTCACGGCCCCGGCAATGACAGCGGATAAGATCGTTTCCATTCCGTTCACCGCCTTTACCCGGCCCACCGGCTTTTTGCTTTGCGCACATCCACATGGACAAAGCCTTTTGCGGGGTAGCGGCCGATGCCGCCGGTGCCGGGCAGCAGGGTCTCGGCGTAGGCGGCAAGCTGCTCCACCGGCACGCCGGACACCCGGATATCCGCGGCACGGCCATACTGATGCTGGCTGTAAACCGCCCCGCCCACAGCCCTGTTGTGTGCAGCGGTGCGGTAGCCGCTGGTAATGACCACTGGTGCGCCAAAATGGTCACGGATGGCCTGCAGCACCTGCACCAGTTCGCTGTCCACAAACAAAGGGTCGGTGCCGTCTTTGCAGGCAAATTCCTTTGCGCGGAAGCTGCGGCTCAGCAGCGTTTCGCCATCTTGCGCGGGAGTAAACGTTAAGCATGGCCGTCCTCCTGCAGCAGCGCTGCCACGGCATCTCTCAGCCGGGCGGGCACATCCTCCAGCGTTTTGATGCCCTTGCGGATCAGGGCCGCATAGATCCTTGCCATTACACACCACCTCCTTCGTACAGTTCACACAGGGCCAGCTGCAGGTCGGTCAGCTGGCAGGTCAGGCTGGCAATCGTCTCGGGCAGACGGGCTGCTTCCTCGGCCTGCTGGCGCTCTTTTTCCCGCGCGGCCAATTCTTCTTCCGTATAGCGGATGTATCTCTGCACCGGCACCTGTTCGGTCCATGCGGCCTGCGCAGGCACGCCCGGCACGTCGATGACCTTCCGCACATCCCTGCCGCCGCCGGGATACTCCGTTACGGTCTCGTAGTGGCTCACTTCCTCCACGCCTTCCACGGCGGGGTGCTCCACTGGCTCGGTGTCGTCCACCAGATACCCAAGCGTCAGATCAGGGTTTTCAATGGCTGCACCGTTCCCGTCAATGATTTTCATGGTTCAAAACCTCCTTTCTCAGGCCACGCGCCGCCAGATGTGCACATAGTAGGCGGCAGGCTGCACGGTGGCGCTGCGGCCGTAGATGGCATTAGACTTGGACGCATCCAGACTGAACTTATATACATCAGAAAAGTTACTGTATTCGCCCGTAGATGCGATCGCGCTGCCGGCAGTGAATGCGCCAGATACCTTATGTTCACCCTTTTTTACATCCGCGACAAAAGAGCCTGTGATGTTCGGCAGTCCGGCCTCCACGGTGGTGCCCGCTGCGTGGCCGCTGCCAGCACCCATCAGTACCCGGTTCTGCGCAATCTCCTGCCATGTACCGCCGAACAGTGCGGCAGGCTTGTACGTGCGGTGCTCTGGTAGATGCTGCCCACGGGGTAAGGGTCCGGGGCAGTACCGCCCGCCAGATGCAGCGTGCCGTCTGCATCTGCCGTGAAGTCGTCACTCAGCTTGACACCGCCCAGCGTGGTGGTGGTGGCGGCGGGGAGGGTGTAGTGCACGGTGTCGCCGCTGCCAAAGGTCAGCACCAGTTCTCCGTTTTGCAGCTCTGCACTCTTCAGGTAGTCACCGCTTCCCTTTTCCACCGCACCCACGTCGTCCGCAGTCAACGGGGTATTCTTTCCGGTGCCGCCATGTGCTGCGGGCAGGATGCCGGTCATGTTTTCCAGTGCCGTGGTGTCCTTGGTCTGCATGGTCTTCGTGCTTCCGTCGCCGAAGGTCAGTGTCAGGGTGCGGTCTGTCAGCGAAATGCTCTTCACGTAGCCCGCGCTGTTCGCTCCCACCGCACCAAGATCCTCCGCCGTCAGAGTCACAACGCCGCCCCTGCCGTTCACACTTACCACCGCGCCATCTTCGGGCGGCGCAAAATTCTCGGCACGATCTGCAGCCCGCTGCGCCCGCTCCGCATCGCCTTGGGCGCTGCCTGCCGCTTCCTGTGCCATTTTTGCCGCCCTTGCCGCGTTCGCTCCGGCTGTCGCTGCAGTGTCTGCGTCCTGCTTTGCTGCTGCGGCCGCGTTCCGCGCTTCCTTTGCGCTTTCCTGTGCCCCGGTCGCATATCCCAGCACCCGCGCCACAAAAAGCTCGTACTGCGTCGGGCTGATCTCTGCATCGCCGTCTGTGTTCAGTGTTTCATAGCAGTCATACCGGGCCGGTCGGGTCAACGCCCGGTATCCGTCCTCACCCAGAGCCAGCAGCATCCAGCTGCCGCAGGGGCTGGCGGTAAATTCCTTGCCCACTGCTGCGCTGTGCTCCTCGTCCAGCAGGATCGGTGTCGGCAGTGTGCCGTCCTGCCGCTGGATGTGCAGCGTCACGGCACATCCGGCCCACTCCTGCGGCAGCTCAAACTTCAGCCTTTCCACATTGCGCTGCTCTGCCCGCCCAGATGCAGCACCCGCATCTCCGGGCCAAACTCCACACCGCCAAAGTTTTTCCGAATAATTTTCACCCGCATCCCGCTGCCTCCTTCCGTCCTTCTCAGCCTATCACACAAACGTCCGTAATAACACTGCGGACTTTTTTCAAACTTTTCCATTTCAAAAGAACCACATATACAAATCCCACGGCGTGAAATTCATCGCGCCGGGGGATTTTTCTTTTCTTACCTCACTGCCGCATACGGGTCCGGTTCCGGTCCTTCCTCTGCTTTCTTTTCTGCCTCCTTCACCCACTGGGCAAAGTTTTTCTCCGTGTACAGCTCTTTGCCGTCCGCGTCCTTGAGCGCCAACAGCATTTCTTCCATCTGCTGCCGGTCTGCATCACTGCCCGCAAGGTATTCCGGCTTTGCCGTCTCGGTGATCTTGCTTTTAAGTGTCGTCGCGCTCTTGCCCGCCTTCGCCAGCCTGTCATATTCTTCCTGCACAGCACCTGCGTCCCAACTGTCCACAGCTTCCACAAGGTCATCTGTCGCGCTGGCGTTGTCGCCCTTCAGCTGCGTTTCGGCCAGCTGGTTCACCGCGCCGGTCACGCAGTCCACCACATCCCCGCGCTTTCCCTTCGGCAGGCCCAGCACTTCGCTCAGCTGTTCGATCATCTCGTTTTCCAGCTCGTACCGCTTCTGGTCGTTCCTGCATTCTGCTCTTCAGCAGCCTGCCGCACGCACGTCGTACTTA
>ENA-OQCN01001648-OQCN01001648.1-human-gut-metagenome-genome-assembly--contig:-NODE-1648-length-10636-cov-2.747835_pt1 | contig 10636 bp, 10 predicted proteins | sample MGYA00242497_ERZ504576 | MGnify/ENA primary metagenome ERZ504576 (study PRJEB26092, sample SAMD00036296) | human gut metagenome | host: Homo sapiens | study: EMG produced TPA metagenomics assembly of...
TAAAATTCACGCACAGCGAACACATAATTGTGTGCTGATTTTATTATACCTGAGGCAACTAAAAAAATCAATTAAATTTTTAAGCACATTTTTTTTGAAATGTGTGCGTAAAATTAAAATACATCTTGCAAAACAAAAAAAATCAAGTATAATATAAATTGTAAAACCAATCCGGTTGCGATTATTCTTTTCTTGCAACCATCGGTTTTATCGCACCTGATAAGAAAATGATAAATTCTCGTCATACAGGTATGATAATATGGATTATCAAAATACTGCGAAGACTACACGATATGTTTTATAAACAAAATGTGTTAAGTTTAACCTTTCGGCAACGAGTTGATGTTTACAAAAGTTCCTTCATTTTACGGATTTGATGACGCAGATGAAGTTACAGACTTCTTCATTCATCATATCGAGGAATTATCAGATGATTCAATTAAAAAATTAATGGAAATCTATAATAATAACAATCAATTTAAAAATAGATAAAGGCATTCAAATGATATGGAAATAATCAAAAAACATTTAGAAAATGAACATAAAGAAGTTGAAAAGAACTCTACTAATAACGATAACTAATTGAATAATAGTATGAGCGTGTAAGCAGAATCAACTCTTGTTTACACGCTCATTTCATTTTATCTCTTGTTCAGTTTCATCAAATAGCGGATTATCAAAGAATTGACGATTTTTTCTTGACCGCCGTTATCATATATGATAACATATAATAAAAGAAGGTGATCGTTATGACAGACAGTAATAGCATAATCCGCAAGCGCCAGGAAATTGTTTCAAAACTAACGCAGGCAAGACTGGAAAAGGGCTTGTCACAGGCACAGCTTGCCGAAATGGTCGGTACGCAACGGTCGAATATCTGCCGCATCGAGAACGGCGGTCAGAACCTTTCTCTCGATTTATTGATTAAGATAACAGACGCTCTCGGCAAGGATATCAGCGTTTTATTGGAAGAAAAGAGTGTTGAAATGAGCAACGTGTATCACTTGAAACTATATGACGATATTCTTGTGACGTTCTCACTTGAAGAAAAAGCCTAGAGGCTTAGTTGTTGACGTTCTGTCTTATGACGAAAGCAAAAAGCACCTCCTGCCAATCAATATGGAGCTGACTCCCAAAGGTATTATCAAGTGGCTTTCCAACCGTGTTATCCCGAAGAACAGAGCATTTGTTGATGAGATACTAAAGGCCTTTGGCTTGAGCGTAAATGACACAAAGGGCATTATTGATATTTGCCTTGGCTTATCTCTCAACGACAGCTATTGGGTAACGCCTGTTGAATTTGAAGGCAAATTTGTGGATTACAATCTGTTTGAAAATCCGTTCTCGGAAGCGTTGTCGCTCGTCGCCTATACAGGTGTAGGGAGCGCAGAAAAGGCATTCTCAACCTCTCCTGAATTCACAACAAACGGTATGCTTCGCAAGGCTTGGCGGCATATTGAAAACGATGGTATCTATCTCTACAAAGGTGGCACAGAAGGCGCTGCAAACGCCGGTAATGAGCCGTACAGCGAGTTTTACGCCTGTCAAGTTGCTAAGACTATGGGCTTAAATTGCGTTGAATATGACCTTGAAAACTGGAAAGGAATTCTCGCTTCAAAATGCCGTTTGTTTACGGATATCAATACCGCTTTTGTGCCGATCAGCAGGCTGATAAAAGACAGAACACTAAAAAACGCCCTCGATTATTACGCCGGGCTTGGCAAAGAGTTTTATGACGAGCTTTGCAGTATGCTGGTGTTCGATGCTGTGATTTACAACGAGGACAGACATTTTGGTAACTTCGGTATTTTGCGTGACAATCACACAGGTAAAATCATAAAGCCCGCTCCGATTTTCGACAATGGCTTATCGCTGTTCAATTTTGCGATGACAGACGATTTGGCGAATCTCAGCGAATACGCAAAGACAAGGACACCTCCCTACGGTGTATCCTTTGACGAGGTTTGCAAGGCTGTTATGGGCAGCAAACAAAAATCTCAGCTTCGCAAGCTATTGAATTTCACTTTCACAAGACATCCGTCCATCAACTTGCCCGAAGAACGTCTGACAGCGATTGAAACGCAAATTTCAAAGAGAGCACGGGAATTGATGTCGATTCCCAACGCTAAATAAAGATAAAGAGCGTGTAAACAGGAAACATCTGCTTACACGCTTGTTTATAATCTCTTGTTCTTGTATTATAGGAAACTTTTATATGATTATGCCCATAGATGTTCCCCATTAAATTCATAGTGTTCTATTTTCCTGTTACAGTTTTGCATTTCTATATGAAGAAGTTTATGCTTCCTCTATGCACAAGTAACAATCTATTGCTATTCCTTTTGCGCATTTCAACAACACGAAAAGAGTTTTTGCAATTCTAAATGGTTCATATCAGCTTTTTCCTTGAGTTATCAGTCTTTAAAATTTTGCCATACCAACTTATTTATTTCTGGACTCTCCAAAAAAGCACCTATTTGACTATAAACTTCTTGTAATTTTGAAGGATTGTATTTTTGATTATTTACTTTTGTAAATGGTCCATCGCTTTCTATAAGAAGTCTATTTTTGGGAATGCTTTTTAAAATTTTCTGACCTTTTATTGATTGGAGCATACTTGTGTTTATAGAAAAATAGTATCCATATTCTATTAATTCTTTTAAGGTTTCCAAATTCCCAGAATACCAATGTAGAATAGTTTTTTTACTTTGTGTTTTTCAAAATATCGCAAACTGCTTTTTCTGCATTTTTTGAATGGACACTTAGAACCTGGTTCTCATTAATCGAAGAACAGATATAATCAAAGCACTGTAGCTGTTCTTCTCGCCTTTCTTTTAAATTTCCGGTAAAATCCAGTCCAACTTCGCCAATATATTTTGCTTCGCCTATTAAATGGTTAAATAATCGTTTATCAAATTTTTCAGATACAATGCTTTTTGGATTAAAACCTAATGCAAATTTTAAGTATTTTGTTTCCGAATAAATCCTTTTACAAGAATAGTAAACCCCAGGCGTGTTCGTTACACAAAGAGTGTATTGTCGATTTTGATTAATATACTCATACCAATACTTATGATCCCGATAAAAATCCAAGTGAAAATGAGTGTCTATCAAGTTCATTTTTATTCTCCAATTAAGCGTGCGTAGTCATTGTTTCTAATGAATAACTGTTTTAAGTCACATATTGTGCTTTTGTATAACCTTAAAAACCGTTCGATTTCTTCTGATGACAGTTTTCCTGTCATCGCTATTCTTCTTTTCAATTCGTTGTCAGTAGATTCATTAGCCGAAATAATTGAAGATAAAAGATCCTCTAAATCAGATCGTTTAGCTTCAGTTGAATTCTTAGTGATACTTGTTTCAAGAATATCTATTCCATAACTCTCATTCTCTAAGTCCAAATCTAACAAAGAGGATCTTCTAATTAGGCAAGGATAACAATAGCCACAATTTTTCGGAATAGAGTACCCTTCCCATCTACCATTACAAGGATGCGAACAAGAAATCGTTTTATGGTAGTTTTGACAAAAGCTGTGTATATCCTTGAATTGTTCAACCATTTCTCTTTTTGTACTATAAGCATAAGGATTAATAATTTGATGTTTAATACCTATTTTGCTCAATAACGAGTTAAACATCCTTAAAAAATGAGGGTGGGTCGTTCTTGTGCTACAGCTACCCAATCTGCCGGGTGTCATTGGTAAATTCAAACCTATAAAACCATTTTCAGGGATATATACAGGGATTTCATCTCCAACTATGCTGGCTAATGTTATGGCTGCACACAGAAACAGAAAAGACCTACTTCGGCTCGTATTTTCCGATTCAAGTTTTTCATCGTTGGGAAGGATTAATGATCTTGCTACCGCAGTAAACGATAGTAAATCGCAAAAGCACTCCGGATATTCATTATGAATGCTTTCAATTAATTCTTTTTGTAATCCTTTAAGTGGACCGTATTCTTGATACCCTACAAATAACGTTGGTTTATTCCCGCTAAGTAATTTATATGCTCCGCAAAAAGAATCTAATCCGCCCGAAAACAATGAAACAGCCTCTATTGAATTTAAGTAATCTGGTCTATGAGCCTCTCTTTTCCTTTGAGATTTATATTTTGAATCTGATTCACACGCTCTAAAATTAACATTCCATTCATCGCCGGACAAATAAGATAACATTTTATCGACATCATCTTTCACTGAACTCCAAGCATCAAGTTCTATCATAGGAACACTGATCTGTATTCTTCTTGTCCAAGCGTCTGGAAATACACTGCGAGGCACGCGTTTATCTACAGCGAATATAACTAGTGATAGAAGATATAGGTCCTCATAAATAGGTTGTAGTTGTTTTACACCAAGTTTATACCACACCTCACGTATATTGGATGATAAATTGCCTATGTATTTTATATCTATATTGATAGTACCTGCTTCCTCAAAATCATTGGACTTTGGAGATTCTTTTATTTTATTAACCCATATTTTTATTCTATCCATAGTAGTTCTCCAAAATATCAAACGCTTCTTCCATTGTCTGATTAATTATATCTTCATTTGGCAAATTTAAAGGGTCTATTGACTCAATCTTTTCCAGAGAAAGCTCACTCATCAATTTGTTATATATATAGTTCTGAATTTCTTCCATTCTCTTATTCGCTTCAATAATATTATTGCACTTATTCTTCAATTGTTTGTCAAACATTGCGCAAATTTTTGAATAGCAAACTGACAAGTCAACTCTTTTATAAATACATTTCATTTGTATGTTTGATAAGTCTTCTAAACTAATAACACCTATTTCTTCTAAAGCTACTGAAATACAAGCAATAGAGATATTGTCGTCAATTGTGCTTCCATCACTAAAAGCATTGACAAGTTCAATTATTGCCTCTTCAGGAGGCAAATCAATGATATATGATAACTGGTAATCATTTAAAGCTTGTATTAATCCTTGACTTTTGCTTTGATTAACAAATGCTGAAAAATTAGAAAAAATAGCAGAAGCCCTATGGAATGATGTTTTATCATCATTCATTGCATTCGCATATTTCGAGGCAACCGTCTTTACGTTTGAAGTCGTAGGATTGCTAAGATATGTACTTAATCCTCTTTTTACAGAACTCCATTTTGGTGTTGTTGGAGATATATATCCTTTCGATGTACCCATTGCTTACCTCCTTGGTACTGCTTTTACTGGTGATGTATTTTTTCCTACAATCAAATTCTCATATTTTATACCAATAATGTTATTATCTCTTAGATATTTAATTAGATCTTGGATTTTTGTTGAATTAACATTATACATTTTCCCTAACAATGGCGCTAAAGGTACTTTGAAAAAGCTTTTCTCTTTCGTCTTAATAATATCGCATATTTCGCTTTGATAATCTGTAAACTCAGCAAACAACAACGAAATCAAGTTAAATCTCACTTCACTATCCGTTTTGAATTTTCGTAAAACATAGTTAATTATTCTTTCTTGAGAATCAGGACTCATTTCCTTTAATTCATTGATTAGGTTTTCTAATTGAGCAGCTTTGGCATTTAAAATTGCAGCTAAAAAGCTTTTTTCTTTTTCATTAAACAAAGTAGTATTATCCTCATATATCGAAAGAGATTCACGAGAAAGATAATAATACTTCGCAAATCAGTTTTATATAACTCACAAGGCTCACTAATCAACCATCTAATTACTCTGGGTTTATCCCATTTTTTAAGATCATCTTCAAGTTCAGCTTCCGGATTATTAGCGTACTCTTCTAAATTTTTCAGTTGTAATATATCTTTCCCTTTTGAGAGCTCATTCCATTCATTTATTTTTTTGAATAATTTGCTATCAATTATCTCAAGTGCTAAAAGTTTTGCAATAATAGAAACATCTAATTCATCTTCAAAATAAAGAGATGAGAGATTCTTTCTAACAAAAAAAGTATTTAAAAACCTTTTAGTCTGTCGAGGGTTCCCTTTTAACGAAGGAGATACAACGCTTCTTATTTTTTCAATAATGTGTGCTTCTTTTTAAACTCATCCAAATCATCACAATAATTATTCATTGACTCCTTGGCAATAAAACCTTCGATTTGGCTGAAATCAATTGCCTTTTCTTTCAATAATAGTTTTTCTTCATATATAAAATCTATTATTTTTCTAAACTCATCCTCATAAATATGCAATTGGCAAATCAATAGCAATAAGTAATTCTCAATATCTTTAGGCGATAATTCAGGTATCTTAATTGGTAATTGAATTATTTTTTCGATATAATCAGATGATATTTCATAACCATCTATTTCTTTATATTTCGTTTTAACAGCATACTCAATTATTCTTTGATCAACAGCGATAATAAAAGTAGTTTTTTTAACAGAAAGGAACAACTTAATTGCCTCTAAGGTATCAATTATTCTATCTGGAGTGCATCTATCTAAGTCATCAATTATTACTGTTAGATTATCTATTTCACTAACATCTTCCAGCATTTCTTCAAATTCTTCTCGAAATTTTCTAATGTTTTCGATTTCAGAATCGTCCTTAGGCGGCTTTACATATTCATCCTTAAATCTCGATATCTTTTCTACAACATTATCAGAACCAGCTAAATCCGCAGATAGATTTAATGCAATTGGTAATGGGTTACCTGTCAATATTCCCAGAGCATATGGCAATCCTTTTTTTACAGCATTTTTACCTAATTTAATATAGTCTATTCGTTTTATTAGCTGCTTGATTTTTTCTCCGACTTTTTTAGTGAAAGTTTTATTCTCATTTAATGCTTTTAGCAACGACTCCATAAGAGCAATTTTTGCATCTTCATATCCCTCAAATTGCCACGCATTTAGAGAAACACAAGCTATTTTTTCTTTTGTATCTGTCCCCTTCAGTTTGTTACTAATCATATTAAGCAACGATGATTTTCCTGCACCCCAACTACCATATAAGCCTATGGTAAGTGGGGTTAATTCACTGTTTTTTGCAAACTTTACAACAGTATCTGCGTAAGGAGAGTAAAATAACAAATCAATTGACGAAGCACTATCTAACCACATATCATCACCCTAGAAAAATAAGATATAATGATTATACCACATATTGTTTCTAAAATCTATATTTTAATAATATTTCAAATGCTCTATTAACTAATCATTTAAATATCTATTTAAAATATAAAGAACAACAGCGATGTTCAGTAGCAACATCGCTGTTAATAATATAATTACTGGATTATTATTTCTGCAAAAACGACCTCTCTCGCTCGCTGGGCAGCATTATTCATCTTGCGCACCCACAGCATTTGGTCGGTTGCTTTGAGCTGTTCGGTGCAGCCTTCTTCTTTAGCAAAAGACTGTACAAGTTCATCGTACATCTTCTGCGCCTGTTCATCAATGTCAGCAAGATACTCATTCAGTTTGCATTTAGTGAGCAGGTTGGTGTAGAGAATCGGGCGACTTCGTTTTATATAGCGAAGGTGTTGTTGTCCCCACAAGCCGATTGGTCGGTTATCCTGTTCGGGAAGTGTTAAATTCGGCAGCAAATAATCTCCTTGACGTGTATATGTAATCTCCATTGTCAAACCCCCTTAATCTTAATCTTTTTAGCTTTGGCTTTTGAAATTCTAATAAGCAGTTCATCAACTAAATCGGTGTACATTCCTTGTGAAATAAGGTTGTTTCTCAAATCAATCAGACTATTGATAACAACTCTGCGTTCCTCGGCGGTGAGGTAAATTTGATATTTAGTTTTCATAATTGAATCTCCTATTTTATAACAAATTCAGCGGGCGTTCATCAATCAAAAATTCTACCATTTTTCTACCAAAATCATTTATCAAACAGATTTAGGCGTTGTTATTGATTCCCATTAATTTTATGACAATCCGCAGTTTAAGGGCATTTAAGCAGAAAAGTGATTATATAAAAATATTCAAATATGCTCCTATTCCGCTTCAAGTCCTTCTGCCCCTGCCAAAGGAAACGGTCTGAGTAAAGACCGTTTTTTATTTAAAAGAATTTTCAAAAATCCCTTGCAATCTCATATTAATGGTGTTATAATTAAATACAATAAGTATTGTAAAGTAAGGAGTGGGAAGTAAGCCCACTCCTTTCTGTTTGCAACTGCGGTGTTTTGAATAATTGCCTTCAGATACACTGATAAATATCTTAAAGTATTTGTTAGTGCAAATGTTAATAAAGAGGTGATAATATGAATGACGATAAATTACAGTTTGAAGGTGAAGGAAATCCATTAATTAAATTTCAAACTGCTGAAATAATAACTTCTCTAAGAAAGGGGCATTTATATGCCAAGACATTAAATTATTATCGTGCCCTTGAAGAAGAAACAGGTAACGATAAAATTGGTGATAAATTCGAAGGGAAACTTTATTTAAATGAAGGCAATATGAAAATATATGAAAAAAATGGAGAAATCTTGTATGATGAAAAAATAAAAGGTGGTTTATTTAATACAAAACACTCAAATGACTATGTATTTTGTATGTTTTGTGTGTATCAATCACAAACAAAATTTACTTTTTCTAATGAACAAAAAAGAAAGCTGCTGTCATTTGGTGATACAGCGTTAATTATATTGGATAACAGAGAATTTATTGAGCGAGTTCGAAAAGCAGCCGAAAAATCTGGGTTTGAGTTGCATCAAGAAGAAGTAAATTATTATAATAATTTAAAAAATGATTTTAATGATTTATATTATCGATTAAAATCATTAGAAGAGGGAATATGGAAAATAGCATTTTGGAAACGAGAAAAATATTCTTATCAACAGGAAATGCGTTTTTTGTTTATTGATAAGGAATCTAAAGAAAAACAATATGATCATATTGAATTAGATATAGGAGATATTAGCGATATTACAAAAGTAATACCAACTCAATATTTATTAAATGGAAGATTTGAAAAGTCTTTATAAGGAGGTATTTATGGCAAAGAAAAAAGGTGGTCTTACCGTGACTAAGGTTTGGGAGCTTTGCGAGCCTATTGTTAAGGATTTCGGACTTTCGCTTTGGGATGTGCGTTATGTTAAAGAGGGCGCCGACTGGTTTTTAAGAGTTTATATCGACAAGCCTGACGGCATTGATATTACCGATTGCGAGAATGTATCCCGTGCTATTGACAAGCCGCTTGACGAGCTTGACCCTATTGAGAGTGCATATTGCCTTGAGGTATGCTCTCCGGGGCTTGAGCGTGAGCTTGTGCGTGACGAGCATTTTATGCAGTTTATCGGCGCTGACATCAAAGTCAAAATGCTCCGTCCTATCGAGGGCATAGGCAGAGAATTCGGCGGCGTGCTTGACGCTTACGATAACGGCGAGGTAACAATCTCCGACCACGACGGAGAGAACCATATAACTATCAATAAAAAAGATGCGTCTTGGATTAAACTTGACGACTTTGATATGTAACTTCAGTTTATTAAAACAATTTTAAGATAAGAGAAAAGGATGATCAGAAAAATGAATACTAAGGAACTTTTTGCTGCTCTTGAAATGCTTGAAAAAGAAAAAGGCATTCCAATGGACTATATGATTGAAAACATCGAAAAAGGTATTGAGGTTGCCTGCAAAAATTACTACGGCGGTAACGAGAAGTGGTTTTCAAAATTCTTCCGGACAGAAATGTCTTTGATGTAAGACTTATGAAAACTGTTGTTGAAGAAGTTTTTGACCCTGATTACGAGATTTCGCTTGAGGACGCACAGAAGGTCCTTAAGAGAAAAGCAATCAATATTGACGATAAGGTTGCTATTCCGCTCGACCCTAAGGACTTAGGCAGAATTGCAATCGGCGCTGCGAGAAATACTATTCGTCAGGGTATCCGTACAGGCGAAAAAGGTCAGACGCTTTCAGAGTTCAAGAGCAAGCTCGGCGAACTCGTTACAGCTACTGTTGAAAGAATTGACCCTAAGAGCGGTGCGGCAGTTATCAGAATAGGCAAGAGCGAGGCTATGCTCCCTAAGAGCGAGCAAATCGGTCACGATAACCTCAAGGAGGGCGACCACATCAAGGTTTATATCGCTGATGTAAAGACAAGCGAAAAAGGTCCTCGTGCTATAATTTCAAGATCACATCAAGACCTTGTTAAAAGACTTTTTGAGCAGGAAGTACCTGAAATTTTCGACGGTGTTGTTGAAATCAAATCGGTTTCCCGTGAGGCAGGTTCAAGAACCAAAATGGCTGTTGTCAGCAAAAATCCCGACATTGACGCTGTAGGTGCTTGTATCGGTACAAAGGGCGCTCGTGTAAACAGCATTGTTGACGAGCTTGGCGGTGAGAAGATTGATATTATCGAATACAGCGATGACCCGCAGAAGTACATTTCAGCCGCACTTCTCCTGCAAAGGTATTGAGCGTTGAAATTACAGACCTTGAGAACAAGAACTGCAGAGTAACTGTTCCGGACGGTCAGCTTTCTCTTGCTATCGGCAACAAGGGTCAGAATGCCCGCCTTGCCGCAAGACTTACAGGCTGGAAGATTGACATTCGTCCCGAAAGCGGTTTCTTCGGAGAAGATGAAGAGGACGAAAAACTCGAAGTTGCCGAGGATACAACAGCAGAAGATACACTTGAGCTTGACGATACAGCAGAAGAGAATACAGAGGCACTTGACCTTGACGGCGAG
>ENA-OQCN01001649-OQCN01001649.1-human-gut-metagenome-genome-assembly--contig:-NODE-1649-length-10632-cov-2.313184_pt1 | contig 10632 bp, 16 predicted proteins | sample MGYA00242497_ERZ504576 | MGnify/ENA primary metagenome ERZ504576 (study PRJEB26092, sample SAMD00036296) | human gut metagenome | host: Homo sapiens | study: EMG produced TPA metagenomics assembly of...
TTCATCTTAGCCTGCAGTTCTTCGATATATCCTTTACCGGATGCGCGGAGTGTCACGACCATCCAAGAAGCAGTGTACATATACTTTTTCCAGACCTTCTCTTTTTGCCAGTTCCAGCAGACCATACAGATGTGTATTGTGGCTGTGTACACCACCATCAGATAACAAACCCATAAAATGCAGTGCAGAGTTGTTCTCTTTTGCATTCTTTACAGCTGCCAGCAGTGCTTCATTTTTAAAGAAATCTCCATCCTGGATCTCTTTGGTGATTCTTGTCAGTTCCTGATATACGATACGACCTGCACCCATATTCAGATGTCCAACTTCTGAGTTACCCATCTGCCTTCCGGAAGACCTACTGCCATGCCGCTTGCGTTACCCTTTACAAACGGACACTGAGACATCAGCTGATCCATAACCGGTGTCTTTCCTTCACAAACTGCGTTTGCTTCGCATTTGTCATTTAATCCATAGCCATCTAAAATCATTAAAACGGTAGGTTTTTTACTCATGTTTTCCTCCTCTTGTTGTACAGACTACTTTTGTACGACTGTTTAATCACATTACATGTGATTTTTCCGGTAACGCTCCCTGTACCATTTGCTACAGTTTTCATAATATCTGAAAGCAGATTTCTATCTGATCAGACAATAAATGCACACCTGAAATCACACTACAGATATTTTAACAGAAATATGGATTTTTCAAGGGTTAACAAAGAGAAAATCCCACAGATAAGAAACTGTTCTCCCGGCTCTTATCTGTGGGATTCCCACTGTTTTAACTAATGAAAATTTCAAATTCAGAAATATAATTCTGCGCTTACATATATTTTCTCATAGCTGCTTCTACTACATGTCCTACCAGAACAGATGTAGTTACGCTTCCTACACCGCCCGGTACCGGAGTGATAGCATCTACGATTGGCTCTACTGCTGCATAATCAACGTCTCCACAGAGTTTTCCTTCTGCATTTACATTGATACCTACATCGATGATTGTCTGACCCGGTTTTACATAGTCAGCGCCAACAACGCCTGCACGACCTGCTGCTACGATGATGATATCTGCTTCTTTTGCTACAGACGGCATGTCAACAGTTTTTGTATGGCATACGGTAACAGTTGCATTTTTCTTGATCAGCATCATCGCTGCCGGTTTTCCTACTACCAGGCTGCGGCCGATCACAACTGCTTTTTTACCTGTACAGTCGATTCCGTAATGATCCAGGATCTCCATACAAGCCTGCGGAGTACATGGAGGGAATCCAACCTGTTTTCCGGTAAATACGCCGGACATGGAACCGTCTGTCATACAGTCCACATCTTTTGCAGGATCCAGAGCGTTTTCGATCACAGACTGATCCAGATGTTTTGGCAGCGGACGGAATAACAGTACGCCGTGAATGCTGTCATCTTTGTTTACTTTATCGATGGTAGCCAGAAGTTCTTCCTGGGATACATCTTCCGGAAGCAGGAATTTTACACACTCTACACCCAGAGTCTCGCAACGTTTGGTTGCTCCTCTTTCGTAAGAGATATCACTTCCGTTTTCACCTACACGGATAATACCCAGTGTCGGGTTGATGCCTTTTTCTTTTAAAGCTGCAACGTTTGCTTTGATTTTTTCATTCAGAGCTGCAGTTACTTCTTTTCCTAATAACTGTTTTGCCATTTTTATGTTCCTCCTTATTTCAGTCTTCCTAATACGCTGTTGAATACTTCATCTGCAATTTTTGTATATTTTTCCAACATTGCGTCACATTTTGCATTCAGTTTCTTCCGCATATTCTCTGTTTTTTCATGGATTTGGTATTGATGTATACGTTCAGGCTGGCACCCTGTAAAGCTGCTTTGCAGAATGCTGCGCCTACACCGGCATCGCTGATTGCCAGTGTGGAGCCTTTTGCTGCAAATTCCACGATGATCTCGATCGCTTCACAGCATTTTTCCATGATTTCCATCGGTACAGAGCAGGCATCTTTCAGGACGATTTCCATAACTCTGGCTTTCTCTGCTTTTTCCTCTTCGGTCTCTCTCGGCATTCCGTATGCTTTGGAGAGTGGTTCGAAAACTTCCGCATCACGTTCGATCAGATGCAACAGTTCTTTCTGAAGTTCATCAGCTTTTTTTCTTCAGCTCCCACATCTCCTCTTCTACATCCGCATATTTTTTCTTACCTACGGTAAGGCTTCCTACCATGTTGCCCAGAGCGGTTCCGATTGCTCCAACCAGAGCAGATGCGCCGCCGCCACCCGGAACCGGTGCTTTGGAAGCCAATACTTCTACAAATTCATTGCATGGTACAGTTGAAAATCCCATTGCTTCTTTCCTCCGCTTATTTCTGATACAGCTGCCCGGTTTCCGGGCAGCCATATGGATTATTTATTAGAACAGACCTGTGATTTTTCCTGTCTCATCTACATCGATCTTCTCAGCAGCCGGTACTTTCGGCAGTCCAGGCATGGTCATGATCTCACCGGTCAGGGCTACGATAAAGCCTGCACCTGCGGAAACTTTCAGGTTTCTTACGGTTACTTCAAAGTCTGTCGGTGCTCCCAGTTTGGTCTGGTCATCGGTCAGGCTGTACTGTGTCTTAGCCACACAGATCGGGCAGTTGCCGAAGCCAAGAGCCTCTAACTGTTTTGCCTGTTTCTGAGCATTTGCTGTCAGAACGACACGTTTTCCACCGTATACTTTCTGTACGATCTGGTTCAGTTTGTCTTCGATAGAACCTTCCAGTTCGTAAGCGTATGTGAAGTCGTTTGGTTCCTCTACCAGACGGATCACTTCTTCAGCCAGTTTCAGACCGCCTTCGCCACCTTTTGCCCATACTTCAGACAGAGCAACGTTAACGCCCAGCTCTTTACATTTTTCTTCAACCAGATCCAGTTCTGCTTTGGTATCGGTCGGGAATGCATTGATGGCAACTACGCATGGCAGTTTGTATACATTCTTGATGTTGCTTACATGTTTTAACAGGTTTGGCATACCTTTTTCCAGAGCTTCCAGGTTTTCTGCATTCAGCTCGGCTTTCGGAACACCGCCGTTGTATTTCAGGGCACGTACAGTTGCTACGATAACTACTGCATCCGGTTTCAGTCCTGCCATACGGCACTTGATATCCAGGAACTTCTCAGCACCCAGGTCAGCACCGAAGCCTGCTTCTGTGATCGCATAATCAGCCAGTTTCAGAGCCATCTTCGTTGCTGTTACGGAGTTACATCCGTGTGCGATGTTGGCAAATGGTCCGCCGTGTACGATGGCCGGTACACCTTCCAGTGTCTGTACCAGGTTTGGTTTCAGGGCATCTTTCAACAGAGCGGTCATGGCACCTTCTGCATGCAGGTCGTGTGCGGTTACCGGCTTCTGTTCTGCCACTTTACCGTATGTATATCCAATGATGATACGTCCCAGACGTTCCTTCAGGTCGTTGATATCGCTTGCCAGACACAGAACTGCATGATCTCAGATGCTACTGTGATATCGTAGCCGTCTTCTCTCGGCATACCGTTGGTTTTTCCGCCAAGTCCGTCCACTACATTACGCAGCTGACGGTCGTTCATGTCAACACAACGTTTCCATGTGATCTTTCTCGGGTCGATGTTCAGAGCATTGCCCTGGAAGATATGGTTATCGATCATAGCTGCCAGCAGGTTGTTGGCTGCACCGATGGCATGGAAGTCACCGGTAAAGTGCAGGTTGATGTCTTCCATCGGAACTACCTGTGCATATCCGCCGCCGGCTGCTCCACCTTTTACACCGAAAACCGGTCCTAAGGATGGCTCTCTTAAAGCAACCATAACGTTCTTACCCATTCTCTGCATACCGTCTGCCAGACCTACAGTTGTTGTAGTCTTTCCTTCACCGGCCGGTGTCGTTGATAGCAGTAACCAGAATCAGTTTACCATCTTTTTTGTCAGATTCTTTCAGCAGATTGTAGTCGATCTTTGCTTTGTACTTTCCGTACTGTTCCAGATATTTGTCATCAATACCTGCTTTTGCTGCGATCTCGGTGATCGGTTTCATTTCGCATTCCTGTGCGATTTCAATGTCTGTTTTGTATCCCATAGTTATTTCTCCTTTCTTCTGACCGGACGTCTGCCCCCGAAACGGAACAAAAAGTGAAGAACGCATCTGTTCCGTAAATAAAAAAACGCAGCAAATGTAATCATGTTCTACATTGCTGCCCAGACGGTCGGCCAATATGAATCCTGGTTTCCTGTGGTTCCTCCACATATCCGTCAGTAGCCAGGATCTTCTTTTTCAGACTTCTTTTAAAGAATAGCATAAATTAGCAAAAAAGTCAAGAATTACGAGGAAAAAACAATCTCTTTTTGTGGATTTTCACTTGATATTTATGAGGAAGAAAGTTATACTTATACGGTAACATAATTGTTACTGTTCACTGATACTATCTTGCGAGGTGTTTTTTTGTGAGCGAAGGTCACAGAAAACCCGAGACATACCTCACGAATTTATGCGATTAGTATGAATTCTGTGCATCGCAAAGTGTGTAATGGTGAGATACCTTGAAAAACAAACGTGATCACTATTAATAAAGAAGAAAGCCGGTGATATTTGTGGAACAGGCAATCAGGGAGGAGATATTTTCCGGATTCTGCAGGACGTATAATCAGGCACAGACAGTGACCTGTGAGTTCACAGAGACGGAAGAAGGACTCGAACTGACCGAAGTGGACTGTGGATATAGACGGTGCATCCATCGGGGCAGCTGTGAAGTGGCCAGGCAGATCCGTCAGATGGAAGAGGATCACAAAAAGGAGTAAAGGGGAAACAAATGGTAAAACTGAATAAGAAAATCAGGAGATATCTGGCTCTGGTTCTATGCCTCAGTATCTTGCTTGTACCTGTAGAGGGTTATGCGGCGAAGAATAATCAGAGCACAAACCAGCGGGTGAGAACCACAACGACAGCAGCAGGCTGGGTGTCCAGCGGCGGCCGATGGTGGTATCGAAATGCAGATGGGAGTTATCCGAAGAGTACCTGGAAACTGATCAACGGTTCATGGTATTACTTTGAATCTGATGGATGGATGGCGACTGGCTGGAAAAAACTGGGCGGCGAATGGTATTATCTTACATCCAGTGGAGCGATGGCTACCGGATGGGTGAAACTGAATGGGAAATATTATTTCATGAACGGTTCCGGTGTGATGCAGCATGATACCTGGGTGGATAATGGTGCCTACTATGTGAACAGCGATGGTGTCTGGGTGGAAGGAAAGATTCCCAGAACAGAGCAGAAAGCAGTCGGACAGATTCCACAGCAGGCTGGGTGTCCGGTGGCGGCCGATGGTGGTATCGGGAAGCCGATGGTTCCTATCCGAGAAACAGCTGGAAAGTAATCAATGGTTCCTGGTATTATTTTGACGGCAGCGGCTGGATGGTAACCGGCTGGCTAAAACGCGCAAGCAGCTGGTATTATCTGGAGCCGGGCAACGGTAACATGGTAACCGGCTGGAGAAAAATCGGAAGTACCTGGTATTATCTGAATCCGGGAAATGGCGATATGGCAACGGCTGGACAACCATTGGAGGAACCCGATATTACATGAATCAGGATGGAGCATGGTAGTAGGCTGGCTGCAACTGGGCAGTGACTGGTATTATATGAACGGCAGTGGTGCCATGCTGACAGGCTGGCAGAAAATCGGAAGTACCTGGTATTATCTGAATCCGACGACCGGTAAGATGGCAACAGGCTGGACAACCGTTGGTGGAAGTAAATATTATATGAACGGCAGCGGTGCCATGCTGACGGACTGGCAGAATATTGACGGTTCAGAGTATTATTTTTACAGCAGTGGAGCCATGGCGGTAAGTACAGTCATCGGCGGTGTTGAAATCGGAGCAGATGGAAAAGCATCGAGAACAGAAAGTCAGGCGATTGGGACTCTGACCAAGTTTTTGAAAACAATGATTCAGCCGGTAGGTAACACCCTGTATGTATGGGGTGGCGGTCATGACGCCTGGACAGACGGAGACGGACTGCGTATCGGTATGAACCGAAGTGGAAACAGTTCTATAACCAGCAGGGAGCTTCGTATAATTATACGAAACATCGATATGAGTATCAGAATGGTCTGGACTGTTCCGGTCTGGTCAGCTGGGCTGTCTATAATACATATAATACGAAATCAAATCAGAAAGAAACGGCATACAGTTCAACATCTACCGGATTTCCGGCTTATCTGACCAACAAAGGTTTTGGATCGCACGGAAAAGTTTCCGGTGGAACATTTACACCTGGTGACGTGGTAAGTATGACCGGTCATGTGTGGGTTGTTCTTGGCATGTGTTCGGATGGAAGTCTGGTGATCGTTCATGCGACACCACCGGTAGTTCAGATCAGCGGTACGGTCAATACAGCAGGAAGCACGAACAGTGAGGCTGTAAACTGGCAAAGCATATATGAAGAAATATTATTCAGATGCAGCCGGCAAATATAATCTGTGTATCGCAAGTAAAGCATATGTGAATAACGTAGACCGTTTCCATTGGTCCTCCAGTAGTATGAGAGATCCGGATGGACTGCGTAATATGACGGCAGCACAGGTACTTGAAAAATTGATTGGACCGCAATAAGAAAAATGTAAAGAAAGGCTGTCGGGAAATAGACAGTTCTAAGTTTGGGAGGGTGTGACTCATACCGAGGCACACCCTCCCCAAACTTTTTATCATACAAAGAAAAAAGATGACTGACGACAACCATCTTTCTCTCCATTTATAATGTAGCTCTGCTAACAACTAATTATTAACGACCTTTTTTGAATTAGGGAAACAGTAAATTAACTTTAGTTTCTATGATTTGAGATGAGTTTAGCATTGAGGGGTTGCAGGAAAAATGGTTTTGTGTTAATATGTTAAGGAATGTAAAGAGAATATTTCGTAAATATTACAAGAATATATAACACAATGCAAAACAATAAAAGGAGAAATATATGAAAAAAAGAATCCTTTGTTTAACATTAGGATTAATGCTGACAATTTCACAGGCAGTACCTGCCGGTGCTGCATCCAGAAAAGATCAGTTAAAACAGGATAAGGCAGCAGCACAGAGTCAGCTTGCAGCACAGGAGTCTAAAATCAATAATCTGGAAGACCAGAAACAGACACTTTCTGCTGAGATCGATCAGCTGGATTCTGATCTGGTAAATATTATGGTTGAGATTGAGATTCTGGATGGTGAGTTATCCGATAAAGAAGCGCAGATCGAGCAGACCAAAGCAGATCTGGCAGTGGCAGAAGAAAATAAACAGAAACAGTATGAAGCCATGAAGAAGAGAATCCAGTATCTGTATGAAAAGGGTGGAGATGATGCATGGGCACAGATGCTGTTCCAGGCATCGGACTTTACCAGTCTTCTGAACCAGGCAGAATATGTACAGCAGATGTATGACAGTGACAGAAACAGTCTGGAAGAGTTCAAAGAGACTGTACAGCAGGTAAAAGACCTTGGGGATCAGCTGGACAGTGAGAAAGCAGAACTGGAAGAGATGAACCAGGAGTATCAGAATCGTCAGGCGAGTATGCAGACTCAGCTGCAAGAAAAGAAAGCAACTTCCAGTGATTATGATGCACAGATCGCACAGGCTCAGAGCCAGGCTGCACAGTACACGGAACTGATTCGCCAGCAGAATGCTGAGATTCAGAAAATTGAAGAAGAAGAGAAAAAAGCAGCGGAAGAGGCAGCAAGAAAAGCGGCCGAGGAAGCAGCTAAGAAGGCAGCAGCAGAAGAAGCTGCAAAGAAAGCACAGGAAGAAGCAAACAAAAAAGCAGCAGATGAGGCAGCAAAGAAAGCAGCAGAAGCAAGCAAGAAATCTTCCTCTGCTTCCGGCAGTAATACAGCTGCAAGTTCCGGTTCTTCCACAAGCAGTAAAAACAATACATCAGGCAGCAGCTCAAGTGCAGCAACATCCAAGGACAACGGAAGTTCTTCTTCCAGTTCATCAGGAAGCTCAGGCAGCAGCGTATCATATAACCCGACAGGACAGTCCGTTGTTAATTACGCATGCCAGTTTGTTGGCAATCCTTATGTATGGGGTGGTACAAGCCTGACAAACGGAGCTGACTGTTCCGGATTTATTATGAGTGTATATGCGAAGTTTGGTGTATCCCTTCCGCATTCTTCCGGAGCCATGGCAGGCTGTGGTCGTGGAGTTTCCTACTCTGAGGCAATGCCTGGAGATATTATCTGCTATGCAGGTCATGTAGCAATCTACATGGGCGGTGGACAGATCGTACATGCAAGTAACGCAAAAGACGGTATTAAGATCAGCGGAAACGCTGCGTACAGACCGATCGTTGCAGTTCGTCGTGTGCTGTAATCAGAATAATAGTAAAAATTATGAGAGTCGTATCTGAAAGGATATGGCTCTTTTTTGTTTTCAATAATCTATTCTGCTTTAACGTGGCATTTTATTGTAGTCCGAATTTGACAAAATAAATGATGGAATCAACACAAAAGAACGAGCCGACAAAAAAACGAATCGTTATAATTAGAATAAAAGAGACTGAGACAGTCTGTATGCAGACGGAACAGGCTACATTGCCGGAAGGAGGTAGATAATGAAGAATCGAAAAAAACAGCTTATGAAGATCGGAGCTGTCATAGCGGTGATTGCAGTTGCAGGAATTGCCGGCGGAGTCGTCATATACAAGTGTGCCAATCGATTCGATCTGACTGTAGCCGGTGATCCGATCAGTAAGGAAGAGTATGTGAACTGCATGAATTCCGTGGAATATGATACAAAGATGCAGATCCAACAGGATTATGATGCCGTATACGGAACGGATTTCTGGGAAAAGCAATACGACGGACAATACGGCTATGAGATCCTCACCCGGAATACAGTAGAACAGTTAAAATACATCCATGCAGTATATGATCTTGCCGAAGAAAACGGAGATGTAGCAGACAGCAGCTATGAGGCTCTGGAAAAACGCTGGAAGGATGGTAATGCGGAGCGAGGCGAGAAAGTAAAAAAAGGTGAAGTGATCTACGGACTGAAAGAGTATACCTTTCAGCTGTATCTGGACTATGAGCTCAGTATCTGAAAGAGAAATACTGTAACGATACATCCCGGGAGGAATGCAACTGACGGAAGACGAGGTTCTTCAGCACTACCGGAGTCGCAACTGGATATTTGGAGGCAGCGAAGAAAACGCTGACTGGAAACAGCAAGAATAGCAGTCGAAAGAGAACTGCGTGAACAAAAATACGACGATATGATCACGCAGCATGAAACCGATTCTCAGGTGGAAGGAAACATGAAAGATGTGAACCGGTACACCTTGAAGAATATACAATAACGGAAGGAGAAAAGGTATGAAGAAAAGATGGATGAGCGGTACGTTAGCACTTCTGCTTGCAGGAACAACAGTCGCATCAATGATGCCGGCAGTATCTGTTAAGGCTGAGGGAAATACCGCAACCGGAACAACATATTATGTTGATTCCAATGGGGGAAATGATAGCAATGAAGGAACATCAGAAGGCAAGGCGTTCCAAACACTTGAAAAAGTAAATACACTTGATCTTGAGCCGGGAGATACCGTTCTTTTGAAAAGAGGATCTGTATTTGAGGATCAGGCTCTTAAGTTACAAAAGAAGATAGCGGTACTGCAGAAGCACCGGTAAGAATATCTGCTTATGGCGAGGGAAACAGACCACAGATCAATACAAACGGTCATGGTCAGTGGGAACTGAATTATGGAACTCCACTGGATAACCAGAATCATAAGTGGAAAGGTACCGTATCTTCCAGTATCCTGATTGAAGACACAGAGTATATCGAGATCGAAGGTCTGGAACTGACCAACGACAGAAATAGTGCAACAGATACCGAGAAAGATAAAGCGTACAACGATGCATATGCAATGGACAGAACAGGTGTTGCCGGCGTTGCGAAGGACAATGGAACAGTAGACCACATCGTACTGAACGATCTCTATATCCATAATGTGACAGGTAACGTATATAACAAACATATGACAAACGGTGGTATCTACTTCATCGTTGCAAAACCAACAAACGAAGGAGCAACCGGAATTGCAAGATACAATGATGTTAAGATCACGAACTGTTCTCTGGATACAGTAAACCGCTGGGGAATTGCAGTCGGATACACCTATCAGTGGAGACAATTCACAACAGGTGCATTGTCAGATGCAACAATGGCAAAATATGGTTCATCCAATGTTGTGATCGAGAACAACTATCTGAACCATGTAGGCGGAGATGCCATCACAACCATGTATCTGGACAGACCGATGGTTCAGTATAACGTGTCAGAGAATGCGGCAGAGCAGATCAATTTCAAAGACTACTCAAAGAATCAGCCGAGTCTTGATGCAAATGGTAATGTAAACGGTACACAGGGCGTTGGTGCAGGACGAGTGGCAGCAGCAATCTGGCCATGGAAATGTAAAAATGCAATCTTCCAGTACAATGAGTGCTTCAGAACATTAAATGCTTCCAATGGTAACGGCGATGGACAGCCATGGGATGCTGACTATGGCGATGGAACAAACTATCAGTACAACTACAGCCAATGGTAATACCGCAAGTACCATCATGTTCTGTGGTCCGGAGTCCATTAACAATACATT
>ENA-OQCN01001650-OQCN01001650.1-human-gut-metagenome-genome-assembly--contig:-NODE-1650-length-10632-cov-2.117563_pt1 | contig 10632 bp, 16 predicted proteins | sample MGYA00242497_ERZ504576 | MGnify/ENA primary metagenome ERZ504576 (study PRJEB26092, sample SAMD00036296) | human gut metagenome | host: Homo sapiens | study: EMG produced TPA metagenomics assembly of...
TGGATACGGATTCGAGTGTGCAGTTCAAAAAACGTAGGCGTAGCGGGCTACGCTGAGGCTTTTTGAACTGTGCAATCGGATTCGTAGACAAGTGAATGATACAGTTATTTCGAAAACGATGTACTAGTTCAAAGTTGCCCTGCCCGCTGCCTCCTGCCCAGGCACAAACTCTCTCGGGCGTCCGTCTTAAACCAACCTCCAAAAAAGAGAGAGAGCCACCACCCAGTGACTCTCTCCCGTTTACGCTCTCAACAATTTTAACACTCCGGCTCAATCAACCGTAAGTGTTCCCTTTTCTCTTATAAACACATTCACCTCATCTGTCTCCGCATTCCGGAACACATAAAAATTATGTCCCAGCAATTCCATCTGCACGCATGCATCTTCCGGATACATCGGTTTAATACCAAACTTCTTGGTACGAATGATATTAACCTCTTCGTCCTCCAGGAACTCATCCTCCACAAACTCTTTCTGGAAGTTTCCTCCTGCCTGCTGCTGATTAACAATCTTGGTTTTATATTTGCGAAGCTGACGCTCAATAACTTCTTCCACCAGATCAATGGATACGTACATATCACTGCTCACCTGTTCGGAACGAATGATGTTTCCTTTTACCGGAATAGTAACTTCAATCTTCTGTCTGTCTTTTTCCACACTCAAGGTTACATGAATCTCTGTCTCCGGAGTAAAATACCGTTCCAGCTTGCCAAGCTTTTCCTGTACGGCTGATTTCAGTCCCTCTGTAATGTCAATATTTCTTCCAATGATAATAAATTTCATGCTGTCCAACCCCTTCGCACTTTATTTTACAAGTAACTGTTTCTGCTTTCACAGTTACGGAGTCAGAATCGATAAATACCACGGTCAGCGATCCTTTCCGGCTCCCTTGTAAGTGTTTTTATTATACCAATAATGCTTGAATTTTGCAACTATTTCGTGAAAATTCATATTTTTTACACATCTTTTTCTGTCAAATCCGGGAGCGATTTTCCAACTGTTCAGAATCTGTTATTTTTTCGAAATAATTTTCACTCTTCTGACAAATATCCAGTACATCCTCCCACTTCATACTGCCACCGAAAAGATCCAGTGCGCTTCCCACTGTTACGTCCACACGATTTTTTCCCGCCATACGCAACGTCTCCAGATCCTGAAAACTGCCTACGCCGCCTGCATAGGTCACCGGGAGCTGATGATTCTTTGCCAGGAGCTTCACCAACTCTACTTCTATCCCGGAAGCCTTTCCCTCCACATCCACCGCATGAACCAGAAATTCATCACAGTGGGAAGAAAATTCTTCAATCGTCTGTTCCGATACGGGTACCTGTGTAAATTTCTGCCAGCGGTCTGTCACGATATAATATTGTCCGTCTTTTTTCCGACAGCTCAGATCCAGAACCAGATGTTTCCTTCCTACTGCACGCTCCAGTTTTTCCAGATTCTCCCAGTTGATCACTCCATTCTTAAATACATAAGAAGTAACGATCACATGACTGGCACCGGCATCCAGAAAGCTCTCTGCATTGTCCTCCCGGATCCCGCCACCGATCTGCATCCCACCCGGATAGGCTTTCAATGCTTCTATCGCCTGCTGTCTTGTGGCTTCATAATATGGAGAAGTTGCAGGATTTAACAGAATAATATGCCCTCCCCGAATCCCCCGGGACTGATAGAGCCGTGCAAAAAAGGGAGCATCCTGCTCAGCTACATAGTTTTCCTGAGCCTGATCTCCCTGATCCTGCAGGCTGCCGCCTACAATCTGTTTTACTTTTCCGTTGTGAATATCGATACATGGACGAAATCTCATAGTATTTTCCTCTCTTCTTCTGTTCTTTTCGTATGCTGTCACGTTGTAACGTGGTAAATTTCTATTATCATATCATGTTTCCATATACACGGCAACATGTCATCTCAACATCTCATCTTAAAATATTATCGTTACTATTCACTCCGTTCTCAGTAACACGCTTCGCGATGCACAGAATTTATGCTGATCGCATACATTCGCGCGGTATGTCTCGGGTTTTCTGTGACCTCCGCTCGCAAAAAACACCTCGCGGGATATTATCAATGAATAGTAACATATTATCTACCCTGACATACTATCTCAACATACATTTTCATGAACATAGGTGTAAAAAAGAGGGGCATTCCGTTTTTGCTCTCACCGGACAAACTGTGGTGAAACAACAATTGTCCATGTTTTTTCTATTTCTGCGATCTACTGTGCATTCTGTTGGTCCGCATCCCTGCTTCCGCCACCGGTCAGATCCTCCACGCCTTCTCCGATGCCATCCCCCACATCTTTAATTCCCTCACCGACATCCTCTCCGAGATCTTCAATAATATTTCCATTTTCATCCAGATGATTTCCGTTCTCATCCACCGTACCTATCCCGGAAGTGGCGCCGTTCATATTGTTGTTCGTTCCGTTGGTTCCGTCATTGTTCATATTCGTGCTGGTATCCGGTGAGGTTCCGTTGTTGTTTTTATTTTCATTGCCATCCAGCGTATTTTCATCCTGTGTGTTATTCTGGTTGTTGTTCGTATCCTCCGCAGCACTGCCACATCCTGCTGACAGTCCGAGTACAACGGTCATTGCGGTTACGATCAGATATCTCTTCCATACATGTTTCATATTCTGCATCTCCTTTTCTGCTGTGGCTGTAGCTTTCCACAGCATCCCTTTCCTTCATTTTTCAGGCATATAAAACATACACCTGTACAGTTGTAGAATGTGTCGGAAAATGCAAAAATATACGGTCCGCTTTTTGAAAAAACGACCGGTATCCCTGCTTTCTGTATTCTGTTTTCAATACTTAAAACAATGTAACTGTTCAGTACCTTCACTGTTAATATTACCTGCTGAATAGTTACAAAACAATTTACATTTTAAACTTATCCGATCACATCGCTCATCTGATACCAGCCCGGTTCTTTTCCTTTCAGGAACTTGGCTGCCTGAATCGCACCTTTTGCAAACAGTTTCTTGGAGTAAGCTGTGTGCTGGAAAGTAATCACTTCGTCATCACCGGCAAAGATCACATCATGTTCTCCGACGATGGTTCCGCCACGGACAGCAGAGATTCCAATCTCTTTGTCATCTCTCTGTTCTCTTCTCTGGCTTCTGTCGAAAGTATAATGATAAGCGTTGTCCAGTCCCTCGTTCAGGCTGTCTGCCAGAGCCAGGGCGGTTCCGCTTGGAGCGTCCACTTTCAGACGATGGTGTTTCTCCACGATCTCCATGTCAAATCCGGCCGCTGCCAGTGTCTGGGCTGCTTCTTTAACCAGTTTCATCAGCAGATTGATACCCAGGGACATGTTTGCTGATTTTAATACTGCACATGTTTGCTGGTCTCTTCCACTTTTTTAATCTGTTCATCTGTCAGACCCGTAGTACATAATACAACCGGGATCTGTCTTTTTTCACAGTATTCCAGCAGTGTGTCGGTCGCTTTCGCTGTACAGAAATCGATCACTGCATCTGCTGCACATCGCAGGTCCAAATATCAGTAAATACCGGATATCCGTTATCTCTGCAGTCATTTAAATCAATACCTGCTACAATTTCAATTTCCGGATCTTTTTCCACTAACTGGGTAATCTCCTGACCCATATGGCCGTTACAGCCATGCATAATTACTTTTACCATTTGCGTTCTCTCCTGTTTCTTCCTGCTGCCTTTATGCCAGTTTGATACCGAATTTTTTCATTTCTTCTACCAGAACTTCCTGGTGTGCTGCTTCCATTTCGGTCAGTGGCAGACGAAGCGGCCCTACTTCTTTACCCATCAGATTCAGGGCTGCCTTTACCGGAATCGGGTTAACTTCACTGAACAGTGCGTGAACCAGCGGCAACGCTTTTAACTGCAGTTCACGGCTTTCTTTTATTTTTCCTTCCAGGAACAGAGCAACGATATCGTGCGTCTCTTTCGGTGCTACATTGGACAGTACAGAGATAACACCTTTTCCGCCCAGGGACAGGATCGGTACGATCTGGTCATCATTTCCGGAATACAGATCAATGGCTCCGTCGCAGGCATACATGATATCTGCCACATGGCTGATATCTCCGGATGCTTCTTTGATAGCGGTTACATATTCTGCATTTTTTGCAAGATAAGCAACCGTGGAAGCTGCCAGAGAACAGCCGGTACGGCTCGGTACGTTGTACAGGATCGCCGGTACTTTTGCTTCCTCTGTGATGGTTGTATAATGTTTGATCAGTCCGTTCTGTGTTCCTTTATTATAGTAAGGAGTTACCAGAAGAATACCATCTGCTCCTGCTTCTGCTGCCTCTTTGGACATCTGTGTTGCGGTTGCGGTGGAATTGGAGCCGGTACCTGCAACAACCGGGATTCGATGGTTTACCTTGTCAATGGCAAATCTGATCGTTCTCATATGTTCTTCTTCGGTGAGTGTCGCAGATTCGCCTGTTGTTCCGCAGATCACAATGGCATCTGTGCCTCCTGCGATCTGTTCCTCCAGTAATTCTTCCAGCTTGTCATAGTTTACTTCCAGATTTTCGTTCATAGGTGTAACAAGCGCAACACCTGCTCCTTCAAAAATAGCCATATCTATCTTTACTCCTTTCTTTTGTCTGGATCAATTATCGATCCATCGGACCAATTATTGATATGTAATGTAAAACATATAAAGGTGCACCACCGTCCGGAGGTCCACCTTTTAAGAATCCGCTATGAAATCATCACATGTTTTCTTTGGATAGCACTCCATCTTTCGATGACAGTCATGCCGTTCTTCACAGACATGCCCAAGAACCAAGCTTCAGGTTTCTTCGCCCCTTCGGCACTTTTTCCTTTCCTTTGCCTTCTTCTGTTCCTGAAACATCCGACAAATTACTGATAAAAAATGCAACCTCTACCTAAATTTATAAAAAACATTTTAAATAAACATTTTATTTTTTCAATCATATCATTATTCATTTTTATTGTCAATCCGCATATTCCAGTTTGCTTACAGAAATCTCGTATGCGATCCGCTTCTGCGTCTCTTCTTCACTGATTTTTTTCACGTATTCCCGGCTCTGGATCCTGCCCCAGATCAGGACGTGACCGCCCACCTGAAAAGCAGATGCATATCTGGCATTTCTGCCCCAGCAGATGCACGGAATGTAGTCCGATTTTCCATACGGCCGGTTGACGGCGATCAGAAGATCTGCGATTTCTCTGCCAAGTGGGGTTTTCCGGTACACCGGCGGTTTGCATATGTATCCGTCCAGGAAAATGGCATTGCTCTTCATATTTTCATCGTCATCTTCCACAAATTCCACCTCTCTGGCAAACACCGAGAGCACCAGCCGGTTTTTCTTTTCCTCATGGCGGTTGTAGGAGCGAAACTGCCCCATCACATGGATATACTCCCCTTCATAATCCTCGTTCACATCCACAAGACGCTCCGAGATCATGACCGGGATCCGGTCCTCGGAATCGCTGAGCCGTTTGACCAGCACATCTACCATATAAAAGCCTTCGCCGAATACCTGATGGCTGAATGTAAACCGGGATGCGATTTTTCCCATGATTTCCACCTGATTGTTTTCAATAATCTTATCTGTCATGATTGTAGTTCCCCTTCCTCTTTTTTGTATTTTGTATAATTTATTTCTATTCCGTTCCTTCCTTATTTAGAACCGGATTTTGAAAAAAAAATTCCCTTGTAATCTGAAAAAAATGTGATAGACTTGTATCGTTGGAAATGCCCGTTTTACGGGCTCTTTATATGCATAGAAAGGAAATTGTTTATGAAAATCAAAAGAGAAGATATTCGTAACGTGGCGATCATCGCCCATGTAGACCATGGTAAAACCACTCTGGTAGACCAGTTACTGCGTCAGAGCGGTGTATTCCGTGCGAATCAGGAAGTCCAGGAACGTGTCATGGACTCCAACGATATCGAGCGGGAACGTGGTATCACGATTCTTTCCAAAAATACAGCTGTTTATTACAAAGATACCAAAATCAACATCATCGACACCCCAGGCCATGCGGACTTCGGCGGCGAGGTAGAACGTGTCCTGAAGATGGTAGACGGTGTTATCCTGGTGTAGATGCGTTCGAGGGTGCTATGCCGCAGACCAAATTCGTTCTGAAAAAAGCGCTGGAACTGGATCTGCACGTGATCGTATGTATCAATAAGATCGACCGTCCGGAAGCCCGTCCGGATGAAGTTATTGACGAAGTTCTGGAACTTCTGATGGATCTGGATGCTTCGACGAACAGTTAGACTGTCCGTTCCTGTATGCTTCCGCAAAAGCAGGCCATGCTGTTCTGGATCTGAACGATACACCGGAAAATATGGAACCTCTGTTTGAGACCATCTTAAAATACATCCCGGCTCCGGAAGGTGATCCGGATGCAGGTACCCAGGTTCTGATCAGTACCATCGACTACAATGAATATGTAGGGCGTATCGGTGTCGGTAAAGTAGACAACGGTAAGATCGCTGTCAACCAGGAAGTGATGCTGATGAACCATCACGATCCTTCCAAGAAGAAAAAAGTAAAGATCAGTAAACTGTATGAATTTGAAGGTCTGAATAAAATAGAAGTACAGGAAGCAGGCATCGGTTCTATCGTTGCTATTTCCGGTATCCCGGAGATTCACATCGGTGATACTCTGTGTGACGTGGAAAATCCGGAACCGATCCCGTTCCAGAAGATTTCCGAGCCGACCATCGCCATGCATTTTATGGTAAATGACAGCCCGCTGGCAGGTCAGGAAGGTAAATTTGTAACTTCCCGTCACTTAAGAGAACGTCTGATGCGTGAGCTGAACACTGATGTCAGCCTGCGCGTGGAAGATACCGATTCTCCGGACTGTTTCAAGGTATCCGGTCGTGGAGAACTGCATCTGTCTGTCCTGATCGAGAATATGCGCCGTGAGGGTTATGAATTTGCAGTAAGTAAAGCGGAAGTTCTTTATAAAGAGGACGAACGCGGAAAACTGTTAGAGCCTATGGAACTGGCTTACGTGGATGTTCCGGAAGAGTTCTCCGGTACAGTCATCCAGAAAATGAGCGAACGTAAAGGTTCCCTGCAGGGTATGAGTACCGGAAGCGACGGTTCCACCCGTCTGGAATTCGAGATTCCGGCCCGTGGTCTGATTGGTTTCCGTGGAGACTTCATGACCTCCACCAAAGGTACCGGTATCCTGAACACCAGTTTTGATGACTACGCTCCGTACAAAGGAGATATTCAGTACAGAAAACAGGTTCCCTGATCGCTTTCGAAGCCGGGGAGTCCGTTACTTACGGTCTGTTTGCTGCTCAGGAACGTGGTACACTGTTTATCGGACCTGGCGAAAGAGTTTACGCCGGTATGGTTATCGGACAGAATGGTAAAGCCGAAGATATCGAGCTGAATGTCTGCAAGACCAAACATCTGACCAACACCCGTTCTTCTTCCGCAGATGACGCCCTGAAACTGACCCCGCCGAAAGTCCTGAGCCTGGAACAGGCATTGGAATTCATCGATAACGATGAGCTCCTGGAGATCACTCCTACCAGCCTGCGTATCCGTAAGAAGATTCTGGATTCCAGACTGAGAAAGAGAGCAAATCTGAAATAATCATAACTATAGATACCAAAAGCGGATGTATCTGTCAGACCGGCAGATACATCCGCTTTTTCCTTTCATTTATGACAATTTCAATCCCTTCACAATCACGAACCAAAATGCCTGTCTCAAAACCGGCTCTCGCATTATCCGCTTACTTCTTCCAGAATCGAATCCCAGCGGAGTCCTTCTTCTTTCTCCAGTTGATACCACGGACCGCCGTCTTTCCGGACAAACTGATTTGCCATATGCTGAACCATACATTCTTTTCCGCCAGCATAGTTCACCTGGATATCCGATATCATTCCATCATAATCTTCCGGATCCACGGAACTGTTCTTTTCCATTTTCAGATGGTTCAGATAGTTTGTGACTGTTTTGATTTTCTCTACATCGGACAGCTCATACCTCGTTTCTCCCGGGCGGGTAGATATGGTGATCCCGGTAACAGAACCTTCCGGCAAAAAACCTTCTTCTATCTGCTGCTGAACCTCCACCTGGCATTCATCTGCGGTTGTCTCCGGATCATATTGCAGTGTGTCCAGGATCTGCATAACCTGTTTTTCATTTTCTTTCCACCATGCACTCTCGCCACATGGATTGATGATATGGATATCGCTTTTTTCACCCAGAAATACAATCTCCTCCCATATGCCAGATGCAAAACCGTCTCTCGATTCTTCCAGGGCTTTTTCTCCTGCCAGCCGGATCTTCTTTTCTTCCAACCCTGTCCCACATGTCTCACCTGGATAATCCTTTTCGTACTTCACCAGAACTTCATTTTCTTTATCTTCCCCTCGATAAAACTGATTCCATACACAGTATCCTGTTCTTCCGTCTGAATCTCATAGTTCCATTCCTCCGGCAGCTGCAATGTGAGTGTTCCATAAGGACCTTGCAGTGAAACCTCTGTTGCCGGTACAAATGTTCTGGATTTCTTTTGAAAGATCCAGATGCCGGCTCCTGCCAGGATCACCACAACAACTGCCAGAAAGAATCTCCACCGATATAGTCTTTTCTTCATGCTTCCGTCCCCCTGTCTGCCTAATCTTCCACCGTTTCTATCATCGCCTGCAACTCTTCCAGGCTGATTCCGATTTGCAGACTGATCGAATACGAATATCCTCCCTGCTGCCAGATCGCCAGTTCATACGCATCGCTGTCTCCCTTGCAGGTGACTTCTGCCTCTCCCACGTTGATCGTAGTCTCCTGGCTGTATGTGTTGTATACGCCGCTGTTATCTTCATCATCCCCCTGTGATTTTCTGAAATACACTTCCTGATCATCCCCGGTATAGCGGATCTCAGCCAGCGTATCATCATAGGTAAAATACTGGGTTTCCTTCACGGTAAATGGCAGTTCTCCGATCTCTTTAACGGTAAATCCCACCGCATCGGAAAGTTCCTCCGCAGAACCATACTCCTGCATCGGATTTGGCATCTGCGCTCCGTCATCTGCCACATCCGTAGTAGTCATATCTTCTTCCTCACTGACTGTTTTGTCCGGATGTAACGTATGAATTCCATAAGCAGCTCCCACGACCAGTGCGCAACACGCTGCAACCGACAGATATTTTGTCCATTTTTCATGGTTTGCACCTTTGCCTTTCGTTCTCTTTCCGAGACATGGCGCAGGATCTGTTCTCTTGTTTCCGTTGTCAGTTGGATATTTTCCATGATTTCATGATATCGCTTACTCAAATCATACTCCTCTCTCAGGACTTCCCGCAGTTTCTCTCTTCCTCTCCGAGGTCAGACCGCACGCTGCTCTCCTTTTTCCCTAGGATCTCTGCAATCTGTGCCGTTGGAAATCCTTCATAATAATACAGATGAATCGCTTCCCGGTAACTTTCAGGAAGTCTCTTTACCGCATCCCACACAAAAGTCAGATCTTCCCGTTCCTGCGCGATCAGCTGATCTTCCAGCTGGTCTGCCTGACGGATCTTATTGTAAGCGATCTTATTTTTACTCAGATTCGCCGCCACCCGGAAGATCCACGCCTTTTCATGATTTTCACCGGCAAATACCGGACGGTGTTCCAGATAACGGATCAGAGTTTCCTGCAGGATATCCTCTGCATCACTCATATTATGTACATACGTATAGGCAAGCCGCAGCACTGCATTCCCATAAGTATCCATGATTCTTTCTGCCAGCACCGCCATCTTCTGTTTCCCGACAATTTTTACCGTTTTCCCAAGATCCGCTTCTTTTCGAAACATGGAGAATTTCTGAAGGATCTGTATTTTCTTCTTTTCCACGAACAGATACCATTCAGTGATCCTGTTCCTGATCCCACTCTCCATCATCCACGTTCCGCTACCCGGCAACGCTCTGGTCTGATAACCCATCGTTATTTCCCGCTCCTGTCTCTTTTTGTTTTCGTTTTCACTTTCTATACAGTTCAGCCTGCAAAAATGTTGCAGCTTTTTTCAATTTTTTCTTTTATATAGCAGGAAACAATGATTCCCCTATAACAACTGCTTCTGAATCTCCTGTATTTCTTCCAGATCCTCACCTGTCATATCTGCAATTTCTTCCGGACTTTTTCCCTTTCGTAACATATTTGTTATAATATTAGCTGCTGTTCGTTCATTGCGTCTCCTTTTCCTTCTTACAGAACAAAATACAGAGACTTCTTTCTATAGTACCACACTTACTCTCCCATCAAAGGGAACGCATTTTACTGACGACATAACTTTGCTTCAAAATTCCTAAAGAAAATGTCCATATTCTGTTCTATATTCATTTTTGTGTATGCATCGGATATTTTCTCAGGACTCTGAGTATTAGATATGTGATTCCGATATGCTAATTAGATATTTTTATCCGTCAGAAAATGCTTACGGATACTATAAATTTCTATCATTGTAACAGAGACTTCTATACTTTGCAAGATTTTATCCCTCTAAAAACCTTTATCTTTTCGTAACTGTTCAGTACCTTCACAGTTACGAGCCAAAATACATTTAAAATCACCTTCGGTGATGGCATTTTGGCTTGTATGTCTTCGGGATTTGACATATTCATGTCAAAACACCTCGCGGGACAGTGG
>ENA-OQCN01001651-OQCN01001651.1-human-gut-metagenome-genome-assembly--contig:-NODE-1651-length-10629-cov-1.928395_pt1 | contig 10629 bp, 13 predicted proteins | sample MGYA00242497_ERZ504576 | MGnify/ENA primary metagenome ERZ504576 (study PRJEB26092, sample SAMD00036296) | human gut metagenome | host: Homo sapiens | study: EMG produced TPA metagenomics assembly of...
TCGTTGCCTTGCAGTAGCCTCAGACATGTTCACGAATTGCCTCTACTTCCTGTTCTAATTTTGCTTCGTTATATTTCAACTTACTGTCTTTTGCCTTTTCATACAGAACCCGTATCTCCACCGGCCGTTGAAAACGCTCTGCAAATACACCCGTCAGAATACTCCGACAGGGAGTCCTTTTTCCCTTGTGCAACAATCGTATCCGTCAGCGTCAGACAGAGAATATTACCATTTTCAAATTCATAACTGGCGTTCTGGAGCATGTTCCGCTCTACAACGCTCTTCTGATCCAGTTCCATCAGAAAACTGTCGTAGTATTCATTCATCAGATTCTCCGGTGTATACTGTTCCGATAGGTCATACTGCTCCCGCACTGTCACCTGGATATGGCTTCTGGCAAATAACTGCTGCTTCAGCATACGCTCCACTTCATATATATCCTTTTTCTGGATCAGATGTCTGCTGTAAATGCTGACACGGATAAAGTCTCTCGTAGAATTTGTGGAAACTTTCGTCACCTCTACGCCCTGAAACATCATCTGAATATCATCTTTTACTTTTAATGTCGGAAATACCTCAAAAAACGGCTTACTCATTCCAGTGTAACAACTCCTGTCTCAATGTCTCCAATAATTCGTCTTCCTTTACTTTCTTCACGACCTCACCTTTCTTGATCAGAAGACCTTCTCCGATTCCGCCGGCAATTCCGATATCTGCTTCCTTTGCTTCTCCTGGTCCGTTGACTACGCAGCCCATAACGGCCACCTTGATATCCAGCGGAATATCGGCCACCATTTCTTCGACTTTATTTGCAAGTCCGATCAGATCGATCTTGGTTCTTCCGCAGGTTGGGCAGGATACCACTTCGATCCCGCCTTTCCGAAGCCCCAGCGTCTTTAAGATCAGTTTTGCGGATTTGATCTCTTCTACCGGATCTCCGGTCAGCGATACACGGATCGTATCACCGATCCCCTGACTTAAGATCAACCCCAGTCCGATGGAAGATTTGATATTACCTGCCAGCAGGGTTCCTGATTCTGTAATGCCGACATGTAACGGATACGGGCATACCGGTGCCAGGAGCTCATGCGCTTCACGCACATCATAACGTCCGATGACTTGATACTGACTACCAGATTGTTATATCCCATCTCTTCTATCATATGTACTTTGTCCAGTGCACTTTCTACCAGACCTTCTGCCGTAACACCATGGTATTTTTCTACCAGATGCTTCTCCAGTGAACCACTGTTCACTCCGACACGGATCGGAATATTATATTCTTTTGCTTTTTCTACCACTGCACGGACTCTTTTTTCATCCCCGATATTTCCAGGATTGATACGGATCTTATCTGCCCCGTTCTCAATTGCGGCAATTGCAAGGCGATAATCAAAGTGAATATCTGCCACCAGCGGAATATGTATCTGTTCTTTGATCTTGCGGATACTCTCTGCTGCCTCCATCGTCGGAACCGCAACCCGGATAATATCGCATCCCGCTTTTTCAAGCTTTAAGATCTGCGCCACACAGGCTTCCACGTCTTCTGTTTTCGTGTTCGTCATAGACTGGATCGCAATCCGCTCCCCGCCGCCGATACACACATTACCGATCTGTACTTTTTCGTTTTATTTCTGTAGTCTTCCATCCTTTTCCCTCCGTTTTTATGATATATAAACTTCTTTTTTTCTTCTTGCGTATCCGCATTTATCCTTATAGCAACAAATGCCCCTCTATACCATACATATAGAGGGGCTGTCATTTTTAATTCTTATTGAACATCATCTGTTCTCCATATTCACGCTCTGTCAATGTCAGCGTTCCGTCATCAATACTATATTCAAATGTCGTTCCTATGGATTGTACTGCATTTTTTAAAGTCTCTGTTGTATACTGTCCATCCGACTTTTCTGCAATTTTCTGAATCTGTGCATCGTCCTGCTGTATAGAAATCGTCTTGGATTCTTTGTTCATCGTATATGTCATCGGAACTTCTGTATCTTTTCCTTCTCCCGATGCCGGAATAGTTACCGTCATCTGACCATCACGACTGATCTTCAGATTCATATTACCGTCCTCATCCGTCCAGAAACCTTCTAACGGATTCCCCGTAAACATCTTCATCAGAAGAAATATTGCTACGATTATAATCAGGACAGATGTAACAGACGTAACGACTGTCCATATCTTACTTCTTTTTGCCTCATCATTGTTTTCTATCATCTATCCGTTTCCCTTCTTTTTATTGTGTCTTTTATTATTCCCGCTATTATAGATTATATGTGCTTTTTTCTTCTGTGTCAACGACAGGTCTTTTGTTTCTTCTTCCTTTACTCGTCAATCTCCACAAGCAGATAAAATCCCCTGTCCGTCTGTTCAATCTTCTTGATCTTTCCTTTTCTTGCTCTGATCCGCTGTCTGGTACGGTAGATTCCTGACATAGCATGGATGGTTCGACCAGATATGTATATTGGCCGGTAACGGCACTTCGTTCACTGATCTCTACTTCCTGTCCTTCTGTCACCAGACCTTCTCTTTCCATTTTAAAACGTTCCACACGCATTTTTACTGTCTCCTTTTCTTTTTATCCACACAATACCGCAAAAAGCAAAATCTCAGCTTTCCTTTGAAAAACTGACGATTTTTGCCGGACAGTTCTTATTCCTTTACAAAGCGGTGATAAATATAATCATTTGCTTCTTTTTCCTGACTGTCATCCAGTGGAGTAAGAATCACTTCTCCGCCATACTTTCTTTCCAGCGCTTTTCTGATCAGATAATCACTGACCTGTGGATTCTTCGGAAGCAGCGGACCATGCAGATAGGTTCCGATCACATTCTTATACACAACACCTTCATAACCGCTTTTACCATCATTTCCGGCTCCGTACAGAACCTTTCCGAACGGTTTATTTCCATTCAGATAAGTTCTTCCGCCATGGTTTTCAAATCCTACTACCGGCATGTCTACAAGTTCACTGTCCAGAACGATATTATCGATCAGACGTCCTTCTTCCTGCTCCGTATAGATATCCACCAGATTCAGGCCCTCGATCATTCCGGCATCTGTTTTATAGTACTTCCCAAGAAGCTGATAGCCGCCGCACACTGCGATGACCACACCGCCATCTTCTACATAATCTTTGAATTCACTTTGGATCTCCAGAAGACTTTTACACACGATTGCCTGTTCCCTGTCGGAACCGCCTCCCAGCAAAACGATATCCAGTTTTGAAAAATCGATCTGATCTCCGGTGTTGAATTCTATTGTCTCTGCTTCTATTCCCCGCCAGATACAGCGTTTCATCAAACATGCAATATTCCCTCTGTCTCCGTACAGATTTAAAAGATCCGGATACAGATGACCGATTGTAAGTTTCATATCCTTAGTCTCCATTATCCTTCTCCTTCCATCTTTTTCAATACATTCCGGGTACTGAACAGAGCTGTATAGTTCACCAGTACATACAGGTTACCACATCCATTTTCTACTCTTTCACGGATTGCCTTCTCCACATCTGCTTCCAGCATGGACGTAATATCTACGTATTTCATACGTAATCTCATATCCTGACAACGGATACCGCTTACTGTAATGGAATTGATATTTGCTCCCTTGAATCTGTCAAAATCCACATCCCAGAGCCATGAAATATCCGTTCCGTCCTGTGCATTGTCATTGATCACAATAATTACATCTTTCATGGATTCATCCTGCATTACCGCAGAAATATTCTGATTAAATCCCGCCGGATTCTTTGCAAGATTCAGCACGATCTTTGTGCCCTGTACATCAAATTGTTCCATGCGGCCATTCTCCGGATTAAATTCTGCAAGCATGTCCTGGAAATGTTCCAGTCCAAGTCCTCCGGTTCTTCCTGCTGCATATGCTGCCAGAATATTATATACATTGTAGAAGCCTTTATAATTGGCTTCCAGATGTCTTTCCTCAACTGTAAATGCAAGATGATCACTGACCGCTACATCCGATGCATCATATACAATTGCCGGCCGCTTAAACTCACAGCCCGTACATGCATAATCTCCAAGCTGGCTGTAGTGATAGAAATTATACTTCAACGGAGCCCCGCATTTTTTACAGAAACGTCCCTCTCTGATCTCATGCGAATCTTTATCATTCACTACCTTTTCGCTGATACCGTAAGTCACATACGGATTACCGCTTTCCATTGCAAGGTATGCGGACAATGCATCATCTCCGTTCACGATCACCTTCATCTTTGGTGCACTCTGCATCACTTCTTTTAAGATGTTCATTGTAATATCAATCTCACCATAGCGGTCAAGCTGATCACGGAACAGATTTGTCAACACCATGTAATCCGGCTTAAAATGTGGAAATACCCTTCTGGTTGATGCCTCATCAATCTCAATACAGGCATAATCTGCATCCAGATTACCACTGAAGCCTGCGCCCAATACAAATGCTGCTACAACTCCATTCAACATGTTCGATCCGGTATGATTACAGATTACTTTATAGCCTTCTTTTTTCAATTGCTGCACAAAGCATATTGTTGGTCGTCGTCTTTCCATTGGTTCCGCATACAATAAAAATATCTTTTCTAACCTGGCCTGCAAGATCGTGCAGGATACTTGGATCAATCTTTAATGCAATTTCCCCGCCCAGGTCACACCCTGGCGGTGAAAGATGTGTACACTTGCTTTTTCACTTATCTTTGCTGCCCATACAGCCAGCATTCTGCGTACTCCCATAATTTTTTTATTCCCCGATCAGTTCCTTGATATTTTGCGGTTCCGGCATCGAGCGGATTGCACCTTTTTTCATCGTGATCAGTGCTGCACCCGCATTTGCATATGTCAGAATCTCTTTTAATTTTTCTTCGTCCAGATTATCCAGACCATACTTCAACACACCATTGATAGAGCATCCGCAGAACGTGTCACCTGCTCCTGTTGTCTCGATTGCTTTCACGGTAAATCCCGGCTGTTCTACACGAAGATTTTTATAATAAGCTCTGCTTCCTTCTTTTCCCATAGTCAGGAAGATAAGCGGTATCTGATATTTCTCCTGAAGATACTTAATTCCTTTATCATAATCTTCTTCTCCGGATACGAACTGAATCTCATTATCCGAAATTTTCAGTACATCACAGTTTTCAAATCCGTACTCCATCTGCTCCTTCGCCTCATCCAGCGTCTTCCAGAGCGGCGGACGTAAATTCGGATCAAACGTGATCATACATCCGGCTTCTTTTGCAACGGAGAGTGCCCTCTTTGTTGCAGTTTTTACCGGTTCATCTGTCATAGAAAGTGTTCCGAAATGGAATACCTTTGACTGACGAATCAGATCATAATCTACTTCCTCTTCCTTTAACATCATATCTGCTCCCGGTTTGCGGTAAAAAGAAAATTCTCTGTCACCATCCGGGAAAGTATGTACAAAAGCAAGTGTTGTGTGGATATCCTGATCCATTACAAGTCCCTTTGCTTCTATTCCTGTATTCGTAATCGTATCCTTCAATAATTTACCGAACTGATCATCACCTACTTTTCCGATAAAGGCTGTTTTTCTTCCCAGTTTATTCAGCATTGCAAGTACATTACATGGTGCTCCACCCGGACATGCTTCAAATAACTGATTTCCCTGCTCACTTTCCCCGTTTACCGCAAAATCGATCAACAGCTCTCCGAGTGCTGTCACGTCATACTTCTTTTCCATATACACTACTCCTTATCTTAATCTTTATATTATTATTTATTTTACCATATAATTTGTCATTTTAAAACCTGTCCATATTGAAAGTGCATTATCACTAATTTTCGCATAAGTCTTTGTTATTTTTTTGTCATTTTTGCCTATTTACGAATTTGGTAATGATTGATAAAATAATAACAAATAATACAACAACCTGACGTATTATTTTATATTGTGAAACAATGATTTCACAAATGTTCGTGTTTGGACGGTACTCCCCTCCCACGAACCCTCTCTTGATAGCGTTTTGTAAGAAAGTCACATAAAAAGTTTCCGCCAAAACTTTTATGTGACTTTCTTCTTTTATCCTAACAAATGTATGCCTCCGAGAAGTACATACGATATAAACCACATAATCACCGTTGCCATGCAGATGCCGATGACAACAGCCGGAAATGCTTTCTTAAACTTCATTCCCAAAAGCGCTGCAATCAGTGAGCCCGTCCATGCTCCGGTTCCCGGAAGCGGAATTCCTACGAATAATACCAGACCCCAGAATTCATATTTCTCGATCTGATCTTTCTTACTCATCGCTTTATTCTCCAGTTTATCTACCAGCGGTTTGAATGTCTTCGTCCCTTTCATCCATTTAAACACCGGTGTGATCAGAAGTAAAATGAAAGGAACCGGAATTATATTTCCGATAATACACAACGGTATCGCAGTAGACACTTTCACTCCGAGGATTGGTCCGGCAACCAGAAGTGCTCCTCGCAGTTCCAGAATCGGGATCATAGAGATCAGAAATACGATGACTTCTTTACTCACACTTCCGCTTAACGCATCAATAATTCCATGTATTAATGTATTGGTCATAAGAAACTCCTCTTATTTATTCATATATTTTTCAGGAACGCAAACATTGCTTCCATCTCTTCTCTGGTTCCTACAGTGATACGCATATACTGTTCGATTCTCTCACTGCCCCAGAAGCGCACATAGATATCATTCTCTTTCAGTGCTTCAAATAATTCTTTTGCATCATAATCCGGATGCATGGCAAAGATAAAGTTCGATTTGGAATCCAGGCAGTGGAATCCAAGATTCTTTAATTCTTCTTTTGCCCATTCACGTGTCTCGATAATCTTATTCACACACGCTTCAAAATATGCCTGATCCTTTACCGCTTCCACACCGCATACCAGTGATGTCTGGTTCATAGTATAAGAGTTGAAAGAATATTTTGCATCATTCAGGTATTTGATCAGAGTCGGATTACTGATTGCATAACCGATACGCATTCCTGCCATTGATCTTGCTTTTGAAAATGTCTGTACAATGATCAGATTCTCATATTTGTCAATCAGTTCCAGCGCAGAACGTCCAGCAAAATCAACATATGCCTCATCTACAATTACGATCACATCCTGATTATGTGCGATAATATCTTCTACGTCAGCCAGATCTTCATAAATCCCTGTCGGTGCATTCGGATTCGGGAAGATCACACCACCATTTTCCTTGTAGTAATCTTCTTTTACGATCTTGAAGTTCTCATCTAACTTCTGGCATTCATACGGAATGCGGTACAGATCCGCCCATACCTTATAGAAGGAATAGGTAATATCCGGGAAAAAGACTGGTTTCTCCGAGTTAAAAAATGTCAGAAAACACATGGATAATACATCATCCGATCCAACTCCTACAAATACCTGATCCGGATTTACATGATAAAAATCAGCCAGTGCATTCACAAGCGGTGCTGCCGTCGATCCGGATACAGACGCAGACGGTCTGTATCCATCTCCTCCAGCGCTTTTGTCACGCCCGGTGCCGGCGCGTATGGGTTCTCATTGGTATTTAACTTGATTACTTTGCGCTGCGGCTGTTCGCCTGGCACATAAGGTTCTACTTTTCGAATGTTCTTTTCAAATGCTTTCATGCTGCTCTCCTAGAAATATTCTTTCGCCAATTCTTTGAATTTTGGAAGTGAATTGATGATCGTCTCGTGAGATACACAGTATGCAAGTCTTACATATCCAGGACACGCAAAGGAACTTCCCGGTACGATCAGAATATTATATTTCTTGGCCGCTTCGCAGAATTGCTTTTCATCCGAAACCGGTGATTTCACAAACAGATAGAATGCCCCCTGTGGTTTAATACAATCAAATCCACATTCTTTCAGACCATTATAAAGATCTTCTCTGTTACGGTCATAGAAAGAAAGGTCTGTCTTTTCATTCAGGCATTTTTCCACTACTTTCTGCTGCAGTGTCGGAGCATTAACAAATCCAAGGATACGTGTTGCCACATTTGCTGCCGCAAGCACTTCTTCACTGTCTTTCATCTCATCCGGAATCACCAGGTAGCCGATACGTTCTCCCGGAAGAGACAGCGATTTACTGTAAGAATATCCTACAACTGTATTATCATAATATTTTGTGAGATAAGGAACTTCTACTCCGTCATAAGCAAGTTCACGATATGGTTCATCTGAGATCAGGACAATATCCGTTCCGAATTCTTTCTGTTTTGCCTCCATGATGGCAGCAAGCTTCTTAATCGTCTCTTCGGAGTACACCACACCTGTAGGATTATTCGGATTGTTAACGATGACTGCTTTTGTCTTAGGCGTGATCTTCTGCTCGAATTCATCCAGTTTCGGCTGGAAATCTACAGTATTCGGTGAAATTTCGACCAGCACACCATCGTAATTATTTGTATAAGAACGATATTCTCCAAAATATGGTGCAAATGCAATTACTTCATCTCCCGGATTGATGATCGCTTTCAGAATAACATTCAGACCTCCTGCGGCACCGACTGTCATAACAATATTCTTTCCCTCAAAGTGCGTATCAAAACGTTCATTCAGAGATTTTGCTACCGCTGCTCTTACTTCCGCATATCCGCAGTTGCTGTTGGTATATCCGTGAAGTGCAACCGGATCTGTGTCATTTACAATCTCGATGATCGCATTCTTTACAGCCTCCGGTGCCGGCACATTCGGATTGCCAAGACTGAAATCAAACACATTCTCAGCTCCATAAATTCCAGCCAGACGATTTCCTTCCTCAAACATTGCACGGATAGCCGAACTGTTGGCCACCATATTTTTCATCTTATCCGCTATCATTTTATTGCTCCTTTCTCACCGCAAGTCTTTTTTGTCCTTCAAACATCTTTTTCTGTCACATCGCCCTTTTCCACCATAAAGGCAGGACGGTATGAAAGTTTTGCTTTTCTGAGTCCTTCCGCTCCGGTATCATCTTCTCTGTTCACATATTTGTAGTTCATACATTCATGTTCTACAAACTGCTGGTTGATCATTGTATATGCACCCTGTACATCTGCATATGCCTTTTCAATATGCACTACATACGTATCCTCACAGATAGGTTCTCCGATCGTAAATGCTACAACTTCTCCGTCAATCCGTAAAACTCCTCCGGTCAGATGAAGCTCTTTGAACAGACGCAGGGAATTCAATGCCACACACATCTCACCCCTTTTTTCGTCGTCGTCTTCACATTCATTCTCTTTCCGCCATTTTAATGCCATCTGAAAGCAGTCTTCCAGATTTTCTCCGGTCATGCTTTCATATGACCAGCGTCCATCGTACAAACTTTTGAACTTGTTAATATGGTTACGTTTCCCATGGAGTTTTTTCCCGGAAGCGTCGCTAACTTTTCTGATTCATATACATAATCCGCAGAGTCTCTGTCATACTCAATCTGAAATCTTTCCGGATACCATTCATTCAGCTGTTCGAAATATTCCGGTGTCACATTGTACATCAGGAACGGCCTGCCTTTTTCTTTGGAATACTCCATCATCTCTTCCAGTGCATTTTTTACATCTTCCGGTGCTCCTGCCGGATACGCAAAAGATACGTGATTCTCATCTTCACTTTTGAATACCAGTGCATTCTGTACAATTGCCCACTTCACCGGATATTGTCTGGACCAGAGATAAACATTGGCAAATGTTCTCTCACAGCTTCTGCTGGTATGATGTTCAAAGTAATGCGCAATAATCTCCTGATCTTCTAATTCTGCACGCTTAAACTGTATTGCTTCCATCCTTTATATTTACCTTCTTTTAGTTTCAGCTATTTTCTGATTGTCATATTCCGGATTCTTACATTTCCTCATTCATATTTGCAAGCTTTGCAGCCTGATCGGCTGCGATGCAGGCATCAATGATCTCCTGGATATCTCCATTCATGATCTTATCCAGTTTGTATAATGTAAGTCCGATACGGTGATCTGTCACACGTCCCTGTGGGAAGTTATAAGTACGGATCTTCTCGGATCTGTCTCCGGTACCGATCTGGCTCTTTCTTGCCTCTGCTTCGGCATCATGACGTTTCTGGCATTCCAGATCGTACAGCTTCGCACGCAAGAGAGCAAATGCTTTGTCCTTGTTCTGCAGCTGTGATTTCTCTGTCTGACTGTAGATCACGATTCCTGTAGGATAGTGAGTCAGTCGTACAGCTGAATCTGTCGTATTGACACACTGGCCACCGTTACCAGATGCACGCATAACATCGATACGGATATCTTTTTCATCAATCTGAATATCTACGTCTTCTGCCTCCGGCATAACTGCTACAGTAATAGTAGAAGTGTGGATACGTCCGCCGGACTCTGTCTCCGGTACACGCTGTACACGATGAACTCCGGATTCGTATTTCATCTTTGAGTACGCACCCTTTCCGTCGATCATAAATGTTACATTTTTCATTCCGCCGATACCAATCTCTTCACACTCTACCAGCTCAACTTTCCATCTCTGGCTTTCTGCATAGTGCATATACATACGGTAGATTTCAGCTGCAAAAAGTGCCGCCTCGTCTCCGCCCGCACCGGCACGGATCTCAACGATAACATTCTTTTCATCGTTCGGATCTTTCGGAAGAAGAAGGATTTTCAATTCCTGTTCCAG
>ENA-OQCN01001653-OQCN01001653.1-human-gut-metagenome-genome-assembly--contig:-NODE-1653-length-10621-cov-2.988279_pt1 | contig 10621 bp, 12 predicted proteins | sample MGYA00242497_ERZ504576 | MGnify/ENA primary metagenome ERZ504576 (study PRJEB26092, sample SAMD00036296) | human gut metagenome | host: Homo sapiens | study: EMG produced TPA metagenomics assembly of...
AAAGACTATATCATGCCAGATTACAGCCCCATGCATCGAAGATGCATTTAAAATGGGCTGTAATCGTTACTGCTCACACAGTATGTGTGAACAGTAACTGTGAGGTTACAGAAGAATCACTCCAAAACAGAATGACTTTACACCACCCGATACAAGTGCTATCATAAAAATAGTTAGAAGCAACTAACAAATGAGAAGCATTTTAAAGAAGGTGGAATCCTATGAAAGTATATTGTTTTGGTGAGAAAGAAAAACCGGTTATTTTTCTTTTCCCTGGAACCTGTTGTCACTGGAAGGGCAATTTTGGAAAAGTAATAGAGCCGTTGGAAGAATATTTTAGGGTGGCATGCGTTTCCTATGACGGGTTTGATGAGACGGAACAGACAGAGTTTCCGACGATGACGGAGGAAACGGAAAAAATTGAACAGTATATAAAGAAAGAATTTGGCGGACATATCTGTGCCGCATATGGCTGTTCACTGGGCGGTTCTTTTGTCGGACTGCTTGCAGCACGCGGAAATATCCACATGGAGTATGGTATTTTAGGTGGTTCCGATTTAGACCAGTCGGGAAAGTTTTTGGCAAAGCTGATGACGAAACTGATGATGCCGGTTTTTTATCCGTTTATCGCGAATGGTGAGATGAAAATTCCTTTCATGAAAAAGAAAATGGACAAGATGCTGGCGGAGGAGAATGGCTATATCAGAGCGTTTATGGATATGATAAAGACGCCGGATGTCGATATGAGCCATATTACAAAAAGAAGCGTCGAAAATCAGTTTTACTCGGACCTCATCACACCGCTGCCGGATCAGATCGACCCGTCTGGAACGCAGATACATATTTTATATGCCCTTAAAATGGGTGAAAAATATCGTGCGCGTTACAAAAAACATTTTGCAGGACCGATCCTGCATGAACTGGATCTGCAGCACGAAGAACTGCTTGCGGTTTATCCGGATGATTGGGTAAAAGTGATCGCGGAGATCTGTAACAGAAAACAGGGAGATTGTGCGGCAAGATTTAAAATTAAGGGAAGCTGATGAAGTGGGGAAAGTTGAATCATCAGAGAAAACAAGAAGAGAAAGTGAGAAAGAGTCTCAATTTTTCTTCTTGTTTTTTAATTGATGTTCGGTATACTGAACGATAGTTAGACAAAACTAACAATGGTGTAAATCATGCAGACTCCGGAACCGGAAAGTTGCTACCTTTCCTGCTCCGGTGGGATTGTCTGCAAACGAAGAAAAAGGAGACAGCGGGAATGAATTATTTAGAGATTGAAAAAGTAATTGGAAGGGAGATTTTAGACTCCAGAGGTAATCCTACCGTGGAAGCTGAAGTATATTTAGTGGACGGTACCATTGGAAGGGGAATGGCACCAAGCGGTGCGTCGACCGGAGAATTTGAGGCATTAGAGCTTCGCGACGGCGATAAGTCAAGATATCTTGGCAAAGGTGTTACCAAGGCAGTTGAAAATATTAATACAATGATCAACGATGCGATCGTCGGAATGGATGCCAGCGACATTTATGCAGTGGATGCAGCGATGATCGCAGCGGACGGAACAAAGGATAAATCAAAACTGGGAGCAAATGCGATCTTAGCAGTGTCGATTGCAGCGGCACGCGCAGCTTCCATCTCACTGGATATTCCGCTTTACCGTTTCTTAGGCGGCATCTTGGGCAACCGTCTGCCGGTTCCGATGATGAATATTTTAAATGGTGGTGCTCATGCGGCAAACACAGTAGATGTGCAGGAGTTCATGATCATGCCGGTCGTGCACCGAGTTTTAAAGAGGCACTCCGCTGGTGTGCAGAGGTGTTCCATGCGCTTGCAGCTCTGTTAAAGAGCAAGGGACTTGCAACCTCTGTTGGTGATGAGGGTGGTTTTGCACCGGATCTTGCATCCGATGAAGAAGCAATCCGGTACATATTAGATGCTGTGAAAAACGCAGGATATGAGCCGGGCAGAGATTTCCGGATCGCCATGGATGCAGCTTCCTCTGAGTGGAAGAGCGAAAAAGGAAAAGGATTCTACAAACTTCCGAAGGCAGGCACCGAGTTTACTTCCGCAGAGCTGATCGAACACTGGAAGAAACTGGTTGAAAAATACCCGATCATTTCCATCGAGGATGCACTTGACGAGGAAGACTGGGAAGGCTGGAAACTTCTGACCAAAGAACTTGGTGATAAGGTACAGCTTGTCGGAGACGATTTGTTTGTAACCAATACGGAGCGCCTGAAAAAAGGTATCGACAACGGCTGCGGCAATGCCATTCTGATCAAGTTAAATCAGATTGGTTCCGTATCCGAGACTTTAGAGGCAATCAAGATGGCTCACAAAGCAGGTTATACGGCAATTTCTTCCCACCGTTCCGGCGAGACGGAAGACACCACGATTGCAGATCTTGCAGTGGCATTAAATACCTGCCAGATCAAGACCGGTGCACCGAGCAGAACTGAGCGTGTTGCAAAATATAACCAGCTTCTCCGCATAGAGGAAGAACTTGGAAATGCAGCAGTGTATCCGGGAATGGGTGCATTTAATGTAAAATAAGGAATTTACGCACATTATAGTTTATTTTCTCCTCTATCTCATGGAAAGAACGCGAAAGGTCAGGGATGGCTTTTGGCGTTCTTTTTATGCAGGCAGGGCTGACCGAGGACATTGTGCAAAAAATCTCGGACGAAAAGGATGATCCGGTGTGGATGCGTGAGTTCCGGATGAAATCACTGCAGATTTACAGACAGATGCAGATCCCGGACTGGGGACCGCCGATCGACGGGCTGGACATGGACCATATTGAGACTTATGTGCGCCCGAAAACGAAGATGCGCGGAAAATGGTCTGAGGCGCGCTCCATGATCGTCAGCGGATTTGCGGATGATGTATCGAAGGAACTGCCGGATTTTTTAGAAACATTTTATTTGCAAAATAATCCCTGACGGTCTACACTTGCTATAGCAACAATACACAATACCGAACAACAAAGATACAGAAACGGTAAAGTTCCGCAGGCAGGCCCGCCAACAAAACCTTATCGTTTCTACACCCCACCAGAGAGGACACCACCCATGCCATCATTCGTAACATTTTCCAACGTCGGCAAAATCTACCACACCGGCGAACTCGACATCACCGCCCTCCATGACGTCAATTTTGAGATCGAAAAAGGAGAATTCTGCGTCATCGTCGGTGCATCCGGTGCCGGCAAAACGACGATTTTAAATATATTAGGAGGAATGGATACCTTAACCAGCGGACAGGTATTCTTAGACGGACAGGAAATCTCAAACTATGACAAAAAACAGCTCACCTCATACCGGCGTTTCGACATCGGATTTGTGTTCCAGTTTTACAACCTCGTGCAGAACCTGACAGCACTTGAAAATGTAGAGCTTGCGGCGCAGATCTGTAAAGATCCGCTTCCGGCGCCGACAGTGCTTGAGGAAGTCGGGTTGAAAGACCGTCTGTTAAATTTCCCGGCACAGCTTTCCGGTGGAGAACAGCAGCGTGTCGCGATCGCGCGTGCGCTTGCAAAAAACCCGAAACTTCTGCTCTGCGATGAGCCAACCGGAGCTCTCGATTATAATACCGGAAAAGCGGTTTTAAAATTATTGCAGGACACCTGCCGCGAAAATGGAAAAACAGTCGTGGTCATCACGCATAACCAGGCACTTACAGCGATGGCGGACCGCATCATCACGGTAAAGAGCGGCACAGTCGTTCCATGGAAAAAAATGAACACATTGTAGACATTGCAGATATAGAGTGGTAGACGGTTATGAGATCAATGATTTGGAAATCAACATTCAGGGAAATAAAGGAAAGTCTCGGCCGTTTTCTCGCTATCCTGGCGATCGTTGCATTGGGTGTCGGATTTTTTGCAGGACTGAAGGTCACACAGCCTGCCATGTTAAAAACGGCGCAGCGTTATTTTGATAAGACAGCTCTTTACGACTACCGCCTGATCTCCACGGTCGGTTTTTCTGAGGATGAAGTAGAGACCATAAAAAAACAAAAAGATGTAAAAGCGGCAGAGGGAGCAGTCACGTTTGACATTGTCTGTGAGAGCGGCGGCAAAGAGCGCGTGCTAAAAATGCACAGCATCACAGAGGATGTTAACCGGCTGGTGCTTGTGGACGGCGAATTGCCGGAAAATGCAGGGGAGTGCGTGGTGGACTCTAATCTTTACGGCGCATCCATGATTGGAAAAACGATCAAATTGTCCGACGGCAATGACGAGGACGATCTGGAACATTTTTCAAACCGCGAGTATAAGATCACCGGAATCGTGCAGTCTCCTCTGTATTCGCAGTTTGAGCGCGGAAGTACGTCGCTTGGCAACGGCAGGGTGAGCGGATTTGTCTATCTTTTGCCGGAAGGATTTGCAGACGATTATTATACGGAAGTTTATGTGAAATTTGCCTGCGATTTTCCTTTGTACAGTGAAGAATATGATGCTTACATAGAACAAAAACAGGATGCGTGGGAAGCACTGACGGAGGATCTTGCAGCAGAGCGTTATCAGACAGTGCGTTCGGAGGCAGAGACAAAACTTGCAGATGGAAAAAACAGCTTGCAGAGAAAAAAGAGGAGACAAAGAGCCAGCTTGATGATGCAAAAAAACAATTAGAAGATGCAAAAAGCCAGATCGAAGACGGCGAAAAGCAGCTTGCAGATGCAAAGAAAAAATTGGAATATGCCCCGGATGAATTAGAAAAAAAAGAGGCAGAACTGACGGAAGCAGAAAAGGCGATTCAGGAGAAAGAGACACAGTTAGATCAGGCGGAAGTTGCACTTGGAATCGGTTATGCGCAGGGAGTCGGACAGATCCAGAAAGCATTGAACGGAATTTCTGAGGGGCTTTTTTCCGAAAATGGAGATCAGGGAAATGGTGCGGCAGGCAGTTTTTCTTCGGGAGATGCATTAGCGGATGCAGGATCACAGATTGCAGATGCAAAGGCACAGATTGCAGACGGAAGAGCGCAGATCGCGGAAGCCCAAAAGCAGATCGAGAGCGGAAAGAGCGCCATTGCAAAAGCGAAAAAACAGTTGGAAGAGTCCAAAACACAGATAGCAGAAAAGGAAGCAGAATTATCCGATGCGAAAACGCAGTATGAAGATGGGAAAAAGGAATATGAGGACGGACTTTCAACTTACAATGAGGAAATAGAAAAAGCGGAGAAAAAGATCAGTGATGGCGAGAAAACTTTAAAGGAATTAAAAGATCCTGATACCTATGTGCTCGGACGCGATACCAATGTTGGGTATGTCTGCTTTGAGAGCGATTCCGGTATCGTGGACGGAGTTGCCGATGTATTTCCGATCTTCTTCTTTCTGGTAGCGGCACTTGTGTGTGTGACGACGATGAACCGTATGGTGGAGGAACAGCGGACACAGATCGGTGTGTTAAAGGCACTCGGCTACAGTGAACATACCATTATGGCAAAATATATGTTTTATTCCGGCTCCGCGGCGCTGACCGGATGTGTGGCCGGATTTGCACTTGGGACATTTTTATTCCCGAAAGTGATCTGGTATGCATACGGCATGCTCTATAAGATGGATTCCCTGGTTTATGTGTTTGACTGGAAATTAGCAGTCATTTCCGTGATCGTATCACTGCTTTGTTCTATCGGTACAACCTTTGTGTCTGTCCGCCGCGAACTGACGGAGGTTGCGGCAGAGCTGATGCGTCCGAAAACACCGAAAGCGGGAAACGTGTATTCCTTGAATATATACCGTTTGTATGGAAGAGGCTTAAATTTTTGCAGAAGGTTTCCATGCGGAATATTTTCCGGTATAAAAAGCGGTTTTTCATGATGGTCGCAGGCATCAGCGGATGCAGCGCACTTTTGGTGACCGGATTTGGGGTGAGGGATTCTGTGACGGGAATTGTGACGCAGCAGTATACGCAGATCCAGACCTATGATATCGGTGTGACTTATTCATCGTCCGTCACACCGGAGCAAAAAAGTGAACTGGAAAGCAAAGAACAGGACGGTGTGGAAAAATCTGTGTTTGTGGCAGAAAAGAGCATGGATTTAGTTGGCAGTGAAAAGACAAAATCCGTCAGCCTTATCATTGCAGATCCGGATTCGGATATGACGCCGTTTGTCAATTTGCATACGGAAAAAGGAGTACCGATCACATTCCCGAAAAAGGGAGAGGCGGTTATTTCCGCAAAAGTGGCAGATGAACTTGGGATAAAGACCGGAGATACCGTGACACTGCAGGATTCCGACATGAAAACCATATCCGTGACGGTAAGCGGGCTGTGTGAAAATTTTGTATATAATTATGTCTATTTGTCTGCGGATACCTATGAAGAACAGATGAAAACGGAACCGGAATACAAAAACGCATTTGTGTGTGTTTCTGAGGGCACAGATGCACATCTGCTTGGAACATCCCTGATGGCAATGTCGGATGTGGCAGCGGTCAATATTTCACAGGATGACATGGAACGTTTTTCAAGCATGATGGGCAGTATGGATCTGATCGTTGTGGTCATTATTTTGTGTGCAGCGGGACTTGCTTTTATCGTTTTATATAACCTGACAAATATTAATATTACGGAGCGTGTGTGCGAGATCGCAACGATCGAGGTGCTCGGGTTTTACGAAAATGAGACAGCCGCATATGTGTTCCGGGAAAATACGATCCTGACATTTCTCGGCGCACTTGCAGGGCTTGTGCTTGGTGTATTTTTGCACCGGTTTGTCATGAGTCAGATCGTCGTGGATATGGTAGCCTTTGATGTACATGTAAAACCGGTCAGCTTTGTATACAGCGTGGTGCTGACTCTGGTGTTTACCTGGTTTGTGGACCGGCTGATGCGAAAGAAGATCGATGCGATCAGCATGACGGAATCATTAAAAAGTGTTGATTAGAAAATAGAATTGGACGTTAACGCGGGAAAGTGTTATAGTTTATTTATAGAAAATGATGAATCAGGAGATGATACATATGGGAAAAATTATAACAATCGGACGTGAATTTGGCAGTGGCGGACGAGAGGTTGGAAAGAGACTTTCCGATGAACTTGGAATTGCCTATTATGATAACGAGATTATAACAGAGATTGCAAAGAGAACCGAACTTGCAGAAGGTTATGTGCAGCATGTAATGGAAAATGGTCCGACTGCCCTGATGCCGATCACAATCGGGAGAACTTTTTATATGGGCGCGGATCCTGTGATGGAACAGAACAATGCGATTTACAGAGAACAGAGCCTGTTAGTACAGGAACTCGCGGAGAAATCAGACTGTGTGATCGTCGGAAGAAGTGCAGATTATATCCTGCGCGACAAAAAGCCGCTGCGCCTGTTTATTTATGCAGATATGGAATCGCGCATGGAGCGATGCAGAAAGCGTGCACCGGAGCAGGAACATTTTACAGACAAAGAGCTGAGACGTCATATTCAGGATGTGGATAAGAGACGTTCCAAATATTATCAGTTCTTTACCGGACAGACCTGGGGCGAGAAGTTAAATTATGACCTGTGCATCAATACTTCCGGTGCCAATATCGAGGATCTGGTGAAAGTGATCGCAAAATTGGTAAAATAAAATATGCAGGAATATTATCTAAACAGTGAAAAGAAAATCTGTCTGATGGAATTGTCTGAGTTTAAGGAATTAGAGGGTGCGTATCCACATAAACGGAATTTGTTCCGCAGCATGAATCCGGTACAGTACTGCAAGGCAGAAAGTTACGGGGACTGCCTGTTTGGGACGATGAAGATACCGCGTGCCCTAAAGGGCAGAGTGACGTATATCGTATTTGGATTTTATCTGAGAGGCGAAGAACTGCTGTTGATCGAGGATGGCAGTTTCCTAAAGACGTGTCTTGGAAGGCTGGAAAAAATTATACCCACAGAGTGCAGCATGCATCAGTTCCTCGTTATGATTTTTGAGATGCTGATCGAGGATGATGTGATCTATCTGCAGCAGCAGGAGGAAAAATTAGCCTCCATTGAGGAAGAGCTTTTAAAAAAGATCCCGGAGCATTTCTATGAGATCATTCTGCAGTACAGGAAACGTTTTTCGGCATATCATGCATATTATGAGCAGCTTGTCAATCTGGCAGATGCCATGCAGAGTGATTTCGGACAGATACTGACAGACAAGGAGCGATCGCTCTGGCAGCTTTATGCGAACCGTGTGGAACGCCTGCATGATCATGTGGAACTCTTGCGGGAATATTTAGTACAGATCCGTGAGTTATACCAGTCACTGATCGATGTACAGCAGAATAAGGTCATGAGTATCTTAACGGTAGTAACGACGATATTTCTCCCACTGACCTGATTGCCGGATGGTATGGCATGAACTTTCCAAATATGCCGGAGTTCGGATGGAAATATGCGTATCCGGTCGTTATTGTAGTCAGCATCTGCATCATTGCGGGAGAGATCATTTATTTTAAGAAAAAGAAAATGCTGTAAGCAGGAGAGATTCTGCGCGTAAAATAAAATATGTTTGACAGAAATCCGGAAATGGAGAGAAATCTTTGTTTCCGGATTTTCTTGTTTTCAGAACGATATGTCAAAGTGTACCAGACCGGAATATATTAGAATAAGAATAGATTAAAGAAGCTGTCAGTATGGCTTATGATAATAAAAAGACTGCCGAGCGAAGCGAGTGTAGATCACGATCATGAAGCATCGCTTCATGATATAAAAAGACTGCCGAGCGAAGCGAGTGTAGATCACGATCATGAAGCATCGCTTCATGATATAAAAATTCGGGCATTACAAAAAGTTTTTATAATAATGGAGAGATGCGTCAGGTTCTCCGTCCGGTCGATATTTTGATACCGCATGGAAAATTTGTGTCGATCATTGGGCCGAGCGGGTGTGGGAAGTCGACGTTATTTAATATTGTGGCGGGACTTCTGCCGCCGACATCGGGAGATATTACGATTGGAGAAAAAAGCATTTTAGGGGAAAAAGGTTACGTTGGATATATGCTGCAAAAAGATATGCTTCTCCCGTGGCGTACGATCATCGACAATATTATTTTGGGACTTGAGATAAAGGGCGTGCCGAAGCGGGAAGCGAGAAAACAGGCACTGCCACTGATGGAAAAGTACGGACTTTCGGGATTTGAGAAAAATTATCCGTGCGAGCTGTCCGGTGGAATGAGGCAGAGAGCGGCGCTCCTCCGCACACTTTTGTATGACAGGGAAATTATCCTGTTAGATGAACCGTTTGGTGCATTGGATGCGCAGACGAGACAGTCTATGCAGAACTGGCTGTTAGAGATCTGGGAAGATTTTCATAAGACGGTTTTATTTGTGACACATGATATGGATGAGGCAATTTATCTGTCAGATATCATCTATGTATTTTCGGTCGTCCGGGGTATGTGAAAGAAAAAATTACCGTTCATTTGAAACGGCCAAGAAAACAGGAAGATATGCTGGAGACGGATTTCTGGGATCTGAAACAGCACTTGATGGGAGGGATGAGTGATGAAAAAAGAAGCGTATGAGGTGGAGTATTATGAACCTAAATCCGTTTTGGCGATGCAGGCAGACAGGCGGGAAGAAAAACACCGGAGAAAACAGAAAAAAGGGATAAGGGCAGGACGTATCCTGCTTGGGGTCGCCATCCTGCTGTTTTGGGAGGTAAGTGCACGTCTGGGGTGGATCGATGACTATTACTGGAGCTCACCGTCCCTGATCGCACAGACTGCGATCGTACAGTGGAAAGAGAAAAATCTTGCATATGATATCTACTTTACCTCGATGTCCACGATCGGCGGTTTTTTAGCGGGAACATTGGGCGGCGCAGTTTTAGGATTGTCCTTCTGGTGGTCAAAGACGTTTGCAAAGATTTTTGAGCCGTATCTTGTGATGTTTAATGCAATTCCGAAACTGGCACTTGCACCAATTTTAATTGTACTGTTTGGAATCGGTTTTTCATCTAAAGTGATGCTGGCATTTTTAATGACGGTAATATCCTGTGCGCTTGCAACGGTCAGCGGGGTGGAGAATGTGGATGAGTCGATGGAAACCTTACTTTATTCTCTGGGGGCTGCCAGATGGCAGGTGTTTGGAAAAGTCGTGGTTCCGGCAGTGCTTCCGTGGATGCTTGGAAGCCTCCGAATCAATATTTCACTGGCGCTTGCGGGAGCAATCGTCGGCGAATTTATCGCATCGGGGCACGGACTTGGCAGAATGGTCATTTATGCGGGAACTATTCTGGATACCACGTTAGTGTGGGTTGGTGTGATCGTTCTGTCGCTGCTTGCGATGGTGATGTATTTTGCGGTGGTGGAACTGGAAAAATGGATGACGGAACATCTGGCGATTTATCGTAAGGCGTGAGGAGGACACCAGCCGCTATGTTGTGATACACCTTTGGGCACCTGAGTCCATATTATATTAAAAAGTGAAAATGGGTCGAAATGTTTAAAAGGAAAATGTTAAAGAGAAAATTGTTCAGTTGTTTGGCTTACGTTGTATTTGCAGCAAGTTTATTTGCGACAGCATGCAGTGGAAGAAAAACGCAGCAGGAGAGTGTGGAACTCAAAAAAATCGTGATTGCGGAGCCGTTACATTCGATCGGGTATCTTCCACTTTATATCGGGCAGCAGGAGGGATTTTTTG
>ENA-OQCN01001654-OQCN01001654.1-human-gut-metagenome-genome-assembly--contig:-NODE-1654-length-10621-cov-2.236516_pt1 | contig 10621 bp, 15 predicted proteins | sample MGYA00242497_ERZ504576 | MGnify/ENA primary metagenome ERZ504576 (study PRJEB26092, sample SAMD00036296) | human gut metagenome | host: Homo sapiens | study: EMG produced TPA metagenomics assembly of...
GCTGACTACTGTACATTTTTTATAAGACAATTGTATTCTGATCAGGGATACCTGACACACACACTGCCGGTTGGCCAGATGTCAATTTTTAATGTAAACTGCTCGTTTCCCTATGCTGCTGATGCTCTCCCTGATCATTATGTTTGTATCGATCTTCGCCCTGGGCTGTGCGGCAAACAGAGGATTTTCCTTTGATGCAGATTTTGATATGCTCATGGTAGATTTCCAGAATCTGTTTGGCATGTCTCTCCATACGTTTAGCATTTATATGATTTTTGCCATGATCTTATCCTGCCTACAGTACCTTTTGATGGTATTTGCAAGCGGTTCTATCGGTCAGCTCTTTACAAAACATAAAGTAGGAGCTTCCATCGGTGCCGGAATCGTCTTTTACATGTCAGGTCAGATTGTATCCTCGATCATCCTGGTACTTACCGGATATTTTGGTGTCATGAACAACGTCAATGTTGTAACTTATAATGCCACTGAAAACGTTACATTCAGCACAACTGTTTCCTCTATGCTGTTTTCCGGATCGCTCTTTTCGATCATCGAATGTGTTGTTTTCTATATCGTGTGCATGGTTATCATCAAAAAACACCTTAATCTGGAATAACTGCAACATTTCATTTTCACAAAAATTGATTGCTAAACAGCCGCTCTGCTTTAAAAACGGAGCGGCTGTTTTTTATCCGGTTTTTATCCTTACCGAATACCTGTCCTCTTTCATGCTGTTGCCTGATGTATTTTCTTTTTTAACACTAAAAGACTTTCCCGCATCCACTCCACAAATTTCGACAGATACCGCAGAATGGACTCCGCTGCAACCGTAAATACCGCAGTCAGCATCATACACTGCCCTGAGATATCCCTGATTGCAAATAAGTGGCTGACAAATATCATGCAGAACAGCCAGCCGGCGACCATTCCAACCATCAGTACCCGGTGTCCGGCCGTCATCGGTTTTGCGATCTGATATAAGATCATAAATCCAACAATAGCAACAAGTATCGTACAGGATGTCGAAATGTCCTCTTCGTTCACACCAAATACCTGACAAAACAATACCAGACTGCTGACAGCAAAAAAATCGGTAAGTCCGGCAGGCAATGCCTTCAACAATACATTTGTCATAAAATGTCCCTGTATACGGTCTTTGTTTGGCTCTAATGCAAGCACAAAAGACGGAATTCCAATCGTAAACATACTGATCAGCGAAATCTGTGACGGTTCCAGTGGATAATTGATCATAGAGATCATGGAAAATACTGCAAGCAGCATGGAAAAAATATTTTTAACCAGGTATAAGCTTGCCGAGCGCTGGATATTATTTACCACTCTCCGCCCTTCCATCACTACAGAGGGCATCCTTGAAAAATCATTGTCCAAAAGAACAAGCTGTGCCACCTGCGATGCAGCCTCGCTTCCCGATGCCATTGCGATACTGCAGTCCGCATCTTTTAATGCCAGCACATCATTGACACCGTCACCCGTCATGGCAACCGTTCTTCCCTGTGCTTTCAGCGCTTCCACAAACTTTAACTTCTGATCAGGTGTCACCCTGCCAAAAATCTGATATTTTGCTACAGCCTGTGCGATACTCTCATCTGTTGTCAACGTGGATGCATCCACATAATTATCTGCGCCGCAGATTCCCGCTTTTTCCGCAATTTCAGCAACAGTCTTAGGGTTATCCCCGGAGATAACCTTGATCTCCACACCACGCTCTGTAAAATAGGAAAAGGTTTCCTTTGCTCCTTCCCGGATCGCATTTGTCAGCATGATAACGCGATCGGCAATACTTTTTCCGTAAGCTGCTGTCCGTCTAAAATTCCCTCATATCTGCCATACACAAGGACACGATACCCTTTCTCACTATACGCTTCTATTCGGTCTTTGTACTCTGCATAATCCTCCCGAAGCACAAATTCAGGTGCCCCGATCACATAACTTTTTTCCCCTCTGAAATGATTCCACTGTACTTTGTCTTTGATGAAAATGCAAATACCTTTTCTGCTTTCTTTATCTTTGTTAAAGTATCCGGCTTAAAATATGTCTTTAATGCCTCCATTGTTGCATTATCGCATCCATGTCTGCCGCAAACTCACCGATCATGCCCTTTATCTGCGCATGTTTTTGTTCCTGTTCCTCACCGCACTTTACATCGACATATACTTTCGTATCACCGTCTTTCTCATAAACTCTTTTCGTCAGGTCTTCTGCAAGAATAAACTGATCTACTTCCATCTCCGGCACTGTAATTGTTCCTGTCTTGTCCACACAAAGTACATCTACGCGGGCTAACGTTTCAATACATTTCATATCATGGATCAAAACCTGCTGCTTTGCCAGACGCATGGCACTTACCGCCATGGCAACGCTCGCTAACAGATAAAGTCCCTCCGGTATCATTCCAATGATCGCTGCGACCATACTTGTCACACTGTCCCGCAAAGGGGTTCCCGCATATACAAACTGCTGTATAAAAAGAACCACACCAATGGGAATGATCACAATACCGACTGCCTGCACCAGCCGGTTCAAAGAGCGGATCATCTCTGACTGTTCTCCCTCTTTCGTCTGTGTTGCACGGTGGGTAAGTTTTGATATATAAGACTCTTCCCCAACTTTTGTCAGCTGTGCCAGACAGCTGCCGGACACCACAAAGCTGCCGGACAGCAGTTCATCGCCATTTTTCTTTACAATTTCATCCGCTTCTCCGGTAAGGAGTGATTCATTCACATTTAACTGCCCTTCTAACACAACTGCATCCGCCGGTATCTGTCCGCCCGCAGAAAGCTCCACGATATCATCCATCACCAGTTCTTCTGCCGGTATTTCTTTTTTACTGCCCTCCCGGATTACCCGTGTTTTCGGACTGTTTAAGATAGACAGATCATCCAGAACCTTTTTTCGAGCGGATCTCCTGCACGATTCCGATCAACGTATTTGCAACAATGATTGGAAGAAATGTCAGATCCCGGAAAGCACCAACGCCGATTAACAATAACGCGATCACTAAAAATATCAGGTTAAAATATGTAAATACGTTTGATTTTACGATCTCTTTTGTCGTCTTCGTCGCCGACTCTGCTTTTTTGTTCCAGAGTCCCTTTTCTTTCCGCTCCTCCACCTGCTGTGCGGTCAGTCCCCGGATCGTTTCTGTCTGTTCCAAGTTTGCATTTTCTGCCACTTCTTTTCCCGTCTGATTCTGTTTTTCGTTTTCTGCCACTTCTTTTCCCGTCTGATTCTGTTTTTCGTTTTCTGCCATTTCTTTCTCTGTCTGGTTCACATTTTCCTCCATATAGCTATACCTCTTAGTATTCATCACTGTCACTCTGACTCATTTACAATTCATCATAACTTTGCTTACAAGTATAACCAATATTTTTGAAAAAAAGTAGGTTTTGGATAAGATTTAAGGAATATTTTAGATGTGTTAAGAAATTTTTATAAAAAAAGTTTTTAAGAAAAAATGCCGGACATCAGCAGTTTCCACTGACTCCGGCATTTTTACCATCACTGGTCTATTATTTATTGCTCAGATATTCATCGATTCCCTTTGCGGCAGCTTTTCCTGCACCCATGGCAAGAATTACAGTTGCAGCTCCGGTTACGGCATCACCACCGGCAAATACACCGGCTTTTGAGGTAGCACCGTTTTCTTCCTCTGCGATGATACATTTTCTGCGGTTGATCTCAAGTCCCTTTGTAGTGGAAGAGATCAGCGGGTTCGGGGAAGTTCCAAGTGACATGATCACGGTATCTGCCTCGATCTCATACTCAGATCCCGGAATCTCTACCGGGCTTCTTCTTCCGGATGCATCCGGTTCACCGAGTTCCATCTTAATGACTTCGCGCCTTTTACCCAGCCATTCTCATCTACAAGAATTTCTGTCGGGTTCTGGAGCAGATCAAAGATCACGCCCTCTTCTTTTGCATGATGTACTTCCTCCACACGCGCCGGAAGCTCTTCCTCGCCACGGCGGTATACGATATGTACCTCCGCGCCAAGTCTCTTTGCAGTTCTCGCAGCATCCATAGCAACGTTACCGCCGCCGACAACGATAACTTTCTTGCCTGCTTTGATCGGTGTATCATACTCATCTTTAAATGCCTTCATCAGGTTGTTTCTGGTCAGAACTCATTTGCAGAAAATACACCCATTGCCTGCTCGCCAGGAATACCCATAAATCTTGGAAGTCCGGCACCGGAACCGATAAATACAGCCTCAAATCCCTCGTTTTCCATTAATTCATCGATTGTAACAGATTTTCCGATAACAACGTTTGTCTCGATCTTAACACCGAGTGCTTTTACATTTTCCACCTCAGCAGCAACAACCTTCTGTTTCGGAAGACGGAACTCCGGGATACCGTAAATCAGTACACCGCCTGCCTCATGAAGTGCCTCAAAGATTGTCACATCATAGCCAAGTTTTGCCAGATCTCCGGCACAGGTTAAACCTGCAGGGCCGGAACCGATGACTGCAACCTTATGTCCGTTTAATTTCTCTGCTTTTTTCGGTTTAATATCATTTTCTCTTGCCCAGTCGGCAACAAAACGCTCTAATTTACCGATTGCAACCGGTTCACCCTTGATTCCGCGGATACATTTTCCTTCACACTGGCTCTCCTGTGGGCAGACACGTCCGCAGACTGCCGGAAGTGCGGAAGACTGACTGATAATGTGATATGCCTCCTCAAAGTTTCCTTCCTTTACCTGTGCGATAAATGCCGGGATATTGATAGATACCGGACAACCCTTCATACACTGCGCATTTTTACAGTTTAAGCAGCGTGCTGCCTCAGCTTTTGCCTCTTCCTCGTTATATCCTAAACATACCTCTTCAAAGTTAGCCGCACGAACCTGTGGTTCCTGCTCGCGAACCGGTACTCTATTTAATACGTCCATTCTCTCTATCTCCTTTTCAAACGCTCAACCCTACTGACAGTTGCCACAGCCGCCGTGATGTGTATCACCTTCCTGCAGCTTTAACATCGCTCTTCCCTCTTCTGTCTTGTACTGTGCCTGACGTTTCATCGCCTGGTCAAAATCAACCTGATGCCCGTCAAACTCCGGTCCGTCCACGCAGGCAAATTTTACTTCCCCGCCTACTATCAGACGACATGCACCGCACATTCCGGTTCCGTCTACCATGATCGGGTTCATGGAAACAACGGTCGGAATTCCAAGCTCTTTTGTCAGCTTACATACGAATTTCATCATGATCATCGGTCCGATCGCTACACAGTGATCATAGCGTTTTCCTGCATCCCAGAGTTCCTGTAACTGATTAGTTCCCATACCGTGGAATCCATAAGAACCATCATCGGTCGTCACATAGAGATTTGTCGCAACTTCTTTCATCTGGTCTACTAAGATCAACAGATCTTTTGTCTTAGATCCCATGATCACATCACAGTCCACACCGTGCTCATGCAGCCATTTTACCTGCGGATATACCGGTGCTGTACCAACACCTCCGGCAACGAAAAGGATCTTCTTTTTCTTTAATTCTTCAATATCTTCGTCAATCAGTCAGACGCACATCCAAGCGGGCCTACAAAATCCTGGAATGCATCTCCTTCCTGTAAATATGCCATACGCTCTGTAGATGCTCCGACAGTCTGGAATACGATCGTGATCGTACCTGCTTCCCTGTCATAATCACAAATGGTAAGCGGAATACGCTCGCCCTCCTCATCAATCTTTACAATTACAAACTGCCCCGGCTCACAGTACTGTGCCACACGAGGTGCTTTGACATCCATAAGATAAATCTTATCTGCCAGTTTTTCTCTTCTTACGATTGGATACATGGTCTCCTCCTAACATTTTTATATACATCAACATGCCCGTCAAAGTATTTATTTTCATACTTTAACATAATAAAGGAAAACACGTTAAATTTCAACGGCTTTCCTCTATTTTTTCTCAATTAGTTCTGTTTTTTCTCAAATTATTACTGCCAGATCCTGCAAAAAATCCTATTTTTCCCTTATTCTGCCTGTGAAAACAGGATCCTGTTGTTGACTAACCATCATTCCACCTGCGAAAACAGGATCCTGTCATTGTCCAAACGCTTTCCGGCACAGACCGCAAACTGCTCTAACAGATCCTCCACCGTCATGCCCGCACGTTTTTCTCCGCTCACATCTAAGATGATATTTCCGGAATCCATCATCAGGGTACGGTTTCCAAGTTCTAATGCCTGGTGCATATTGTGGGTTACCATAAGGCAGGTGATCTTTCTCTCTGCAACGATCTGTCTGGTCAGGTCGAGCACTTTTTTTGCGGTTGCCGGATCCAATGCCGCCGTATGCTCATCTAACAGCAGGATCTTTGGTGTGACCATCGTCGCCATAAGAAGCGTCAGTGCCTGGCGCTGTCCTCCGGAAAGGAGTCCTACCGGCTGCTTCATACGATCCTCTAATCCCATATCAAGCAGTGCAAGGTGCTCCCTGAATTTTGCTTTATCCGCCGCATTGATACGGCTGAAATATGCATTTTTTGAGGTTTTGGCGCGAAGATAGGCAAGTGCCATATTTTCCTCGATCGTCATATGCGGCGCGGTTCCCTTTAAAGGATCCTGAAACAAATGACCAATCACCTTGCTCCGCACATGTTCTTTCTGGTAAGTGATATCCTCCCCATCTAACACAATAAGTCCCCGGTCGATAAAAAATGCTCCGGTGATTGCATTAAATAATGTAGATTTACCTGCTCCATTGCTTCCGATAATTGTTGCAAAGTCGCCATCCTTCAATTCCAGATTCAGATTTTTTAATGCGCATTTTTCATTGACAGTTCCCGGATTGAAGGTCTTGCTGACATTTTTCATAATTAACATCACGGTTCCTCCTTCTTCTGGTTCTGTTTCTGGATCTGTTCCATATATAACTGGTTTTCTGCCTTTGCAAGGCGGCGCTGTTTCATAAACGCTGCCTGCTTTTTCAGATAAGGCAGTGCGATCGCAAATGCAACGATAAGTGATGATACCAGTTTTAAACATTCTGCCGGAACATTTAATCTTAAAGCAATCGCTACGATAAAGCGGTACAGGCAGCTTCCTAATACCACGCCGATCACACGCTTTAACACACCGCCTTTTCCGATGATCGACTCCCCGATGATCAGACTCGCAAGTGCGATCGTTACCATTCCCGTTCCAAGATTGATATCACAGGATTTCTGATACTGTGCGAGCAGTCCGCCGGAAAGTCCGGTCATGGCATTTGCAACACAAAGTCCGATCGTGATCATAAGTCCGGTATTGATACTTGATGCCCTTACCATATCCGGGTTATCGCCGGTCGCACGGATGGAAAGTCCCAGTCTCGTATTTAAAAACCATGCCAGTATCACACCGACAATCACAACAAATACAGCTGCAACGATCAGTTTATACCAGGTTCCCCCGATATGATCTTTCGCCCATGAAAAAACCGTGTCACAGGAAAAAAGATTGATATTGGATGCAAAACCCATCACCGCAATGTTGATCGTGTATAATCCTGTATTTACGATGATTCCAGCTAAGATGGACTGAATACCCATTCTGGTCTGTAAAAATGCAGTAACGAATCCCGATACAACTCCTGCTGCTGCCGCCGCAAACAGTCCTAACACCGGATGTCCGGCAAGCGTCACCGTCGCACAGACTGCGCAGCCTAATGTAAAGCAGCCGTCTGTTGACAGATCCGCGATATCTAATATGGAAAATGATACAAATAATGCAAGCGCAACCAGTGCATAGATAAATCCAAGTTCTAATGCGCTCTGTACAATGGAAAGTGTAATGATCGAACCCATAATCCCCTCCGGTTCCGTTTCTCTTCTATTCCGCTTTTATTCAAATTCTTCTGCGGTTGTAACTTCTTTTAATTCCTCACACATATCTTTAAATACACTGTCATCAATGCCAACAGCTGCAGCTGTCTCCGTGTTGACAGTCACGATACCACTGTCTAATGTGCGGACTGCTGTTGCTGCAGGATCAGCACCATTTACAAGGATGTCTGCTGCCATATCTGCCGTTGCAGTTCCAAGCTCTGTATAATTGACGCCATATCCTAAGAATGCTCCGTTTAACGCGAAGGAATCAGCTCCTGTATAGTGCGGGATCTTTGCATCTGCAAACTTTTCAAAGATTGCAAGCTCGGCTGTCATGATTGTGTTATCGGTCGGTGTGAATACTGCATCTACCCCTTCTGCCACAAGCGCATCTGCTGCTGCAGATACCTCTGCATTGGTGGTTCCTGTCTTTTCAATATATTCAATACCGTTTTCCTCACAGTAAGCGATTGCATCTGCAACCGGCACTTTTGAGGAATCCTGGCTCTTATCATATAACAGTCCGATTTTCTTTACATCCGGGTTGGCTGCCGTGATCAGTTTCATAACAGCCGTGGTGTCAAGTGCATCGGATGTGCCTGTGATATTTGCACCAGGTGCATTTAAATCTGCGACAAGTCCTGCGCTGACCGGATCTGATACTGCGGAGAATACAACCGGATCTGATTGTCCTCTGTCGCATTCTGCATGATCATGGCTGCCGGTGTTGCGATCGGGATGATCACATCCACTTTTTCTGCAACCAGATCCGTTGCCGTATCTGATTTAAGGTAGAGGAATCTGCCTGACCATTATAGGTATAATCTGCATAATCGAATGTCACACCAAGTTCTGCACCTTTTGCATCAAGCTCTGCCTCGATCGCCTTCTCGATCTGGTTTAAGGAAGCATCATCTACATACTGGACGATACCAACTTTATATACCGTGCCATCTGCATTGGCGATCTCTGTCACATCCGCATTGGCATTCTCTTTTATTTCTGCGGTATTTGCATTATTCTGTGCATTTGTGTCTGTTTTCGCATTATTTCCCGTGCTGTTTCCACATCCACCAAGCACACCTGCTGTCATTGCCATCATTAATACTGCTGCCATCATTTTTCTTTTCATTTCTTTCCCCTTTCTGCGTCGTTCTCTGCGCATTACAGGTTTGTGCATAAGCACAAATCCTGTGTGCGAAAAATTCTATTTTTCGCACTTGTTCCCTCCAGATTTTAAATTTGGAAAAAGCCGTTTCGAGAGGTGGAATTCGTCATCATGCAAACTTTCGTTTACAATGTAAATGAATTTTACATTAAAAAACCGCCTCAGGTTCTTGCCTGAGACGGTAATAGTATCTATTATCGCGGTACCACTCATATTGACTGAAAAGTCCACTCACTTCATGTACAACCATACATGCCGGATGGGTAACGGGTCCGGTTCCCGGCGGCGCCTACTAAATTCTGTTCAGGCCGCCCTCAAAAGTCCATTCAGCAAATCCATCCATACTGCAATCCCACCACCTGCAGCTCTCTGTAATATCAAAAAATGCTTACTACTCTTTCTCAACGGTTTTTCTTGTTTGGTTATGGGTATCATAGTACGAAAAGGATTGTTTGTCAAGAAGAACAATAAAAAAAGTTTGGAAACCTGCAGACTCCGCCGGACAGAAAGAAAAATGGTAATTTCTAAAAAAAATATAACATTTCAGAAACTTCCATAAATTCCATTGACTTTCAATGTTTCCTGATATAGGATAAATATCACACGAAATGACAGGGTGTCATCTCACGCAGATCCTCAGAAAACAAAGCATGTAAAAGGCAGAAAAAGTAACAGCAGAGGCTCGGATGCGATGAAAAGCTCTGCAGAAAAATGAAATCAAGGAGGCAGACGTATGGGTACAAAAGACGGCGGAAAAAAAGCCGAACCCGAATGATTCTCAATTCATTTAAGGGATTTTTCTATTATATGATCATAATTCTGGTCATGACGGTCCTGTTAAACGGACTCGTATTCCCGTCCGCACTGAAAAGCCAGGTAAAGGAAGTTGGCTACAACGAGTTCCTGACCATGGTGGACAACGGACAGGTCGCACAGGTGGAAAAGATGACACGAACGGCGAGATCGTATTCATCACAAAAGACAGCAATGGGAAACAGCAGATCTACAAGACAGGTCTCTGGGATGATCCGGATCTGACAGAACGGTTATACAGTAAGGGAGTGACCTTCGACAAGGTGATCCCGCGGAAGGAATCCGCTATCATGGCAGTCTTCACAAACTGGATCCTTCCATTCATGATCATGATCGGACTTGGACAGATCTTAAGCCGCAGCATGGCGAAGCGCATGGGCGGAAACGCGATGACATTTGGAAAATCGAATGCAAAGATCTACGCGGAGAGTGAGGCCGGTGTTACATTCGCGGATGTCGCAGGTGAGGAGGAGGCGAAGGACGCCTTAAAGGAGATCGTTGATTTCCTTCATGATCCGAAAAAATATTCCGATATCGTGCCACACTTCCGAAGGGCGCGCTCCTCGTAGGCCCTCCAGGAACAGGTAAAACATTACTTGCAAAGGCTGTTGCCGGTGAGGCGCACGTTCCGTTCTTCTCGATCTCCGGCTCTGAGTTCGTTGAGATGTTCGTCGGCATGGGTGCCGCAAGGTCCGGGACCTCTTCAAGCAGGCAAATGAGAAGCTCCGTGTATCGTCTTTATCGATGAGATCGATACCATCGGTAAAAGCGTGACGGAAGCGGCATGGGTGGAAACGATGAGCG
>ENA-OQCN01001655-OQCN01001655.1-human-gut-metagenome-genome-assembly--contig:-NODE-1655-length-10621-cov-1.950543_pt1 | contig 10621 bp, 14 predicted proteins | sample MGYA00242497_ERZ504576 | MGnify/ENA primary metagenome ERZ504576 (study PRJEB26092, sample SAMD00036296) | human gut metagenome | host: Homo sapiens | study: EMG produced TPA metagenomics assembly of...
CGCAAAACCATTGTCTCCCAGACAATGTGCGCCCTCGCGGAGCATTTATCTCAGTCGGAGATTGAACTCCCACTGAGAAATACTTGTTACTACTCACCACTTGCAGAAGTGGGAGTCTCAACTCAGACTGAGAAATACTTGTTACTACTCACCACTTGCAGAAGTGGGAGTCTCAACTCAGACTGAGATGAAAGAGCGTCCGACCGGGCGCTCTTTTTTGAATTTAAGAATAAAAGTGCGTTAACACGCACTCTCACATTGAAAGTCTTACAAAACGCAGCTTTTGTTCCGCGCGCGTAGCTGCGCATCGTCTGCACGAAGTGCTTTCATTTACAGGAAATTCAGAAAAATTTCCTGTAAAATGAAAAAGAAGCATCGGAATATCCGGTGCTTCTTCATTAAACTGATATACTATAAAGTTACATACAGAGCAAAAATTTTTCCATGGCATTTAAAGCATCTGCTTCATCTGCGCCTTCAGCCTCAATTTCAACTTCCACACCGTTGTGCGGGTTGAAAGCCATGATCCCATAATACTTTTTGCATTGATGCGATGATTTCCACGCACCAGATACAGTGAGCTGGAAAACTGGCAGGCTACCTGTACTAACTCTGCAATTGGATTATCGTACTTATTTACGACATCTGCAATGACAATTTCTTTCTTACTCATACGTTTTTCCTAACCTCCGTCTAATACACTATTGTAGTTTAGTCCTTATTTCTATGTTTGACAAGCATCTTTTCAAAAACCGTTACTTTTACTGAAATGTCATGCATTTTTTATCATTTCTTGGTCGTTTTTTCACGCAAAAAAAAGGACTGCGGAACAGTTGTTCTATCCCACAGTCTCTTCATTTTTATCAAGCAAAATGTATGCCAATTTTATCTTTTTTCAAGATTTCAATGATTAGCAAACACCCTGTGCAAGCATAGCATCTACAACTTTCTCGAAACCTGCGATGTTAGCGCCTGCAACATAGTTGCCCTCTTTGCCGTAACGTTTTGCAGCGTCATCGATGTTGTGGTAGATGTTAACCATGATGTCTTTCAGTTTTGCATCTACTTCTTCGAATGTCCAGCTTAAACGCTCACTGTTCTGGGACATCTCAAGTGCGGATGTAGCAACACCACCAGCGTTTGCAGCTTTACCAGGAACGAAGTATACACCGTTCTCCTGCAGATACTGTGTAGCATCCAGAGTTGTAGGCATGTTAGCGCCCTCGCAAACTGCGATACAGCCATTAGCAACTAATGCTTTTGCATCATCGATAAGCAACTCGTTCTGTGTAGCACACGGAAGAGCAACATCGCATTTTACGCTCCATACGCCGCGTCCCTCATGATACTCAGCGCTTGGTCTAGCTGCTGCGTACTCTGTCAGACGTGCACGTTTTACTTCTTTAACCTCTTTCAGTAAATCAACATCGATTCCTTCCGGATCATAGATCCATCCTGTAGAATCAGAGCATGTTACGCATTTAGCGCCTAACTGATGTGCTTTCTGGATTGCATAGATTGCAACATTACCAGCACCGGATACAACGCAAGTCTTGCCTGCATGTCCTGTCCATGGGATTTCAGAAGTTCTTCTGTCATGTATAACAGACCGTAACCTGTAGCTTCTGTACGTGCTAAAGATCCACCATAAGTAAGTCCTTTACCTGTCAGAACGCCTTCGTACAATCTTGTGATTCTCTTGTACTGACCATACAGATAACCGATCTCTCTTGCACCTGTTCCGATATCACCAGCCGGTACATCGACATCAGCACCGATGTATTTGTAAAGCTCTGTCATAAAGCTCTGGCAGAATGCCATAACCTCACGATCAGATTTGCCCTTAGGATCGAAATCAGATCCACCTTTACCGCCTCCGATTGGAAGACCTGTTAAGGAGTTTTTGAATACCTGCTCGAAACCAAGGAATTTAATAATTCCAAGATATACAGATGGATGCAGACGCAGACCACCTTTGTACGGTCCAATTGCGTTATTAAACTGTACACGGTAACCTGTGTTTACCTGTACCTGACCATTGTCGTCAACCCATGCCACACGGAACTTGAACTGTCTGTCCGGCTCTGTAATACGCTCTAAGATTGCTTCTTTCTTGTAAAGCTCCTCATTAGCTTCTACAACTGGTCTGATGGATTCCAATACTTCGTCTACTGCCTGAAGGAATTCCGGTTCAGCAGCATTTTTTGTTTTTACTCTCTCGAGTACTTCGTCTACGTAGCTCATCTCGTATCTCCTTTTTTTTAATAATCTCAACATCATCATTTTATTATCTTATGAAGGATTATGCAATATTTTTTTTAAATTTTGTCATATTTTTCACATTTAAGCGTGATTTTACGTGTTTCTTGCATAATTTGAAACCATTTCCGTCACTCAGCACAATATTTTTGTAATCCAGCACAAAAAAATTATTTTTTGTTTTCTCTGTTTTTCCCCAAAACAGCTTCTTATTTTTGCAAGACAGTGTGCCGGCACAAACCTTTGCCAACCAAACAGACAATCATGCCTGTTTTAATAAGACTGAGAGAAACAACGAAGCAGAAGCCCCTGATCTTGATTTTCATCAAAACCAGGAACCTCTGCTTCTTCTTTACAGTTCTCCCATTTCGTCTAAGATATGTTTTCTCAGTGCGGTATAAGTCTCTTTGCTGAGTGTGTGCTCAATCTTGCATGCATCCTGCTCTGCGATCTCCGGATCAATTCCAAGAAACTCAAGCCATTTGCGCAGGATCAGATGTCTGTCATAAATGTTAGAAGCGATCTCCATACCACTTTCTGTCAGAGTAATAAAACCGCTGTTGTCTACTTTAATGTAGCCATTTAAGCGCAGATTTTTCATTGCAACACTGATACTCGGTTTGGAGTAATTCATTTCATTTGCAATGTCGATGGAACGAACCACCGGAAGTTCTTTGCTCAACTTCAAAATACACTCTAAATAATCTTCTGCTGACTGATGAATTTGCATCCCCTGTACCTCCTTATTCACACTTTATTTTTCCATGTTTGCAAATTTCGTATACTGCGGCAGCCATACCAGGTTCACGGTTCCAATCGGACCGTTACGTTGTTTTGCAATGATGATCTCCGCAATACCTTTGTTTTCTGAATCTTTGTTATAATAGTCATCACGATAGATAAACATAACCACATCGGCATCCTGCTCGATGGCTCCGGACTCACGCAAATCGGAAAGCATCGGTCTGTGATCCGGTCGCTGCTCCACCTGTCGGCTGAGCTGTGACAGTGCGATCACCGGCACATTCAGCTCTCTGGCTAACTGTTTTAAGGATCGTGAAATATCTGATATCTCCTGCTGTCTGGAATCTGATCTGCCGGAACCGGACATCAATTGCAGGTAATCGATGATGACCAGCTTCAGGTCATGTTCCAGCTTGTATTTTCTGCACTTGCTTCGCAGCTCTGAAATCGAAATACCCGGCGTATCATCTATGATCAAATGAGACTTTCCGATGGTTCCGCGCCTTCGATCAGTTTTTCCCAGTCTGCATCCGATAAGTTACCGGATCTGAGTAACTGGGCATCCACTCTGGATTCCAGAGAAAACAGACGGTTCACCAGCTGTTCCTTTGACATCTCCAGACTGAAGATCGCCGTTGCCATATTTTCATGAAACGCTGCATACTGTGCAATATTCAAAACAAATGCTGTCTTACCCATAGAAGGACGTGCTGCAACCAGAATCATATCGGAAGGCTGCAGACCGGAAAGCTTGTAATCCAGATCGATAAATCCGGTCGGGATTCCGGTGACATTTCCCTGCGTCCGGGATGCCAGCTCTATTTATCCAACGCATTTAAAACAACCTGTTTGATCGGCACATAATCGCTGTTACTCCGACTCTGCAATAAATTGAAAATACTTTTTTCTGTATCCTCCAGAATCGTCTCCAGACTCTCGTTACCCAGATAACAGGTGTCTGCAATCTGCTCGTTGATCTTGATCAGTTTTCGTAAAACTGCTTTTTCCTTTACAATATCCGCATAGTATTTGATATTTGCAGATGTCGGAACGGCAGTGACCAGATCCCCGACGTATTCCAGACTGCTGATCTCCGGCGGCACATTTTTTTCACGGAGCCGGTTCTGAAGAGTGATCAGATCTACCGGGCTTCCACTGTTGAACAGCTCTGTGATCGTCTCAAACAAAATCCCATACTGCTGATGGTAAAAATCATCTTTGACCAGCTGCTCGGATGCCGTCAGGATCGCATCTCTGTCCATGATCATCGAACCGATGACGGATTGTTCCGCTTCCAGACTATGCGGCATGATACGCTTTACCAAGCTCTTCCATACCTCTGTCGCTCCTTTAGCTCTAAAATTTATCAAACGGATCTTTGTCATCCATTTATGTTGCTTTTAATTTGTTTTTTCCGCAATTTCAATTTACAGGACTCATTCTGCGTTATGAAAGCTTTTTACGCTTCAGTAACTTTCACACGCAGAGAACCAGTTACTTTTGCATGAAGTTTTACTGCCACGTCAAAGGTTCCAAATGCTTTGATCGGAATGTTCAGTGACATTTTCTTTTTATCGATCTCTAATCCAAGCTGATCTTTTACTGCTGCAGAGATCTCTTTTGTGGAAACAGAGCCGAAGGTACGTCCGCCTTCTCCTGCTTTCATCTTTACTTCTACTACTTTATCTTCCAGTTCCTTTGCAAGCGCTTTTGCTGCTTCTAACTGTTCCTGTGCCACTTTATCTGCATGTTTGTTCTGAAGCTTCAGATCATTCAGATTCTTACCGGTTGCTTCCAGTCCCAGTTTTTTTGCAAAGATCACGTTTCTCGCATAAGCATCACTGACTGTTACGATCTCTCCTTTTTTTCCAAGGCTTTTTACATCTTCTAACAAAATCACTTTCATTACTTGATATCTCCTTCCTTTATCATCTCATCCAGTGTATTTTCGATGGTACGTTTTGCCTCATCCAGCGTACAGTCGGTCAACTGCGCTCCCGCAGAATTCATATGGCCACCGCCGCCTAAGCGCTCCATAATCAACTGTACGTTGATCTCATCAATGGAACGGGCACTGACATAGATCTGTTCATGATACTCTGTCAGCACAAATGAAGCTTTGATTCCGATGATATTGAGCAGCTCATTGGCTGCCTGTGCACATGCCACCGTCGGACTCTCAATATTATCCGCCGGACACACACTGATTGCAAACATATTTCTGTAAACTTCTGCATGGCGCACGGCTTCCGCTCTCGCCTTGTATGCAGACATATCATTTCTGAGCATTTTTCGTACCCTGGTAACTTCCGCACCACAGCGGCGCAGATAAGCAGCTGCCTCAAACGTACGGACACCCGTCTTGGATACAAAGTTGTTGGTATCGATCAGGATACCAGCATAGATCGCATCCGCTTCCTGCGCGGAAAGCTTGATATCCTCATCAAAATACTGCAATACTTCCGCGATCATCTCGCAGGTCGAAGAAGCATACGGTTCGGTATAAGATAACACCGTATTTTTGATCACATCCTCACACTGACGATGATGGTCAAATACAACGATGGTTCTTGCACGGTTTAACAGCGTCGGACACTCGGTGTAGCTCGGACGGTTCGTATCCACAACGATCAGGGCAGTATGAGAATCCAGCTCGTCGATTGCCAGCTGGCTCGGGATAAACATATCATCCGGATAACCGTTTTCTGAGGTAAAACACTCTTTCAGCGGCCGCAATGTCGTATTGACTCCATCAATTACGATCTGCGCCTTTTTGCCAAGCTGACGGGCAGCACAGTAAATTCCAATGGCTGCGCCAAAAGAATCGATATCTGCGATCTTATGTCCCATGATAAAGAACTTATCCCTGCTGATCATGATCTCACGCAGCGCCAGCGCCTTTACACGCGCTTTGACACGGGTAGTCTTATCCACCTGACGGTTATTTCCGCCAAAATAAGAAATCTTGTCTCTGGTCTTTACAACGACCTGATCTCCGCCACGGCCAAGAGCCAGATCGATGGCCATACGGGAATGTTCATAGTTTTTCGTGTAATCATTTCCCACATATCCGATACCCATACTGAGGGTGACAGACATCTCATTTCCGACTTTGATACTTTTGACATCTTCTAAGAGACTGAATTTCTCTGCCTCCATTTTTTCCAGATATTTATGCTGGAATACGACAAAATATTTATCCTTCTCGGTCTTTTTCACCAGACCGTCGATGGATGCAAAAAATTTATTCACTTTACGGTCGACCAGTGCTACCAGAAGCGACTGTTTTACTTCCTCGACCGTATCCAGAACCTCATCATAGTTGTCGATATAGACAAGGGCAGAAACCATCTGCATTTCCTGATTTTCAATGCGGTACTGTGTCAGCAGTGTCTCATCAAACAGATAGATCACCTGCAGATACTGCTTCTTCTCTGCCAATTCTATACTGCTGCTCTCATGCAGAATATCCGCAAAATGGATCTTATGCACAGAAGCCCGGTACACTTTTTCTTCCCGCTGTACCATCAGCTCCAGCTCGTCCTCTTTCTCCATCAGTTCCCGCGTAACCTGCGGAAAAATCGTAGTGATAGATTTGTGATATCCTTTATCTTTTTCGGAAAGCAGCTCAAACTGGTGGTTCATCCACAGTAACTTGCCCGCAGAATCCATAACAGCATATGGAACCTCAAATTCATTTAAAAGACGCTTCTGCACGGTGCCATACTGTGTAGCAAAATCAATCAGTTCATTGAGCAGAATCGGTTGATTTCTCCAGTAAACAAACAACATGACAAAAAAGTAAATTGCCACGAAAATTGTTCCAAGGATCCCCGCCTTTACATTCAGAACATACATCCACACATCCATTGCCGCAAATAACAGGGTCAACATCAGCGGTGTCTGCGTATATCCTTTTAATTTTCCCTTCAACTTAATATCCTGTCGCATGATAACTCCTTTTGCTAAAAACTCCTCTCAGATTCTATACAGACCGATACTATCTAGTAAGTATACCACACTTTGACGCGATTAGGAAGCTTTTTGTTTTATGTTGCTAACTTGAGTTTATTCGCTTATTTTCCTAGTTTTCAATAGAAAGCAGCTGATTGACATACCGATCCCAGAATGTGCTGTGATCCTGCTTATAGATCAGCTCTTTTGCCATAACCGGATCATCTGTGATCACGTTGTCGATCCCCATGCCGACCACCTTTTCCAGCTGATCCTCAGAATTAACCGTCCATACATAAATCTGTTTTCCTGCTTTCTGGGCACGGTTTACAAAACTCTGGCTCAGCATCGTGGATTCCACACTGTAGCATCCGCATATTCCAGATCCGTAAGTTTCCATAGGAAACGGACGTAATATATACGGTCTCAATACTCGAATCTGCCTCTTTCACTTTTTGCAGGGACTCGTATTTCAGGGAAGACACCACGCAGGTATCCCGCATATGGTATTCTTTCAATAATTTTGCCACCTGTTCTTCCAGATCTTTGTCATGTCCGCTTGGTTTGATCTCAATATTTAACCGGATTTTTCCACGGCATACTTTCAAAACTTCTTCCAGCGTCGGAATGCGGACCGTCTGGAACTTCTTATTAAACCAGCTTCCGTTGTCCAGATTCTTAATTTCATCCCAGGTTACCTGCCATACCTCTTTATCCAGCCCTGTGGTACGTTTCAGACTGGAATCGTGCCATCAGATCACCTTCCCCGTCTGCTGTCTGCTCGAACATCCAGCTCCGCCCAGTCTGCACCAACTCGTTGATGGCACCCTTAAATGCCGGAATTCGTATTTTCCGGATACTCAGTAGAATAGCCTCTGTGCGCAGTTACCTCCACCGGATTATCCAGCCCCATATGTAACACGCCCCGTTTATCCGCAAAAGTATACGCAAAGTTTACTCCAATCGCCACCACAATGCTGATGGCAATGATCCGTTTCCGATACAGATACAGTTTTTTCGCCCAACCGGTTTGGTAAGACGATAGGCATTATCCAGATTTTTAAACTGTCCCGGAATCTTCTCTCCGGATGCAGCTTTATAATAGTAAAATAACAAGCTGACACAAAGGAAAAACAGTGCAGATCAAAGCAGAAAAATATTGCTCCGCACACATCCATCAACAGGGAAATACCGGAAAGTGTCAGACTACTGAACAGGTCATGTGTCGGCAATGCCAGATTTACCTTGGAAACCAGCCAGGAACCAAACAGAATGATTCCGTAATAGATTCCAATGCAAGCCAGACTCCAGCCAACGACAACTGCCATATCCCGCCAGTAGTGTTTTCCCTGCAGACGAAAACTTCTTTTACGCGCCTGCTTGAAATTGCAGTTTTCCAGGCAGAAATAGTGCAGACTGTAAATCCAATGGAAAGACCGCAGTCCGATAAAAACCCAGAATCCAACATACAGAATTGCCAGCCACGTATGGGACATAATGTAATCCACAATAAACTGCGGCACCGTAAATTTTGTAATATAACCGGAAATCACCAGTGCATGTGTCATCGGTATGATGATGAGCAAATACAGCATCATAATGATATTTCGCTGATAGATAACTCGCAACGACGTCTTAAATCCCTGCCGGATCAATGCCAGCAACGGCATTTCCTGCTTTCGGAAAGACGCATGGATGCAGCAAATGATACAGCAGATATCAAACATCGTAAAAAATGCCATACCAAATACAATCAATACTAAAAACACCCAAGTCAGCGGGGCTTTCAAAAACGTTCCCATGGTTTCATCAGACAGGTAACTTAACCCCTGTGCCTTCAATGCCAGTTTCATCAGACCACTGAGCAGCGGCTTAAATACTGCCATGGAACAAATTTATATAAAAGTTCAAACACTAAAAGTGTACCAATATTCAATTTCAGTAATCTAAATGCATAACGCAGATAACGTATAATTTTCTTCATATGATTATTCTATTGTATTCTGTTATTTTTCAAAACTAATTCATTTGCCCGATTAATTCACAATGTATTCTTTCCTGCAGACATAATTCACTCTTTTCATCGAACTTCTATCTGCTCTAAAGAATGCAAAAAGCTCCCCGGAAAAATTCCGGGGAGTCTGTTGTCAAAATTAATCCTGTACGTACGGCATTAAAGCAACGTGACGTGCTCTTTTGATTGCTACAGTGATAGCTCTCTGATGTTTTGCACAGTTTCCTGTGATTCTTCTCGGAAGGATTTTTCCTCTCTCAGAGATGTATCTTTTTAATTTATTTGTATCCTTGTAATCGATTACATTGTCTTTTCCACAGAATACACAAACTTTTTTTTCTTCTGCGGCCGCTCTTCTCTTCATCGGAGAATTGCTTTTTTCATCTTTATTATAAGCCATGATAGTTTACCTCCTGTTTAGTTAAATGGTAATTCTTCATCAATTCCGTCCGGAATATTCATAAAACCATCACTCACTGCATTGCTTGGTGACGGTCTGTCTGCCGGCGCAAAACCTCCTGTATGCTCAGCACTTGCGGCTTTGCTCTCTGCAAACTCCTGCTCCTCAACAACAACATCTGTTGTGTAAACCTTCTGTCCATCGCGGTTTGTATAACTTCCGGTCTGGATACGGCCTGTAAGGGCAATCTTAATTCCTTTGCGCAGATATTTCTCTGCGAACTCTGCCTGACGTCCGAATGCTACACAGCCGATAAAATCTGCTGACTGGCTGTCGCCGTCACGACGGAATCTACGATCTACTGCAACTGTATATCTTGCGATTGCGGTTGCCTGTTCACCCTGAGAATAACGAACCTCAGGATCACGGGTCAAACGTCCCATCAAAATTACTTTATTCATAAGGATAACTCCTTTTCTACTGTGAAATTATGCCTCGTCTTTTCTAACGCATAAAAATCTCAGCACGTTGTCCATGATACGAACACTCTGCTCTAACTCAGCAGGTACTTCTGCTGCAGCATCGAACTGAATGAAGTAATAGAAGCCTTCGCTCATTTTCTGGATGTCGTAAGCTAATTTTTTCTTACCCCAATCCTCAACTTCTGTTACTGTACCGCCAAAACGAGTAATGTACTCTTTTGCTTTCTCAACAACTGCTGCTCTGGCGTCATCTTCGATCTTGGCACTAACAATTAATGCTAATTCATACTTGTTCATGCTTTCTTACCTCCTTGTGGTCTTTTGGCCCTCTGCTCATCTTGTAGAGAGCAAGGATATTGTATATCACGATTGCCTATGTTACCATATTTTTAATCATCGGGCAAGTGTTTTTTCAAATCTTTTGTGTTTTTTTCTACGATCTTTCGTGAAACCATAATTTGATGCCCACAGCCCGTACATTTTAACCGAAAATCTGCGCCTACACGAAGAATCTCCCACTCAAAACTGCCACAGGGATGCTTCTTTTTTAATTTTACGATATCTCCCACTTCATATTGATATGCCATTTATCCACCTCTTTCATTTTCCCGCTTATATTTTCTTTCATCATCATTTATGCATTTCGTGAGTACACGCTCCTTTTTCAAGTCGAACGCACGTGAGACTTGGTGCGTGATTCTGTCAGCGCAAGCTGACATCTTCTTTTCAGAATCACTGCGCTCTACACTCCGTTCCGGTCGGCGCAAA
>ENA-OQCN01001656-OQCN01001656.1-human-gut-metagenome-genome-assembly--contig:-NODE-1656-length-10620-cov-5.234156_pt1 | contig 10620 bp, 16 predicted proteins | sample MGYA00242497_ERZ504576 | MGnify/ENA primary metagenome ERZ504576 (study PRJEB26092, sample SAMD00036296) | human gut metagenome | host: Homo sapiens | study: EMG produced TPA metagenomics assembly of...
AGGGCACCATCAAGACCCTGAACCTTGAGGATGAGCTGTGGACCGAGGCCGCCCCGCCCTGCCTGCCACCCCGGCATGGATCCTGCCCAAGGAGTATGCAGGCTTCTCCCCTGCCGAAAAGCTGGAGCGCCTGCGCGGCAGGCTCAAGGAGCTGGGCTGCACCGCACAGCTGGTGGGCAAGCTGGATAATCTGGCCTGGCTGCTGAACCTGCGCGCCATGGATATCCAGTGCACCCCCTATGCCATGTCCTACTGCTATGTGACCCCGGAGCGCGCGGTGCTCTTCATCAATACTGCACGTCTGGGCGCGGAAGCTGCCGCAGAGCTCAAGGCCAATGGCGTGGAGATCCAGGAGTACGATGACGTGCTCAAGTTCCTGGCCGCTGAGACCGAGCCCCAGACCGTTCTGGCTGACCCTGCATCCGTGAACTTTGCCGTTTACGAGACCCTGCAGAACAATGCGGCCCTGACTGTGAAGGATGAGGCCGACCCCCTGCTGCCCATGAAGGGTGTGAAGAACGAGGTCGAGCTGGCCCACGACCGCGAAGCCCATCTGCGGGATGCGGTTGCCATGGTGCGGTTCCAGAAGGAGCTGGAAGAGCGTCTGGCTGCCGGGGAAGAGCTGACCGAGCTGACTGTGGACGAGATCCTCCACAAGTACCGCTCTGCACAGGACAAGTTCATCGTGGAGAGCTTTGGCACCATTGCCGCCTACGGTGGAAATGCTGCATGATGCATTACCACGCCACCGAGGAGGACCATGCCAAGCTGGAGCGCAAGGGCTTCCTGCTGGTGGACAGCGGTGCCACCTATCTGGACGGCACCACCGATATTACCCGTACCTACCCGCTGGGTGAGCTGACCGAGGACGAAAAGCTGTTCTACACCTGGACCCTGCAGTGCCACATCGACATTGCAAAGGCTGTCTGGCTGAACTACTGCGACGGCCATATGCTGGATACCATCGCCCGTGAGCCGCTGTGGCAGCACCTCATCAACTACCGCTGCGGCACCGGCCACAGCGTCAGCTTTGTGGGCAATGTCCACGAGTCCCCACTCCCTGAACGGCCGCAACACCACGGTGTTCCAGCCGGGCATGCTCGTCACCGATGAGCCGGGCGTGTACGAGGCCGGTCAGGTGGGTATCCGCATTGAGAACGTGCTGGAGTGCTACCACAAGGCCGACAACCAGTACGGCACCTTCCTGGCCTTCCGTCCGCTGACCTTTGTGCCCATTGCCACCTCTCCTGTGGTGCCCGGTGTCCTGACCCGGGACGAGCTGGACTGGCTGAACGCCTACCACCGCGAAGTGTTTGAGAAGCTGGCTCCCCGCCTGAATGAAGAAGAGCGGGATTGGCTGGCAAAGAAGTGCGCTGCCATCGGAGCATAACCACAAAAAAGGGAGACCCCGCAGGGGGTCTCCCGATTTTGGTTTATTCTTTCCGGTTTTTCCAATATTCCTTGGCTTCCTCAATGATCTTTTTGAAGGGGCCGGAGGGGTAGGTGCTCTCGGCGATATCCACCAGGAACTTATACAGCTGGGGCCGCACCTCCTCGTACATCCCAAGGCGGGTGTAGAGGTCTTTATAATACCGGAACGTCTGGATCTTGTTCTGCACGATGGAGGCCGGTTGATCTGGGTGTGGCAGATGCTCTGGGGATTCTGGACGTAGTAGTAACCGGCTTTGTCAATGGAGACGAAGGTCTCGGCATACTGGATATACTGCATGTTGAACACCAGATCCTCGGCCCATTTCAGCTCGCTGGTGAACTGGATGTCATTGCCGGTGAGCAGGATGCGGCGGTAGAGCTTGTTCCAGAGCACACTGTAAAAGTAGGAGGCGGGCTTGTCCATCAGCCGCAGGGCAAAGGTGTCCTTGTCGTAGACCCCGGCGGGCAGGAAACCGTATTCCCGCACCTCAGGGGGCCGGGCAACACTCATCACGCCCAGATTGTCCTCCAGCTTTTCCAGCACCTGCTCGGGCTTTGTGGCCCCGGCGGGGATCACCATCTTGTAGGGCGCAATCACAAGGTCTGCGTGGTGCGTCTCGGCGGCTTCCACCAGATGCTGGGTGAAATCCGGGTCGATGTAGTCATCGCTGTCCACGAACTGGACATACTCGCCCCCGGCCAGCTTCAGGCCCAGGTTGCGGGTGTCGGACACGCCGGAGTTCTCCTTGTCCACCAGCACGATGCGGCTGTCCTTGGCGCGGAACGCCTCACACACGGGCAGGCTGTGATCCTTGGAGCCATCGTTCAGGATGATGAGTTCAATGTTTTTATAGGTCTGGTTCAGGATGCTGCCGATGCAGCGGGCCAGATGGTTCTGAGCGTTGTATACGGGCAGGATGATGCTGACGAGCGGCTGATCCATGGCGGTGTCCCCCATTTCTTTTTTCGTCCATAATACTCCCTCATGGCGCAAAAATCAAGCGCTGTGCAGAGGGAAAGGAGGAGCGGATATGATCTTTCACATTGCGGTGTGCAGCCCGGACCCTGTGCTGCGGGGCCGGGTGCAGCGCCACTGCATGGAATATTATGCCCGCCGGGCCGATGCCTGCATCGTGGAGCAGCTGGAAAGCACCGCGGCCTTGCTGCAGCAGGAGAAAGCAGGCTCCCGGTACGAGCTCTACCTCATTGAGCTGCCCGCCACTAACCCATGCTGTGGCCTGCAGGCGGCAGCAGAGCTGCGCCGCCGGGGTGTGCGGGCCCCGCTGGCCTTTCTGGCCCACACCACGGCCTATGCCTACGAAGCGTTCCGGGTGGACGCGATGCAGTACCTGCATATCCCGTTCCGTCCGGAGCAGCTGACAGCCCTGCTGGACCGGGCCACCGAGCCGGAATACGGCCCGGTCATCCCGGTCACCACGGCCATGGGCCTGCGGGCCCTGCCCTTTGCGGACATCGAGTATCTGGAATGCACCCACCATGTGGTGCACTACCACCTTGCCAGCGGCGAGGACGTGGCCTCTCTTTCTCTGCGGGTGCCCTTTTCCGAGGTGGCAAAGCCCCTGCTGGCCGATGCCCGTTTTCTGCAGCCCCATCGCTCCTATGTGGTCAACCTTGCCGCCGCCGCTCAGCTCTCCTCCGGGGAGCTCTGGATGCGCAGCGGTGCCCGGGTGCCATCCCCGGGGGCGCGAACCCGCCGTAAGGGCGGCGTTCCGGGCGTTTCTGGAAGGATAGGTCATCACGCAAAAAAGAAAGCGGCCTGCATCTGCGGGCCGCTTTCTGCATGGTGCAGGGGTCATACTTTGTCCCAGTCCAGCTCCGTCCAGTCGGTCAGGAACTGGTCACTGACCTCCCGCAGGGCGGGCTCATCGGACTTGCTGGCGGCATCGGCGATGCCGATGACACGGAAGCCTGCGTCGTGGGCGGTGCGGGCGGCGTAGAGGGAATCCTCACAGACAACGCACCGGTTGGGGTCAGTGCCGCCCAGGCGTGCAAGGGTCTGGAAAAATACATCCGGCCTGCTCTTGTGGAGCGCCCCCTGTGCCTCCACATAGAAGTCGAAATATTCATCGATGCCCAAACGGGTGAGCACGGTGCGGCACTGGGCGCTCCAGGTGTTGGAGCAGATGCACATGCGGGCCCCCTCGGCCTTCAGGCGGGCCAGCAGCTCCCGCACGCCGGGCTTGAGCTCCACGGTCTCGTAGAGCTTGGTGATAACATCCCACATCACATCGTTGTAGTCCTCCATTTTCAGGGGCAGGTCATACTCCCGGATGAGGTAGGACGCGCCATCGGCCATGCCCATGGCCAGGAGCGTTTTGTGGAGGTCAGATTTTGGGGTGCGGCCATAGCGGGCCAGCAGGGCATCGGGCGCACCCTCCCATACCACGGTCATGCTGTCGGTCAGGGTGCCGTCCATATCAAAGATCCAGTTGTTGCAGTGCATTGTTTTACCTCCACCATCGTTTCACACAAGTTAACAAAATTATACCATGGATTTTGTTCCAAAAACAGGGAGAATTTTCCGGAAAATATGGTATACTTCTGACAGATTTCCAAAGAATGACTAGGAGGCGTTCCAGATGGCACAGAATGATACCCCGGTCAAGGCACTGGTGCTGGCAGGCGGCGGTGCGCGCGGCAGCTATCAGGTGGGTGTGTGGCGTGCCCTGACCGAGCTGGGCTGGCGGCCCCAGATCATCACCGGCACCAGTGTGGGCAGCCTGAACGGTGCCATGTTTGCGCTGGACCTGTACGAAACGGCCCGGGATATGTGGATGAGCATCCGCAGCCAGGATGTGATGGAGCTGCCGGAGGAAAACGCCGACCTCTCTGAGCTGCACGCCTTCCTGCGGGAAGTGGTGCGGGATGGCGGCATGGATGTGACCCCGCTGGAAGAGATCGTGGAGCGGGTGCTGGATGAGGATGCCCTGCGGCTTCGCCCATCCGGTTCGGCCTTGTCACCGTGGAAAAGCGGGGGCTGAAGCCCCGGGAGCTGACGCTGGAGGATATCCCGGCGGGCAAGGTGAAGGATTACCTGCTGGCCTCGGCCGCCTGTTTCCCCGCCTGCGGGCAAAGCAAATCGACGGGGTGCAGTTCCTGGATGGCGGCTACCGGGACAATATGCCCACCGCGCTGGCCCAGAAGATGGGCGCGGAGGAACTGGTCTGTGTTGATCTGGAAGGGGTGGGCATCACCCTGCCAACCGCACCGGCCTGCCCACCACCATGATCCGCAGTTACTGGGAGCTGGGAGATATCCTCCACTTTGACCCCGATACCGCCAGACGGAACATGGAGCTGGGCTACTACGATACCCGCCGCGCCATGGGATACCTGCGGGGCTGCGCCTATGCCGTTTCCACCAGCGCCGAGAGCTGTGAGGATGCCGCCGCCTTTGCGTGGAAATTCCAGCAGGTGCAGAAGGCGGTGCGGGAAAAATACCCCGTGACCCTGACAGCGGATGCGGCACTGCTGCTGGCCAACATGAAGGATGCCCAGCTGGCCCCGCTGGAAGCTGCCGCCGAGGACGCGGGCGTGGACCCCACCGTGTTCTATACCACCCGGACACTGGCGGAAGCCTTTTGGAAAAATGCGACCGGGAGCGCATCGAGAGCTTTGCGCCCCTGTTTGAGGGCAGCGGCAATGCGGCACAGGCCGCACGGGCTGCTCTGCTGCCCAATACGTTCTTACAGGCATTGGTCTGCCGTGCCCTTACCGGCCGATACTGCCGGAGGTGATCGAAGAATGAAGGTCTATCAGGGACACAGCGCCTCGCCGGGCCTTGTGATGGGACAGGTGAGCCGGTTGGAGCGCTGGCACGAAAATTTTGCCACCGGGCCGTTCAACGCGGAACGGGAACAGCGCCTGCTGGAAAACGCTGTCCGGACAGCCCAGCGTGAGCTGGACGGCATGGCAGACCGCAGCGGCCCCACGGAGCAGGCCATCTTCCTGTTCCAGAGCATGATGCTGGAAGACGAAGGCTTTATGAACGAGGTCGGATTCCAGATCAAGCGGGCATCAGCGCTGCCGAGGCCATGTACCGTGTGGGCAACCGCTATGCAAAGCAGCTTGCTGCCATGGAGGACAACGCCTACATGCAGCTGCGCAGTGCGGATATTCTGGATGCCGCCCGCCGCGTGGTGAACGTGCTGACCAACCGTCCCCGGGTCTGGCTGGCACTGGATCACCCGGTGATCCTGGCGGCAGAGATGCTGATGCCCAGCGATCTGTTCAGCGTTCCGGCGGGGATGATTCTGGGCATCATCACTTCGGAGGGCAATAAGCAGAGCCACGCGGCGATCATTGCGCGGGCCATGCACATTCCCTGCGTGGTGCAGGTGGGACGGGAGTTTCTGGACGACTGCGACGGCCGTACTGTGGTGCTGGATGCCAACAACGGCGAGTGCATCCTGGACCGGATGCCAACACCCGTCAGCAGGCGGTCAGCCGCATCTGCGAGCTGCAGTGGGAGAGCGAGGAAGCCGCCCGCATCAGCGCCCTGCCCAACCGGACAAAGGATGATGTGCCGTTTGAGCTCCTGGCCAACTGCTACGGGCAGGAGGATATTGAATCGGCGCTGCAGGCAGGCGCTTCCGGCGTGGGCCTGCTGCGCAGCGGCTATATGATGCTGCCGGGCCGCCCGGTGGACGAGCAGGAGCAGTTCGTGTTCTATCAATCCTGCATTGCCGCCGCAAAGGGCGGTGTGGTGACAGTGCGCACCTTTGATTTTGGTGTGGACCGCGCCATGGCCGATATCCATCGGGGGCTGGAATCCTCCAAGCTGGGTCTGCGGGGCATCCGCAGCAGCCTGCGCCAGACCCATCAGTTTGAAACGCAGATCTGCGCCCTGCTCCGGGCGGCAGCCACGGCCCTCTGCGGGTCATGTTCCCCATGGTGACCAACCTCGAAGATTGGGATGAGGCCATGCGCTGGTAGCGCACTGCCGCCAGCTGCTGCGGGAGCGCGGGGAGGAGTTTGACCCGGATACGCCCTTTGGTGTGATGTTCGGGGCGCCCTCGGCCTGCCTGACGGCAGAGGAATTCGTGGAGCATGGGTGCAATTTCTTCCTCATTGAGACAAACGATCTGACCCAGTACACCCACGCGGTGGATCGGGATATCTCCATTGCCGAGCGCTACTACCGCCCGGCCAGCCACGCAATGAAAAAGCTCATCCGCATGGTGGTGGAGGCTGCCCGGGAGGGCGGGATCCCCGTGACCATCTGCGGCAGTGCGGTGGGCAATCCGGCCAACACCCTGCAATATCTGCAGCTGGGCCTGCGGAGTTTCTCGGTCAGCCCGCAAAACCTCATTGAGGTAAAAAAAGCGCTGATGAACGCGAAAATAAAATAAACAAAAAGGACGGCTTAACCGTGGTGCCATAAGAAAACATGAAAAAACCCAGTAAAATCAATGTTTTTTAGGGCAGCGGAAAACGGGGCAGGTCAAAACAACTGAATAATCAGACAGAAACAGGGTGTTGTCAAGCATGACAGCGCCCTTTTCTGTTCCCCGGCCAAGCCGCAGATTTTGAAAAAAGTCTGCGGCTTTTCTTTTGCCCAAACGCAGAAAGGAGGCGACGGCTATGTACTTCACTTCCGGCAGCGACCGGGCCTTTGAACAGCTCATGCAGGGCAAGCCCGGTTTCGACCACTACGACAGCGGCGAGGCGGTCACGCCGGAGGACTGCGGCACCTGCCGCTTTTATCGCCCGCACTGGAAATATCAATTCTGCGTCTATGCGGAATGTCCCTACCAGCCGGGCAAGCTGACCGCCTACGACGCGGTGACATTTCGAGTGAAAGGAGTTGAGAACATGGCAGTATTTCGTGTAGAGCGTAACAAGGGCTACACGGTGATGTCCAATCACCACCTGCGGAACAAGGATTTATCCCTGAAAGCCAAGGGCCTGTTATCGCAAATGCTCTCCCTGCCGGAAGATTGGGACTATACGCTGAAAGGTTTGTCCCTTATCAACCGGGAGCAGATCGACGCAATCCGGGCCGCAATCCGGGAGCTGGAACAGGCCGGTACATCGTCCGATCCCGTGAGCGCGACAGCAAGGACGCTTGCGCGGCGCGGACTATGTGATCTATGAACAGCCCCAGCCTGTGCCGGATTCACCTACGTTGGAAAATCCAATGTTGGATAATCCAACGCAGGAAAAGCCTACGTTGGGAAAACCAACGCAATTAAATAAAGATATATCAAGTAAAGAAAAATCAATTACTGATGTATCAATTACCGATCCCATTCCTATCCTTTCCCGACCCTCTCCTTTGGAGGACGAGGCGGCACAGCCGCCGGAACGGAAAGGGACGGAAGCGAAATCACAGAGCGCCATAGAGATTTATCGTCAAATCATCATGGACAACATCGAGTACGAACACCTTTGCCAGCACGTCAAGAGCATTGACCGGGAAACGCTGGACGAGATTGTGGATTTGCTGGTGGAAACCGTATGCAGCGCCCGCAAGACCATCCGCATTGCTGGGGATGATTACCCGGCAGAGCTGGTGAAATCCAAGTTTATGAAGCTGGACAGCTCTCACATCCAGTTTGTCTTTAACTGTTTGAGCAAGAACACTTCGGAAATCCGCAACATCAAGAAATACCTGCTGGCTATGCTGTTCAATGCGCCCAGCACGATCAACGGTTACTATACCGCGCTGGTGGCCCATGACATGAACACCGGCAAAATCTGAAAGGAGGACGGCCCTATGAAACAGGGTGCATTGATTTTTGACGAGCGCAGCGACCGTTACGACATTCGCTTTGATCTGGCGGACTACTACGGCGGCCTGCACTGTGGGGAAACCTTTGACGTGATGGTGGGCGGCAGGTGGAAGCCCACCCGCATTGAGTACGGGGACAACTGGTATCTGGTTGGCATCCATGCCGACGACCTTTCCGGCCTGCGGGTGAGGATTTAATCGGGGACAACCGGCGCAAGCGGCTGCCCCTTTTCTGTTTCCTGCGGCGGCTGACGGTGCCACCTTAACCGTGCCGCCGCACTTCTGCGAAAGGAGGGATAGCGATTGCAGGAGGAAGTAACCCAAAAGACAATAGCCTTTTCCATCAAATCGGCCAAGCTGACAATCCAAGTGCTGCAAGCGGCGGCCCGCAAGTTTCTGGAAACCCAAAACAAGGGCAAGACCAAGCTGCACCACGGCCAGCAGAGCCTAAAGCAGCTCAAAAAGCACGGGGCGGCCCTGTCCAATATCGAGATCACCGACGCAACATTGGACTTTTTAAGCCCTGCGCCAAGAAATACGGCGTGGACTTCACGCTGCGGAAAGACGCCACTACCCAGCCCCCGCACTACATCGTGATTTTCAAGGCCAAGGACGCCGACAACATGGAACAGGCGTTCAAGGAGTTCACGGCCAAGAAGTTGCAGCGGAGGAACGGCCCTCGATCCGCAAGGACATTGCCGCAAGCAAGGAAAAGGCAGCGGCCCGCAACGCTGACCGGGCCAAGGAAAAATTCAAAGAAAGGGGGCTGTCACGATGAAGCCGGAAGTGAAAAAGCTGATAATCGCCAACCTGCCCTATCTGCTGTTTGTCTATCTGTTCGGCAAGCTGGGGCAGGCGTACCGGCTGGCGGAGGGCATCGACCTTTCCCAAAAGCTCCTGCACTATGCGGACGGCTGCGCGGCGGCCTTTGAAAGTGCCGCCCCCAGCTTCAACCCCTTTGACCTGCTGATCGGCGTCGCCGGTGCTGCGGCGCTGCGGCTCATGGTGTACTGCAAAGGCAAGAATGCCAAGAAATACCGCAAAGGCGTGGAATATGGCAGCGCCCGATGGGGCGGCCCCAAGGATATAGCCCCCTATATCGACCCCAATTTTGACAACAACATTCTGCTGACACAGACGGAACGGATCACCATGAACAACAGGCCGAAAGACCCCAAAACCGCAAGAAATAAAAATGTTCTGGTGATCGGCGGTTCCGGCTCCGGCAAGACCCGGTTCTTTGTAAAACCAAACCTGATGCAATGTGTGTCCAAGGACTATCCGACCTCATTTGTGATAACCGATCCCAAGGGCAGCTTGATCGGTGAAGTGGGCCAGCTCCTTATCCGCAGCGGCTACCACGTGAAAGTGCTGAACACCATCAATTTTTCCAAGAGCATGAAATACAACCCGTTTCGGTATCTGCACTCGGAAAAGACGTGTTGAAGCTGGTAAATACCCTGATTTGCAACACTAAAGGCGAGGGCGAAAAAAGTGCGGAAGATTTTTGGGTGAAATCGGAACGGCTGTTCTACACGGCCCTGATCGGCTATATCTGGCAGGAAGCGCCGGAGGAAGAAATGAACTTCACGACGCTGCTTGAAATGATAAATGCCAGCGAAGCCCGCGAGGACGACCCGGAATTTCAGTCGCCGGTGGATTTGATGTTTGAGCGATTGGAGGAACGCGATCCAGACCACTTTGCCGTCCGCCAGTATAAAAAATTCCTGCTTTCGGCGGGCAAGACACGTTCCTCTATCCTTATCAGCGCAGGCGCGAGAATGGCTCCTTTTGACATCCGCGAGGTGCGGGAGCTGATGGAGGACGACGAACTGGAACTTGACACCATCGGGGACGAGAAAACGGCGCTGTTCCTGATTATGTCGGACACGGACACCACCTTTAATTTCATTCTGGCAATGGTACAGAGCCAGCTTATCAACCTGCTTTGTGACCGTGCCGATGATAAATACGGCGGGCGGCTGCCTGTCCATGTAAGGATGATTCTGGACGAGTTTGCGAACATCGGCCAGATACCCAACTTTGACAAGCTGATCGCCACCATCCGAAGCCGGGAAATCTCGGCTTCTATTATTTTGCAAAGCCAGTCACAGTTAAAGGCCATCTACAAGGACGCTGCGGAAATCATTTCCGACAACTGCGACTGTACGCTTTTCCTTAGTGGGCGGGGCAAAAACGCCAAGGAAATCTCTGACGTGCTGGGCAAAGAAACCATCGACAGCTACAACCAGAGCGAAAACCGGGGCGCACAGACCTCTCACGGATTGAATTATCAGAAGTTAGGAAAGGATATGCCATACTTGTTCGTGAAGAGTTCAGTTGCCTTGAATTTATCATGAACAGGGACACGATCAACTGGATTCTGAAATAACTGAATACAGGAGGTCGAACATGGAGCATTTACCAAAGAAAATC
>ENA-OQCN01001657-OQCN01001657.1-human-gut-metagenome-genome-assembly--contig:-NODE-1657-length-10620-cov-1.741733_pt1 | contig 10620 bp, 16 predicted proteins | sample MGYA00242497_ERZ504576 | MGnify/ENA primary metagenome ERZ504576 (study PRJEB26092, sample SAMD00036296) | human gut metagenome | host: Homo sapiens | study: EMG produced TPA metagenomics assembly of...
CATTCCGCAGGACGGAGGAAGCCCCGCAGCGCGCAGCGCGCAGCGGGGCTTCCGATATGTCCGAGGACGTTCTGAAAAGTAACACCAGGCGGGCCCGGACGAGAACAACCGACTACAGGTCGATGTGCGATTCCTTGATCGGGAACGGCTCGGCGAAGTGGCACGCGCAGCAGTGGCCCGGAGCGACTTCCTTAAACTCAGGAAGCTTCTCGGAGCAGATGCCCTGCGCGATCGGGCAGCGCGTGTGGAAACGGCAGCCGGTCGGCGGATCCAGCGGCGACGGCGGGTCGCCAGCGAGGATGATGCGTTTGCGGGTCTCTGGATATCCGGATCGGGCACCGGCACGGCAGACAGCAGCGACTGCGTGTACGGATGGTGAGGCTCGCTATAGAGCGTCTTCCAATCCGAAACCTCGACCATCTTACCCAGATACATAACGGCAACGCGATCGGAGATGTGCTGCACGACGGACAGGTCGTGGGCGATAAAGAGATACGCCGTACCAAACTTGTCCTGCAGTTCCTTAAGCAGGTTCAGAACCTGGGCCTGAATGGAAACATCCAAAGCGGATACCGGCTCGTCACAGATAATCAGCTTGGGCTTCAGCGCAAAAGCGCGGGCGATGCCGACACGCTGACGCTGGCCGCCCGAGAACTCGTGCGGATAGCGGTTGATGTGCTCGGGGTTCAGACCGACGACATCCAGCAGCTCGCGGACACGCTCGATACGCTCTTCCTTGGTGCCCACACCATGAATGGTCATGGGCTCGGAGACGATCTCACCAATCGTCATACGAGGGTTCAGCGAAGCATAGGGATCCTGGAAGATAAACTGCATCTCGCGACGCATATCCTTGATCTCGTGCTTGCTCATCTCGGCAACATCTTTGCCCTGGAAGAACACCTTACCTGCCGTCGGCTTCGTCAGGCGCATGATGGTGCGGCCCGTGGTGGACTTACCGCAACCAGACTCGCCGACCAGGCCAAAGGTCTCGCCCGGATAAATCTCGAACGAAATGTCATTCACAGCAGAGACGACGCGCTTGGAAAAACGCTTGGCGAACATGCCGGACTCTGCGGGGAACTCCTTAGAAAGATGCTCGACCTTCAGCAGCGGAGTGCGCTCGTTATTGTCTGTCATTTACGCCTCGCCTCCCTTCTTGGAATCCTTGCGCGTGCGGGACGTCTCAGGGGCGTTCTTGAGGAACTCGGGGTCACCGGAATAATGGCACGCAGAATAGTGGCCGGACTCGGTAACAACGCGCTCGGGGCGCTGCTTGCGGCACTTGTCCGTCGCATAGGGGCAGCGAGGAGAGAAGACGCAGCCCTCGGGCAGGTTCATGAGCGAAGGCGGGTTGCCGTGAATCGGCGTCAGCGGCTTCTTCTCATCGATGGCCTGCTCCGGGATGGAGCGAATAAGACCCCAGGTGTAGGGATGGCGGCTCTCGTAGAAGATTTCCTCAGCAGTACCGAACTCGACGGGACGGCCGGCGTACATAACCATGATTTTGTCGGCCATATCGGCGACACGCCCAGGTCATGGGTAATCATGATAATGGCGTTGCCGTTCTTCTCCTGCATCTCCTGCATAAGCTCAATAATCTGAGCCTGAATGGTAACGTCCAGGGCAGTCGTGGGCTCGTCGGCAATCAGGATATCGGGGTCGCAGGCAAGAGCCATAGCGATCATGACACGCTGACGCATTCCGCCGGAGAACTGGTGCGGATATTCATTGACGCGCTTCTCGGGCTCGGGGATACCCACGAGGTCCAAAAGCTCGGTAGCGCGCTTGAGCGCCTCCTGCTTGGAATAGCCACGGTGCAGACGAAGGCCCTCGCCCACCTGCTTACCGATCTTATAGACCGGGTTCAAGGAGGTCATAGGATCCTGGAAGATCATCGCGATATCGTTACCGCGAATGTGCTGCATCTCTTCCTCGGTCATTTCGAGGATAGAACGACCGCGATAGCAACGTCGCCGCCCTCAATCTTTCCCGGAGGCATCGAGATAAGGCCCATGATGGTCATGGCGGTCACGGACTTACCCGAGCCGGACTCGCCGACGACGCCCAGGGTCTCGCCGCGATCGAGCGTGTAGGACACACCGTCGACGGCGCGAACCACGCCATCCTCGGTGTGGAAATACATCTTAAGGTCATCGACCTCGAGCAGATGCTGGCCCTCGGGAACCGGCTGGTCCTTCAGGTCCACATAGTTCTTGTTCTTCTTCATCCTTATGCGTCCTTCATCTTGACGTCGAGGGCGTCGCGCAGACCGTCACCCAGCAGGGTGAAGGCGAGCACCGTCGAGAGAATTGCCAGACCGGGCATGATCATCATCCAGGGAGCAGTCAGAAGATACTGCTGACCGTCCTGAATCATGGAGCCCCACGAAGCGTAGGCGGGATAACGCCCATGCCGAGGAAGGACAGAGCGGACTCGGTCAGAATAGCGCCACCAATGTTCATGGTCGCGTAGACCACGATGGAGGCAACGGAATTCGGGAAGATATGGCGCATCACGATACGCGCATCGGATGCACCCATCGCGCGAGCGGCGTCAACATAATCGTTCTCTTTGACCGTTAGGATCGCAGATCGGAAGACACGGGCAATCGAGGGCCAGCCGAGAATACCGATGGCGATGAAAACATTCTGAAGACCACGGCCGATAACGGCGATCATGGCGACAACGAACAGCACGTACGGGAACGCCAGGAAGATATCCGCGAAGCGCATGATGATCGTATCCCAGATGCCGCCATAGAAACCGGCCAGGGCGCCCATGATCAGACCGATCACCGTGGAGATGGCGGTGGCCATAATACCGACGGAAAGCGAAACGCGCGCGCCGTAGATAACTCGGACGAGAATGTCGCGGCCAAGGGCGTCGGTACCAAACGGGTGCTCGGCACACGGAGCCAGCAGCGAAGTCCTCGGCCATGGTCGTCGAGTCGGAAGCCGTCGGCGACCCGAGCCAGGGCTTAGCCCACAGGTCTGCGGTCAAGGCAACCAAAACGACGATGATAATCCAGCAGATACCGATAACGGCGAGCTTATTCTTGCGAAGACGCTTGAAAGCGTCGCCCCACAGCGTGCGGGACTTGGCGGGAGCAGATGCGGCCTTGGTGGCGGTAGCTGCTCCTGAGACTGAGAATCAGTTTCCTGCATGAGACGTACCTCCCTTAGGCCTTATCCGACGGACCGCCGAGGCGGATACGCGGGTCGAGGAATGCATAGCTAATGTCGACGAGAAGGTTGATCACCATAACGACGACAACGATGAGCGTAACGCCGCCCATAACGATGGGCCAGTCGCGCATGCTAATGGCGCGGTAGACCTCAGAGCCGATACCGGGCCAGTTAAAGACCGTCTCGGTCAGGATGGCGCCCGAAAGCATGCCGCCGAAGTCGACACCAATATAGGTAACAACGGGGATGAGTGCATTCTTAAGCGCATGCTTGACGATGATCGCGCGATTGGAGAGACCCTTGGCCTTTGCGTGCGGATGTAATCCTGATTCATGACGTCGAGTAGCTGCGAGCGCATGATGCGGGCAGCATAGGCGGTCGAAACCGAAGCCAGCGTAATGGTCGGAAGCACATAGTGCATCCAATCCTGATACTGAGAGCTGGAGCCGCCGGCACCCGAGATCGGCATGGAGAATGCGCCGCCGGTGGCATCCTTAAGGATGACGCCAAAGAACAGCTGCAGCAGCATACCGAGCCAGAATGCAGGAACGGCAACGAGGATCGACGTGGTCAGCGTTACCAAAATGTCCCAGAAGGAATAGCGCTTTACCGCCGAAATGATACCCGCACCGATACCCATGATTGCCTCGAGCACAATGGCGCACGCGGCGAGTTTAACCGTATACGGATACTTCTGGGCAAAGATTTCCGCAACCGGCAGCTTGCGCTGATACGAATTGCCAGATCGCCATGAAGCAGACCATTCATGTAATTCAAGTATTGGTCCACAAGCGACGTTGGAACGGGATCGCCGTTCTCGTCAAGGATCGCGTTGCCGTCCTCGTCCGCCTGGACCAGGTGATAGCGCACGCGAAGTTGAAGCTCTACCTCGGGGGACAGAGCCTTGTCTCCACCGATCAGCTTGATCGGGTCTCCCGGCACAATATTCTGGAGGCGAACAGAATCAACGTAACGCCCAAAAATACCGGGATGAACTGAAGCACACGTTTAACGATGTACTTACCCATACCACTCCCCTATCTAGGGATTAACCTAAATGGATGCCGATCGCCAGACCGGCATCCCAAAATTACCATCAGCCAGTTTACCCCAGGTTAGGGAGAACTGTATGTTTCCCATGAGGTCTACGTAAATACTTGACCCTCATGGAAGCTGCAAAACTCTTAGGCGAGCTCAGCGGTACCCAGATCGGCGTGCTTCTGCGGATCGACATAGAGGTACTTGACGCGATCGGAGCCGACGATGGTGTGCGTGTAGAACATCACCGGGATAACCGGGCAGTCAGCGGCGACCATAGCGTCAGCCTCCTGCATCTTGGCGATGCGCTCGTCGTCGTCAACCGTGGCACGGGCCTCATCGACCTTGGCATCGAACTCGGAGTTGTTGTAACCAGAGCGGTTGTCGCCACCGAGGGAGTCGGAGTGGAACAGCGGGTACAGGAAGTTGTCCATGATCGGGTAATCGGCGATCCAGCCAGACGGCCCGAACTGATAGTTGAAGTTCTGATACTGCTCGAGCAGGGCAGACCACTCGGGAGTATCGGAGACGGCGGTGACGCCCACCTTGGCGAGGTCGCCGATGATGGACTCCATAATCTCCTTGTGGCCACCGTCCTGGTTGTAGGACAGGGTCACATTGATGCCACGATCGCCGTTAGCGCCAGCGGGAGCGACCTTGTCGAGGTACTCGTTAGCCTTGTCGACGTCATAGGCGCAGAACTCCCATGCGCCTCCTTGTACCGGCGATTCCCGGAGGAACGATGCCGTCAGCGGGGGTACGGGTGCCTTGAAGATGGTCTTGCAGATGGCCTCACGGTTGATAGCCAGGGAGATGCCCCTGCGCAGGTCAGCGTTGTTGAACGGCTCGGCCGTGGTGTTGCACGTCAGATAGTACGTGGAAGGCTCGGAGCCGAGCAGCATGCGCTCGCCGTCACCCATGGTGTAGCCATCCTTGGACTCGCCGCGGTCCTTCTTGCGGCGTCGATCTGAGCAACGGGAACGTCGCAGACATCGAGGTTGCCGGCCTGGAACTCCTTGTAAGCGGTCTCCACGTCCTTGATGACCTGGAAGTGGATGGCGTCGATCTTTGCCTTGTCGCCATAGTAATCGTCAAACTTCTTGAGGTTGATCTCCTGACCATCCTCCCACTTGCCGTCCATCATGAACGGGCCGTTACCGACCGGGGCAAGGTAGAAGCTCTTGACATCGGACTCGGCGCACTCGGGAACCGGGGACAGAGCCGGGTGAGAGGCGACGAACGGGAAGTCGGCGTAGGCGGAAGTCAGCTTGACGACGAGGGTCTCGTCATCCGGGCAGGTAACGCCGGACAGCTCGGTAGCGTTACCGGCAAGCAGATCATCATAGCCCTCGACCATGGAAAGGTGGTAGGAGACCTCGGAAGGACCATACTCGGTAGCGATGGCCGACTTGGTGTTGACCAGGCGCTCCCAACCGAGCTTGAAGGACTTGGAAGTAACGTCGTCACCGTTGTGGAACTTGGCCTTCTTGATCTTGAAGGTGAACTCGGTGGCGTCGTCGTTAGCCTCGAAGGACTCGCAAGCCAGCGGAACGATCTCGCCCTTCTCGTTATCGTACTCCGTCAGAGCGTCGAAGAGCTGGTACTCGACCTGAGTGCCCTGATCCTCCTGGACGTGTAGGGGTCGATGCAGACCGGGTTGTTGATGTAGAAGTTCAGCGTCGAACCGGACTCAGAACCGGAAGCGTCGCCGCCCTTCTTGCCGCATGCGGCAAGAAAAGCCATGGAGCTCGCAGCGAGGGTGCCGCCAACAAAGGCGCGACGACCCATAACGCTGGTGGAACATAGAATCAGCCATGCCATCCTCCTTATGAGATAGGACAAAGTGAATTCGGCCGGACAACGTCGAGACAGCCCGATCGAACCATTCAAACGCGGTCCGCCGTTATGGCTGGTTATGCAGTGCGGACCAACGTTTCGCAATACAGTAGCGCATTTTATGCACAGTATGGCGCTAATTCCGGTTAACGGTCGAGAATTTCTTTAGTTAGGCGAAGTATGTGGGGATATTTTGACTCTGTTACAAATATGTAAACAAAAAGGGCCCCGCACATGCGGGACCCTTTACAAACGCATATACGCCGATGCTTAGTAGCCGACGATGCCTGCGGGAAGAAGAACATGCACAGCACGACGCACACGGCAAACACGACAGCCATGATAACGGTCAGGCGGTCAAGGTTCTGCTCCATAACGCCTATGGCAGAGCTGGAGTTATACAGCGAGCTAGCGATCATATCCGAAACGCCGGTGCCTTACCGGAGTGCATCAGACGAGAATCGTCAGCGCCACGCAGAAACAGCCCAAACGACAAACAGAAGAATCTGAAACGGACCCATAGATAAGCTCCTTAATAGAACAATTCAAACTCTAGTACTGTACCACAACCTCCAACACTCCCCCACCTGCCATTTAGGGACGGGGTAGAAATGGCAGAAATACCAAAAAGGGGGTCGTCCGGTTGTGGACAACCCCCTTACTAGAAAACGGTATTTGTTTTCTATTAGCCTCGGTGGCGAGCACGCGACCCGTCATCTCGGCGGAAGGCTCAATACCAGCCATGGTGAGCATGGTCGGAGCGATATCGGAAAGACGGCCGTCCTCGATACCGGTGAGCTTGGCTTATCATCAACGATGATGAACGGCACGCGGTTGGTGGTGTGAGCCGTAAACGGATGCTTGGAACCGTCGGAAGCAACGTCAAACATGTGATCGGCGTTGCCATGGTCGGCGGTAATCAGCGCAAAGCCGCCCTTGGCGAGAATCGCCGGGACAACCTTGGACAGAGCATCGTCAACAGCCTCGACGGCCTTAACGGCGGCGTCGAAGACACCGGTGTGACCAACCATGTCGCAATTTGCGAAGTTCACGATGTAGAAATCAGCGCGATCCTCGTTGATAGCGGCGACAAGCTTCTCGGTAACCTCGGGAGCGCTCATCTCGGGCTGCAGATCGTAGGTAGCGACTTGGGGGAAGCGACGAGCACGCGCTCCTCGCCCTCCTTGGGCTCCTCGATGCCGCCGTTGAGGAAGAACGTCACGTGAGCGTACTTCTCGGTCTCGGCGGTGTGCAGCTGCTTCAGGCCATTGGCGGCGATAACGTCGGCCAGGACGTTCTCGGGGAACGTCTTGGGGAAGGCGACCTCGACGTCAACGTCGGATCGTACTCGGTCATCGTCACAAAGTGCGAGAGCTTAATCTGCTCGCGCTCAAAGCCATCGAACTCCTTGTCCGTGAACACGCGGGTCATCTGACGAGCGCGGTCGGGACGGAAGTTGAAGAAGATGGCCGCGTCGCCCTCGTGGATGCCCTCGTTGTGGGCCGCGAAAGGCTCGACGAACTCGTCGCCGCGCGGATCCTTCTCGTAGTAGGCCTTGATACCGGCAACGGGGTCGGTATCGGCATCGGACGCGTTGACCATGACGTCGTAGGCGCGCTGGATGCGCTCCCAACGGTTGTCGCGGTCCATGGCCCAATAGCGGCCCGAAACGGTGGCAACGCGAGCGTCGCAACCGGTCTCCTCGGAGATCTTAGCCAGGAAAGCGCAGAACTCGCTCATGTAGCCGGCACCGGACTGCGGGTCGACGTCGCGGCCATCCATGAAGCGTGGACGCGAACGGTCTTGACGCCATGCTGGGCAGCCATCTTGACCAGAGCCTCGACGTGGTCATGTGAGAATGAACACCGCCAGGGCTCATAAGGCCCATGAGATGCAGGGTCTTGCCTTCGGCCTTGACGTCGTCCATAGCTTTGACGAAGACCTCGTTCTTGGCGATGGAGCCGTCCTTGATGGCATTGTTGATGCGCGAAAGCTCCTGGAACACGATGCGGCCGGCACCGATGTTGAGGTGGCCTACCTCGGAGTTGCCCATCTGACCGTCGGGAAGGCCCACGTCCTCGCCCGAAGCACCGAGCGTGGTGTGAGGATACTTCTCGTACAGGCTATCAAGGAAGGGCGTCTTGGCAGCGGCGACGGCGTTCTCGCCATCAGCCGGAGCAAGGCCGCAGCCATCCATGATGATCAGGAGTGCAGGAAGATGACGCTGTGCCATATGTCCTACTCGCCTGCCTTGACGACCATAGAGCGAAGTCGGCAGCCTTGAGCGAAGCGCCGCCCACGAGGCGCCGTCAACGTCGGGCTTGGCGACGAGCTCGGCAATGTTGCCGGGCTTAGCGGAACCACCGTACAGGACGCGGATACCGTCGGCGAGCTCCTCGCCAAACATCTCCTTGAGGGTCTCACGGATAGCGCCGCAGACCTCCTGGGCGTCCTCAGCGGTAGCGGTCTTTCCGGTGCCGATGGCCCAGATGGCTCGTAGGCGACGACGACCTGCTTGGGCAGGTGATCTCAAGACCAGCAAGGCCAGCCTTGACCTGGTTCACGACGTGCTCGACATAGGTACCAGCTCGCGGACCTCGAGGGACTCGCCGCAGCAGAAGACGGGAACAAGACCGGCGGCAACGAGGGCCTTGGCCTTCTTGTTCTGGTCCTCGTCGGTCTCGTGGAAGTAGTCGCGACGCTCGGAGTGGCCGATGATGCAGTAGGTGCAGCCAGCGGACTTGAGCATGTCGCAAGAGGACTCACCGGTGAAGGCACCCTTGGCCTCCCAGTACACGTTCTGTGCACCGAGGGCGATGGGGGCAGCCTGAATGCGGTCATGAACCGTGGTGATGTCAATGGTCGGAGGGCAGACGAGCACCTCGACGCCAGCCGGAACCTCGGGCAGAGCCTGAGCCAGCTCGTCGGCAAGCTTGGCGGCCTCAGCGACGTCGTTGTTCATCTTCCAGTTACCAGCGATAAGAAGGGTGCGATTAGGCATCGAGAAGCGCCTCCACTCCGGGCAGGGCCTTACCCTCGACGAGCTCCATGGAAGCGCCACCACCGGTGGAGATCCAGCTCATCTTGTCGGCCAGGTTGAACTTGTTGACAGCCGCGACAGAGTCGCCACCGCCGATGATCGAGGTGCAGTCGGCTCGGCGACGGCCTCGGCGATAGCCTGGGTGCCGTGAGCGAAGTTGTCGAACTCGAAGACACCCATGGGGCCGTTCCAGAACACGGTCTTGGCACCCTTGACGGCCTCGGCGTAAGTTCCTCGGTCTTGGGGCCGATGTCCATGCCCTCACGATCGTCGGGGATAGCGTCGGAAGCGACAACCTCGGGGACAGCGTCCTCGCCAAAGTGATCGGCAACGCGGTTGTCGATGGGGAGCAGGATCTTGACGCCCTTCTCCTCGGCCTTCTTGAGCATCTCGCCAGCGCGCTCGACCCAGTCCTCTTCCTTGAGGGACTGACCGACGGTCAGGCCCTGAGCCAGGAAGAAGGTGTAGGCCATGCCGCCGCCGATGATCAGGGTATCAGCGGAGTCGATGAGGTGATCGAGAACGCCGATCTTGGAGGAAACCTTGGAACCGCCGACGATAGCGACGAAAGGGGGCGCTCGGGCTCGGCGAAGATGCCGGTCAGCGTGTCGACCTCCTTCTCGAGCAGGAAGCCGGCGACGGCAGGCAGGTAAGCGGCGGGACCCACGACGGAACCCTGGGCGCGGTGAGCGGTACCGAAAGCATCGAGAACGAAGACGTCACCATAGGAAGCGAGCTTCTTGGCGATCTCGGGATCGTTCTTCTTCTCACGCTTGTCAAAACGGACGTTCTCGAGAACGAGGACCTTGCCCGGCTCGACGGCGGCAACAGCCTCAGCAGCCTTCTCGCCGTAGGTGTCGGCGACAAAGGCAACATCGAGACCAGAGAGCTCAGCGAGCTTCTTGGCGACAGGCTCAAGGGAGAGCTCGGGCTGGAAGCCGGTGCCATCGGGACGGCCGAGGTGGCTCATGAGGATGACGCGAGCGTTGTGCTCAACGAGGTAGTTGATGGTGGGCAGGGCAGCCTTGATGCGGGTGGTGTCGCCAACGACGCCATCCTTGATAGGCACGTTGAAGTCAACGCGGACGAGAACGCGCTTGCCGTCGACATCGATGTCGCGGACGGTCTTCTTGGTAAAGGCCATGTTTGCTTCTACCTTTCGTACGTGTCTGCCTCCCATTACGGCAGACGATTTCCTATAAAAAGGGCGCGACCCTAGGGTGTAAGCCCTATGAGCCGCGCCCTTCTTTAGACGCTCAACGAGCTATTCGCTAAAAGCTAAATTAAGCAACGAACTTCTCGAAGTACTTGATGGTGCGGACCATCTGAGAGGTGTAGGAGTTCTCGTTGTCGTACCAAGAGGTGACCTGAACGAGGGTCTGGCCGTTGCCGAGGTCAGAGCACATGGTCTGAGTGGCGTCGAAGATGGAGCCGTGGGTCTCGCCGATGATGTCGGTGGAGACGATATCGTCCTCGTTGTAACCGAAGGTCTCGGAGATGGTGGAAGCGTAGGCCTTC
>ENA-OQCN01001658-OQCN01001658.1-human-gut-metagenome-genome-assembly--contig:-NODE-1658-length-10615-cov-2.609268_pt1 | contig 10615 bp, 9 predicted proteins | sample MGYA00242497_ERZ504576 | MGnify/ENA primary metagenome ERZ504576 (study PRJEB26092, sample SAMD00036296) | human gut metagenome | host: Homo sapiens | study: EMG produced TPA metagenomics assembly of...
AGTTTTACAGAGTATTACAGGGTCAGCAAATGTTACAGTTTTTGCAAATTCTGTAGAGATGATGTGGAACTGGGACGCTTTTTGCAAGGATATTATAATGATTCAAAGAAATTTTACTTTGATAAGGCAACAAGTTCCCCAGAGTGTATTACAAAGATGGATGAGATTGGAATGACGGATAGAGGCTGGATAGATGACTTTATCCTGCATTATGAAAAATGCGACAGGACATTTGAAAGAGGGCAGACATTTCATAATTTTAATGACCACGATTATATGGTACTTGAAGCATTATCTCCACGCAATCTTGTGGTAATGGATATGAAAAGCGGCTCTCTCACGATTGCTCTTGGAGCAACAGAGTATAAGCGATATCCGAAAGACGAGGAGCCAACTAAGGATAACACAGCGATTGGGGTATCGTGGGAGCACGGGATTTATCTTGGTTCCACACTTTCGCAGACCAACTTTAAGGCATATAAAAGAGAATACGGGACACCTGAAAAGATAAAAGATGTTTATGATTACAGGGCGAAACTCAAGCAGAAGTTTTATTTTTATCAGGATTTGTCAAAGGATGATGATATTCCAAAAAATATGCAGAATGATTTCCTGCACCAGATGTATAAGGAATTTGGAACGATAGAGGAGGAATATTTTTATGACAGGCTTGAAGATGGAAAGTATGATGAAGGTTTTAAGGAAAGACAGGTAAAAGAAAAAAAAGAGCCGATGAGGAAAAATGGAATTGGAGGCTGATATCGAATGGAAAAAGAATTTGATATTGAGATAAAAGAAGTTCTCTCAAGGGTAGAGACAGTAAAGGCAGAGTCACTTGACGATGCCATAAACAAGGCAATGGATATGTATTATTCAGAACAGATAGTCCTTGATGCGGAGGATATGAAGGGAGTTGATTTTTCGCCATACAGCGAAGAACAGCTCCCTTCTTCATTAAAGGAAAATGGAGGAAAGACACGATGAAAAATGAGCAGACAGCAGTTATTAAGGATATGGAATTTTTATTAAACGAACTTCATAAGGAATGGGAAAGACCGGGAGAGGTAAAATCGTCTGTCAGTATTCCATATGAGAAAGTTGAGGAAATCAGCAGAAAGCTGAATGTGATTGTCTATGAGACACAGCAGTCGGCTGACAGCGACGGACTTGCCTTTAAGCAGAGCATAGCCAAGTCAAAGCAGTGTTATGTGCTTCTCAGGATTATGCGAAAGATTGTAAAAGGAAAGGGCAAATGTGATAGACAGGCGGTTGATGCAGAATTTGTGATTGAGCTTGACGGGGAGGAGTCAAAGCTCTTTAAGGAAATGTTTGCAGAATTACTGAAGTAAAAGGAGGGTGACACATGAGTGTTGATATGAAGGTCAAAGCGATATATGATTCAGAAATCAGCAACATCACCCGTTCTGAAAAGAACTGGAAAGATGTATTAAAGGTTGCAGGTCAGTTATATCGCTATGAATTTGATAATATCGTTATGGTAACAGCTCAGAGATCACCGGAGAAAAGTACCCTTATGGCAGATTATGACACTTGGAAGAAAGTGGGAAGATATGTAAAGCGTGGAGCAAAGGGCTGTGCTATCTTCCCCTCAAGGGCACTTAATCCCCGTATGAGATATATTTTCGATATCAGTGATACAGGCGGAAAGAATGTGAAGCTGACATGGGATCTGGAGGGGGAAAACCTGAAAAGTTATGCAGACTTTCTGGTATCGGAAGGACAGATGGAGCGGTATAAAAGCGATGACAGGGAATCACTAAAAAATACGCTAAAACAGTTTACAGGAACAAATGTTTGGGATATAATAAAAGAGGAGTTCGGAGATAGAATGTCCGAACTTATGCAGCTATCAGGTAGTGTGATAAAGGAATTCAACGAAAAACGCAAGGGCTTACAGCAGGATAGCGATATGGAGCAGTTAGTATATTCCAGTGTTATGTATGCTGTAGGGACGAGATGTGGATTTGACTTATCTGTGCAAGAACAGGATTTCAGTCAGATTGTAAACATCAAAGATGAGGAGATAGTTTACCGTCTTGGTTCCCTTGTATGCGATGTCTCCTGTAGTGTTCTTAGAGAATTTAGTAGGAATTTACAAACGATTGAGAGCGAAAGGAGAATATCATATGTTAGAAGCAATGACTTACAAGGAAGTGGACGGACTGCTGTATCCGGAGCTGACAATGCCGGACGAGACAGAGGATTTAACGAAGCTGGCAGATACGGGAGAATGGCAATGAAGTATCTTCTGGAGAACGAACCGGCAAGGTACAAGACACTGATGAGATTCGGGAAGATGTACGAGAAGATGTCGGCAGTAGAGGAGGAAGCAAACCAGCTTTACGACCAGTTGGAGGAACAGTATCTAATGAAGCACAAGCCACAGAATCCGTCATCGACAATGGAGATGTGGAAGATAAGAGAGCAGGCGAAGATGCAGGCAGAGGAAGTAGTGCTCCACCAGATCGTGATGAAGTTTCATTAGAAATACAGGAAGAATTAAATAGAGAGCTTGATGAGATTAACTCATTGGGTGTCAGTAAGGAAGCCGAATATACACAGGCTTCCTTTTTTTCGACCAAAACGGGCAGGCTAGTTTTGGTGTGAAGCAGTCAGAGAAAACCAGACACAATGAATTTATGCGTCAGTATGAGGAGGACAGAAAGACTGCCCTTGCAGGAAAATATAACTATCTCAATCCGAAAAAGGCAGAAAGTGTACCAAGTGAGTATGTAAAACAAATACTTATGAGAGGGACTGGCTTTGTCGGTGGAAAAGGCAGAGTGTGTGAAATTTACCGCACAGAGATAGATGCTGGAACCAGAGCAAAGCGTATCAAGGCAGAATATGGTCAGGGTGGTGCAAGCTGGCCGCTTGACGGTCTGGGCTTGCACGGGTATGACACATTTCACGGTTCGGGACTTCGTATCCAATGGAAAGATCAAGATGGAGAAGTAGAAGGATATGTTTCGTGGAAGAATGTCGAAAAGGAAATCGGTGTACTTACCTTACCGGAGAATACCAGTCGGAGACACCTCGTATTGATGAGCTTGCAATGGACGGACTTCGTGAAGATGATGAAGTCATTGACGCAGAGTACCGTGAAGTTGATACGCAGGAGGAAAAATCAGAAATTGATGATTATGCTATTCCTGATGAGCCTGACAGTTATGCTGTAAACAGAAAGGCGGCTGAGTTACGGTATATCAAGCCGATTGATTATGCTGACCGTGTAGCTGCAATGGATGAAGATTTAAGAGATGCCATTGAGATACTTGTGTCAGAATGTAGCTGTTACACACCATTCCGTGCTTTCCTTATGGATGTGGTGCAATCGGATTTTGCATTTATGCCGAATAAGCTGGAACTGATCTGTGAGATAGCGATGGGAAATGTTCAGGGTGAGAGAAAGGCATATTGCAATAATCAGTATGGACTCACAGAATACACTTTAAGCAGTGCAGATGTGAAAGTAAGCTACAAAAACAGAAATGGAGAGAGGGCAGGGGATACCGTATCGTGGCGTGAGGTATATGAAATCTTATCCTATATGGTAAAACAGCCATTTTACTGTGGAGAGGACCAGAAGGCAATCTATCAGACCATAAAAAATAAGATTGACAGGGAAAAGATGAATCCTGTTTACCGCAAGTTCTTTGATATTGAGGACAGTGTGAGAGAAAGCCGTCTTAAAACCAGAGAACGGGCGATTGCATATGGCTTGAATACCAAGATTGACACGGATGGTCGTATAATTTCTGATGAGGATAAGAATGTATCGGCAGATATTTCGCAGAATGATACCGAACCACAGGAGGCTGCCCCTGAAACACCTGCACAGGAAGTATTACCGCCAGCGGAAGGTCTGCGTGGAAAAGAAAAAACACAAGACCAGACAAAACTCAATTTCCATTATAACCTGTGGGAAACAGAAAAGGGCGGTGTAAAGACCAGATACCAGTGGAACATTGATGCAATCTGTACACTAAAGCAGATTGAAGCAGAAAACAGACTTGCAACACAGGAGGAGCAGACGGTTTTATCAAAGTTTGTCGGCTGGGGCGGGTTGTCACAGGCATTTGATGAGAATAATGCAGGGTGGACCAGAGAATATGCAGAACTGAAAGAACTTCTTTCCGATGAGGAATACAGTGCCGCAAGAGCAACCGTAAATAATGCCTTTTATACTTCACCTGAGATTGCAATGTGTATTAACTCAGCACTTGTGCAGTTTGGCTTTAAAGGCGGCAATGTCTTGGAGCCTTCTATGGGTATCGGCAATTTCTTCGGAAGTATGCCAGCACCAATGCAGCAAAGTAAGCTGTATGGAGTGGAGCTGGACAGCATATCAGGAAGGATTGCAAAACAGCTTTACCAGAATGCCAATATCAGTATTACGGGATTTGAAAACACCACATATCCGGATAACTTTTTTGATGTTGTTATGGGAAATGTGCCATTTGGAGATTATAAGATATTCGATCCAAAGTACAACAAGTATAACTTCCGTATTCACGATTATTTTCTGGCAAAAGCACTCGATCAGGCAAGACCGGGCGGCATGGTTGCAGTGATTACCACAAAGGGAACACTGGATAAGAGCAATCCGACTATACGAAAGTATCTGGCTGAGAGGGCAGAACTTGTGGGAGCAATCCGACTTCCGAATACTGCATTTAAGGATAATGCAGGAACTGAGGTGACTGCGGACATTCTTTTTTTTACAGAAAAGAGAGCGAAAAATTGATATAGAGCCTGACTGGGTACATCTTGGTGTCACAGGTGATGGCATAGCAGTCAATTCCTATTTTGCAGAGCACCCGGAGATGATGCTTGGTACAATGCAGTATGACACAAGGATGTTCGGACAGGACAGCAGATATACCGTCTGTGTGAATAATGATGAGAACTTCAATCTGTATGAAGCACTCAATAAGGCAATCTGTAACATCAGAGCACAGATGACAGATTTTGAGAGACTGGCAGATAATGAGGAACAGACAGAGGAAGTCATTCCCGCTGATCCGGATGTCAGAAATTATACTTACACATTCTTTGAAGGAAAACTTTACTACAGGGAAAATTCAGAGATGGTAAGGCAGAAGTATCACCGACAGCAGAGGAGCGTATCAAGAGCTTGATGAAATCAGACAGATAACAAGAGAGCTGATTGATATCCAGATGGAGGGCTGTAGTGATGAGGAGCTTGCAGACAAACAGCAGCTTTTGAATGTAAAATATGATAAATTCGTTGGAAAGTATGGAGCAATCACTTCCAAAGCAAACCGTACAGCGTTCAGGGATGACAGCGATTATCCGCTTCTTTGCAGTCTTGAAGAAGTAAATGAGGACGGGGAGGTGAAGAAGGCTGATATGTTTTATAAGCAGACGATTAAGGCAAAGTCCGTGGTGGACAGGGTAGAAACTGCGGTAGAGGCTCTTAATGTATCGGTCAATGAGTTTGGATATGTAAATATCCCTTATATGCTCTCCATTTATGAAGCAGACAGGGATACTCTCATAAAGGAACTTGATGGAATTATATTTCTTAATCCTGACCGTTACAATGAAAATAACCCGGACGCAGGCTGGGAGACAGCAGACGAATATCTGTCGGGAAATGTAAGGGATAAGCTGCGTGTTGCAAAGGCAATGGCGGCGGATACCGATAATCCGCAGGCAGAAAGATTTGCCGCCAATGCCGCAGCCCTAGAGGAAGTTCAGCCGGAATGGATTGAAGCCTCGGATATTGATGTAAAGATTGGTACAACTTGGATTGAGCCGCTTGATTATGAGCAGTTTATCTATGAGCTGCTTAATACACCAAAGAGGGCAAGGGCAATCAGAACAGAGTATTATAATTCCGGTATTCAGGTACACTTGAATAAAATGAGTATGGAATGGTTCATTGAAAATAAAAGTATGGATAAACATTCCGTGGCTGCAACGAAAACTTATGGTACAAGCAGAATGGACGCTTATTCTATTTTTGAGGATACCCTGAACTTAAAAACAGTCACTGTCAGGGACAGGATTGATGACGGTGATGGCAAGTACCATTATGAAGTCAATAAGAATGAGACAATGCTTGCAAGGGAAAAGCAGAATATGATCAAGGAGAAGTTCAAGGAATGGCTGTTTGCAGAACCGGAACGCCGACAGAAGTATGTGGAATATTATAATGAAACCTTCAATAATATCCGCCTGCGTGAGTATGACGGAAGCCATTTGCAATTTCCAGGAATGAACCCTGAGATTGAATTAAAACCGCACCAGAAAAATGCGGTGGCACGAATCCTTATGGGAGGAAATACCCTGCTTGCCCACTGCGTCGGAGCCGGAAAGTCGTTTGAAATGATGGCTGCGTGTATGGAACAGAAAAGACTCGGACTTTCCAATAAGACAATTATGGTAGTGCCAAAGCCGCTTATCGGGCAGACGGCAAGTGAATTTTTAAGGCTTTACCCGTCAGCAAACATCTTGGTTGCAACGGAGCGTGATTTTGAAAAGAGCCGAAGAAAGCAGTTTGTGTCAAGGATTGCGACAGGCGATTATGACTGCATCATTATGTCGCACTCGCAATTTGAAAAAATTCCAATTTCGGCAGAGAGAAAGGAGCGAATGCTTAATGAACAGATAAATGAGATCACCTATGCGATTGATGATATGAAGGAGCGGAACGGGGAACGCTGGACCGTAAAGCAGATGGAAAGCCAGAAGAAAAAGCTGGAGGAACAGCTTAAATCCCTGACCGATGAGAGCAGGAAAGATGACCTCATTACCTTTGAGGAGCTGGGTGTTGACTCTATTATGGTAGACGAAGCACACAATTTTAAGAACCTCGCCACATTTTCAAAGATGAATAATGTGTCGGGAATCAGCAGTAGTGGGGCTAAAAAGTCAACGGATATGCAGCTTAAATGCCAGTATTTATCAGAGATAAATGATGGCAGGGGAATTGTATTTGCAACAGGTACACCGATAAGCAACACAATGTGTGAGATGTATGTTATGCAGCTTTATTTGCAGAAATCGGCACTTGAGGAGATGGGAATTCATCATTTCGACTCGTGGGCGGCTAACTTTGGAGAAGTAACAACGGCACTGGAGCTTACGGTTGAGGGCAGTGGTTTCCGTTTCAAGAGCAGGTTCAATAAGTTTACCAATCTGCCGGAGCTTATGAACATCTTCCGTGAGGTTGCCGATGTGCAGACAGCGGATATGCTTGACCTTGATGTGCCAGCTCTGCGTGGCGGCAAGCCTATCATCGTGGAGTCGGAGCCGGACTGGTATGTGAAGCAGGTAATGGAAGAATTTGTTGTAAGGGCAGAAAGGATAAGGGGCGGGGGTGTTGATCCAAGTGTTGACAACTTCTTAAAGATTACGCACGAAGCAAGACTTCTTGGAACAGACGCAAGACTGATTGATAAGGACGCACCGAACAACCCGGACGGAAAGCTCAATAAGGTAGCGGAAAATGTCTGGAAAGAATATGTAAAAGGAAATGCTGATGGTCATATAGGCTGTCAGCTTATTTTTTCGGATATTGGAACACCGGGACCGGACAAGGACTTTACGATTTATGATTATCTGAAGGAGTCACTTATCCAATATGGTATCCCTGCGGAGGAGATAGCATTTATTCACGATGCAAAAACAGACGCACAGAGGGATGCACTCTTTAAGGAAATGAGGACAGGTAAGAAAAAAGTCCTTATCGGTTCGACAGATAAGTGCGGAACCGGAGTTAATGTACAGACACACCTTGTTGCAATGCACCATGTCGATTGCCCGTGGAAGCCTTCTTCTATTGAACAGAGGGAAGGCAGAGGTATCCGACAGGGAAATAAAAACGATGAGGTGGCAATCTACCGATATGTTACAAAACAAACCTTTGATGCATACAACTGGTCACTTGTGGAAAACAAGCAGCGTTTCATCAGTCAGGTTATGACAAGCAAGGCAGTGAGCCGAAGCTGTGAGGACATTGATGAGGCAACACTTTCTTATGCGGAGATTAAGGCGGTTGCTACAGGCAACCCTTTAATCAGGGAAAAGATGGAGGTTGACAATGATGTCCAGAGATTAAAGCTCTTAAAGGCGTCTTATGATAATCAGAGATACGGATTGCAGGATAATTTTATGATCAAGTATCCAAAACTCATCAAAACTGCGACAGAGAAACTTGCCAATGTCAGGAGGATATAAAGGCAAGGGATAAGGAATTGATTGATAACCCGGATTTTGCCATTACCATAGGCAATGCAACTTATACAGAGCGAGTGGATGGTGGAACCGTAATGCTTGAAGCAATCAGCAAATGTAAGACAGGCGAAACCACTCCAGTCGGTAAGTTTCACGGCTTTGAGCTTCTGGTGGAAAAGAATTTTCTCAGTATCAACTATATGGTGCTTCGTGGAAAGACGGAATACAAGGCAGAACTTTCCACAAGTCCGGTGGGAAGTATGGTAAAGCTGGAGAACCTGTTCAACGGACTTCACGAAAATGTTGATTTTCTGGAAAAGAAGATTGAACAGTACCAAAATGATCTTGAGGCTTCAAAGGCGGAGTATGACAAGCCGTTTGCATATAGTGCAGAACTGGAAGAAAAACTTGCAAGGCAGTATGAATTAAATGCCCAGCTTGACCTTGAGAACGCAAAGGCTATGGATGCAGATCTTGGCGGACCGGACGAAGAAAAGTCTGAGGACAGAATAGAAAATGCGGGTATTGTTGCAGAGGATAAGGGAATCTATATGCCAGACAGAAACAGGAAAAGATAGGAGTGAAACTCTATGAGTATAAGGAAAGTGGTCGCAGGACTACTGATTACAGCAGGGATTGCCATTATGGCAGTCCCTTTTTTCTGGTGTACAACCGGAGAGAGAAACACGAACCAGCTCATAAATGAATTTGAGCAGACATTGGAGGAGAAGCAGGATGAAAGGACAGAGGTTGAGAAAGAGCAAACCACCGTTAGTAAAGAGGAGAAAGCCATTCTTAAAGAAGGCAGTATCATCGGCATTATTGAGATACCGGGAATAGATATCAGATACCCGGTAATGGAAGAAACCGGAAGTGAAATGCTGAATGCTGGGACAGGGAACAATGCGTTTTGTTGTCAGGTGCAGATATAAGGAGGCGGCAGATGAATAAGAGATACCGACTGGGGGAGATAGAAGAAGCTGTATCGGAAATGGAGGAGCTGATCGACACTCAGGATGATATTGCAGAGATTGATGATGACTTTCAGATTGTCGTAAGCGGCTGGTCTGTGTATGTCGAAAGCCTGAATCTGACACTCAGACAGGGAGTTGCCTGTATCTGGGATACGGAGGCAGGATTATTTATGCCTGATTTTGATGTGACTATCGTGCATGAGGGAAACATCGAAACACAGGAATGGCTCTACTATGAGCAGGACGGAATGGTTGTTACACTTGGCAACTGGTTAAATGGCAGATTGTCTTGTGAACAGATAGAACAGCTTTGGTGTGGGCTTATCATACCAGAAAACAATGATAATTCAGAAGTATAAGAAAGAGAGGAACAGCGTATGAAGTATTCAATTAAGGTAAACGAGGTAAGAGCAAAAGATGGCAGCAATATCAAGGGTTTTGCGACCGTGGTATTTGGTGATTCATTCAAGATTACCAATATCGCAATCCTTGAAAATAAGGAAAAGGGAGAGCTTTTTGTATCAATGCCAAGATACCGTTCCAATGAGCGTGATGAGAAAAACAGCGTGATTTATAAGGATGTATGCAATCCTATCACGGCAGAGTTTCGTGAGGAACTCTATACTAATATCCTTGAGGCTTATGCAAAAATCAGGGAGCCGGAGAAAGCAGAAACACAGACACAGGGAAAAACTCAGGAAATGCCGGAGTTTTCCGTGACGGTAACACCTTATGAAAGGGAAGGCAGTAATATCAAGGGACTTGCCCGCATTTACTTTGAAAACAGCTTCATTGTAAATAATGTAAATATCCTTCAGGGCAAAGAAAAAATCTTTGTGTCAATGCCTTCTTATAAGACAAAGCAGGTGGACGAGAATGGCAAGCCAATCTATCAGACGTCTGCTATCCGGTCACAAAGGATTTCAGGGAGAAGCTCTACAATGAGATTATTGCAGAATATGAGAAAGCAAAGGATAAGAGCAACGAAAAAGCAAAGGGAGAATGCCGAACAGAACCACGGAAATCCCCGACAGGGAGAAAAAAGGATACTCCCTTTCGATAATTAAGGTTAAGGGGCGGCAGGAGCTGCCCCGTTTATAAGGAGGAAAAGCAGATGGAAGCAGAAAAGACACTTACCAATGAGGAGATCATAAGGGAACTTCTTGACCTATTAAAAAAGAATGCTATGAAAGAGCCGGCAAATGATGTATTTGAGATATGCACCTATGTGGATGGTCTGGAGAAAAAGATTGCGTCTATGCCAGAAGAACTTACCAGTATGCAGGACCAAATCAAGAAAATGCAGGAAGATACCCTTATCAATAATGCAAAAAAAGCATTAACAGAAGCACAGGAGCGACTCAATGCCAGATGTGAGCAGATAAAGTCACAGGTATCTGAGATAAAGGTACAGG
>ENA-OQCN01001660-OQCN01001660.1-human-gut-metagenome-genome-assembly--contig:-NODE-1660-length-10608-cov-3.490602_pt1 | contig 10608 bp, 9 predicted proteins | sample MGYA00242497_ERZ504576 | MGnify/ENA primary metagenome ERZ504576 (study PRJEB26092, sample SAMD00036296) | human gut metagenome | host: Homo sapiens | study: EMG produced TPA metagenomics assembly of...
ATTATATTCACTCCTTTTTTACAAATTGCAACCCCTTTTTTCAATTTTTTATTTTTTCTTAAAAAACAATTTAAAAGCCGCATATTTGTCGCATTTTCATATTAGTGTATAATAAAACTTTCAACGCTTTTAACTATACCCATTATTTAGTTGATTATTCAATACACTTAAAATTATTTTATCAACTCTTTATTTCAAATGTATATCTGTACTTTATACTTATTACTTCCCATATACATTATATAAGAAAAGTGTATTTTATAGGAGAAATAATCTTGACAAAAGTTTTTATTCTCTATATAATAGTAACAACAAGTAAATCCCTCTAAAAGCGATGACGGGAACAAGATATTTAGGTATATCTTCAGAGAGCAGCTGATTGGTGAAAAGCTGTGTTATCCTATATATGTATAGCTCATCCCCGAGTTTTCTGTGCGAGATTATGTAGTGCAGAACGCAAGACTGCGTTATCGGTCAGGACTTTGTTGGAAGTCTGTAAGGGGTGTGCAGTGATGTGCACCTGAAACCGGGTGGTACCACGGATATTATATTCGTCCCTTTTTAGGGGCGATTTTTTGTGCAATTAATTAGGAGGCACTTTATATGAAACCAGGATTTGAAAAGTATATCCCTTTCCAGCAGATCAAGCTGGAAAACAGGCAGTGGCCTAACAATGTAATTTCAAAAGCACCTATTTGGTGCAGTGTAGACTTGCGTGACGGCAATCAGGCGCTTGTTGACCCTATGAATATGGAAGAAAAACTTGAATTTTTCCACACGCTTGTTGATATGGGGTTTAAGGAAATTGAAATAGGATTTCCGAGCGCATCTGAAACAGAGTACGAAATCTGCCGTGAATTGATTGAGGGCAACCATATTCCCGATGATGTTACAATTCAGGTACTTGTTCAGGCAAGAGAGCACCTCATCCGCAAAACTTTCGAGGCAGTTAAGGGCGCTAAAAATGTAATTATTCATTTCTACAATTCAACATCTACTTTACAGAGAAAAGTTGTATTTAAAACAGATATGGAAGGCGTTACAAAAATTGCTATTGAAGGCGCAAAACTTATTAAGCAGCTTACAGACGAATATACAGGCGATACAAACTTTAGATTTGAGTATTCTCCCGAAAGTTTCAGCGGTACAGAAGTTGAGAACGCTGTTTACATCTGCGATAAAGTTATGGAAGCTCTCGGTTCTACAAAAGAAAGCCCTGTTATCCTCAATCTTCCTAACACTGTTGAAATGTGCACACCAAACACATACGCAGATCAGGTTGAATATTTTATTAAACATATAAAGAACAGAGAGGCTTGCATAATCAGCTTGCATCCGCACAATGACAGAGGCACAGGCGTTGCGTCGGGCGAGCTTGCACTTCTTGCAGGTGCAGAGCGTGTAGAGGGCACACTCTTCGGCAACGGCGAGAGAACCGGTAACCTTGACATTGTTACAATGGGACTTAATATGTTTACACAGGGAGTTGACCCTAAACTTGACTTCTCTAATCTTCCAAAGCTCAGGGAGATTTACGAAAGATGTACAGATATGAAAATCAATCCTCGTCAGCCGTATATCGGTGAACTTGTATTTACTGCTTTTTCGGGTTCTCATCAGGATGCTATCAATAAAGGTATGCAGTATATGAAAGACAGCGGCACAGAATATTGGGAAATCCCATACCTCCCTATCGACCCTGCCGATGTCGGAAGAGAGTATGAACCTATTATCAGAATCAACTCTCAATCAGGTAAGGGCGGCGCCGCATTTGTAATGAGCCATAACTTCGGATATGACCTTCCAAAGAAGATGCACCCTGAATTTTCTAAACTTGTTCAGAAAAAGTGTGAAGAACTCGGCAGAGAGCTTATTCCGAAAGAACTTTTTGAAGTATTCAGCGAAAACTATCTTGAAGTTCATCAGAAATACGCTCTTACAAAGCGTAAGATTTACGAAGAAAGCGAAAACGGTAAAGATTATGTGCACTTCAAGGGCAAGATGACTATTAACGATGCCGATGAAGTTACATTAAGCGGCGTAGGCAACGGCCCGATTGACGCATTCTTTAATGCTATTAAGAAATTCGGACTCGACAAATACGAATTTATCTCTTACAGCCAGCACGCTATTTCACAGGGTTCAGATTCAAAAGCTGTTTCTTACATTGAGCTCAAAAAGCCTGACGGAAAGAACATCTTTGGTATCGGCATTGATTCAAATGTCAATGTTGCATCTGTACTCGGTGTACTTAATGCAATTAACAGAGCTGAAATGTAAAAATATAAAATTAACAGTATAATATCAATATAATTATTAATCCGCTCAATTTTATTATAATTTGAGCGGATTTTAGTTTATTGGTTTAATGTAAAAATATGGTTCACCACCAAAAGTTTAGTTTTATAAATTCAAAATTCAGGTCAACCCTTTTTAAAGGGTTGCGGGTTTGGGCAGCGCCCATAAAACAATAAAAATGCACTGATTTTAAATATAAAATATTAAGCTGTAATTGCACAATATAATAACTAAACTTTAGATTATTAAAGATTTTAAGATAAAATAAAAGTTAAGACTAATGAGTGGCAAAAAGTAAGAAAGTCGCACTTTAGCAATCTTAGAGAAACGATATTCTAAAGAACACAAAGAGGTTTGCGTGTGTGGCTGATTTGCCCTTAAAAAGTGGCAAATTAGTAGTTTTAGTAGCGTGGCTTTTCCTTTGTTGCTGTCGCATTTTTAGGATTTCGCCGTTATGTTCAATCCGCCAAACAGCAAGCTGTTTGGCTGTTAAAATTTGCAATAACATAAAATTTTGTGGCGTTGCCCACACCCACAACCTTTGAAAATGTTGACCTGATTTTTAACCTTGGGACGGAAAGTTTAGTTTTGCTTTACTTTGTTGCCCGATGGAAAGTCGCCTAAACCACAACTTTCGCAACTATTGCAATTAGTCTTTTAACATCTTTATTTATACAGTCACACTTTCTGTATTTTGCAATATTATGTAGTGTAAACAGAAAGGAGGCAAACGCTTATGTGTAACTTTTTCGGTAATGGCAACAACTGCTGCTCATGGGTTATTCTTCTTATAGTTATCCTTGCTTGTTGTGGCGGTAACGAGTCTTCTAACGGTTGTGGCTGCGGCTGCTAAAAATTAAGTATAAAAATAACCCCCTCAATTGCGAGGGGGTTAAATTCTGTTTGTCTATAAAACTATAATGCGATTATGCACTGTATGCAGACCATGAACCGTGGTTATTGTTTCCCTGAACAGGAGAAGTCTGGATTGAAGTAAATCCTGCCTCCGCAATGTTCTTAAGTTCTGCTTTAATGTCGGTGTATTTCCAGTCAAAGCAATGGAGAATAATACCGTAATAAAATTACACATACAACAAAATAAGCAAAAAACTCTTATTTGCGTATAAAATACATTTTAGCGCTTTTATCATAACAAAAATGTATTAAATTGGCAGCCTGATTATTGCACAATAAGCGCAAAATGTTTTTGATTATTTTGCTAAATTAAAGCTGCTTGCACTTTGCTTTTGCTAAAATTTTATATATTTAATCTTAAAATAAGCAAATATTTACGCAAATTATTTATTTGTTTTATTGAGCAAGTATTTATAGATTTATAAAAACATTAATTTTATTTTGTCAATATATGTGTATTGAAATTTACCGATTTTGTAGTAAAATATCTTTATAGGAAGTGATAATATGAAAATCGGTCTTGTAGTTGAGGGTGGTGCGTCACGCACATTTTACTCCTGCGGCGTAATGGACGAAATGCTGAGAGAAAACATATATGCCGACTATGTAATCGGAACTTCGGCAGGCATTTCAAATGCTGTGTCCTATGTTTCAAAACAAATCGGCAGAAACTATATAATAGGAACAAAATATTTAAACGATAAAAGATATATGGGAACAAAGTATTTGCTCAATCCTAAAAAGCGCTGCTACTTTAACCTTGATTTTATTATGGACGAAATTCCAAATAAACTTGTTCCCTTTGACTATGATACTTTTGCAAAATTTAAAGGTGATGTAATCGCAACTCTTACAAATATAAACACAGGCAAAACCGAGTATGTGCCTGTTTCACGCTATGACAGAAAATTTGAAATACTAAGAGCGACCTGCGCATTACCGCTGCTTTTTCAGCCGATTATAATAAACGGAAACGAATATCTTGACGGCGGAATTACCGACAGCATTCCGTTTAAACACGCTTTTGATGACGGCTGTGACAAATGCATAGTTATACTTACGCAGGCAAGGGATTACCGCAAAAAAGCCGACAAAACGCTCGAATTTTCCGCAAAGCGCTACAGAAAGAAACCTGAATTTGCAAAGGCACTTTTAAACAGACCGCAAATGTATAACAAACAGCTTGAAGATATAAAAATGCTTGAAGAACAGGGACTTGTTTATGTAATTGCGCCAAATCAAAGTCTTGGCATAGGCAGAACTGAAAGCAACCCCGAAATAATAGAAAAAATATACAAACAAGGTGAGTCAGATTTAAGAAAACACCTTGATAAACTTAGAAAATTTATTGAAAATTAAAGGTGTCCATTTATCTGAAATTGCAAAACAATTGTCAGAAGAATGGGCAAAAGGAAGAATTAGTATGGAGCAAATATGATACCTATTTATATGACGATTGCAAAGTTTTGAAAAATTTGCTTAACATACAAAATGAAGCTGATTTAAACTTAGCCGATAAATACAAATTTAAAAATTATAAGCCTGTTTTGCACGAATACTTAGAAGATTAACTCTTATCTCTTGACTTTTTTACATTCATTTGGTACAATAGATCATGTTGCAACGGGATGTAGCGCAGCTTGGTAGCGCACACGTCTGGGGGGCGTGGTGTCGCAAGTTCAAATCTTGTCATCCCGACCATTACACGCTAACCGCTCGGTCAGCGTGTTTTTTCTTACTGTAATCCTTTTTATAATGAGGTGAACATATATGCAGATTTCAAGCAGATTTACTCTTGCCGTTCATATTCTTACCTGCATAAAAACTTTCGGTGACAGTAACAAGATTACGAGCGAGTTTTTGGCTGCAAGCACCAATGTTAATCCTGTAATTGTCCGTAAAATTCTCGGGCAGTTAAAAAAAGCGGGTATCGTGGAAGTAGCACGGGGTTCGGGCGGTGCTGTTCTGGCAAAGCCTGAAAATGACATAACATTTCTCGATATTTATAAAGCGGTAGATTGCGTTGGTGACGGTGAGCTTTTCCATTTTCACGAAAATCCTAACCCGCTCTGCCCCGTTGGACGAAACATTCACGCCGTTCTTGACGACAGGCTCATAAAAGTCCAGCAGGCAATGGAAAAAGAGCTTGCGTCTGTTACATTAAAAGATGTTTTGGACGATACGCAAAATATAATAAAATCGCAACAATAAAATAATTTGATTAATAATAAGATTTTAAGTATTTTTCTTCTTTTTGAAAATTCTTAAATCTTTTTTTATTTTTATCGTTGTAACTATTGACATTACAACAAGTTTGTGATAATATATCGTTGTAATCATTAATGTTACAACAAATTCAACACATAAATATTTTTACGGAGGTTTTTTTATGAAAAAGACAGATTACAAAGAAATCAAATTAGAAAAAGGCACTATCTTTGAATATTCATTCGGTGAAGTAAAGTTATTGGTTTACCGTACAAATGACTTTATTGACGATGAAGCAATTATGCTTGTAAAAAACAACAAAACAGTTGTTATCGAATCGCCTTGCTTTAATGACAACATTGCAGAGCTTGAGCAGTTTATTAAAGATACAGGTACTCAAGTTGAGGGTGTTGTACTCGCTTATCATATGGGCGGCGGCACATTCTTGCCGAATGTAAAGAAATATGCTACTAAAAAGGCAAATACTTACGGCACTGTCGGTGGCGGTAAAGCTTTAGTAGAAAATTTCACAAAGGCTTTCGGCAATATCTTCGATTCATCAATTCACTCGGTTACAAATATTATTGCAGGCGAAACATTAAAAATCGCAGATACCGAACTTAGCATTGTAGAAACTGCTGATGCTTTTGATATTATTTTCCCTGAAATCAATGTTATTTACACTCATATGCTCGGTCACGATTGTCACTCCATTATCGGCGGTGCAGCACATGCGACGCAATGATTGCCGAACTTGAGTGCTATATTAACAAAAATTATGACCTTATCCTCACATCGCACTATGACCCGGAAGATACAAACGATGTAAAGACTAAGATTGACTATGTAAAGAATATTAAGTCTATTGCAAACAAGTCAGCCAATGCCGAAGAATTTAAGGAAAAAGTAAAGTCAGAATATCCGAATTATTCCGGACTTAACTACCTTGACATTACAGCCGGTGCATTTTTCCCCGCTTAATTAAATTTTCTGTAATAAAATAAATTATAATCCATATTTAAAGGGCAGCCCATTATTTGGGCTGCCCTTTTGAGAAGTATAGTAGTGTCAGATATTCAAAATCGTAATTATTTTTCCTTCATATGTAAGCACATTGCTTTCTTGCAAACTCTTTAATTCTCTCATCAATGTGCTTATATCCATTTGTAAATGGTCTGCGAGCTCCTGTCTTGTAAAAGGAATTTGTAATTTGTCACTTTTTTGCTCGCTTTTTAATTGTCGCAAATACTTAATAATTTTATTTTTCGAAAGAGATTCCGCATTAGCAATTATGCGCTGCATAACATTTTCTGTCATTCTGTAAAAAATACTGATAATGTTTTGCTGAACTCTGTTTTGTAAAAAAATAATTGACGGATCGGTTATTAAAAACGAATTTGTTTCAAGTGACAAAACAACCGATTTTTTCCTTGCCTCTACCGATACCGTCGGATACGGAGTATCCAGGCTTATAGCTATCAATTCGTTTCCGTCGGGTTCAAAATGATTTATAAATGTTTTCACACCGTCTATATTAGTTTCATAAGAAGCTATTGAACCGTATAAAACAAAAATTGATTTATCGAGTTCAACATTAAGTATTGCACCACGATTAAGTTCAAAAATCTTAAATTTAGTATTATATAGAAATTTCTCAATTTCATCATCGGTAAATCCACGAAAAAGTTGAGAATTTCTTAAATGCTCGATATTTTTTTCGATTTGATTCTCCATAAATATAAACAATACTCCTGATTACAAAATATATACTTAAGCTGTCAGATTGATAAAACCTGACAGCTTTATTATATCACTCTTATTTTTTATTTCAACGCAATTTTTAAAATCATCAGTTATTAACGGTATATTTTCCGTTTGAACTGCCCGAAATATAAAACTTGGCACTGCCTGTAACAGGAATATCAACAGTCTGACTGCTGCCATTGTTGAATATTACATATGTAGCATCGCTTGGAATATCAATGGTATAAACACTCTGACCTAATTCATTTGTTGTTGACTTAGTCATTGATTTTCCCGGCCATGATGTCATTTTTGTATTGCTGTCAGACCAATAGTAGCAATTCACATTACCCCAGTTGTAGTTATCTGTAAATGTCATAGTATATTTGTCAGATACAGATGAAGTTGTAGGTTGGGTTGTCGGTGTCGGCGCTGTAGTAGGTTTAACCGTTGTCGCTGTGTCGGAGCGATTCCGCCTTTGTATTGACCTACCTTGGCCTCACTGCTTGGCTGATTTACAATGTACAGCATAATGTATGTAGCATCTCTGATATCAACAGAACCGTCTTCGTCAACATCGGCTGCAATCTTTTGTTTCTGATTAAATGTAATCATTTCATTGATGTAAAGCTGAATTTCAGTTACATCGCTGATTGTAATTTTACCGTCCTGATTTGTATCACCGATAAGTACTCTTTCAGCAGGAGATGTAGTAGCTGTGCTGTTGTAGCTTGCCGTAGTAGGTTGTGCTGTTGTACTCTGGGTCGGTACAGGCGTATTATAATCTTCAAAAGTATGATTTGCTTTGAATATCTTTGTAGCGCCGTTGAGATTTAATCCCGGCTTTGCATCTGCAGGATAACGCTTGCTTGCAGAGTTTGTGCCGTCACTGAAAATAACCGCACCGTTTGCAAGTGAATCTGAAACTTCAATTACATAATAACCTGTAGAAGAATCCAAAGTCATTTTTTCGCCAGGCCATTTTGCATTAGAAACTGCATCTGAATAAATATAAGCATATATATTTGACCAGTTATAAGATGAATTGTCAAAGTAAATTTTTTGCGTTAATGTCGGGTCAACCTTTGTGTAAATGTAGGTTTTGTCGGCTGAACCGTTGGCGTTGCTTGCCTTTACATTGATTGTTGTCTTTGTACCGTACGCAAGACCTGCGCCGATTGTAATTTTCGTACCGTCACTGAATGACTGATATTTACCGCCGTCAACGGAATACTGCGAGTTTTCAGCGTTCTTGGTATTTAATGTAAGTGTGTAAGTTTCTGTTTCGTATGTAGAAGAACCCGGAGTTACACTTACCTTTGGCTTAGGATTTTCTTCTTCATAAATAACGGCAATACCGCTTGAGCCGACCTTACCGCTGATTGACGATGAAGTAACCGTAAATGTGTTGCCCGAAATTTTGTCAACATATGTACCCGGTTTTGCATAGCCTCCGCCGTTTTCAACAGAAACATTACCGCTGCCGCTGCCTTTTACAATAACAGCACCGCCGTCTTTACGGGTAATTACGCTGCAGTCGTTTGATTTTTTATAACAATCGGCTTTTCCGTTCATGGCATTGTGGAATTTATTAACTTCCGCAACCTCACTGCTTGTAAAGTGAGTGCTGCCTTTTTCACCGATTTTTATATTATCTTTAATTTTTGATGACGGACGAGAAAAATAAAGAGCCGTTACTTCATTTTGGCTTGCCGCAACAGCATATGCACGGTCAATAACATTTTGGCTCATATCATTTGAATAGCCCAATCTTTGTTATTTGACCATGTGTCATGGCTTTCGGCCCAATAAATGAGTTTATCGCGGGAAATACCACGATCACACCAGTTTCCAGACGAATCAGGTGCATCACCGGAATTAAATGAATCGCGCAGAGCTTTACCGTAATTGCTGTCGGTTACTGTAATATAGTCTGTATATTCTTTCATTATATCTTCATTTCCGGTTTCTCTGTCATCAGGACCGGTAAGAATTTCGCCATAGTTATATAAACCATACTTTGTTACCGAACTCCAGAAATTATCGCCCTCGCTCGGAACGCCAATATGTTTTGCTGCGTCCCAGCGAACACCGTCAACACCGACTGACTTTAATTCCTGCATATATTTTCCTACTTTTTGCTGAACATATGAATTTTCAGTTGCGATATCAGGCATACCGATTTCTCCGTGCGTTACCTGCCATCTGTTTTTCCAGTTAATACCGCCTCCAAAAGTATGCCAATACTTTGATGGCTTTAAATCTTCTTCTATTCTTGAATGGTCGCCTGCAAGATGATTTGCTACAACATCAACTATTACCTTGATACCATAATTTTCGGCTTCTTTACATAGTGATTCCAACTCTGCCTTTGTACCGAGTTCGCTAGTACCTATATAAAATCCCAACGGCTGATACAACCACCACCATGTACCGGTTCCGCTGCCGGGCTGTGCAGGTGAAGTTTGAATTGTTGTAAAACCTGCCTCGCAATATTATTTAATTCTGCCTTAATATCATTGTACTTCCAGTTAAAACAGTGCAAAATTACACCGTCCTGAATGTTGTCCATTAAATCGTAATCGCCGACAGAAACCGAATTTTCATCTGATACAACTGCCGCATTTGCCGACACCGCAGCTGTTGCAAAACAAGGCAACAACATACTTGCCGCAAGAGCCGCACTGATTATTCTTTTATTCTTTTTCACGCTTTTTCCTCCCGTAAAATGTTAATTTCAAAACCTAAAAACCATAAAATTACAAAAAGTTTCTAAATAATTGCCTGCTAAACAAAAATCACCTCCAAAAACAAGGCATAATAACAATGTTTACTATTTATTATAATAATTATTTTTCCCCTTATATAATGGTAAATACGAATGTTTATCTTAAGAGGAATAAAATTTAACCGTTATTTTTTGTTCATTTTCACAAATAAGTTCTTAGTAACAGCAAAATTTAATTTATAATATCAATTATAATACAAAGCTATGTTAAATTAATTAAAAAGCTTCTGTTTTAATATATTGTAGCAACAATAATACATTACTGTTTAGCGGAATACTTCGTCAGGTAATTATAAAAGTTTGGTAGACAATAATTCACCCCGACTTTTGATAACAAAACAAAATACCCGACTATGGCGTATAACCATAGTCAGGCATTTAATAAATTCTGTTATTATTTCACAAATTTACCGAGAATATCGAATTTTCCGATAATAGGGAGCTTTTTGCATTTACCCTGTACTGCGTTTACAATACCGTAAATTGCAAGAACAATAAAAGCAATTGACAAAATTGTGTTTATAAAGCCGAGCATCGATCGATGTACAGCTACGTACGTCTGAGCATCGATCGATGTACAGCTACGTACGTCTGAGCATCGATCGATGTACAGCTACGTACGTCTGAGCATCGATCGATGTACACTACGTACGTCT
>ENA-OQCN01001661-OQCN01001661.1-human-gut-metagenome-genome-assembly--contig:-NODE-1661-length-10608-cov-2.048755_pt1 | contig 10608 bp, 13 predicted proteins | sample MGYA00242497_ERZ504576 | MGnify/ENA primary metagenome ERZ504576 (study PRJEB26092, sample SAMD00036296) | human gut metagenome | host: Homo sapiens | study: EMG produced TPA metagenomics assembly of...
CAACTTTTATGCAGCAGTATAAAACAAACCCATATACCAGGAATACGATAATCCCTGCAACGATCAATACTGTTTTCATCCCATTTCTTCTCCCTTCACTTTTTTATCAGTATTGGCAAAAAGGGCATCTATGAAACACTTGTCCATAAATGCCCTCTTCCTCTTTAAGAAATCTTAGGATCTCTTATTTTTTCTTCTTTTTGCGGAGAATCACAGTACCTCCAACTCCTGCCATTCCAACTCCTGCAAGCAGAATCCAGAAAAGGATCGGTGTGTTATCTCCTGTCTTCGGTGAAGTAGATGTCTTTGTTGTCTCAGTATCTTTTGTTTCCGGTGTTGATGTTGTTTCTGGTGTTTCCGCCGGAGTCTCTGTTGGTGTTTCCGTCGGCTTCACTTCGTCCTTCATCACTACTTTCTGAATCTCTCCTATATCTTTTACTGTAAACTTCACATCTTCTGCAACCAGATAACCGTCCGGTGCAGTTTCTTCCCGAAGAGTATATTCCCCGATTGGAAGCATTTCAACGTAGTGTGGTTTTTCTTCAGATGTCCAGCTTTCTACCGTCTTTCCATCTTTATCAAGGATTGTCAGTTTCGCTCCCGGCAGTTCCTTACCAGAAATATCGGTCTTGGAAATCTGCACTTTTGTCACATCATCCTTCATTTCCACCTTCTGTACCTCACTGGTATCTTCAACCGTAAAGGTAATGCTCTCTGCTGTTACATAGCCATCCGCTGGAAGTGTCTCTGTCATGGTATATTTTTTACCAACTGTCAGTTCCTTAATAATATGCGACTCTTTTCCGGAAGTCCATTCATCCACGGTATTTCCACTTTCATCGGTCACTTTCAGTTTTGCTCCCTCAATCTCTTTTCCATCTGTCAGAGATGTTTTGGTAAATTCTACGGTTGTTGCCTCATCTTCAAAAGTAACTCATAGGAAAGAGTCTCTTTTTCAGCTCCACCATACTCAAAATTAAACTCCTGTACCTGATCTGTGGTCGCAAATCCCGGTGCGGGTGAAGTTTCCTTCACATAGTAGGTATGACCAAGAGGAAGATCCGCAGTAAAAGTCAGTTTTCCATCTTTATCTGTAGCCTGTTCCTCAATCACCGTATCCGCTTTCAGGATCACATCACCTTTTGCATTGACAATATCATCCTTATTGCACAGAGCAAATACAGCTCCTTCCAATACACGGTCAGAATCTTTCGCTTTTTTCAGCACTTTCACTTCTGCCTTCTGACGTTTGTTCTGCCAGTCCGCAGAGTAAGTAACTTCCGCAGTATTCTGATCACGGTAAGTCAGGTCAACCTCACGGGTTTCCCCATCAAGGACATAACCGTTTGCTGTCTCTTTCTCTCTGACATAATATTTGCCAAGAGGAAGATCGGTCAGTTTTGCCACACCAGTCTCATCCGTTGTAATGGTTGCTACCAGTGCATCCTTTTTGTAATAATCCTCACTCTCACCATCCGCCGCTTTAATATCCTCTAAGGCATAAACTTCAAAAGTAACCTCTTTCAAGGAACCAGAGAAATATTCAAACAGATGCTTGAGCCAACCACCAACGGAATCCAGTGTAGATACTTTGTCCAGGAACTCACCTTTTTTATTGATGATCAGTGTTCCAGTCGGTACGGCATCCTTCATTTCCACCTTCTGAATTTCTGCAGTATCCTCCACAGTAAATGTGATTTCTTCTGCCATCAGATAACCATAAGGAGCCATTTCTTCACGAAGTGTATAAATCTCCCCTGCAGTCAGCCGTTCAATCAGATGTTCTTCCCCTTTTACAGATTTCCATGTATCTACCACATTTCCATCTTTATCAAGCACTGTAAGAGTGGCACCGGAAAGCTCTACTCCTGTAGTAATATCTGACTTCTTGAATGTTACTTTTGTTGGCTGGTTCTTAAATACAGATTCCAGTTTTACCACTTTCACATCCTGTCCCTGATATTTCGCAGTTACTTCCAGTGTCTCAAATGAAGATACATAACCGGCAGGAGCTGCAAGCTCTTTGATATAATAGCTTCCGAATGGAAGATCAGATTCAAACACTGCCTTTCCATCTTCATTGCTGACTGCTTTTCCAAGCAGAGTGTCTGCTTTCACAATCACTTCTCCATGAGCAAGAATATCTTCCTTTGCATAAAGTCCAAATTCTGCACCTGCTACAACTGTCTCATTCTCAGCATCCTGTTTTACTACGGATACCTCTACTTTCTGACGGTCATTCTCAAAGATAGCTGTCTGCTCGATCACTGGTGTTTTCTGGTCTTTGTAAGAGAAAGTAACGGTCTGTACCTCTTCGTTTAACACAAAGCCCTCTGGTGCTGTCTTTTCGACAGCCTTATACGTTCCAAGAGGAAGGTCAGCAATCTGAGCCTTTCCGTCTTTATCGGTCGTAACCGTTCCTACTAATGCTCCAGAAGCATATTCCAAAATACGGTTGCCCTGGTCATCTTTCTGGAAATCCGCTGTGTAAATATCCTCAGCTGCATATACTTCAAAAACTGCACCTTCCAGATTTTCTTTCTGGTAAGTGAAATCGTCCTTAAATCCATTCAGAACCTCACCCTGTTTTACGATGTTCAGTTCCCCTTTGACCGGATGATTTTCATATACGATCTCAATGATAACATCGCCAGAAGTTCCGTCCATCTGATATGCTGTGTTGGAATCTACATTCACCTCATAGTAATTCTCATTCAGAGTATATCCATAAGGTGCGTTTACTTCCTCAATGCGGTAATGCCCGATTTTAAGATTCTGCGGAAGGATCAAATATCCCTGCTCATCTGTAAAATAGGATTTATGTTTTACCGTAGTCGGATAAGTCGTTACCTGCTCCACATATTTCTCAGTGTCCATGTTGAAAATCTTGAACTCTGTATTCTTCTGAAGCACTGCTTTCTTTGTCTCGTCATCCTGTTTGATGATCTTCAGCTTCGCTTCAAACTCCTTATCCAGCATCACTCTCCACACCTGCGGAGTGCCTGGATGGTTCTCTGTAATCTGTACAATGAAATCATCTACCGGAGTATAGTTATGCGGAGTTGTTGTCTCACGGACAATATACGTTCCATAAGGGATCGCAATACTGCAGGCATAACCTTTCTTGTCTGTAAAGATTTCTGTTGCACCGTTTTCTCCGATTACTACTGGTTTGGCGGAATCAAAATCATAGCTGCCATCTTCATTTACTTTCAGAGAAGATACCAGATAAGCGGTAAATCCTGCCCCTTTCAGTAAGTCTGCATCTGTCTTTCCATTGTTCGCTGCTTTAATGATCTGGAATGGTTGTTTCATCACCTGCTCCAGAGACAGACAATCACGTTTTACTTCTGCTACAAGGTCCCCCTCGTAATTGCAGACCAGATCATGTTCTTCCTCATCTGCCAGATAACCGGTTGGAGGAGTGATCTCTTTTACATAGTAATTTCCAAGATATAATCCATCCACAGAAGCCTGTCCATTCTTATCTGTCGTAAGAGTGGCAACCTGTTCTCCTGCTTTATAGACCACACCAGTCGCACCGTCCGGATGCACAATGTCCTCACGGGCATAAAGTCCGTACACTGCTTTTTCCAAAGTGGCATCGCCTGTGGAACTGCCTTTTTGTTTTCTTTATCCTGCTTCTGCAAAGAAATCTTAGCTGTCACACGCTCATTTTTGAATGTATGCTTAAATGTCTGTTTTCTCTGTCACATCTGCACCAACCAATACCTCACCTTCTTTATAAACGGTAAGCTGTCCCAGCTGTTCTTCATCTGGAACTGTAACGGTTGTGGTCTTGCTAACTTCCAGTTTCACATTGTAAGCGGTTGCATTGACACGGTATCCGCTTGGAGCTGTAATCTCTTTGAGATATACGGTATCCTGTGTCTTAACAATCTGTACAGACGCTTCACCATTTGCATCTGTTGCCGGTAACTTTGTGAGCAGCTTCGTACAGTTTGCATCGCTGTATAAGCCAAACACTGCCCCAGCAAGCTTCGCATTCGCTTTGGCATCTTTCTTAATCACCTTAACGCTTGCGTACTGTACCCAGGTTACTTTAAAGTCCACATATTTCTCATCATCCACACCTTCACCAAATACCAGTGCTAAGTCCTGTGAACCTGACCCTGTGCTGATCTTATAAGCAGAATAGTCTTTGGTTACGCTTCCTTTCATCGTAGCTGACCAGCTTCCTGCAACATCCTGCACCTGTGTCAATGGTGCTGATAAATAAAACTTCGTTCCACCACTGATCTCTACGGCTTCCCCGGCTTTACTTGTCTTTCCGGTTGTTACATTATGAAGCTTCACGCCACTTGGAAGTTTCATCGTGATACTCTGTAGTTTGTCTGCCTTAAATGTAATCTCCTTTGTTCTCTGACTGTTGCCATCTACATAAGCAGTTACATTTGCATCTGAAAAACTCATATCAACATCTGGGATCTCTGGCTGTGAAATACAGTAGTTATACAGTTTCATAGCAAGTGTTTTTGCTTTGCTGCTTGCTCCGGAAAAAGCGGAATCTCCTCCATTTGCATATGACGCAGCAAGATGAACCAGAATAAATCTGGCACCAGCACTTAAATTGCCATAACCGTTCTCTTCTGTAAAGAATCCTTCATCACCTGCGGCCTTCGTTCCATAATAACAAACCTTAGCCAGCTTTTTCCCATCACTCAGCTTTGTAATATCGTATGTTCCGGTTCCAGGACTGGATTTCTCCGGTTGGATACAATAAGCGGTTGCAGAAACGTTTCCAAACTTCACGGTGTACTTATACGTCAGGTAGCTTCCGTACCCATAATCTGAATACTGATAGCAGGCTCCTCTGGTTACTGTTACTTTCTTGGTACTTCGGGTTGATGCTTCCCTTGCCATAAAAGTAACCGCTTCCCCCTCTTCCATTGAATAAAGGTCAATACCACTATCCTCTGCCTGATCCATTACTTCAGAGACAGTTAATCCAGACTCTTCATCTGTTGTGACTTCCTCCTCTTCTGTCAGATCTGTTACTATTTCCGTCTGCCCTTCTGCATCGGCATCTTCTTCCGCATTACCAGAATCTTCTGTCTCGCCAGCATTTCCTTCACCAACAGTATTTTCAGAAGTATTTGGTTCTGTCAGCTGTTCCGTTTCCGACTCTTTTACGGTTACATTTCGGCTGATACGATAAGAAGGATTTCCACTGACCGGCTCTACCTTATAAACTGCTTTATAGGTATCTGCCTGGTATGTGTCAAAATCATCTCCTGCCTCATTCTTCGCTTCATACAGCTCTACTTCACTTTGGCATCATTGATTCCTTCAATGCCGGAAAAATCCACCTTAATATCAAAATCAGAGCCATAATCAATGCTGTAATCATTGGCAGTTAAAATCTCATCCTCCGCCAGTTTATCTTTCACCGCTTCCAGTTCCGGATACTGTGCTTCAAAAGAAGAAGCTGCCTTTTCCGGTTCTGCTGCATAAGCAGTCATTGGCTGTGCCACAGCACTTGCAATCGTAATAACAGATAATACTCCAGACATTACTCTTTTCAATGTCCCTTTCATTCTCAATACCTCACTTTGCTTTATTTTTTCTGTTACCGGTTTACAGGCTTTCACCTGTCTGATACAATCAAATCATAGGCATCACCCCGTTTTAAATTATTTGTGCCAAAATCATTACTGATGACAGCACAGTCATACGCCGGAACCTGCAAAAGCAACAGCTCCGACGCATGGTCTACTGTCATCGCCCGGCGAACCGGGCATAACAAAAATAAGGATTGAGCATTTCCGATCAGAAGAGAACTTCCACTGGCCGCAAAATGCGTAGCTGAGCTTTCATCCTCTTCTGACCTTTTATTCAGTTATCAAGGTACGGTGGATAGGGATTAAATCATTTAGAAATGTTGTCTTGAGTGACTTTGCTCTTTCCACTAATCACAGGCGGCAGAGGGCAAAAGGTCACATAGATTTGAAATTTTTTTAAAAACTTTATTTTTTCTCTGGAGAGACTATTTCAGTTCCCCATATTCATTGAATTTTTCTTCGATTATGTTAAGAGCATTCTGCAGCATATTTGTCACCGCAGTACGTCCAGTTCCATTTTCCTTTGCAATCTGTTTATGTGTTTTCTGATTCCAGTAAATTCCTGAACTACTTTTTCTGCTTATCACTAAGTACACTCATCATCTCTTCTGCAATCTGCTGACGGTTCACACGTTCTTCTACATCCATCAATTCATCTTCCATTCCTTTAAAATCCTCAGAAATGCCATTAAACGAAATGCAGCGTCCCCGATCACGGTAGCCAGATTATGTGCCAGCCGGTCCTCGCCAATCAGCATCAGACGCAGATACCATTCTTCCTTTTCAAAAAAACTTTCCTCTAATTCACAGAAATACTTCTTCTCACGAAGTCCCGTCTCTGGATTCCAGGTATTATACTTCTCATCTTCCTTTCTCTTCTTTTCTGTCACAGAAGAATAACCATAACCAAGTTCCAGATTTACCGGGAATACCGTTGCTCTGTTTCCGATGCCATAAACCGCATATCCGGACTGATATACGATAATATGTACCTCATTCACACCTGCTCCTGTTGTTTTATGAGCAACTACCGGTGATTCCCCTGTACGAAGCTGCTTCGATGTAGGAAGTTTCTCTCCTCTCTTTGGTGTGTCGATCAGTTCTTTCAGTGTTCTTAATGTCAGCATAATTGCCACCTTTCCCGCAAGAACCGGTGACAAAAAGAAAGACAGCTAAGCTAAATAGACCCCGATTCCGCTAATTTTTTTATTAGCGAACCGAAGTTCCAGCCTGCTGCCTTCTGTATGGAAAAATCTGCTGCACAATCACAGTGCTAAGATTCAACCAGCATTATTTACTTCTATTTACTACTGATACAGTATCCGTCTTGTTCTCTTTTTCTTTCTGACGGATTTCCTTTAATACATCTGAATAATCGCCAAAGGCATCGTAGGGACACCTGCGGCGAAACTCTAATTCTTCCTGAGTCATGTTCTGTCCTCCTTATTTCAGCACCTCGCTGTTGATGCTTTGATTATAGAATAACCATTTTCGTTTTTCCCCGGCAGATGTGTGGAAATCCTTATACTTCTCCCCACATCTGTGGAAATAAAATTTTGTACAAAAAAAGCACCTACTCATATTTTTATAAGTAAGTGCTAAACCTAAATTTTTAAAGACTTGCCAGATTATCAAGCATGGATTCCACCATTGATAATGCAAACTTCTTTTTATTCTTATCTAATCTTTGTATCTGGAAGAACAAAGACACTATCTTACTATCGGGTTCTGGTACTTCTAGATCTTTAAGTAATTCATATGGACTTGCTTTTAAAGCATTTACAGTTTTTGCAAAGGTATGTACATCCATCGTATTCTCTGCATTTTCATACCGGGATACTGCATTAGAGCTTTTTCCAATCTTTAGTCCAAGCTCTTCCTGCGAAAAACCACTTTCTCTACGTTTCTCACTTAGAGAATTGCCAAACGCAATTCTTTCATCCATGTTTTTTTCTTTCGTAGACATGCAGTACCCCCTTTCTTTTATATTTTGGGAAATAAAAAAGCCTGAAATAAACAGTAATCTCCTTACATACTAAAATGTGCATAGTAAGACCCAAGTTCCAACTATGTAAGATCATCCTCAAGTATGTATATTTTACTGTTTATTCCAGGCTAAATATTTGTAGTCTTATAGAAATAAACTTTTCCTTATGTAAATTATTTATTTTTTTTAACATACTGAGTTTATCACAAGAAATTATTTCTGTCTACGTTAATTATCCATTTTCTGGTATAAAAACGCAAAAAACCGACAAAACACTATGCTTAATCGCTATGTTGATAATATATAGATATACTATCTCCATAAACTTTCTGCATATGTTTTGCCGGGTTCCTGATGTTTCTCTGCCATCTTCAACACGTTCAGCAAACTCTTGAATATCTATGCTGCATCTGAAGAATCCAACCGTCTAATATTACAGATTCACAGATATTCTCATTCCTGCATATTAAATTGTATCACTATACTTTACTCTTCTCATTCTTCCGTATCCCGGAGAACTCCTACCAGATGTGACATATACATCTCCAGACGGTCAACTTCTTCCTTTGACCGCTTCTTGCTCATATCAATGCCAACGACAACTCCTACATCCGCAAATGCAGTCAGATCTCGATGGCATCTCTGACAACGTACTTCTGAATAAGTAAAAATGCTTTTCTGGTTTACTTTGCCGCATACCGGGCATGTAACAAATAATGGTTCCTTGCTCATCAATAATCCTCCAAGTAATATCTACACAAACTATCACTCAAACGGATAAGGGAAATGAAAACCGTTGATGAGTTAATAACAGGCGATTCCGTCACACCGAAGCCATGCCACCTGCTATATAAACTTCCCCTGGGATTGGCTCTGACAATCTCATCGCAACTTACACCTGCTGCCATCCTTGTCATCTACTGCAATGACTTAATCACATGGACAGCAACACCCTGAACAGTACAATTCTGTGTATAAATATCCGGATACTTTTTATTCTCCGGATGCAACCGGACACACCTTCTTTCTGTATCAAGGAAAAATCGCTTCAATGTCGATTCATTATCTACAAGAGCAACTACAATATCACCCTCAGAAGCTGTACTCTGCTTCCGAATCACAATCATATCTCCACTGTTAATTCCTGCTCCGATCATCGAATCTCCATTCGCCCGCAAGATAAAGAACTCACCTTCACCAAACAATGAAACCGGAAGAGAAACATACTCCTCAATATATTCTTCCTCCAGCTGCGGCATACCACAAGATACTGACCCAAGCACTGCCGCTGGTTTCGTAAGTGAAGATATTTTGCTTGTTCTCTCAGTAACAATCTCCCCATTGTGGTAGCTTAACATTCCTCTATTATTCATTTCAACGAGGTACTTGTACACTGTACTCTTGACTATTCCGAGCTTATCTGCGATTTCACTGGTATAAGGTGAACGATGATTCAGCAACTGAAACTGTTCTGCATAATCCATAATCTGCTTCATTAACTCTTCGCTCTTATGCCGCATCTTTTCACCTTACCTTTCTATCAGAAACGATACGTTTCTGATAGAAATTATTATACAGAACATATTTTCGTAAGTCAATAAATTTTTCAAAATTTATCGAACATATTTTCTCTTATTCGTCCTCAAATTCCATCTCATTCATCTCTGGAAAGTCCAACAACTCTGCTACCGTCATATTCAATCCCATAGCAATCTTACGCAAGGTCTTTAACTTTGGATTCTTTGTTTCTCCGTTCATCATGCTATTGATCGTTGACTGCGTAATTCCTGATAAGTTGCCAACTTGTTAATCGTTATTCCTCTTTCCGTACATAAACCGGATAATCTCTTTATGATAGCCTCTGAATACGTCATGTAAATTCTCCTTAAATCACAGTATGTATCCAGTATAAAGGATTTGATCACCATTTATTAACGGTGTACCGTTGACATTATTCTAATTCAATGATAAATTAACGGTATGTCGTTATATTATAACTTAAAGGAGGATTTTATCACATGAGCAAGAAAACAAAAAAATTGCAAACCAAACTGTACAAAGCACTCACGAAATACCTACATCATATTGACAATAAGAAAAAACACTGTTTATCCAAACCTATTCCTGATAGCTTTCTGGATCAGCTCGCCACTTTTCGCATGGAAACTGGAATACCAACTGCACTTACTAAAGATATGCCTTATCAAAAAGCACAAGAAAAAATGTAATAAACTCAATAAAAAAGTACAGGCACTTGACCTGACTCCTGAGCAATGGGATATTGTTGACGCTACAATCGTCGCTGAAAACGTTGCATCCATAGAATATATCCGCATCGCCTATAAACAGGGAATCATTGATGCCTTTTCCATACTACGGGAAACGATATAATATTTTCATGTTAATCTAATCATCTTGTAAAAAGTAAAGCAGGGGATTATCTCTGCTTTCCCATTTTCTTTTCTATTTCCTCCGGAACTCTTATCAAACCAAATCGCCACAATATCGGATAGATATATGATACACCTCTGATGTCCCCCAACGCTTTGGCTTCTTCACTTCTTGTGATTAACTCTTTACTCTTTTCAAATGCCAGTATCACACTGCTCCACGCAAGACTCTTGCTTTTTTCTCTCCGATCTATCAGTAGTTCCCTGTTCCACTTTCCATTTTTTCCTACTTTCAGTTTATATCGAATGGTAGTCCGGTTGCTGTTTTAAACGGATATTCCTGGAAGGCAACAACCGCCTGCCACAAATTGTCTTCCGCTGGAACTTTCCTTAAAACTCGAACCTTTTCCTGTCGGATTCTATATGCCCGACAACGCTCTGCATTGAGACTTATCTCTTCGACATTATAAATTCCTTTTGTATATGGTAAATAGGAATGAACCGAAGCTCTGGAAAGACCTGTAAGCTCCATAATCTCTGGAATCTTCTTCCCCGCCTGATACAATTCATTGACCTCTGCACATATATCTGATGTAAAGATACCAGCAGTAATAAGTAGCTTTCGGAGCTTTAGCAGAGTGATATTCAT
>ENA-OQCN01001662-OQCN01001662.1-human-gut-metagenome-genome-assembly--contig:-NODE-1662-length-10606-cov-3.093330_pt1 | contig 10606 bp, 13 predicted proteins | sample MGYA00242497_ERZ504576 | MGnify/ENA primary metagenome ERZ504576 (study PRJEB26092, sample SAMD00036296) | human gut metagenome | host: Homo sapiens | study: EMG produced TPA metagenomics assembly of...
GAACCTTTCCATAGCCCGAAATATGTCGGATTATCGCAAGGTTCTCTCCCCCACCGCCTGCGGGCGGAGCCCCCTCGCAGAGGGGGCCAGGGTAATGAAAAAGCCGCACAGCTTTCACTGTACGGCTTAACGGCTCACTTATTTTTCCTTCTTCGCCGTCTTTTTGCGGCGGCGGGCGCGCCGCTGTCGGCCTTGGCCTCGGGAACATAGAGGCTATAGCTCAACAGGTAGCGGCCATGGGCAGGGATGCGGTAGAATGCGGCCTTGATGCGCTCCAGCGGGCTGGTGCCGCTCTCGGCGGTGCTGCCGCTCAGCATAACAACATACTGCATATCGGTGTAGCGGGCGCCCACATCGCACTGGCGCAGATTCGTGCGGATCAAATCGCCCAGCTGCTCCACCATCAGAGCGGTCTCGGCAGCATCGGTGTTCTGGCTGGGAGCCACGGTCAGGATCGCCAGGAATACCTGCAGACCGTAGCGGACCTGCACGCCGCGCTGTACGCGGTAAATTTCCTTGAACGTCTCAAAGTCGCAGATACAGGCCCCCGTGTTCTCGGTATCCGGCAGGGCAGAGATCAGCTTGGAGACCTCACTCTCCATGTTGCGGTCTGCCTGGCGCATCTGGCGGTAGGCAGAGCCTGCGCGGCCCGGCTCAATGGCATGATGCAGGCAGCCCATGGCGCTGCCGCGGCGTGCCAGATCCTGCGCCTCCTCGTGGCGGCCCAGCGTCTCCAGCGCGACGATTTTTTCCAGATAAAGGCGCTCCTCGTAGGGGTCCAGCTCCAGCGCGCGGGTACACAGCGTAACGATGCGGGTGCTCTCGCCCCATTTTTTGCAGAGCTCCAGCAGGTTTAAAATGGCTGTGCGGTACTGCCCGTGCAGACGCACGCTGACGCTTTCGACCCACGGCTCGGACGCAGACTGCGGCAGCAGCCGCCCGTCGTATAGGTTGACGATATGTTCATAAATGCGGCTGCGCTTCTCGGCGTCGCTCTCCTTGCGGGCCAGCTCCGAGAGGTCGTTGACCTCAAACACATCCACGCTGCAGTCCAGATGGGGGTTCCACTGGTAGTAGCCGCGGCTGGTCACGATGCAGCCCTTCATCTCATCCAGACCCTCCGCGTCGATCATAAGGCGGAAGCGATGCAAGATGGCGCGCAGGGCCATGTCCGGGTTGGTGGACCGCTCCCCTGCCCACAGGGTATCGGTCAGTACCTTGTGGGAGACGCGCTCCCCGCGCCGCAAAACGAGATACTGCACCAGCGCCGTTGCCTTGCGGGACTGCGCCAGCTGTGCCAGCACGGGCTTGCCGTTCACACGGATCTCAAAGCCGCCCAGCATTTTGATTTCAATTGTTGCCATCCTAGTCATCCTCTCTGCTCTGATGCCCATGACGTTCCTGCATTTTGTCCGGCACACAGGTATTCATGTTTTAAAGTATAACAAGTCCATTTGAATTTGTCCAGTATATCCGCCGGGATTATAATAAACTTTTCAAAAATCGTCCCGGAGGGCATCGCTCACGACTCCGACGATGCCTTGCCGTCCCAGGTGCCGGGTTTATACAGGATGACCGGCTCACCGGGCAACTGCACAATGGCTTTTTGGGTGCACAGCGGCACGATCTGGTTGTCGGCGTCCCGCTTGGCCACAGTCAGCACCACCGTCATAGCCGTAATGCGCGGGGTCTTGGTTTCGTCGCCGTCCTGCGTCCAGCTGCGGGCGTAGAAATGCAGTTCGCTGATGAACAGCCCCATATAGCATCCCGGGGATAGGCCGTTGTGTAGCCGTAGGCAACGTAGGGCCGTGTGACCGTCTCGGTACCGTCCTCGGCCTTGTCCTTTTTTGTGTGCTGCGGGTTGCCGTAGTGCCCGGCGTCATTCAGTTCATCGCGGTAAAACCGCATGTGCAGGTAGCCGTTCAGCGCATTGGCCTGTTCCGCTGTCAGCAGTTCTGTGCCGTCTGTCTTTGTCAGCGGCGGCACACAGTCCTTGTCGATCAGCTCAATGTGGTTGGGGTAGACGCTGAATTCCAATGCCGTGCCCTTGCTGTAGTCGTTACCCTTGGACAAAAAAACGCTGTCCAAATTATTAGGGTCCGTTGCGCCGTCGGTGAAGCGGATATAGCCGTTCGCCTCGAGCACCTCGCCGCGGATCGTCTCAATGAGCGCATCGGCCAGATTTTGCGCGCGGGTCTGCTGCTGGATGTCCATGTACGCCTGTGCGCTGGGCTGTATCAGCGTGACCGCCGCCAGCGTAAAGAGCGACAGCAGCACCATGCAGACGATCAGCTCCACCAGCGTTGTGCCGTTCTGGTTTTTCAAACGCTGCTTCATGGGTTGGTCGTCCCTTCTGCCGTGCTCTTGCTGTAGCGGTAAAACTTGTGCTGTTCCGTCGTTTTTTGGCCGTTTTCCGTAACTTCCGCGCTTGTCTCCACGCTGTCCAGCTCGACGCCTTTCACCGTAAATTCATCGTAATCGCCAAAGGAGAACGCCAGCCCTTCCCGCTCATTCACCCAGCTGGGGCCGCGTTATTGGCCGGGTACAGCCCGGCGCAGAAGGCATAGGCTGTCTCCCGCAGCGACTCGGCCTTTTGGGACATAGCGCGGGCGTACCGCAGCGAAACGACGAACATCGACGTAAAAATCATCAGCAGCAGGAACGACACAAGCACTTCCACAATGGTCTCGCCGCGCTGACTTTGTAAAGTATGTTTCATAGCGGGTCACTCCTGTGTTGTGCCGGTGCTCTGTTTGGCACCGCGGGTGTAGGTGATGGAATCGGGCTGCTGGCTGGTGTCGCAGTGGAACGTCAGGCGGTTGTTTTTGATATTATCGTCTTTGATTTCCAATTCATCTTTACCGGCGGCAACAAATGTCAGGTCACCCTTACGGTAATACTCCGTTGTTCCGCCATTTACCGTGTAGTACACCTTGCTTGTTGACTTGTCGCTGCTGCTGTACTTTACCGTGCGGTCATAGGTCCGTGTGAAGGCAAAGCTCTCGCCGTTTTTCGTGACTGTCACCGTAATGTCCAGCTGTAAATCGACGATTGCCATACCTCCACGGCCTTCGCCGCCCTCCCAAGGCGTAATCTCACTAAGCAATGCGCTGGCCGTGTCACTGTTCGCCGTCTGGTTCAGCTTGTCGGCACCGTCGCCCGGGCGGCGGCGCAGTGTTACCGTGATGGCCTCGGCCCCGCCATCAGGCTGGCTGCCGTTCGGTTTCCAGGCGAACTCCTTGGGCTGGGATTCCAAATCATAGATGTCCTTGCCGTAGCTTTGGGAGAACATGAACTGCTCATTGACGAACTTGGCAAAGCTGCTGTCCCTCTTGTTCAGCTCCCCTTCCAGCACGTCGGAAAAGCTGGTTGCCAGCTGGTAGGCTTCCTGTTCCAGCAGCTGGCGGTTGGCATTGGCCGTCAGCATGGAGGCCGCATAGACCAGCGCTGCCGACAGCGCCACAAACAGCGCGCCGATGCAGAGGACCAGTATCATCGAAAGTCCCTGCTCCCCGCGCAGAATGCTGCGTGCCCTGCGGTGCATAATGCCACCTTCTTTCCTGAAATAAAATTACGATGCGTCGCTTGTTTCCGTCTGTTTCGGGGGCGCGGTTTCCGCCGCGTCCGTCTCATCCGGGGCAGCGGCGGTCTCCTGGGTCGCCATGGGCAGTGCCGCACGGGCCGCATCAGGACCGGGGGCACGCTTGCGGGGGCGCTTTCCGCCGCCGTGCTTTCTGCAGTCTCGGCGGGCGCGACGCTCTCCGCGGAATCCATGCTCTGGGCATCCTCCGCCGCATCGGCGGTGTTCGTCTCGTTGACGGGAACTTTGACCTTGCCGGACGCAACGGTCTTACCGTTGTCACCCGAGTGCGCCAGCGTCTGCAGCGTCACACTTGCGGTGAACTTTTGCAGCTCGAGCGAATCGTCCTGCACCTTTTCCTGCAGCTCGGGCAGGGTGATGCGGTAAACAGGCTCGGCACCGTCCTCCTGCACCAGCTCCAGCATGGGAACCGTCTGTGCCTTGTAGTACAGCGTACCGCCGTCCTTTTCCACCGTGCCGGTGACGTTATAGGGTTGCGATTTCCATGTCACGTTGCCGTTCTCGTCGGTCACAGGCTCAACGCTCAGGTCGTACCAGATGCGGGTCTTGCCGGTCTCCTTGTCCACATCGTCGGTCTGCTTCGCAATCTCCGTCGTTTTGCCGTCATAGGTCTTGGTAACGGTTTTGATTTCCCCGCGCTTATGCGTGGTGCCGTCTTCGTCCGTCTCGTCCCTGTCGTAGGTCGTCACCGTAATGCTGTAGGGCTGTTTCGTCTTACTATCCAGCGGCGTGACGGTAAAGGTATAGCTGTCGGTCAGGTTGCGCACCGTGCCGTCGGCCTGGGTGTACTTGTTCACCGCGGTCCACTCCACCGTAAAGCGGCGCAGCTCCAGCGGGGCCGTACCGCGACTGGTCTTACACTCGGGGTCGTTGTACAGGTTGACGTCCTGCTTGTAAACGGCATTGCCAAGCGCGCGTTCCGGTTCGGCAGCGTCCACGGGGCGTCCAGCGTGATGGCCGGCAGCTGCGCATTTGCGGCATCCTGCTGCAGGAAGTAGAACCAGTTCGACGCTGTCGTGCCGTCGGTGGGCATAACGCGCACCGCGGGCAGCAGGTATTGTTTTGCATGGTCGGGCGTCAGCGTAAAGCCGTTGCCGTCGGGCACAAAGGTATAGCTGGCGGTGGTGTCGTTGGCGCTGGCGCTCCCGCCCACCGTGCGGCTGTCCTTCGGGATGACCAGCTCGGCGTCGCCGCTGTTCAGCATCTCGTCCAGTTTTTTGGTCAACTCCTGCTGGGCCTTGTACTTGTCCTGTCCGGTGGACTTTTCCTGCCAAGTCCTGGCCAAATCGGCAATTGTATTGTAATTGTTCTCGTTGCTGAAGATATAGCCGGTAAAGTAGATATTGCCCTGTGCGGCTTCCTCCAGCGTCATGTTGAGCTTGAGGTCGTTCAGGAACGTCTCCTGATTCGGGCTGTCGGGCGCAAAGCTGCTGGCCGTAACCTTGGGCGCAGCGGCGCGGCTGACGATGGTCTCGGACTGGCTCAACGCGCCGTCCGGGCCGTCAAAGCAATTGGTACCAGCCTTGCTGCGGGCAATGACGCGGAAGCTCATCGCAACGCCCTGATACTGCTCCATATCCAGCGTCAGGCTGCCGACATTGCCCGTGGTGGGCAGCGTCAGCACAGTTTTGCCGTTGGCATCGACGACGCACAGGTCATAGTGGCCAATGCGCGCGTCGTCGGACGGCGACCAGCTGACCGTGTAGAGCAGGCATCCGCGTTGTCGGTCTCGCCGTTGACGCGGGTGATGGAGCTCGGCGCGCTGATGCCGGGCAGGCGCTGCTTAACGCTGTAATCCGCCACAGCGGACGCGCCGATTTCGGTGGTGTTGGCTGCCGCCACACGGGTGACCTCGAGCCGGACCTTGTCATAGCGCCAGCTGTCGCTGCCGTTGGCCAGCATGGTATCCACGTTGACAGGCAGGGTAAAGCTGCTGCCATTTTGTGTCGGCGTCAGGGTGTCCTTCAGCGCAATTTGCTCCTGACCGGTCACCTTGCCGTCCTTGTCCGTCAACAGGCCGTAGAGCTTGATGCTGTAGGTCGGCGTTTCCGTGCCTATGTCCTCTTGCGTCCAGTTGAACGTATAGGTCAACTCGTTGGTTTTCTCGTCAACTTTTCCTTCGGTGTTTTTGTCCAGCGTCGGGGCTTTCAGGACATTCAGGTTCAGCTGCTTGAAGATGATCTGCGGGGTCGTCTGCGTGGCCTGTATAGCCCAACTCTTGTCATCGGTGCGGTTCACGTCGGAGAAGCAGAGCGGCGTCAGATGGGCATAGGTATAGCTGTGCTCGCCCGTGCGGACGATCTCATAGCCGTTCTTCCACCAGATTTCTTTGTCGGTGTCGTTCGCATGGCTGTCAATGGCTGCGGACACTTCCTCCGCCGTGGCATCCCAGCGATACTTCATATCGCCCTTGCCGCTGGTGACGGGCACCGCGACAACGAGGAAGTCGGTGTAGTTCGTCATGGCATCCGACGGCAGGCTGTTCAGGTTGAAGGTGACGGGAGACCCTGTCACAATGCCCTCCCGCGCGGCCAGCGTGATGTACTGGCCGTTCAAAGATACGCCGTTGACTTCGTCATTGCCCAGATATTTTGCCAGCAGCATGACGCGGTAGGTCGGGCTGCCGTGCTCGCTGCCGTTCTTGACTCTCGGGGTAAAGCTGAACTTCACGGTTGCTTCAAAGCTTTCCGCTGTCTGGCCGGTGTAGGTCACAAACTCCGTGTTGCCGTCCTTTTCCAGCGTGCCCAGCGGCAGACCGTCCTCGTCCTTGGCAGAGCCGGATTGTCTCGCCACTGGGACGGGAGATAGGTCTCTGACTTGTACTGGGCCGAGCGCAGATAACTTGTGCTGTTGTTTTCCGGGGTTGCCAACGCCGTAAGCGTCAAAGTGCGTTCCAAATTTTGGGTCAGGCGGATGTACTGCTTGCCATTCTGTCTGCTGAAATAATAAGTATACCTTCCATCGGTCAGCTTAACGGTCCATGCCTCGTCTGTCGGGTATTCGGTGTAGTTTTTCAGCACCGCGACAACCTCATACTTGAATTCTCTCCGTTTTTCATCCGGCGTCTGGCACTGATTCCAGTCAAAGCCGCCGCCCGTTCGCTTTACCAGCCGGAACTCAATCTCCGGTGTAGGCAGGGCGTGCATAAAGGTCTGCACGCCGCTGGTGTTGAAGTTGTCATCCTGATTCGGGTCGTCGTTGGTGTTGTAGGGCGTTACACGCACGACGAAGTTACCCGTCCACGCTTTATCAGCCACAAAGGTATAGCTGCGCTGGTAGACGTCCGCTTTGAGATAGGGAACTGCATCCTCTGCGACATTCCCCTCAGCGTCGCAGGGCAGAATTTCAACACGGTAGTAAGCGGCGGGGCTGGCTGTCGTGTCGTTCGGCTCGTCCCACGTCACTTCATAACGGCCATAGACGTTGTTGTCCGCGTCCTGCACCTGGCTGGCCTTGACGTCGATTTCTCCCGGCTTGGCGGGCTTGGTGCTGTCCAGCACGTACTTATAGTAGTTCTGGATGACCTCGTCCGTGATGTCCTCATTGTCCGGTTCGCCCTTGCGGTTGTCCTTGGTCGTCTGTGCGTTTTCACCGTAGACCAGTAGCAGCTGCCCGCGCTCAACGCCGTTGGCATCGTAGATATAACGCCGCGTCGATTTTTCACCAAAAGACTGCCCGGTCTTGACACCAATATAGCCCGTGCTGCCTGTTAGTTTTGTAATGTCGTAGCTGATTTGTTTGCCGTCGCTGCTTGTGGGCAGCATAGCAAAATAGGCATCGTCCGTTCCACCACCTGTATCCTTACCGATGAAGAGTCTGCGGCTGCCGGACTTGGTGTTCTCCTGCCGCTCGGTAAAGTTACTGTTCTGCGTGCCCCAGTTGATGCTTGTGGACAAGCCGGTTGTGATGCGCGTCAGGGTTCTGTCGATTACGCCCGTAGCGGTTTGGGATTGATCTTGTATTTTCTTGTAGCTATTGGCAAAGGCCGCGCCGGAATCGATATAGTAGTTGTTATGACCCTCGATGTGTTCGCCATAAACAACCGTACCGTCTTTCATTGTCAATTCTGTGGACGAACGCTTGTCATAGGCAACAGGGTGCCAATCGTCCTTAACGACAGAGAAGCAGTTTGTGATTGTTGTGGGGGCTACACTGTAGCGCCCATGGACCGGCTGCGACAATACCGGCAATCCAGTAATATTTACCATTATTAGTGCTGTCATTATCGCGTTTTTCGGTTTGGGTCGTCATATTGGTGGTAAAGTTGCGGCACCGGTCAATATTGATGGTAACATACGGGATGGTTTTAAACTGGGCATTCCCATTGTAGCCGTTACCTTTTTTTACGCTGCTGACATTCGGATTGTCCACGCCATCCCACGGGCCAAGTAAGCAAAAATGCCGACAGCCATCGATCTGGCTTGAATGCTTACAGTGCTGCCGTTGACACAGTCATACAGATCGATTGTCATAATGTCGGTGGCGTTCTTCATCTGCACTTTGCCAAAGATGCCGCCGATGTCGTTTGCGCTGCTCCAGCCATCAATAGACGACTTCATCGAGCCATGGTTCTGACAGGACAGGACGTTGACCGACGTGTTGGAGACAGGCGCATCATAGTAAGCCACAATACCGCCCATTGTACCGCAGTCACTGCCGCCGTCGTTGAAGTTCGTCTTCAGGTCGCCGAAGTTGTAGCAGTTTTGAAGCGTGCCGCCGTAGTTCGTCCAAAGCGAAATGACGCCGCCCGCATTGCCGGAACGACTGTTATAGACAGAGCCGAAGTTAATACAGTTTGTCAGCGTCCACCGGTCACCACTGCGGTTGTTCTGGTTGCAGATGATGCCGCCAACCTGCACATTGAAGCGGTTTGTGGAATCATAGTAATTAACATCATCGCGGTCATTGGCATCGCTTTGGGAAATATCACCCTTTGGGTCACGTTATTGCCCGTTTTCCAGAACGTCCGGCGGCTGAATCGACGCACGGCAGCGCAGTTTACCACAGTATCCAGCGCACTTGTGCCGGTCACATTGGATTCGTTCTGTCCTACGATGCCGCCAACGGTGGTATCATCGCGGGCTGCGTTATCCGCATAGACGAACCACTTACCGCTGGCCGTGCTGCTGATGCTGCCGTTCAGGCCGTTGAATCCGGTAATTCCGCCCAAGTGACCGCTGGCAAGGTTGTTCATATCCTTATTGCTGCCGCGCAAGCCGACAAGCAGATCGTTAGCGGCCAGACCCGTGTCGCTGTAAACGTTCGTGTAGCCCTTATTCGTCACAGTGTCAACGCCCTTGAGATCCACAAAGTTGGACACATAGCTAACTGTAGCGCCCGTCCCATTTACCGGGTTGCCGCGCAGCGCAGCGACAATTGCATTGGTGTCTCCGTCAGCGATCCACTTTTTCAACTTGGGCATCAAATCGGTCTGCACAGTTTTGCTGCCGCTGCCTTGATAGTGCCGTTGTTGGAGCCCGCGACGCCGCCCACAAAGCCGTAACGCGCCGTGATGATGCTGCCTCGCTGTTGCTGCGCTCGGTGGCGACATAGCTGTTGGCGATTTCGGCATTGTTGCGGCCCGCAATGCCGCCCACATGGCTGGCACTGGCGAGCTTTTCGTCTGCGGTCTGGGTCGTGGTGATGTTGCTGATACCGCTGACCTGCAGTTTGATGTATTTGACCTCACAGCCGGTGATCGTGCTGTTGTTCAGACCGGCAATGCCGCCCACCGTGCTGCCGGTGCTGCGTGCACCGGCGGAGACAAGGCCGTCCGTATCCGCGTTGCCGCCCATCGTGCCGGAATAGGTACACTGATCCAGGTACCGTCGTTCTGGCCTGCGACGCGCCCAATTTGTATATTTATCAAGATTTTGTGTAAGGTCCAGCAGAACTTCGGTGCTGCTGACCTTGCCGTCCGCCGTGGTGCGGCCCACAGCGCCGCCCAGCGTGACGGTGTTGGTGCCCGCGCGCAGACCGTTGTTCAGCGCCAGCGCGCCGTTTTCGACCTGACAGCCGGTGACGGTGCCCTCGTTCATGCCCGCAAGGCCGCCGATGGTGACCGCCGGGGTGCTGAACCGCACGTTGGCTTTTGCCGCCAGCTTCACATTGCGGATGGTCGCGCCCGCGCGGTTGTACGCCGCAACAGCGCCGATGCTCTCCGACGTGCCGGTGATCGTGCAGCCGCTTACGCTGCTGTTGTTTTCCAGCCGCTGCCTTGGCCGATGATGCCGAAGTTCGTGGCCGTGACGCCGCCCGCCGTGCCGTTGGCCGCGGTGACGGCGGCGCGGACCACCTGCACATTCTCAATCAGCGCGTCTTTATTATTATTGCCCGCGATGCCGCCCGCCTCGCCGTTGGTGGCGTAGATCGGATTCTGGGCATGGCTGCAATAGCTGATCGTGCCGCCCGCGTCGTTCTCGCCCGCAATACCGCCCGCATATTGTGTGCTGGCGCGCACCGAGGCGTGGTTATCCACACGGGTGATTTCGGCACGGTTCGTACCGGCCACGCCGCCCGCGTAGTTGGCGGCAGTGACGCTGCCCCCGACCGCGCCGGTGGCGTTTTCAGCGCCGTAAATGCTGCCCTTATAGGCCTTATACGTCGTATTGATACCGGCCACACCGCCCGCATAGTCGGTGGCGGTGACACTGCTTTGCATCTGGCCGGACAGCGAAATGCTGCCGACGTTGGCACCGGCCACGCCGCCCGCATACCGGTTGGCCTCTACCGTGCCAGTGCTGTTGTTGTTCCCCGTGCAGATGATGAGGCCCTTGCGGGTGCTTGCCGCAGCGTCACCGCCCAGGTTGACGCCCGCAATGCCGCCGACACAGCTGTCGCCGCGCACGGCGCAGTCTTTAGCCGGGTAGGCAGACTGAATAAGACCGCCGTTGACGCCCGCAACGCCGCCCAGATAGGTATACCCGGCTTCACGGTTGCCGAGGGACGCCGCCATGCTGCCGCCGGTGATCGTGCCCTCGTTCCAGCCCGCAAAGCCGCCCGCGG
>ENA-OQCN01001663-OQCN01001663.1-human-gut-metagenome-genome-assembly--contig:-NODE-1663-length-10603-cov-4.574838_pt1 | contig 10603 bp, 14 predicted proteins | sample MGYA00242497_ERZ504576 | MGnify/ENA primary metagenome ERZ504576 (study PRJEB26092, sample SAMD00036296) | human gut metagenome | host: Homo sapiens | study: EMG produced TPA metagenomics assembly of...
TGGACCAGTTTGGTCATGCTGCGTTTGATGAGGGAGCCGGCGGCGGAACTTATCAGTCGCAAAATCAAAATGGAGGATATCAAAGAGCGTACCATTTTAATTCCGATGATATGGGGGATATCTTTGGGGATATTTTCGGGGATATGTTCCATGGAGGACAGAGAAGTGGAAGAAGAAGCAAGAGCAGCTTCTATCAAGGCGGTTTTGGAAATGGCTTTGGAGGCGGTTTTGGAGCGGATTTCGCACAAAAAGGTGAGGATTTGAATGCAGAAGTGACCGTTACATTTGATGAAGCGGCATTTGGCTGTGATAAGAGAATCCGCCTGTCTTTACAAAATGGTCAGACACAGACTTTGGAGGTGCATATTCCGGCAGGAATTGAAACCGGAAAGAGTATCCGTTTAAGAGGAAAAGGACACCCGGGAAGCGGAGGCGCTGAGGCAGGAGATTTACTGTTAAAAGTAACGGTCATGGAAAAATCCGGCTATGAACGAAAAGGAATGGATGTCTATACAAAAGTTCAGGTTCCGTTTACAACCGCAGTATTTGGCGGAGAGGCTATGGTAAAGACCCTTTATGGAAATGTCATCTGTAAGATTCGTCCAGGAACACAATCCGGAACGAAAATCCGTTTAAGAGGAAAAGGAATTGTATCGATGAAAGATGCTTCGGTACATGGAGATCAGTATGCAGAAGTAGAAATCTTGGTTCCAACGGATTTAAGTGTAGAAGCACGGCAGAAATTAAAAGAATTTGAAGCACTATGCAAAAAAAAACAAGATAATCGGTCAGTAGCATAAGGAAAACCGCAGTATCAAGAGAAAATGATACTGCGGTTTTGCATGTTTAAACACTTTGTAAAAGTTAGTTTCTTTGATAAATCCGAACTAATTTTTTGATTTTATTTTGTAAATCCGAAGTAAATTCTCCATCTAAGAGACGCCATTTCCAGTTGGTTCCTAAAGTAGATGGAGTATTGATTCGGCAGGTGTTATTAAGTCCCAGATAATCCTGCATTGGAATCATACAGATACGTGCAGGGCTTCCCATAACACGGCAGATAACTGACCAGTGCAGACTGCGGTCAGAAGTTGTATAATCATGAATATAATCGCGTAACATTTCTCTGCCCTCTTTTGGGATGTCCTGATACCATCCGATTAAAGTCGCATTATCATGAGTTCCGGTATAGACAACAGAGTTGACCGGATAATTATGTGGCAGGTAATCACCTGCACATCCGGTATCTCTGGAATCAAAGGCAAATTCAAAAACTTTCATGCCTGGAAATCCGCTTTCAAAAACCATCTGGCGGACACTATCCGTTACATAACCTAAGTCTTCTGCGATGACGTCACGTTCACCGAGAACTTCTTTCATACGGTGGAATAATTCAATTCCGGGACCTTTTTCCCAATGACCGTTTCTTGCAGTGGTATCTCCATAAGGGATAGAGAAATATTCATCAAAGCCACGGAAATGGTCGATTCTGACTACATCATAGAGATAAAATGCGTAAGAAAGACGCTGCATCCACCATGTATAACCGGTCCGGCGGTGATAATCCCAGCGATAAAGCGGATTTCCCCATAGCTGTCCGTCAGCGGCAAACCCGTCCGGAGGGCATCCGGCAACCGCAAGAGGAACATTTTCTTCATCTAACTGAAAGAGTTCCGGATGAGCCCAGGTATCTGCACTGTCATAAGCAACGTAAATCGGGATATCACCGATGATGCGGATACCGTTTTCATTTGCATAAGTTTTTAATTTTTTCCATTGAATGGAAATTCAAATTGCATGTATTTCTGGAATTCAATTTCAAAATAAAGCTGTTCGCGGTAATAATCAAGGGCATATCCGTAACGTTTTTTGATATCCTCCGGCCACTTATCCCAACATTCGTCTTGAAAGAATCCTTTTACAGCCATAAATAAGGCGTAATCGTCGAGCACCATGCATTTTCTTCCTGGAATGTCCGAAATTCTGGATTTTGGGAAATATTGCTTCTTTCATAAGCTTTTCGAAGCAGTTTGTAGCGGGCTTTATAAAGTTTTCCGTAATCAATAAAACGAGAATCCGAACCAAAATCAGCAAGATCACATTCTTTTTTAGTCAGAACGCCTTCTTCGATTAAGGTATTTAAATCGATAAAATAAGGATTTCCGGCATAAGTGGAAAAAGACTGATACGGGGAATCTCCGTAACTGGTTGGTCCAAGTGGCAGAATCTGCCAGTATTTTTGATTGGCCAAAGCCAGTTGGTCTACAAATTCATAAGCTTCTTTTGAAAAACAGCCGATGCCGTATTGGGACGGCAGGCTGGATATCGGTAGTAAAATACCACTTTCTCTCATAATATAAAAACTCCTTTCTTTTGTCGCAAAAAGCTTCTTCCTGGTTAGAGCTATGTGTGAATAAAGATATTCTAACACAGGGAGAAGCATTTTTAATAAAAATTAAAGTTCTAAAATTAAAGCCTGATATCCATGAAGTGTTACTTCGTTTCCGTTTAATACAACATCATTATAGTTGTTTAAGAGAACGGATTTATATGGAGCTGGAAGAGCAATGGTCTGTTCTTGTGTCTGATAGTTTCCGATAACAAGAAGCGTCTTGTCTCCTTTTCTGTAATAAGCCATCAGGTTATGGGTATCTTCAAGATACGGAATGACATTACCATAAACGATTGTTTCCTGATAAGCAGGATCCTTTCTAAGTGCGATTAATTTCTTATAATAAGAAAGAATTGAATGGTCATCATGTAACTGGCTTTCTACATTAATCTGGGTATAGTTCGGGTTTACCATCAGCCATGGGGTGCCTGTTGTAAATCCGGCATTTGTGCCGGCATTCCACTGAACCGGAGTTCTTGCATTATCGCGGTTATAAAGGGAAATAATTTTTAAGGCTTCTTCTTCGGAGTATCCGGCTTCTATTGCTACATGGTACTGGTCAAGTGCGGAAACGTCATCAACTTTTTCAAAAGGAATTACACCGAGATTTTCCATACCAATTTCCTGTCCTTGATAGATGAACGGAAGTCCACGAAGCATGAAGTATAATGTAGCCAGCATTTTTTTGCTTTGGTCGGAACACTCTCCTTCCGGAATATAATAGCTGACACCACGTGGTTCATCATGATTTTCAATAATGTTAGATAAAAATCCGATCGAACCGATTCTTTTCTGAGAGTGGAAACAACATTTTTTATAATCATCTGGAGTAATGCGGGTATTTGCATACCAGCCTTTATCACTTTTTCCAAAGGAAGTGCCGGCAAAATCAAACATGGAAGAGAAGTAGCCGTTATCTCCGATGAAATCCGGAAGCTCTTCGTCTTTTTCATTAAAAACTTCACCGACGGTAAATGCATTATGAGGCTTAAAGGTTTTGTCACGCATTTCGCCTAAAAATTCACCAACACCCTTTGCATCAGCAAGCATCTGGTCGATACAGCTTAAATTATCATCGCGGTCTACCGTGTAGTCTTTATAAGGAAGTTTCTTTTTGATGTTGATGATAGCATCAATACGGAACCCGCCAAGTCCTTTATCTAACCACCAGTTGATGTTTTTGTAAACTTCTTCGCGGACTTTTGGATTTTCCCAGTTTAAATCCGGCTGTTTTTTGTGAAATACATGCATGTACTGCTTGTCAGGATGTCCTGGAAGCGGTTCCCAGACCGGACCTCCAAAATAACTTCTCCAGTTACATGGAAGTTCTCCCTCTTTGCGGTCTTCAATATAGAAGAAGTTTCCATATTCTCCGTCAGGGTCTTCACAGGCTTTTTCAAACCATTCATGTTCATCAGAACAGTGATTTACAACCAGGTCCATTAAGATATACATGTCACGTTTTTTGGCTTCTTTTAAAAGATGATCCATGTCATCCATTGTGCCGAAGCAAGGGTCAATTTGATAGTAGTCAGAGATATCATATCCCTGGTCTGCAAATGGAGAAGAGTAAATTGGAGAAATCCAGACAATGTCTACTCCTAATTCTTTTAAATAATCTAATTTTAAGGTGATTCCTGGCAAATCACCGATTCCGTCGCCGTTGGAATCATAAAAGCTCTTCGGATAAATCTGATAGGCAACTTTATTGTGCCACCATTTTCTTTCCATAGCGTGTATCCTCCTGATTTTTTTATCAATTTTCGTTTCGCTCATTACTTATGCGGATAAGTAATAGTATAATGACAAAAAATGATTTTGTCCTACGAATATCTGATGAAAACTACGTTATTTTGACTTGTGCGTTTGTGAAAAAGATTTTCGATACTGCAGAGGTGTCATTCCGGTTTTTTTTCGGAATTCTTTTAAAAAATTTCCGAGATTATGAAATCCGCAGTCAAGACAGATGTCCATAACCGGACGCTGGGTATCCTGAAGCAGAGTAATGGCACGCCCAATGCGGTATTCATTGATATAGGCGACAGGAGTTTTGCCGATATATTTTTTAAAAATCGGCAGAAATACTGTTCATTTAAGCCGGCATTTTGAGCAAGGGTATGCACATAAAATTTTTCACCATAATGCTGATGAATGTAAGCAAGCGAATTTTTAATAATTTCAACCCGATAATCATCATCCGTATGCTCTTTTACGGATAGAAGCTGATATTGTTCTAAAAAGGCAAGGATTTTTAATAAACCGGCACGAATAAACAGCTGGGAGGCTAAATCGTTTGTGACCATCTGATACTCGTTGATTGGAGCAAATCCATTTTGATAAAACGCATTTACAATTTCAAGATATTCTTGTTTTAATCTGGAAAAAACAGGATGTTCCGGTTTAATACAGCGTGGAAAATAGAGTTCTCCCTTCATCATGGGCTGTAAAATTCGGCTCTGTGCGATATCATAACTGTCAAAATTTAAGATTCTCGGATGAAAAACGACAGCTGATTCTTTTACAGAAGTTTTTGCTAAAATAGAATGGAGTTCACCAGAATTTACAAAATAAAAACATTCATCTGTGATGGTGTAAATATTCATATTGATGACTAATTCAAATTTGCCTTCCATAAAATAAAGAATTTCAAGTTCATCGTGCCAGTGGTGTTTGACACCGTTCCAGTTCTCATCATCATAAGTCTCATAAAGGCCACAGGGAAAAGAAAAGGTTCCGTGGTCTTTTTGTTCTTTTAAAGTCGGGTTTGTGTTTGACGGCTCAGTCTTTTGCATGATACATTCCACCTTTCTGCTTTGTAAAACACAATAATCCACTTAAAGTGATAAACATTGTAGCAAATTCCGCAGCAGGAAATGCCAGCCAGATCCCGGTCATTTTAAAGCAGGCAGAAAGCACAAAGGCAAAGAAAATAGTTGCAACAAATCCACGTGAAATAGAGGCACAAAAAGCATATTTAACGGATTCTACAGCACTTAAGGCCGCAGTTCCGACGATGTTAATTCCAGCAAATAAAAATCCGATAAAGTATAATCTTAAGCCAGAGTCTGCATAAGCAGCAAGCTGCAAATCGTGTTCACTGTTAAAGACAGCGGTGACAGCAGGTGCAGAAAAGAAAATAAAAATCATCAGTAAAACACCAAGACCAAGTGCAGTGGTGAGAGCCATTTTTAAAAGGGAGCGGACATTTTGTTCTTCTCCTCGTCCATAGGATCGACTGATAAGCGGCTGAGATCCTTGTGCAATTCCATTAAACAGTGCAACAGCGACCAAAGAAGTATTGGCGACGACTCCATAAGCAGCAACACCGGTATTTCCGGCAAGATTTAAGATAATCATATTAAAGGTAACTGTAATAACGCCCGAAGAAATTTCTCCAACAAAGGCAGAAACTCCAACTTGACAGGAATAAATCAGCTTTTTGATGGACGGCAGGACAGGAATCAATTTAATCGTGGATTTCCTGGAAAAAAAGTGAATACAGCAGATTAAAATTCCGACAACCGGAGAAAAACCGGTAGCAAGAGCTGCCCCTTTCATAGCAAGACCGAGAGGAAACATTAAAATGTAGTCAAAGACAATGTTAAATAAACTGCTGAATAACGTAGCAGCCATGGCGATGGATGGATTTTTATCATTTCGCACAAAAGCGTTGCAGATATGGTTCCACATAAAAAATGGGGAAAAACACATAAAAATCCGTGTATAGGAAGTTCCGGTCTGAATGATTTCGGCATCGCCGCCAAGCAGTGCAACTAATTTATCCGGAAGAAAAATCCCAATAAAGACAAAAATTAAGCTGATAAAAAATGCACAGATTAGTGCATGGAAAAAGTATCCGTCTGCATCCGGATTCTTCTTTCCACGTTCAATCACAAAGCGGATAGCAGAGCCCACTCCAATCATTGCCCCAATTGCAAAAATGAGATTATAAAGTGGGAGTACCAGGTTTAGGGCGGTGATACCATTTGAACCGACTGCTTTTGAAATAAAATACGTGTCTGCGAGAATATAAAGCGACATGCCGAGCATACCAAGCATATTCTGGGAGACATATTTGGTGAATTGTTTTAACATAGTTTTGAAATACCTTTCATTTAGATATAATTCTAATAGATATGGTAGCAAAAAGTGGCGGATTTTGCCAGACTTTCTTTTTAAAAACGCTTATGCTATAATGGATAATCATAAAGATTGGAGCAAAGGCATGAGTAAAAAAGAGAAGAAAAAAGGCAGAATGGGAGGCATTATCCGTAATTTGGTCCTGATTATCGCAGCCGCAGTCTTTTTATTTTCTGCTTATCAACTGGTCATGATTTATTTGGAGTATAAAAAAGGTACGGATGAATATGATAAAATCAGACAGTATGCGGTAGAAAGTCCTGTAAAAGAAGAGACAAAAGAAAATGATGAAGCAGAAGGGGAAGAAGAGGGGGAAGAGGCTCAAGAGGTTCAAGAACCTCAAGGACCACAGATTGATTTTGAAGCGTTAAAGGCAGTAAATCCCGATGTGGTTGGCTGGATTGAAATTGAAACACTGGATATCAGTTATCCGATTGTACAGACGACAGACAATGACCATTACCTTCATTATACTTTTGAAGGACAGCGAAATGCGAATGGTGCGATTTTCTTAGAGCATACAAACAGCAGCGATTTTGAGGACTGTAATACCATTATTTATGGTCATAATATGAGAAATGGCTCGATGTTTGGTACATTTCGCAAGCTTCATGAGCAGTCAAATCTGACGAGTCCTTATGTCTGGATTTGTACACCAAAACATACCTGGCGTTATAAAATCTTTTCGGTTCATACTGCGTCAGTAACGGGAGAAACGTATACTTTATTCAGCATGGCAGATGAACAGTTTGCCGAGTATTTAAAATCTATGAAGTCAGCGTCAGAATTACAATTAGATGCCGAAGCAGACAAAGACGATAAAGTGATTACTATGTCAACTTGTACGGGAAACAGCAGTACTCGTTTTGTTATTCAGGCAAAGCGCCTTGAGAAAGGAGAAAATTAAAATGGATAAAAAAATTGAAGCATTGCAGAAATTAATTTCAGGGCATCAAAATATTGTGTTCTTTGGAGGAGCGGGTGTTTCAACAGAAAGTGGAATTCCGGATTTCAGAAGTGTGGATGGCTTATATCATCAGAAATGGGATTATCCGCCGGAGACGATTTTAAGCCATACTTTTTTTTGTAAGAAAGCCCAAAGAGTTTTATCGCTTTTATAAAGAGAAGATGTTATGCGAGGGTGCAAAGCCAAATGCAGCACATAAAAAACTGGCACAGTTAGAGAAAGCCGGGAAATTAAAAGCAGTTATTACACAGAATATTGATAATCTGCACCAGATGGCAGGCAGTAAAAAAGTGTATGAATTGCATGGAAGTGTGTATCGTAATTATTGTACAAAATGCGGGGCATTTTATGATTTCTCCTATATGAAACATGCAGAAGGGATTCCGGTCTGTAAAAAATGTGGTGGAATTATTAAGCCGGACGTTGTGCTCTATGAAGAAGGATTAGATAATGAAGTCATAGAAGGTGCAGTCCAGGCAATCAGAGAGGCAGAAGTGCTGATTATCGGAGGAACTTCTCTTGCGGTTTATCCGGCAGCTTCGTTGATTGACTATTTTAAAGGAGATGCACTGGTTGTGATTAATCGAGATAAGACGCCGAGAGATAAGATGGCAGATTTGGTCATCAATGAACCGATTGGAACGGTATTTGAACAGATTCGTGTAGAATAAAGGGAGATAAAGTGATTTGGAACAGAGAGAGCGGTAACAGAGTAACAGAAGAAAGGAAGAGAAATGGCATATCAGTACGAAGTTGGTGATATTGTAAAGTTAAAAAAACAGCATCCGTGTGGAAGTAACGAATGGGAAATTCTTCGAGTGGGAGCCGATTTTCGTTTAAAATGCATGGGATGTGGACATCATATTATGCTTGCAAGAAAACTTGTAGAAAAAAATACGAGAGATTTGAAAAAAAATACTTGATTATTCAGGAAAAGCATGGTAGAATTAATCCTCGTGATATATGATTATCCTTGCTCTCCAAAAAGAGTGGAGGCCAAAAGACCAAAAGGAGGTAAAACAGGCATGAACAAATATGAATTAGCGTTAGTTGTTAATGCGAAAATCGAAGATGAAGCTCGTGCAGCAGTTGTGGAAAAAGCAAAAGGCTACATCGCCCGTTACAACGGAAATGTAACAGAAGTTGAAGAATGGGGAAAGAAAAGATTAGCTTACGAAATCCAGAAAATGCGCGAAGGATATTACTACTTCATCCAGTTCGAAGCAGACGCTGACTGCCCAGCAGAAATCGAGCGTCACGTTCGCATTATGGACAATGTATTAAGATATTTAGTTGTAAGAAAAGACGCTTAATTTTTTCTTAGAGCACAAAATGCGAATCCCCTTAGAATTATAGTGTTTTATAATTCCCGATTCTATGTGCTGCGACGTACAATGTAAAAAATGTTGAGGTGAAAGATATGAACAAAGTAATTTTAATGGGACGTTTAACAAGAGACCCGGAGGTAAGATACTCTGCGGGAGAAAACTCACTGGCGATTGCCAGATATACACTGGCTGTTGACAGACGTTTCAAGAGAGACGGAGAAGCAACTGCTGATTTTATCAGCTGTGTTGTGTTTGGAAAACAGGCAGAATTTGCAGAAAAATATTTTCGTCAGGGAATCCGTATCGTAGTGAGCGGAAGAATCCAGACAGGAAGCTACACAAATCGTGATGGTGTAAAAGTTTACACGACAGAAGTTGTTGTAGAAGAACAGGAATTTGCAGAGAGCAAAGCAGTAAGCGACAGCCACGTAAACCGTAGTGCAAGCCAGCCGGCAGCACCGGATATGCAGATTCCTCAGCAGAAGGATTTATGAACATTCCTGATGAAATCGGTGGAGAATTACCGTTTTAAGAACGGAATATAGCAGGAGGTAGAAACCATGGCTTTCGAAAAAGGGAATAGACCGGACTCTCCAATGAAGAGAAGAGGCGGACGCAGAAGAAAAAAAGTTTGTGTATTCTGTGGAAAAGAAAATAACGAAATCAGCTACAAAGATGCAAATAAATTAAAAAGATATGTCTCTGAAAGAGGAAAAATTCTTCCAAGAAGAATCACAGGAAACTGTGCAAAACATCAGAGAGCTCTTACTGTAGAAATCAAGAGAGCAAGACACATGGCTATTATGCCATACGTACAGGATTAATTTGCTGTATCGAAGCCGTCACAAAGTACTGTGGCGGCTTATTTTTTTATTTTAGTTCAAGATAATTTACAAGGAAAAATAGGTACAGCACTTCCAAGAAGGGAAAAAATTTAGAGTTATGAAGTATAATATATTAATAACTGAGGATGAAAGAGAAATTGCCGAATTAATCAAACTGTATCTGGAAAATGAAAATTATAGGGTATTTTGTGCGGAAGATGGAAAAGAGGCGTTAGAATTCTTAGAGCAGGAATCAATAGATATGGCAATACTCGATATTATGATGCCGGGGATGGATGGATATGAACTGACGAAACGGATTCGTAAAATAAGTAATATGCCAATTCTGATTTTGTCTGCGAAAACACAAAGTTGTGATAAAATAAGAGGCTTAAATCTTGGGGCAGATGACTATATGACAAAACCATTTGACCCGCTTGAAGTTGTAGCAAGGGTAAATTCGGCATTGAGACGTTTTTATCGTTTAAATGGTGAGACGGAATCCAAAAATGAGAATCATATTTTAAAAGTAGGAGATTTGGTGTTAGATACCCAAACTCTTGCACTGAAAAAGAGAGACGAAGAAGTTTTTCTGACACCAATGGAATATAAAATTCTTGCATTGTTTATGAAAAATCCAGGGATGATTTTTACCAAAGTTCAGATTTATGAAAATACCTGTGGGGAATATGTCGAAAGTGATGATAATACAATTATGGTGCATATCTCAAATCTTCGGGAAAAGATAGAGGAGAATCCCAAAAATCCACAGTATATTAAAACCATTCGAGGAGTAGGATATAAAATTGAAAACCGATAAACGAAAAAAGGGCAGTTTTTTATCACTTATTATCCGGAATTATCTTTGGTTTCGTTTGCTGTGCTGCTGGCTTTGATGTGTATTGTTGTTGTGTATTAACTGGATGGGAGAACAGCATTTTTTCAAGGTTAA
>ENA-OQCN01001664-OQCN01001664.1-human-gut-metagenome-genome-assembly--contig:-NODE-1664-length-10602-cov-2.531074_pt1 | contig 10602 bp, 17 predicted proteins | sample MGYA00242497_ERZ504576 | MGnify/ENA primary metagenome ERZ504576 (study PRJEB26092, sample SAMD00036296) | human gut metagenome | host: Homo sapiens | study: EMG produced TPA metagenomics assembly of...
CGGGCCACCCGTTCCTGGGGCTGCCGCTGGCCATGCTGGCCGGTGCGGCGGCGGGCTTTATCACCGCGTTTTGCAGACAAAGCTCGCTGTGCCGTCGATTCTGGCGGGCATCATCACCAACACGGGGCTGTACACGGTCAACCTTGCGGTCATGGGCTTCTCCTCCAACGTGCCCATGCTGAAAACCAAAACGGTCTTTACCGCTGCACAGCGTTTTTGGCGAGAGCGCACCCTATAAGCTCATCGTGGCGGCGCTTGTCACCGTTGTGGTCTGCGCACTGCTCATCGCGTTCCTCGGCACCCGGTTGGGCCTGTCCATCCGCGCTACCGGCGATAACCCGGACATGGTCCGTGCGTCGTCCATCAACACAGCCTTCACCATCACGGTGGGCCTCTGCATCGCCAACGCCATGACCGCGCTGTCCGGCGCGGTGCTGGCCCAGTACCAGCGCTCGGCGGACATCAACCTCGGCACCGGCATGGTCGTCATCGGTCTGGCCTCGCTCATCATCGGCGAGACGCTCTTTGGCCGCGGCGGCATGTGGGTCAAGGCTGTGGCCGCCGTCGCGGCAGCGTCATCTACCGCTTCATTATTGCGCTGGCCCTGCGTGCCAACGTCCCGTCGGAGTGCCTGAAGCTGATCTCCGCCGTCATCGTCGCGTTGGCCATTGCAGCCCCGGCCTCAAGGCCAAGGCAGATTTCCGCCGCCGCCGCGCCAACGCCCAGAAGGGAGGTGCCCGCCATGCTTGATCTGAAAAACATCAGCAAAACGTTCAATCCGGGCACTGTCAATGAGAAGGTCGCCCTCGAAAACGTGAACCTGCATCTGGACGACGGCGACTTTGCTACGATTGTCGGCTCCAACGGCGCGGGCAAGTCCACGCTGTTCAACGCCATTGCGGGCGAGTTCATCGCCGACACCGGCACGATCACGCTGGACGGCAGGGACATCACCTTCCTGCCGGACTTCAAGCGCTCCAAGGCGATTGGCCGCATGTTCCAGGACCCGCTGCGCGGCACGGCCCCGCACATGACGATTGAGGAAAATCTGGCGCTGGCCTTCCTGCGCGCGTCGGGGCACACCTCGGCGTTCTCCCGCATCAACAAAAAGGACCGGGAGCTGTTTGCCGAAAAGCTCTCCGCGCTGGGTCTGGGGCTAGAGGACCGCATGAAGCAGCCCGTGGGTCTGCTGTCCGGCGGCCAGCGCCAGGCGCTGACCCTGCTGATGGCGACCCTCGTCACGCCGAAGCTGCTGCTGCTTGACGAGCACACGGCGGCGCTGGACCCCGGCACGGCGGACAAGGTGCTGGAGCTGACAAAAAAATCGTGGCCGAAAACCACCTGACCTGCCTGATGATCACCCACAACATGCACGACGCGCTGACCCTTGGCAACCGTACGCTGATGATGGACCACGGTCATATTGTGCTGGACATCAGCGGCGAGGAGCGCGCCCACACCACCGTGGACGGCCTGCTGGATCGCTTCGCAGAGAACGTCGGCCACGCGCTGGACAATGACCGGATCTTGCTGAGCAAAGAAAAGTAAAAAAGAACCGCCCCGCACGAAAAAACGTGCAGGGCGGTTTTTTGTAGGGAAGGGCTTCCCCCTCGGGGCTGCGCCCGCAGGCGCGTGTCGGAGCGCAACCGCCGAAGGCGGCTCTTGGCGCGGAGACTGAAGCTGTCAGTGGCCCCGACCACTGACTGATGAGGGCAAAGCTACCGACAGCAGCCCGTTACCGGGCAATGCCGCAAGGCGCCCTCATCCGGCCTCGGGCGGGGCCTCGGCCACCTTCCCCCGCAGGGGGAAGGCAAGGAAGATCACATCTCCGCCAAATCAAACCGGTAGATCGTCGTCGAGCTGTACGGCTTGCCCGGCAGCAGCGTCGTGTCGGGGAAGTTCGGGTGGTTCGGTGCGTCGGGAAAGTCCTCCGTCTCAAAGCAGACGGCATCCCGGGCAGCGTAGTGTGCGCCGTCCTTGCCCGCCGTGACCGGGGCCAGGAAGTTGGCCGTGTACAGGTGGACGCCCGGCAGGGTCGTCAGCACCTCCATGCGGATGCCGGTCTCGGGGCCGACAGCCCAGGCGGCGTGGCGCAGACCGCTGTCACGGATGACATAGCACTGATCGTAGCCGCAGCAATCGGTCAGCGGGGTGAAATCCGCGCCGATGTCCAGCCCCAGCGTCTTTTCTTCGGTGAAGTCCATCGGGGTGCCCTTGACCGGCAGCTTGCGCCCGGTGGGGATGCTGGCGGCGTCGGCCTCGAGGTAAAAATCGGCGTCCACCGTCACGCGATGGCCCAGCGCACTGCCGCTGGCGTGGCCGTTCAGGTTAAAATAGCTGTGGTTCGTCATATTGCAGACGGTGGGCGCGTCGGTGGTCGCCCCGTAGCGGATGACCAGCCCGCTCTTGGCCAGGCTGTACTGGATGGTCAGATCAAAATTGCCGGGGAAGCCGTCTGTCCCGGCGGGGCTCGTGGCCGTCATCGTCACGCTGTCGGTCTCGCCGGGGGTCAGCGCCACGTCAAACATCGTGTGATTGAACCCGTGCAGGCCGCTGTGCAGACAGTTTCCGTTCTGGTTCGGCGTGATATGGACGATCTCCTCATACAGCGGGAACTGCGCGCCCGCAATGCGGTTGGCAAAGCGGCCCACGGCGGCGCCCATGCTGTCGGTGTTCAGCTCATAGTCGGCGGCAGTGTCATAGCCCAGCACGACGTCCACGGGATTGCCCTTGCGGTCTTTTACGATGATGCGATGGATAATGGCGGCATAGCTCAGCAGCTGCACCTCGATAAAATCGTTTTTCAGCGTCGCCAGCTTAACGGTCTGGCCGCTGGTGGACTTGCCGAAATCCTGAATCGAAACGGACATGGTGGGACCCTCCTTATTCCTTTGTGTCGGCGGTGACGCCCTGTGCGGCCAGGTCCTCGCGCACGCTCTCGGCCACGCTGCCGGTGCCGTAGTTCAGCATACGGTTCACGCGGCTGACCGTGGCGCTGGATGCGCCGGTCTCGCGGCGGATCTCGCTGTAGACCTTGCCCTGCAAAAGGCACCCGGCCACAGCGTAGCGCTGCTCCATCGTGCGCAGCTCGGTCACGGCGCACAGGTCGTCAAAAAAGCGGATGCACTCATCCAGGCTGTTCAGTCGCAGGATCGCCTCATACAGGGCGGTGTTACGTTCATTCTGCTGCATAGCGTAAAGGCGCACAGCGGTGCGCCGACCTCTTTCTTTGTAAAATTTGCATTTGCTCGGTCTTGGCATCTTTTAATATTCTAGCAAATTTGCCCAAACAAGTCAATACACTAAAGTGCGAAAGTGTGTTAAAACTGCTTGCATTTAACACCAAAATGTTGTATCATAAAAGCATCAAATGTTAGGGAGACTGCCATGCCGACAACATTACTGATTGTGTATCGCGTGCTGGGCACCGTGCTTTTTGCACTGGCCGCAGCCGCCATTGTGGAAAATACCGCACGGTCCGCGGGGCCGTGCTGCTGCCCGCCCGCGTGCTGGAATGCCGCCGTGCGTCATCCACCAACAGCAGCCGGGGCGCGGGCGGCTACCGCTATCTGGTGGAGCTGTACGCCAACGGTCGGCGGCTGGAGCTGGAGACGAACGACGCCTTCTGGTTCAGGCACGACAAGGACAAGGGGAAGGTGCTGCAGGTCTGGTACAACCCCAACGCCCGCTGTGTGGAGCGCAAAAGCTGGGAGACGGAATTTTTTGCGGCGGTGCTGGCTGTGATCGGCGCGGCGCTGCTGCTGATCCGGTGAGGTGCCTATGAGCTGGATTTTGTATGTGCTGCTGGTGCTGGCCGTGGCGGGGGACATCCTGCTGGCCTGGTGCTGGCAAAGGTGATGCACAAAAATGACGAACCGCAGCAAAAAATTGATACGGCGGATGACTTTGTCCGCGCGGTAACGCCGGTTTTGCAGAGCGAGACCGACCTGCTGGCCGAGCAGCTGCGCGCCATGCAGGGCGAGAGCGCCCGCACAACGACGGCGACGCTGCGGGATTTTTCTGCCGTTCTGGCCGAGAACCAGCGCCAGACGCCGCCGCCAGCACGGCGCGGCTGGAATCTATTGACCGAGCCGGGGCCGCCCGCCAGAAGGCGGCCAACGATGCCCTGCTGGCACAGCTGACGATGATGGAAACGCGGCTGAAAAATCTGGAGGATTCCAACGCCACCCGGATGGACAGCGTGCGCGGGGCGCTGGTGCAGGGACTGAACACCATCCGCGCTGACAACAACAAAAAGCTGGATGAGATCCGCGGCACAGTCGAGGAAAAATTGCAGGACACGCTGCAGCAGCGCATCAACGACTCGTTCAAGACGGTCAGTGCCCAGCTTGAGCAGGTCTACAAGGGTCTGGGCGAGATGCAGAATCTGGCCGCCGACGTGGGCAGCTTAAAGCAGGTGCTGTCCGGCGTCAAGACCCGCGGCATCCTGGGCGAGGTGCAGCTCGGCGCGATTCTGGAGCAGATCCTGGCCCCCAGCCAGTACGCCTGCAACGTCGCCACCGTGCCCGGCAGCACGAACCGTGTGGAGTACGCCATCAAGATGCCGGGGCAGAACGGCACGGTCTGGCTGCCCATCGACGCGAAATTCCCGGGCGATACCTACGCGCATTTGCAGGCGGCGCAGGAGCGCGGCGATGCTGCCGCTGTGGCCGCCATGCGCAAGGCGCTGAACAACGTCCTGCGCGCCGAGGCCAGGGACATCCACGACAAATACATCGAGGTGCCCTACACGACGAGCTTCGGCATCCTGTTCCTGCCGTTTGAGGGGCTGTACGCCGAGGTGGTTTCCAGCGGTATAACGGAGCTTTTGCAGCGGGATTACCAGATCACGGTGGCCGGGCCGTCCACAATGGCGGCGCTGCTCAACGCCCTGCAGATGGGCTTCCGCACGCTGGCCATCCAGAAGCGCAGCGGCGAGGTCTGGACGATCCTGGGTGCGGTCAAGACCGAGTTTGAAAAGTTCGGCGCGGGTCTGCAGCAGATGCAGCGCCACCTGAATCAGACCGGCTCCGATCTGGAGGAGCTGATCGGCCCCCGCAGCCGCGCCATCACCCGCAAGCTCGAATCCGTCCAGCAGCTTGACCCGGATACGGCCACAGAGCTATTGGGCATTGAGGAGTAGGGGAGGAGCCTCCCTGCCGGGCCGTGTGCGGGTATTGCATTGCTAAAAAGCTTATAGAGCAGTAGGGGCGGCATATATGCCGCCCGCCGCCTTGCGCCGCCGCCCTCTGCCTTTATTTATAGCTTCCTCCAAAATCACATCTTCCGTAGGGGCGGATTCCGTATCCGCCCGCCGCTTTCCCACAAATGGCCATTTGCTATGCCCGGCCCCTGCCGTGTGGTTGTTTGCTTTCCACGCTGTCATTTTTGCCAGAATCCGCCCCCGCAAGGGGGCTTTTTCTATGCCCTCATCCACTTTACAGCGCGGAAAAACTGTGGTATACTGAACAAGTTATTGAACAGTCAACAACATGCGGCGCTGCCGCACGCTCATAAAGGAGTTACTGCCATGATCCGTATTGTTACCGATTCCGCCGCCGATCTGACTGCGGAGCAGCTGTCCGTCCCCGGCATCTTTGTTGTGCCGATGTCTGTCACCTTTGCAGACGGCACCACCCAGCTCGATGACGGCACGATGACGAAGGATGAATTTTTCGTCCGTCTGGCAGAGGACAGCAAGCTGCCCCGTACAAGCCAGCCCAGCCCGGCCAGCTTTATGCAGGTGTATGAGGATGCCGCCGCAGCGGGGGATGAGGTCCTTGTGATCACCATCGGCCAGAAGCTGTCCGGCACCTACCAGTGCGCGCATCTGGCCGCCGCCGATGTCGGTCTGCAGGTGCATATCGTGGACTCTGAGGCGGCCTCGCAGGCTGAGGCGCTGCTTGTCCGTGAGGCGGTGCGCCTGCGCGATGAGGAGGGCCTGACGGCGGAGGAAATCGCCGCCGTGCTGGAGCAGTTCAAAAAACGGGTGCGCATCGTCGCCGTGGTGGACAGCCTCAAGCATCTGCAGAAGGGCGGACGGCTGCCGCCGCCGTTGCCATTGTGGGCGGTGCGCTGGGCATCAAGCCGGTGCTGGCCCTGCAGGATGGTGCTATCAAGCTGGTGGACAAGGGCCGCGGACGCCCCGGCGCGCTGGTCGCCATGTTCAAGCAGCTGGACGCGCTCGGCGGTATTGACCCGCGCTACGGCTATACGCTGCTCTACAGCGATAATAAGCAGCTTATTGCACCGGTACACCACTACATGCACCAGAATCTCCAGCTGACCGGCGGCCGGGTGGCCCAGCTTGGCCCCACCATCGGCACCCATGTCGGTCCCGGCGTGGTCGGCGTGGTGTTTGTGGCGAAGGAGTAAACCTGTAAAATATAAAAAAGCAGGGGCGAGCAATGCCCGCCCCTGTAAGTTGAGCTTCTCCATTCGGAGAAGCTTTTTTATTTTCCGCTGAAAAACTTATTCAGTGCATACACCCCCAGCACGAGGACGCCGAGGACGAGGAAGATGCCGGCCATACCGGCGCAGAGCATCGAGAGGGTGACGGGAAGAAGTGCGGTTGACATGGGTTGACCTCCTTATACGCAGCTGCTCATAAGGGTCAGGATCAGGCCGCCGGCAATGACCGACGCGATCTGGCCCGAGACGTTGACACTGATCGAGTACATCAGCAGGAAATTCTGGTTGTCCTCAGCCAGGCCCATCTGGTTGACGACGCGCCCGCTCATCGGAACGCAGAAATGCCTGCCGCGCCGATCATCGGTTGATTTTTTTGCCCTCGGGCAGAAACAAATTCAACAGCTTGGCGAAGAAAACGCCGCCGGCGGTGTCAAAAATGAACGCGACCAGACCCAGCGCCAGGATCAGCAGTGTGTCGGGCCGGACGAATTTGTCGGCGGTCATCTGGCCCGCCACGGTCAGGCCCAGCACAATCGTGATAAGGTTCGCCAGTACGTTCTGCGCGGTCTCGGACAGGGCGTTCAGCACGCCGCACTCGCGCAGCAGGTTGCCGAACATGAGGAAGCCGACCAGCGCCACACTGGCGGGCGCGACAAGCCCGGCCAGCATAGTGACCACAATCGGGAACAAAATTTTGGTGGTTTTGCTGACGCTGCCCTTCTGGTACGGCATCCGAATCAGCCGCTCTTTTTTGGTCGTGCACAGGCGGATGACCGGCGGCTGCACGATGGGCACCAGCGCCATGTAGCTGTACGCCGCGACCATGATGGCACCCAGGTATTTGCTGCCCAGGGTGTTCGCCACGAAGATAGCCGTCGGGCCGTCCGCCGCGCCGATGACCGCGATGGACGCCGCGTCGGGCAGGTCAAAGAACAGCCCCGCCAGCACGAGTGTGACAAAAATGCCGAACTGCGCCGCCGCACCGAACAGCATGAGCCACGGCTTTTCCAGCAGCGGGCCGAAGTCGATCATTGCGCCGATGCCGATGAAAAGCAGCAGCGGGAACAGCTCATTAGACATACCGGCGTCAAAAAGCGCGCTGATGGGGCCGACGGTAGTCCCTGCGTGATGGCCCCGGACAGCGGCAGATTGACAAGGATCGCGCCGAAGCCCATAGGCAGCAAGAGACTCGGCTCCATCTTTTTGGCGATGGCCAGGTAAATCAGCAGGCCGCCGATGACCCACATGACAACCATCTGCATGTGAGATTGCCGAAGTTGGCGAACAGCCCGGCGAAGGTTTGCAGAAATTGCATGTATGATACCTCCCGTTTGTGGGCGGCAGGGTACAAAAAAAGACCCCTGCCGCAGAAAAAGTCTGCAGCAAAAGTCTCAGTGTTCACAGTATGCCCCGGGGCGGCAGGCCACCCGTGGTGACGAAGCGATACGGCGCGCGGCAGGGGCGCGTCCCTTACTCCCTTTTACCTTGAGGGTATTATAACGCGGAAAAGGGGATTTTGCAAGAGAAATTTTGGAGGGATGCGGGGTGAAAAGGGGCGTAAAGCGGAAAAGGGCGTTGGCGTAAGGCTGCGGGCCGGGCATGCCCGGCCCCTACAGACTGCTATAAATGGGTGTGGCCGAAAGGGGCAAGGAGGCACCCGTCCCCGGATTAGTAGACAGAAAAATACCCCACATGCTCCGGGTGGTTGTCCTCGACCAGCACGGTGAAGCCGCCGGGGTTGACCTCGGTGTTCTTGCCGAAGGCTTCCTCGGCAATCAGATGCGGGCCGCGGTTCAGGATGATCTCCGCCGTCTGGACAACGCCGACGCGGCGGTAGTGGAGAATATCCCCCTCGGCGCGGACGATCTCGAGCCGCCCGCCGTCAAAGGCGTCGCAGCTGCGACGCAGGGCGGCCAGCGTTTTCAGGGGGCCGCGCAGCCGCTGCTCGGTGGAGTTCCAGTCAAAGAACGCACGGTTGAACGGGTCGCGGTAGCCCTGCATGGCGATCTCGTCGCCGTAGTAGACGCAGGGCACGCCCGGCAGCGTGAAGATCATCGCGTAGCCCAGCAGCAGTCTGCGGATGGCCTCGTCCATCTGGCCGGAAGGAATGACCCGCTTGCTCTGCCAGTAGCGGTCCCGGTTATTGCAGGGCTCGCCCGCAATCGCCGTGATGGCGCGCTCGGTGTCGTGGGTGGACAGGAAATTCATCGCACAGTTCAGCGCCGGGGCAGGGTAGTGCTCGCAGATCTGCATCAGAGCGTCGGCCACGGCGGTGACGTCCGCGCCGTGCAGGTAATCCAGCGTGGCGCTGCGGAACGGGTAGTTCATCACGCGTCCAGACCGTGCCCGCGCAGGTAGGTGCGGCGGCGGCCAAAGGCCTCCTTCGTCGTCGCATCTTCACACTTCGCCCAGCAGCAGCTTGTCCTCGCCGTGGGATTTGACGGCAGCGCGAATTTTTTCAATAAAATCGTCGGGCAGCTCGTCGCTACGTCCAGCCGGAAGCCGGACGCGCCCAGATTCAGCCAGGTGTCGATGACGCCGCCCTTGCCGCAGATAAATTCCACGTAGGAGGGGGATTCCTCCTGCACCTCGGGCAGCGTCTCAAAGCCCCACCAGCTGCGGTAGCCGCAGGGATAGCCCGAGTCAAAGTCGTACCAGCTGCGGTAGGGAGAGCTGCGGTCCCGGTACGCGCCGCCCGGGCCGTATCGGCCTCGCGGTTGAAGTAGCGGGAATCCGACCCCGTGTGGCTGAACACGCCGTCCAGGATGATGCGGATGCCCTCCTTGGCGGCAGCGGCGCACAGGGCGCTGAACTCCTCATTCGTGCCCAGCAGCGGGTCGGCCTTGAGGTAGTCCGCCGTGTTGTAGCGGTGGTTGGCGTGGGCCTCAAAAATCGGGTTCAGGTAGATGCAGGTCACGCCTAAATCGCGCAGGTACGGCAGCTTTTGTTGGATTCCCGCGAAGTCGCCGCCGTAGTAGTCCATGTTCAGGTAGCCTTCGTACTGCTCGGTCGGCCAGAAGTACGGCTCGCCGGTCTTGTCGGCGCGGTAGATGCGGTCTGCAAACGGCATCGCTTTGTTGGGCTTTCCCTCGCAGAAGCGGTCCGGGAAAATCTGATACATCGTGCCGTTTTTCAGCCAGTCGGGCGTCTTGAAGTCCGGCTCGTAGACCGTCAGCTGCCAGTCCTGACCGTCAGTCCAGCTGAGCACACCCTCACCGCCCGGCGTGCGGTAGATGCGGCGGAAGTCGGTGTAGAGGTCAAAGTGATAAAAGTACAGCCCCGAGGTCGTCGGCGTGACGGTCAGCGCGAAGTGGTTGACCTTGGGTGTCTGGCCCGTGAACTCCATGCGGTAGTGGATGGGGTCCTCGCAGTCTTTCGTCAACACCAGATGCGGGTCAACGTAGCGAGGTCCTCCGGCACGGTCAGGTTGAAGGTCACAGGCTGACCGGCCTTCACCGCCCCGAACGGGGATTTGCAGGTGAGGTCGAGGCTGTTATAGAATGTGTGGGACATGGAAGTCTCCCCTTTACGTTAGCGTAAAGCCTTCTCCCTGGGGGAGAAGGTGGCCCGGAGGGCCGGATGAGGGGAGAGTCTGCCGCTATGGCCCGGCAAAAGGGCGGCAGGGCAGACTTGGCCCTCATCAGTCACCTTCGGTGACAGCTTCCCACGATGGGGAAGCCTGCACAAAAAAGCCGTGCCCCGAACAGGGCACGGCAAAAATCAGATAACCAGATTATTTGACGGGAGTAGCGCCCCAGATGTCACGCGCATAGTCCATGATGGAACGGTCTGCGCTGAAGATGCCTGCGTTGGAGATGTTCTTCAGGCTCATGTGGTTCCACTTCTGCTTGTCGCGGTACAGCTCCTGCAGGTCGTGCTGGGCACGGCGGTAGTCCTTGAAGTCCGCCATGACCATGTACGGGTCGGAGTTGCGCAGGTTGCTGGTGACCTCGCTGAAGTTCTCGCCGTTCCAGCCCTTCTCCAGGAAGTCCAGAACTGCCATCGCGGTGTTGTCGCCGCTGATAAAGGCGTTCGGGTGGTAGCCCATGCCCTTCAGCGCGTTGACCTCGGGGGTCAGCATACCGAAGATGATCTCGTTCTCATGGCCGGCAGCGTCGGCGAATCTCAACGTTCGCGCCGTCCAGCGTGCCAGTGTGATCGCGCGTTCAGATGAACTTCATGTTGCCGGTG
>ENA-OQCN01001665-OQCN01001665.1-human-gut-metagenome-genome-assembly--contig:-NODE-1665-length-10599-cov-2.050134_pt1 | contig 10599 bp, 10 predicted proteins | sample MGYA00242497_ERZ504576 | MGnify/ENA primary metagenome ERZ504576 (study PRJEB26092, sample SAMD00036296) | human gut metagenome | host: Homo sapiens | study: EMG produced TPA metagenomics assembly of...
CGCTTATAGGAAAGCTGAGATACCAACAAAGGTGGGCAAAAGCGGTAAGAATGCCCGAAACTTTTGTTATGGGGCATATGCTTGTCGTTGCGATTTTGTCGTACTTTATGTCGCTTGAACTTGACAATCCTTGCAGAAAACGTCTTGAAAACAACTTTTTTTTTTCGGGGCTTTTTTCACGATTTACCCGAGGTCTTGACAAGGGATATTGTGTCACCTGTAAAGAACAGCGTCAAGGGCTTGGACAGCATAATCAGTGAAATAGAAGATGAACAAATGCGTGAAGTTATTTATCCGCTTTTACCGCCTGCTTGGCACAGGGAGATAGAGTATTACACGCAGAATGAATTTGACTCTAAAATTATTGATGACGGCGAAATCGATATGGTTACGTCGGACTTGATAAACGAAAAGTATAACGAAGATAAATACAATCCGATAGACGGACAGATTATACGCGGCTGTGACCACCTTTCCGCATACATTGAGGCATATATGTCGCTTAGCTACGGCATTAGGTCAGAGCAAATGCAAAGCGGATATGACCATTTGAAAGGAAAATACAAGGATAAGGTTATCGGCGGAATTAATTTTGGAGAATTATTTGGTTACTTTGTATTATGAGATATAACAGAGAAAAAAAAGAACTGACCTTTGATGAGGCTAAAGACAAGGCTTTGAGATTGCTTGAATTTCGTTCACACAGTGAGCGTGAACTTTCGGATAAGCTGAAAAGAGCCGGTGCAAAGGAAGAAGATATAGATGAAATTCTTGAATTTTGCAGAAATTACGGCTTTTTGGACGACAGAAAGTATGCGATTGCAAAGGCAAAGGATTTAAAGAATTTGAAAAAATACGGTAAAAGACGTATTAAGTCCGAGCTTTACAGCAAGGGTATAGATGCGGAATACGTTGAGGAGGCGGTTTCGTATCTTGATGAGGACGAAGAAGATATGCTTTTGCCTCTTGTTGAAAAAAGGCTTAAAGGTGACTTTGAAAAGAAAAACATTGATAAATGTATACGATATTTTATGTACAGAGGTTACGGCTTTTCTGACATTAAAAATTGTATAGATAATATAAAAGAAGAATATGGAGAGTAAACTTATGTATAACATCGGTCTTGTTTCGCTTGGCTGTGCGAAAAATCAGACAGATGCCGAAATTATGCTCGGTATATTGGCAAATGACGGTTTTAATATAACGTATAATCCGTCGGACGCCGATGTCATAATCGTAAATACTTGCGGTTTTATCGAGTCGGCTAAACAGGAATCAATAGACGCTATACTTGAAATGGCTCAATACAAAAACGGAAGATGTCGATTGCTTATTGCGACAGGTTGCTTGGCAGAACGATACAGCGCTGATATTTTAATCGAACTACCCGAGGTTGACGCAATAGTCGGAACAGGTGATTATGATAAAATCGCGGAGGTTATCCGCGAGGCATTTAAGGGCGAAAAGCCTGTAATATGCGGTCATAATGACAGAACTCCGGATGAACGGCTTCCGCGAATTTGTCAACACCGTCATATACGGCATATTTGAAAATTGCCGACGGTTGTGACAATAACTGTACTTATTGTGCTATTCCTATGATTAGAGGACATTTTAGGAGCAGAAAAATTGAAGATATAGTTGAAGAAGCTGAAAATCTTGCGAAAAACGGTGTTAAGGAACTTATACTTATTGCACAGGATACTTCACGTTACGGAAAAGATTTGTACGGCGAATATTCGCTTGACAAGTTGCTTGAAAAACTTGTCACTGTTGACGGTATCGAGTGGATAAGAGTGCATTATTTCTATCCCGAGGCTATTACGGACAGTCTTATTGATACAATGGCTAAATATGATAAAATATGCAATTATATCGATATGCCCGTACAGCATGGCAACAATGAGATTTTAAGACGTATGGCAAGACGTACAACTCAAGAACAAATGGTTGAGAGAATCAATAAAATAAGAGAAAAAATGCCTGACTGCACAATCAGAACGTCTATAATTGTAGGTTTTCCGGGTGAAACAGAGGAACAGTTTAACGACCTTTATGAGTTTGTTAAAAAGGTGCGTTTTGACAGAATGGGTGCTTTCACATATTCACAGGAAGAAGATACACCTGCGGCTGATTTTCCGAATCAGGTTGATGAGGAAATCAAGGAAGAACGTCTTGACAGACTTATGACACTTCAACAGGGAATATCGCTTGAACTTAACAAGGCTAAGCTTGGCAAAACGCTTGAAGTTTTGGTTGAGGGATACGATGAAGAAGTTTCTTGTTCTACGGCAGAAGTCGCGGCGACAGTATTGACGTTGACGGAAAAGTATATTTTGCAACGGAGGAAGAAGTCACTCCGGGCGATATTATAAAAGTGAAAATTCTTGACGCAGATGAATATGACCTTACAGGTCAAGCGGAGGTGATTTGATGAATACAGCTAATAAAATTACAATGATTCGTGTAGTTCTTGTACCGATATTTATGGTGTTGTTTATGATAGATAACGTAATGTGTCATTATGCGGCACTTGGTGTTTTTGTACTTGCGTCGATAACTGATGCAATAGACGGTCACGTTGCAAGAAAATATAATCAAGTAACGACTTTCGGCAAATTCGTCGATCCGCTTGCGGACAAGGTACTTACAACGGCGGCATTTTTGATATTGATGTACTATGACCGTATGAGTGTGTGGGCATTGATGATTGTGCTTGTAAGAGAATTTGCGGTTGCGGGTATAAGACTTGTTGCGGCGGGTGAAGGCAAGGTTGTTGCCGCAAGTATGTGGGGCAAACTTAAAACCGTTACGCAAATGGTTGCAATTATCGTTGCAATGCTTTTACTTCCGATTCAAAATACATTCTTGGGTGTACACCCTAAATTGATTTCAGATATACTTATTTGGATTTCGGTTGTATTCACAATAATTTCGGGTGTGGACTATATAGCAAAGAATTGGAACTTGATGGAAATGAAATAAATTTGTTTTATATAAATTGAAAGGGGAATTACATAAATGGAAGAATTAATAAATACTCTTAAATTCGACGCAAGCGGACTCATTCCGGCGGTTGTGCAGAATATTGAAACTAATGAGGTGCTTATGGTTGCATATATGAATGCGGACACGATTAAGCAAACTCTTGAAACAGGCAGAGCAACTTTTTGGTCAAGAAGCAGACAGGAAGTTTGGGTAAAGGGCGATACTTCGGGTAATTATATGTACGTTAAAGAAGTTCGTGTTGACTGTGACTGTGATTGCCTTGTTGTACTTGTTAATCCTGCCGGCCCTGCGTGTCATACAGGAAACAGAAGTTGTTTCTTCAGAAAGATTGAGGACGGCAAGCTTGTTGAGGACGCAAAGGAACAGACTAAGACAGATGTATTGCACGTGAACAGGCTGTTGTTATGGACAGAAAAGAACACCCTGAAGAGGGCAGTTATACAAATTACTTGTTCGATAAGGGCGAAGATAAGATTTTGAAAAAGTCGGTGAGGAGGCTGCCGAAGTTGTTATTGCAGGTAAAAACCGCGATAAGGACGAAATCAGCTACGAAACCGCTGACCTTATTTATCACCTTACTGTTATGCTGGTTGACAACGGTATGACTTGGGAAGATATTTATAAGGAAATGGAAAGAAGAAGTAACTAATCGAAAATCGTTGCCGAAATTTTGGCAACCGATTTTTTGTTTGAAGCGGTGCAACGTTTTGGTATTGTAAAATGTCGGTATTTGTGATATAATAAACTATTATAGAAAAAGGAAGAATCACTGTATGTGGCATTTTATAAAACATTTTATGACAATCACAAGGCACCGTCACAAAGGTAATGTATCATTGCCTAAGGTGCGGAATTTTGTGGCAGGGTATGCGTCACGATTTGTCGAAATATTCACCGACTGAATTTTTACCGGGAGCAAGATTTTATCTCGGTGACAGAAGTCCGACAGAGGGCGAAAGACGTGAATATGGTTATTCAAAGGCGTGGATGCACCACAAGGGAAGAAACAAACATCACTTTGAATATTGGACAGACTACAATCCCAAAACAAGACGTATGGAGGCGGTCGAAATGCCGTTAAAATATGTTAAAGAAATGTTTTGCGACCGTGTTGCGGCAGGAAAAATTTATTTGGACGACAAATATACAAACGATAATCCGATAGAATATTTCTTAAAGGGAAATGCTAAGACAAGTATGCACCCAAACACTGCAAAGCTGCTTGAAGGGTGGCTTATGATGTTGCAGCAAGAAGGGGAAGAAAAAACGTTTGCGTATATAAAAAATTTAAAATAGCCGTTTGAAAGGAGGATTTTGAATGAAAAAGATTTACAGACTTTTATATTCAAACAAATTCGTTGCAATGGTAATGCTTTTAATGCAAATCATTACGTTTGTTGCAATGTATATATGGATTTCCGACTATTCAAAGGTTTTGTTCGGTCTTTCGACTGTTTTGAGTGCCGTACTTATAATATTTGAAATTAATCGTACAGAGGAATCTACTTTTAAAATGACGTGGATAACGCTTATTGCGATTATACCTATATTCGGCGCGTTGTTTTATCTGTTTACAAGGGCGCAGGGAGTGTCAATGAATATAGGTGACGATTACAAGACTATTCAAGAGGCAAACAAAAAGTATCTTGTTCAAGACGAAGATGTTATGAAAAATATTTATCAGACCGATAAAAATCAGGACGGCTTTGCAAGGTATTTATCGAAATACGGCGGTTCTCCTGCTTACACAAATACGGGTGTACAGTATTACAGCATAGGCGAGAGAATGTTTGAGGATATGAAAAAGGAGCTTTTGAAAGCGGAGAAATTCATATTTTTGGAGTTCTTTATTATAAATCACACGAGCCGTATGTGGAATGAAATTCTTGAAATTTTAAAGAAAAAAGTTAAACAGGGCGTTGAAGTTCGCGTTATGTATGACGGTATGGGCTGTATCGTGACGCTTCCGCGAAAATACAATGAATATCTTGAAAGACATGGTATTAAATGTCGTATATTTTCGCCGATTGTACCGCTTTTGTCAACTCACCAAAACAATCGTGACCACAGAAAAATAATGGTTATAGACGGCGCGACAGCGTTTTGCGGCGGTATAAATATTTCAGATGAATATATTAATGAAAAGATGCGTTTCGGGCATTGGAAAGATACGGGATTTATGCTCAGAGGCGAGGCTGTTGCGGGATTTACTGCTATGTTTCTTGAAATGTGGAACGTAAATGATGAACACATTGAGGATTGCGGTGAATATATCCAAGCGTCAAAAAAATATTCCGTAAGTACGGACGGATTTGTAATACCGTTCGGCGATACTCCGCTTGATGAAGTTTATGTTGGAAAGCGTGCATATATAAATAATCTGAACAATGCGTCGGAATATACTTATATAATGACGCCGTATCTTGTTATTGATGACGAGATGTATGAGTGTATGAAGTATGCGGCTCAAAGGGGCGTTGACGTTAAGATTATAATGCCACATATTCCCGACAAGAAATATGCGTTCTATCTTGCGAGAACATATTATAAGGAACTTTTGAAAGCAGGTATAGAAATATACGAATATACACCCGGTTTTGTTCACGCAAAAATGTCGATAAGTGACGGTAAAAAAGCCATTGTCGGTACGGTAAATCACGATTACAGAAGTTTGTATCTTCACTATGAATGTGCGGCTTATATGCTTAATGTACCGGCGGTTATGGATATTGAACGTGATTTCAAAGACACGCTTGAATTGTCGCAGAAGATTACATTAGAGGACGTTAAACATTTTAATATTTTCACAAAGCTTTTAGGACATATTATAAGGTTAGTAGCACCACTACTATAAAATGCGGTCATACAGACCGCATTTTTGTTTGTTATAGTGATGTGTACATACTGTATAGGTTGTAGTACAATCCTTTTTTATCAATCAATTCTTGGTGTGTGCCTTGCTCTTCGATACCGTTTTCGGTGAGGACAAGAATCATATTTGCATTACGGATTGTTGTAAGTCTATGGGCGATTGTGAACACTGTTCTGCCTTTTGCAAGTTTTTCGAGTGAGTCTTGCACGATTTTTTCGCTTTCATTATCAAGTGCGGAGGTCGCTTCGTCAAGAATAAGTATAGGCGGATTTTTTAAGAATACTCTTGCGATACTTATTCTTTGCTTTTGACCGCCCGAAAGTTTAACTCCATGTTCGCCGACATATGTGTCATATCCGTTTTCGAGGTTTGAAATAAATTCATGTGCGCCTGCAAGCTTGGCGGCGTTTATAACATCTTCGCGTGTTGCACCGCTTAATCCGTAAGCGATGTTTTCAAAGACCGTTCCCGAGAACAAGTAAACGTCCTGTTGAACGACACCGATTGAATTTCGGAGCGAATTTAATGTGACGTTCTTTATATCTTTGCCGTCAATTAAAATACGTCCTTCTGTGACGTCATAAAAACGTGGGATAAGGTTACAAAGCGTTGTTTTTCCGCCGCCTGACGGACCGACAAGTGCAACGCTGTCGCCTTTCTTGATATTAAGATTTATATTTGACAGCACGTTTGTGTCATCGTCACTGTAATGAAATCCGACGTTTTCAAACGTTATATTTCCTTGAACATTTTTCAATTCATCGGCATTTTCTTTTTCTGTTATTTCGGTCAGGTGCGTCCATAATTTCAAGGAAACGCTCAATACCTGTCATACCGCGTTGGAATTGTTCGGTAAATTGAATGATTGTACGCAAAGTGGCAAGGAGCGTGCTTACATACAAAAGATATGCGGTAAGGTCGGCAGGGGAGATTTTGCCGTTAATCATAAACAACGCACCCGCAACAACAACTATCAAATACATTACACCCTCAAAGGCTCTGTTTGATGTTTGAAAACCTGCCATATAGAAATATCCGAGTTTTTTTGTATCAAGAAATTTTTTGTTGCCGTCCTCAAATTTTTCAGCTTCAAGGTCTTCTGTCGCAAATGACTTTACCACTCTTATACCGAGCAATGTATCCTCAACCTGTGAATTAATTTCGCCGATTTGGTTACGCTGTTTCTTGAATGCTTTACGCATACGCGTATTAAAGAATTTTACAAAGCAGAATATAAGCGGAAGTGATGCGAACACAATAACCGTAAGCGGTACGTTTACTCCGCAAAGAATTATAAATGAAACGATTATTTTCAGTGCGGCGATGAAAAATTCTTCGGGGCAGTGGTGCGCAAATTCTGTTATATCAAACAAGTCGCTTGTTATTCGTGCCATAATTTGTCCGACTTTGTGTTCGGCAAAGTATGAATGTGAAAGCGTTTCAAGGTGCGCGAATAAGTCACGACGCATATCTGTTTCGATTTTTGCTCCCATAATATGTCCTGTGTCAGCCATATAGAAATTTGCCGCAGAGTCGATTATTCTTAAAATGAGATAGAAAAGCCCTATTTTTAGGATTATTCCGACTGTCAATCCTGCTATATTATTGATACCCATATTTGTTATGTAACGCACGAGCATTGGGAATACAAGCTCACAAACTGTTGTCAGTGACGCGCAGATTAGATCAAGTATCAGTATCCATTTGTATTTTTTGAAATACGGTACAAAGCGCTTTATAAGATAACTCATCTTCATTTGTTTTTCTTCTGTCTGCATTGTTTTACTCCTTTATAAAAATTCACATAGTAAAAAAAGAATGCGGATTAAAAATCAGCATTCTCTTTGGCGGAGAAGGTGGGATTCGAACCCACGTGCCCGTTAAGACAAACGCATTTCGAGTGCGCCCCGTTATGACCGCTTCGATACTTCTCCAAAAGTACCTTAATATTTTACCATAGTAAAACAAAAAAGTCAAGCGAAAAACGAGGTTTAAATTGACTTTATAAAAATTGAGTGATATACTGAAATTGAAGCAATTTGAAAAACGGAGCTATGGTTATGAAAAGATTCAGATATATATTTTTTGCCGTATTATTGGCTATGATGTGGCTGGGAATTAATGTTTATGCAGATGAATATGATGGGTTGGATTTTGATTACGGAAGTGTGCTTGTGCAGTTAAAACCGCAGATTACCGATGCTGTTTCAATGTGTTCAGATTCGTTTGAAGAATTGAATATCAGTGATGCAAGATGTATTTTCGGTGACGATGCAAGCAGTATCAGTTTGTTTTCTGATAAAACAGAGCCTATTATATATGTACTTGATTTGGAAAATCCGAGCCGTGAAAATGTTATAGATACGATTGAAAAGTTAAAGGCTATGCCGAATATTGAATATGCAGAGCCTAATTACAATGTATATGAGTTTTCCGAACCTAATGACACGTACTATCAAAACAGAAAACAAGCTGTGCTTGATTTAATCGGTGCAAAAAAGCTTTGGGATTTTGATATTGATTGCTCTGATGTGGCTGTCGGAGTTATGGATTCGGGTATACAGACAAATCACGAGGATTTAATTGATAATATATGGGTGAATACGAGAGAAATTGTCGGTGACGGCATTGATAATGACGGTAACGGATATATTGATGACATATATGGTTAGAATTGCGGTGACAGTAACGGTGATGTGTCATATGTGGATGAACACGGTGTTCACGTTGCGGGGATTGTAAGTGCGGCGACTAATAATTCCAAGGGCGTGGCATCGATTGCTCGTAATGCCAAAATTGCGTCAATAAAGATTTTTAACAGTAGCAAAAATACTAAGTTATCGTATATAATAGATGGAATAAATTATGCGAAAAAGAACGATATAAATATTATTAATTGCAGCTTTGGAGGTACAGGTTGGGGAAGTACTTCGGTGAGTATCGTTAAATCGGCGATTGAGGCTGTGCCTAATATGTTTTTCGTTATTGCGGCGGGAAATACAACAAGTTTTTCGGAAGCGGATAATGACAAAGTGGCAGTGTATCCGTCACAATTTACAAAAGACCTTGACAATGTGATTTCTGTTGCAAACACGACAAGCAGTGACGAGCTTAACGGTAAGTCGCATTACGGTGCGAAAAGTGTTGATATTGCCGCACCTGGTACGGATATTTACAGTACAATACCAACGAACAGTTACAAAGTAATGTCGGGTACGTCTATGTCTACGCCTATGGTTACAAGCACTGTTGCGGTTATGCGTGCCATAAATCCGAATATTTCGGCAAAAGAAATTAAAGAAACTTTGTGTTCGAGTTCGGATAAGCTTTCGGCACTTACAGGTAAAGTTATAAGCGGCGGAAGATTGAATGCGTATAATGCGGTTAAGGCAATTATGCCGACAGCGACACCAACGGCAACACCAACAGTAAAACCGACAGCAACGCCTACGACAGTACCGACACCGACAGTAACACCAAGTCCAACGGCAACACCAACGGTAAAACCGACAGCAACACCAACGACAGTACCGACACCGATGCTAAGTCCAACGGCAACACCAACGGCTGCTCCGACAGTCACACCAATGCCGACTGTTTTAATGAACAATAAAATTGAGTGTGGAATAAAAGATAACAAACTTATCGTATCGCTTAATTTTGAAGAAGATGACGAAGTGATGTATGTTGCGTTCAGAAAAGGTAATGAACTTAAAAAGATTGTGACACCTGACATACATAATATGACGGCGGAGGTTGATTTGAGTGATACGGAATATGACAGTATAGATGTATATGTGTGGAATGGAAATATGAAGCCGTATGCAGAGGTAAAGCAAATAGAAAATAAAAGAAAACCCAATCGAATTTCGTTCGATTGGGTTTTGTATTATTCTTTGTCTTTTAACAAATCGCGTATTTCGGCAAGAAGTTCTTCTTGGGTAGGACCTGCGGTAGTGACTTCTTCCTCAACTTTCTTTTTGAATTTATCATTTAGTTTATTAAGTCCCTTAACTACGCAGAAAATTATAAATGCAAGGATAAGGAAATTAATAATAGCCGAAAGGAAATTACCGATATTTATTGATGTACCCGGAATTATCCATTTAGACATATCCATAACCGATTCAACAGCACTTGTGTCACCGACTGTACTTGTAGCGGCTGTTTTGAGTGCACCTGTTATAAGAGATACAACATATGCTATACCCGGATTAATAATGTCGGCAACGAGTGAATCTACAATGCTTTTAAATGCACCGCCGACCACAACGCCGACTGCCATATCAACTACGTTTCCGCGAGATATAAAATCTTTAAATTCATCAACAAATTTCATAATAATTTATCCCCCACCAACAACATTATTAAAATTCTAACTTCTCTTCCAAGAATTTTTCAAGTTCGTCAATTTTAATTCTCTGCTGTTCCATTGTATCTCTGTCACGGACTGTAACTGAGTTGTCTTCAGCTGAATCAAAGTCGTATGTGATACAGTACGGTGTACCGATTTCGTCTTGTCTTCTGTAACGCTTACCGATTGAACCGGCATTGTCATATTCACAGTTAAACTTCTTTGAAAGCTGTTCGTATACAGCTGTTGCACCTTCGTCAAGTTTCTTTGAAAGAGGAAGAACGGCAGCCTTTATCGGTGCAAGCGCCGGATGCAAGTGCATAACAACTCTTGTGTCGCCGCCCTCAAGTTCTTCTTCGTCATA
>ENA-OQCN01001666-OQCN01001666.1-human-gut-metagenome-genome-assembly--contig:-NODE-1666-length-10596-cov-6.059127_pt1 | contig 10596 bp, 12 predicted proteins | sample MGYA00242497_ERZ504576 | MGnify/ENA primary metagenome ERZ504576 (study PRJEB26092, sample SAMD00036296) | human gut metagenome | host: Homo sapiens | study: EMG produced TPA metagenomics assembly of...
TAGCTGTACATCGATCGATGCTCAGACACTAGTCGGTGATTTTGTCATACCGGGGGATTTTTGCATAAATATGTGGATACTGTGTGGTATACTGTTAGTATCTCCGGTTAATCAGAGTTTTTTACAGCCAAGGCCACTCTGATTTAACCAAATTTTTTCAGAAAGGATCTATATATATGAAAACATACGAACGACTTTTATCCTATGTAAAAATACTTACCCCAAGCAATGAAGACAGTACACATCCCCGTCCTCCCATTGCCAGTTTGACCTGGCCCGCATTCTTGTTGATGAGTTGAAAAATCTTGGGATCTCTGATGTCTCCCTGGACGAACATTGCTATGTTTACGCCCATATTCCTGCGTCAGAAGGCCTGGACTCCTGCAAAACTCTTGGTTTTATCGCACATATGGACACAGTTTCCGATTTCTGCGATCATCCGGTCACACCTGTCATCACTGAAAATTATGATGGCGGCGAGCTCCCTCTTGGCACAAGTGGCAGAATTCTTTCCCCGGAAATGTTCCCGCATCTTTCTTCTCTGAAAGGCAGAACTCTTATCACCTCAGACGGAACTACAATCCTCGGTGCTGATGATAAAGCCGGAATCGCTGAGATCATCACAGCTCTGGAACGCATCCTTACGGAAAAAATTCCTCACGGCCCTCTTGCCATTGCCTTTACTCCAGATGAAGAGATCGGCATGGGACCGGCACATTTTGACGTCGGAAAATTCGGCGCAGACTATGCATACACTCTGGATGGGGATACAGAAGGTGAGATCCAGTACGAAAACTTCAATGCCTGCAGTGCAAAAGTTATTTTTCAGGGTGTGAACGTTCATCCTGCTCCTCCAAAAATACCATGGTCAACGCGTCTCTTGTTGCCATGGAGTTTAATTCCATGCTGCCAGCTGCTGATACGCCACGGAACACTGAGGACTATGAGGGATTTTTCCATCTGTGTTCTGTGAAGGGAGATGTTTCCCGGGCAGAACTTCACTACATTGTCCGCGACCATGATGCAGCATCTTTTGAAGCACGCCAGAATACGCTTACTCATATTGCAAAGATCCTCAACGAAAAATGGGGTGAAGGTACAGTCGCTCTTACCCTCACTCAGCAGTACCGCAATATGAAGGAGATCATCGATACCTGCCCGTGGCTGATCTCCCTTGCTGAGGAAGCCTGCCGGGCCTGTAGCGTAACTCCTCTGATCCTTCCCATCCGCGGCGGTACAGACGGAGCCCGGTTAAGCTTCATGGGGCTGCCGTGTCCTAACCTTGGAACAGGCGGACATGCTTATCACGGGCCCTATGAACATATTACCGCGGAGGGGATGGACGCCGCAGTGGAAGTTACTCTGCAAATTGTAAAATTATTCGCAGAACGCAGAGATTAAGATAATTTCCTGCTTATTTATGAAAAAACACCCACAGCTCAGCCAAGGGCAAAGCATCATGTCTCGCCTGACTGTCTGCGGGTGTTTTTCTATACATATATTTTCTTTAAGATCTTAGATGATCTTCATCATTCTCGCCAGTTTCTTCATATATCTTCCGCCAGGCATCATGCCCAGTTCTTCTTCACCCGGCTTACTTACAAACAGATATACAATAAAATATACACCTGCTGCCAGGATTACAGAAACACCAAGACAGATCACATTGGAATGGAGCAGTGCATACAGACCGTAATATACCACTCCTGCCACGATTCCCATAGGAATGGAAGCCAGGAACGGGCTTAAATAAGCGCTTCTCCACGGATTCTTATATCCCATGTATTTTTTGATAGAACGGTCATTAAGAAGACACATTACAACTGCATAAACAATCTGTGCGATAACAATGGTATAAACACCAAGGTTGGTAAATACCAGGAGCAGTGCCATTGCGATCACATCTGCTACCAGTGCGATGGCTGCATGGATCATCGGAAGTTTCGGCTTGCCGATACCCTGGAGCACACCGTTGGTAATATTGGAATTACCATTAAGGATAATGGTAATCCCTCCAAGGATCAGAAGCTGTCCGCCCACACCATTAGTTCCGGGGAATATCAGTCTTGTGATCGGACCTGACAGAACAGCAAGACCTACAGCAGCCGGAATGGAAATCAGCATACTGATCCAGGTAGCTCTGTCTGTCTTCATATTCGCACCTTCAATATCATGCATTGCATAGTGTGCAGAAACCTCCGGGATCATGGACGTCGGTGCTGTACTTGCCAGAGTCAGCGGGATATTGATCAGTGTCATATAATATCCATATTCAGAATACAGAGTCTGGATCACATCCTTGGCAGCACCTTTGATATCCATGATTCCGGAATACATGTAGCTGTTGATATATCCGTTTACATTATAGATAAAAGCACTGAGGATGATCGGCATGATAATGAGCACGATATTGCTCATTACATGACCCATGCTCTCATTTACGGAATGATGGTCATTGGCGATCCTTTTGCGGATGATCCTGCGGTTCACTGCGTAGACGATCAGCATAAAGATCAGCGCAGATGCCACACCTGCACCAGTACCATGGTAGCACCTGCAGCGCCCCATCTGTGTACCAGATCCATATCTCCTGTTGCGGAAAAATGCTGAATAAATATATGGGACATCAGAAGTGCAAAGGTTGCCACAAATATCTGCTCAATGATCTGCGAGATCGAGGTCGGCATCATATTGCGGTATGCCTGGAAATATCCGCGGAAAACACCACAGATACCTGACATAAAAATCGTAGGCGCAAGCATCTGCAGTGCCAGACGGGCATTGTCCATACTGTCCGGAACCAGGATTCCCGCACCAAATACGCAGATCAGTGCTACAATGCCGCCCGCTACTGCCGCATAGATCAGTGCACCGTAAAATACTTTCTGTGCATCCTTATATCTGTGAAAAGCGATCTTCTCAGCCATGATCTTGGATACGGCCTGAGGAATACTGAAGGACGCGATCATCAGCAGAATAAAATATACATTCTGTGCAAACTGGAAAAGTGCGAAACTCTGACTTCCCAGTGTTGTTGAAAGCGGACTCTTGTACAGCATTCCGATGATCTTGGAGATCAGTGCCGCGATCATCAGAAAAGAGGCGTTTTTCACAAGTGTGTTATCGTTTTTTTTACCCATTTTACTTTCCTTAACTTAAATATTCTCGATCTGCCAGTCAATCGGCTCCTCACCGTTGGCTTTCAGAAATTCATTGGTCTTACTGAAATGTTTGCAACCGAAAAATCCTCTGTACGCAGAAAGAGGACTTGGATGCGGAGCCTCCAGGATCAGATGCCTGGGGTTATGAAGCATGGATGCCTTCATCTGGGCAGGCCTTCCCCAGAGAAGAAATACAATAGGACGGTCTTCCTCATCCAGGATACGGATCGCGGCATCTGTAAACTGTTCCCAGCCGATCCCTCTGTGGGAATTGGCTGATGGGCCCTTACTGTAAGCACCGTGTTCAGAAGGAGAACACCCTGCTTCGCCCATTTCTCCAGATTGCCGTTATTTGGGATATAACATCCCATATCATCCTCAAGCTCCTTATAGATGTTTACCAGAGATGGCGGTGTTTCCACACCTTTTTTTACAGAAAAACAAAGTCCGTGCGCCTGTCCGTCATTGTGGTACGGATCCTGTCCAAGGATCACCACCTTCACCTTATGAAGGGGAGTAAAATGAAACGCATTGAACAGATCTTCCGGCGGTGGAAAAATCTTTCTTGTCTTATATTCCGTCATCACGGTTTTATAAAGTTTGGCATAGTAAGGCTGATGAAACTCACCCTTAAGAGCCTCCTGCCAGTCCCCAGCTATCGGAGCCATATCCTTCACCTCTCAACCTTTTATCTTCTCACAGAAATTCCTTTTTCTGCAAGGTAATCCTTCACTTCACGGATCTCAAGTTCTTTGTAATGGAACAGGGATGCTGCAAGTGCTGCATCTGCTCCGCCTTCTGTCAGTGCATCGTAAAAATGTTCCAGCGTTCCTGCTCCGCCGGATGCGATCACAGGAATGGAAACTGCATCTGCAACGGCTCTTGTAAGTGCAATATCATATCCGGCCTTTGTTCCGTCACAGTCCATGCTGGTAAGAAGAATCTCACCTGCACCAAGTTCTTCCACCTTCTTTGCCCACGCAAGAGCATCGATGCCTGTATCCAGTCTTCCGCCATGCTTGTAGATGTTCCAGCCGCCATCTTCTCTTCTCTTGGCATCGATTGCAACTACCACACACTGACTTCCGAATTTCTGTGCTGCCTCGCGGATCAGCTCCGGCCGGTCGATGGCTGCGGAATTACAGAGATCTTATCTGCACCTTCTCGGAGCAGCTTACGGAAATCATCTACTGTACGAATTCCGCCGCCTACTGTAAACGGGATAAATACATTGGCAGCTACGGCTCTTACCATATCTACCACAGTATCTCTTTCCTCACAGGAAGCTGTGATATCCAGAAAAACAACCTCGTCCGCACCTGCTGCATCGTAGGCTTTGGCAATCTCCACCGGATCTCCGGCATCTTTCAGATCAACAAAATTAACGCCCTTTACTACCCGGCCTTTGTTTACATCCAGGCATGGAATGATTCTTTTTGTAAACATGATTATGCCTCCTCCTTTCCGGTGCCTGCCTCAAGTGCCGCAAAATTCTCAAGGATCTTTAAGCCCCACCGGCTGCTCTTCTCCGGATGAAACTGACAAGCAAATACATTGCCTTTCTCTACAGATGCGTGGATACATGTGCTGTACCGGGTTGTCGCTTTTACGATTTCCTCATCCTCCGCCCGTAAATAATAAGAATGTACGAAGTAAACGTATGTGTTTTCCGGAATATCTTTGAATAATCTTCCATTGTTCTGAAAATGCAGGGAGTTCCAGCCCATATGCGGGATCTTAAGCCCCGGACTTGGCGGAATGCGTAATATCTTTCCTTTCAGGATTCCAAGACCTTCCACTCCCGGAGTCTCGTCGCTGCTCTCAAAAAGAAGCTGCAGTCCAAGACAGATTCCAAGGAACGGAGTTCCTTTCTCCACGATCTGATGAATTACCGGAACAAGTCCGTAGTTATGAAGGTTCTCCATGGCATCGCCAAAACTTCCAACACCTGGAAGAATCACTTTATCTGCGCCAAGAAGTACCTGAGGATCTCTGGAAACAACAGTCTCCTGTCCCAGATACTGAAGTGCTTTTTCCACACTTTTTATGTTGCCTGCGTCGTAGTCGATAATTGCTATCATTTGCCGCTTCCTCCTGCTTAATTGTATCTCGGTCGAATTCCTCTCACACATCGATTTACATTTGTTTAGTATAACTCAAAAACAGGCAGTTGCAAAGACTTTTCTCTGCTGCTGCCCATTTTTCACATTACCGTTTTAAAGTTTCAGATGTCCTGTACGATTTTATACTATTATTTCCGGTCCAGTGTGAACCAGAATTCCACTCCGTTATCAAAATTCTGCACACCATATTCCTGGTTCATGCTCTCCATGATGGCTTTTACAATGGATAATCCGATACCGCTTCCACCGTATTCTCTTGTTCTGGCCTTGTCTACTTTGTAGAATTTATTCCAGAGATTCGGGATATCAGCCTCAGGGATCGGTGTTCCGTTGTTAAAGACTGTCACTTTCACACGGCTGTCTTCATCAATAAGCTTGATCTCGATCTGTCTGTCACCATCCAGATGATTCAGCGCATTGCTGACATAGTTGGTGACAACTTCCTCTGTCTTAAATTCATCTGCCCACACATATACCGGCTTCTGTGCGTCAAAGATCACTTTTGCCTCTTTTTGTCCGATCATGATATCCATGGTCTGGAGCACACCTCTGATCAGGGATACAATATCAAACCGCTCCATCACAACAGCATCCTTGCCTGATTCCAGCTGATTCAGTGTGAGGAGATTCTTCACAAGCTTGTTCATCTTGGATGCCTCATCCATGATAACATCACAGTAGAACTCTCTGCTCTCCGGATCATCGGAAATGTTTTCCTTAAGACCTTCCGCATATCCCTGGATCAGGGCGATAGGAGTTTTCAGCTCGTGAGATACGTTATCCAGGAATTCTTTTCGCATCTTGTCGATCTTGATCTTATCCTCAATATCCCGCTGCAATTCATTGTTTGCGGATTTCAGCTCACTGATGGTATTTTCAAGCTGAGTGGACATCCTGTTAAAATTATCTCCCAGCATATCGATCTCGTTGCCCACCTTGCTCTCATACCTGGCTTCAAAATCCAGATCTGACATTTTCTTTGACAGCTCGGTAAGCTCACTGATCGGTTTTGTGATCCGTTTGGTCACTACCATGATCATCATTCCGCTTACAATAATGATGGCAAGTCCTACCGCAAAATAGAATTTATTGGAAATATCTGCACTTTCCCGGATGCTCTCAAGCGGTGTCCTTATGATAAAATAATGATCCTCATCCAGCATTCCCCAGCATTCCACATAATCCATTCCTGCAAAACGGTCATGGGACTGCTGGATGGTGTAATCATCCCCACGCTTCAGAACGTGACTTTTTCCACCGTCCTCATCCAGGTCATATACATATCCGAACAGTTTGCTCTGGAGCATTTTTTCATTCTCACCCCAGGAAAGCCAGCTGGTGTTGCTGCTGTCGATCACAACCCAGGAAAGATTATTTCTGGAGCAGGCTCTCTGGATCTCATCAGGAATGCTCCTGGAACTCTCCTCATCCTCGCTGTTCATCAGCTCATCAATGTCCGTACTCTCCAGCGTTGTGCGGAGATCCAGCAGTACGTCGATCTTTTTGGACACATAGTACTTCTCAAGAAAAGCTCCGTTTATCACAGTGATCGTCAATATTGATAAAAACAAAAGTCCTATGAAATAAGCCGTGATCTGATGTCTGAGACTGTGTACTTTTTTAGGTTTGTCTTTCTTTTGTTTTTCCGTTTTTTTCATTCTCCTACCTCAAACTTGTATCCCATACCCCAGACTGTCTTGATGTATTCACCTTTGTCACCCATCTTGCTTCTCAGCTTCTTAACATGGGTATCAATGGTTCTGGCATCTCCGAAATAATCATAATTCCATACAGAGTTAAGGATCTTTTCCCTGGAAAGGGCAATGCCTCATTCTCAAGAAAATAAGTAAGAAGTTCAAATTCCTTGAAGCTTAAATCCATCGGCTTGTCGTCTACCGTTGCCTGATGAGCAGCCTTGTCGATCACGATACCTCCTGCGGAAAGTATCTCATCCGGATTACTCTGTCCCGTTCTTCGAAGAATTGCCTCCACACGTGCAACCAGGATCTTCGGACTGAACGGCTTGGAGATATACTCATCTACACCAAGCTCAAATCCAAGAAGCTCATCTCTCTCATCGCTTCTTGCAGTCAGCATGATAATCGGAACTTTGGAATTTTTACGGATCTCACGGCATACTTCCCAGCCGTCCATTCTCGGCATCATTACATCCAGGATCAGCAAAGCGATGTCCTTCTCTTTGTAAAATATATCCATGGCTTCCTCACCGTCACCGGCTTCCAGAACCTGGAAATTCTTTTTTGCAAGAAAGTCTTTTACCAGTTTTCTCATTCTGCTTTCATCGTCTACTACAAGGATTTTTAATGCTTCCATCTTCGATTCCTCCGTTTCTTTACGTTCATATTTGTAATATATCACAGGTTTGTGATGTGTGTGTGAACGTAATTTCATTTTTCCAAAAAAATTTCCCACCCAAAAAGAGAACCCTCTGTTAAAAGGATTCTCCCATCTTTTCTCCCATAAGGCTCTTGTCTCGATTCCTTCACCGGAATTCTTCAGGATGTCCTCGTCTGGTTTTACTGTATTTTTCTGTGTGATCAGTACAATGGTAGAGCCGCCGAAAGCAAAGTTGCCTTTTTCTTCCCCGCGAAATACATAAGGCTTACGCGGACGGTTCTCGATCTTTCCTACCATAAGCGCCCCTACCTCCATCATCAGTACTGTACTGAAATTCTCGGTTTTCAGAAGTGAAAATTCCCGGCTGTTTTCTTTATAGATAGGATAGGCATCATTGGCAGCCGGATTCACGGTATGAAGGATTCCCGGTATCTTCACACGCCTGGACTCTCTGGCATTGTCCGGGTAAATATATCTGTGGTAATCCTGGACGCAGAGACGAAGCACCCACACATAGCCACCCTGAAATCTTTTTCCCAGGGATGGGTTCTTAAGAAGTTCCTCCACTGTATACCTGGTATGTTTGACGGAAAATCCTGTCTTTCCGTCGACAGGATAAACACTTGCACGGCAATCGCACGGGCTGATAAAATGCTTCGGTTTCATATCTATGCTACGCGCACCCTCCCTGATCTTCCGCTTAAAAAATTCATTATAAGAAGTGTATTCCTGTTCTTCATAATCCCCCATATCCAGATGGTTCATCCAGATAAAAGGCTTCACTGCTGCTGCCGAGATCCCGGAATCCAAAAGCTTTCCCACTGCAATGGATACAGACGGAGTTACCAGCGGCCGGAGCAGTGCACGACCGGAAGCTGATCCGTAAATTTTTTCCAGCAAATTGTTCTGAAAGGAATCTTCTTCCACAACATTTCCTTTTCTGTCTGCTGTCCGTATCATAAGGTGCCACCTCGCTCCAGTGATATCTTGTAGATATAGCTGAATCTCCACCATCCCTCATTATAGAAAAGGACAAAAAGAACTGCGACTGCAACTATTGCAACCAGTATTACAAGCTCCCTGTTTGTAGGTTTCCGGAATTTGAAATCCAGGATAAACAGAAGCCCCACTGCCAGCATTGTTATATGAAGAAGCACCACAAACCATTTATAATCCGGCAGTATCATGGATGCAACAAACAAAAGCGGCAGGATCACAGACATGGAGGTGATGGGCAGTCCCTGATAATATTTGCGGTTTTCGCTTGTTTCACTCTGTCTCTTTGCTTCCATCACATTAAAATATGCAAGGCGGATCAGCCTGCCAGTCCGTAGAACAGAAGGATAGCCACTCCGTAAACATGGTACATTCCCAGTTTAAATCCAAGTATGATGGGCAGAATACCGAAACAGACGATATCAGCCAGGGAATCTATCTGGATGCCAAAACACTTCTCTTCGTCCGTTCTGTTCTTCTTGGTTCTGGCGATCTTTCCGTCAAACATATCGCACAGTCCGGAAAAAGCCAGACAGCACACAGCTGTAGCTATCCGGTCTGTCATTGCACAGAATATTCCGATCATGGAAGACACCACGCTTATGTAAGTCATTATTACCGTGTAATCATAAAAACCTATCATTCTTTACATACCTCTTTCTCTTTTTCGTAAAGCAGACCTCTGCATTTCTCACTTGTATCTGTATGCGGATCTGTATTTAACATCTCCGGCACTGATTTATGCTTTCTTTTTCTTCTCCTGCCCGATAGTCAGCTGGGCAGCCACTGTAAATATAGCACTGATCAGAAGTTCTCCGTAATATCCAAGCCCACGGCTCAGCACCATACCCGGCAGCAGCAGCGTACCAAACACAGGCTTAAATATAGTTAAAAATAATGTCTCACTGATTCCCATTCCTCCTGGAAGAGGCAGCATATCCACAGACACCGAGATCACTGCCTGAAGAAAAAGTATCTCCCAGAACCCGGTTCCGTGAAGTCCAAAGGACTGATATACAAACCATGTTACTGCAAACAGTGCCATCCGCTGTACAAAAGTGATTCCAATAACTTTAACGATCACCATAGGATTATTCTTCAGATATGCCGCAGTATCTCTGTAAGTATCCATGGAATCTTCTAGTTTTCTCAGCCTGTTCTCTTTTTTCTTCATAAGATGTATCCGCTCCAGCACTTTCAGGCCCTTTACCATGATTGCCTTTGCAAAGAGCGGATGAAATACAAGGATTGTCATAAATGTTACGCAGAAGATATTTAATGCCAGTCCCAGGTAAAATACCGTCAGGATCCCCTGCAGATAAGTATGGACAAATCCTCTTCCGAACACAGCCACTCCGATTCCGATCACAACCAGGACAAGCTTGTAAGTGATGGTCACGATCATCAGTATCACAGTTGACACAGGGATGGATATCTTTTCTTTTTTCATGTAATATATCTGCATAGGCTGTCCGCCACTGGCGGACGGTGTGATGCAGCTGAAAAAGAATCCTACTGATGAAAAAAGGAAACAGCTCCTCTTCTTAAGATGGATTCCATTGGAACGCATCATATACCAGATAATGATGGATTCTCCCCAGATAAAAAATGCTACCAGCCCAATTCCCGGAACCAGCCATTTTTTATCTGCCTCATGTATGGCACTCATCATGGATGAAAGGTCTTCCCCATGAAAAACTCCGTAAATGGTAAGTACAAATACAACGACCAGAAATACTCCGTTAAATATTATTTTTTTTCTGCTTTTCATTTTGTTTTGCCTTCTATGTATTTTGTAATTGCCTTCTCGATCTTATTCCCTATGTGTTCATAAATATGCCAGATTTCTGTATGTTTTCCGATCCAGAAGCACCCTGTGCTAAAAATATTCCACCTGCCACATCCACGATCACATGCTGTTTGGTAAACAGCGTGGAAAGAAAAACAAGCACTGCCAG
>ENA-OQCN01001667-OQCN01001667.1-human-gut-metagenome-genome-assembly--contig:-NODE-1667-length-10585-cov-3.809046_pt1 | contig 10585 bp, 12 predicted proteins | sample MGYA00242497_ERZ504576 | MGnify/ENA primary metagenome ERZ504576 (study PRJEB26092, sample SAMD00036296) | human gut metagenome | host: Homo sapiens | study: EMG produced TPA metagenomics assembly of...
AGATGGCGCTGCCCGCCACCAGCACGTCCGCACCGGCGGCGACGCACTGCGGAGCGGTGGCGGCATCCACGCCGCCGTCCACTTCCAGCAGGAATTTCAGGCCACGGCGGTCTTTTTCCGCCTTGAGCCAGCGGAGCTTGTCGAGGGCCGAGGGCATGAACTTCTGGCCGCCGAAGCCAGGCTCCACGCTCATGACCAGCACGAGGTCCAGCTGGTCGAGGTAGTAGCCCAGCTCTTCCACCGGGGTGCCGGGCTTGATGGTCATGCCCACCTTGCAGCCCTGGGCCTTGATGGCGTCGATGGTCTCCTGGATGTCGTCGTCGCACTCGAGGTGGAAGTTGAGCAGGCTGGCACCGGCCTTGGCAAAAGCCTCGGCGTACTGCTGGGGGTGGGTGATCATCAGGTGGACGTCATAGAAAGCGTCCGGCAGGGCCTTGTGCAGGCTCTTGAGCACCGGGACGCCAAAACTGATGTTCGGCACGAAGTGGCCGTCCATCACGTCATAATGCAGCATCTGCGCACCGGCATCCAGCACCATACGGCAGTCTGCGCCGAGATGGCTGAAGTCAGCCGAAAGGATAGAAGGACTGATCGTTGTCATTTTATTTTACTCCCCGTTATTTTTTAGAGAATTTTTGTAATTTTGCTCTGCCGCCGTCCCTGCGGCATCTCCCACAGGAGCAGTCGGCATAGTCGATTATAGTTTACATGAAAACAGCGAAAAAATCAAACCCGCCGCCGTGTTTTTCACGGAAAAGACGTAAGTTCTGCGTATCTCCCCTCTTCCACAATGCAAAAAGCAGCCAGACCGCTCCTTTGAGGGGCAGTCTGACCGCTGTGAAGTTAGTCTACCGGCTTCATGCTGGCCGGGTCTTCCACCGCACCGGGGCGGCCGCTCTCGTCGGGCAGACGCTTCATGCCGCCGGGGTTGGGGGGCTGGACGGCAGGGTGAAGACGAACCTGCACCACTCGCCCTGCTTGCTCTCCACCCGTATCTGGCCGCCGGAGAGGTTGACCAGCACCTTGCAGATGTTCAGGCCGAGACCTGCGCCCCGGGCGTGGAGACCCCGGGACTGGTCTTCTTTGTAGAAGCGCTGGAAGACGTAGGGCAGCGCCTCGGGGCTAATGCCCTGGCCGGAGTTCCAGATGGAGACTTCCACCTCCGGGCCCAGCCTCTCCACCCCGAAGCGGATGGTGCCGCCTGCCGGGGTGAACTTGATGGCGTTGTCCAGCAGATTGTAGGCCACCTGATGGATGAGGTCGGGGTCGGCATAGACCAGCACCTTCTCATCCATGGTCAGGCCGTCAATGTCTATCATGCCGTCGTTGATGCGCTGCTCCGCCGAGAGGGCCACGCCAGTCAGCGTCTCCCAGATGTTGAACATCCGGGCGTTCACCTGATATTCGCCGCTCTCCAGCTTCGAGAGGTCCAGCATATTCTGGATGAGGCGCGCCAGACGGCCCGTCTCCTCACTGACCAGCTGTAAGTAGTGGTTCTGCATATCGGGCGGGATGGTGCCGTCCAGAATGCCGTCGATGAAGCCCTTGATGGTGGTCATGGGGGTGCGCAGCTCGTGGGCAATATTGCCCATGAACTGGCCCCGGGAGTTGTCGTTGGACTGGATATTGTCCGCCATCTTGTTGAAGGTGCGGGCCAGGTCGGCCACTTCGCCTTCGCCGTCCACGCCCTCGACCCGGACGGACAGGTCGCCGCCGCCGAAGCGCTGGGCCGCATCCGTCACCTTCTGGATGGGGTCGGTGAGCTTATGCATCATCACCTTGGTGAGGACGCTGGCCACCAGCAGCATCAGACAGGCCGAGAGGAAGAAGTTCGAGAAGAACTCCTTGCGGAACTCCACCAGCCGGTCGCCCGACGAGCAGAGGAAAAGGTAGCCGGTACACTCGCCGCTCTCGCTGCGCATCTCATGCACCGAGATGTAGCTTTTCTCGGTCAGTACGCCGTCCAGCGTACCGAAGATGTGATAATTCTCCTTGGCCTTGGCCGACTTTTCCAGCACGGACGCCTCTACACATCCCCGGCCAGATCGTCCGGGTCTGAGGCCAGCACACGTTGCCGTCGCAGTCGGTGAAGAACAGGTACACTTCCGCGCTCTCGCCGATGAGCTCGAGCTCGGTGTTCAGGCTTCCAGTTCTTCGCCTTCCGGCAGAGCGGCTTCCTGCACCAGATGGGACGCCGTGCGCTGGGCCACATTGACCACTTCGTCCAGCACGTCGTACCGCTCCTGCGCGAAGTAGTTGCTGAACAGCACCAGCTCCGAGCCGCCCATGATCACCGTGCCAAAGATGAGCAGGGTGCTCATGAGCGAGAAGAACGCAACGGAAACACTTTTGCGCATTACTGACGCACCTCGAATTTATAGCCCACGCCCCAGACGGTCTTCAGCTCCCATTTATCGGAAGCACCGGCCAGCTTCTCGCGCAGGCGCTTGACATGGACATCGATGGTGCGGCTGTCGCCGTAGTATTCGAAGCCCCACACCTCGTCCAGCAGCTGGTCGCGGGTGTAGACCCGGTTGGGGTGAGAGGCGAGGCAGTTCAGCAGTTCCAGCTCCTTCGGGGGAGCTTCCACCACCTTTCCCTTGACCCGCAACTCGTAGCTGTTCATGTCGAGACGGAGGTTGTCGAACTCGATGACGCCCTCGGAGCTCTCGGTCTGGGACGTGGTGACGGTGCAGCGGCGCAGCACCGCCTTGATGCGGGCCACGACCTCTTTGGTGTCGAAGGGCTTGACCATGTAGTCGTCTGCGCCCAGCTCGAGGCCCAGCACCTTGTCAAAGGTCTCGCCCTTGGCCGTCAGCATCATGACCGGGGTGTTGCCCAGCTTGCGGATGCGGCGGCAGACCTCGAGGCCGTCCATCCTGGGCATCATGACGTCCAGCAGCACCATGTCGGGCTTGAGCTGGTTGAACTTTTCAAGGCCCTCTTCGCCGTCGTTGGCCGTCGTGACCTGATAGCCCTCCTTGGTCAGGTAGAGCCGCAGCAGCTCGCAGATGTTGGTATCGTCGTCCACAACGAGTATCTTTTCGTTTGCCATGTGAGTGTTCCTCCTCTATCCAGTCCAAAGCCAGCCCCCGCCGGGCGCTGGCCGCAATTTTGATGTTGACCTATATTTTATTATACGGGACAGTTATGACAAAATAAAGAAGGTTTTGTATGATTTTTGAATCTTTGGCAAGCAAAAGGCCGCAGGAAGCGGCACTTTTCCTGCGGCCTTATCTTATTTCTGTGCTCGGTCTGCCTGTTGTAAAGCCGCACCTTTGGTCATCCCTCGTGTGCAAAGATTATATCATACCACACATAGTCACCCTGTTCCTGCACACTGATTCCTACATATACATCTTCCCGAATCGTCGTCTTACCGGGTGTATTCAGTTCCGTCTGAAAATTGTTTCGGAAGTATTCTGTCAGCTGATTTTTCGTGAAGTGGTCTCGCGGAAGTCCTGTTACTGTCCAATTTTCCCTTCCACCATACTTGTAGCCCTTTCCGCCGTCTTTGAACTCCTGCGGAACTGGTGAAAGCTCGTCGTGCTTTTTTCCGTTCATCATTTCCAGCGCACGCTGTGCTGAAAGCTGGCTTATTTTATCCACTTCTTGAACTGTGCCGTCCAATCCAACTTCTTTGCGTGCAGCATTGATCGAATCCAGGATAATTTGCGCTATTCCCTCTTCTTCAGGAGAGGGCGGTGTAGGTGCGCTGCTACCGCCACCACTACATCCGCCCAGTGCTCCCGCAACAGATGTCGCCAGCACCACGGTGCCAGTAGCTTCAGGAATTTGCGACGATTCATTTTGTCAGACATAGTTTCGTCTCCTAACTTCAAAATTTTGCACGGAGCGTCTGTGCGCCTTCCGCTGTGTTCCAGAATGTAATTTTTTCTTCACTCTGCTGTCCGTTTTCCATTTCATAGACCACAAGCCATTGGTCATCGAGGTCGTCAATTTTCAGTGTCATAGTTTCACCATAGAAATCCGAGATTTTCAAAACATCATCATTTACAAGTGACCATTTTCCCTGACCGTAAGAACCTGGAATCGTAACCGTTCCATCGTCGTAAAGCGTAAAGCTCACACTCTCCGACCACTGCCGATACCAGTTGTTTGCCAGAAGCTTTTTCATCTCTTTTTCGCGGCTGCCGGTAGTATTCTGAGTCACACATACTGCAACTACAGCACACACAATAACGGCACATATTGCGTATAAAATCGTCTTCTCCTTCTTGGACATAACTTTACACCTTTCTCTATCCGTTTGTTACTCGTCCGATTTTCACTTGCCACGAATCCTTTTCCAGTCAAATGTCACTGTTAGCTTTTGCCTTGGGCGTCAAGACAGATATTCGTAAGAACCGTCACTGCTGATTTTTGCAACATGGCTATTCAAACTAGCATATGTATACCCGTTATAGACTTCACAGATTCCCCTGTGTCCTGACGAACTATCCTGTGCATATCCATAAGAGCCGTCAAATTTTATTCTATCCCATTCATCAAGCTTCGTCCCGGTTTGGTCATATGTATACCACTGCTCCGTATTTTCTTCGCAGGTAGTAATAAGAACACCATCAGCTGTCTGGTATACATATCTGACTGAACCTTTTTGCGGTTCCGCCGCCCATGTTCCGTCTCTCTTTATAACGCCCCAAAATGGAACACCCTCTGGATTTTTCATCTGTAAGACTGCATAGCCGTTGATAAACCGGGGTTCATCCTCATAAATCGATTGAATATTATATTGGCTCAGGTCGATTACTTGATTCAAATGGACATCATAAAACCCCGATGGATAATCCTCAAAATCATCTGCATCTCTCCTGACATCCAAATAAATCAGCCTTCGCTTAATACTGGCGTTTCGCTTCGTCTTGACTTTATGGCCTCCCATTCCGGAAGCTCATTAAAATCATCATCGAGTGCTCTCAGCCCCGGCATTGTTCGAATCATCAGGTTCTTCTGCCTGTATCAGATACGCATTGGGTTCCCGTACCGAGAAAAATTTTTCGGTATCAATGTTCATAAACACATAATAAAAATCACTACGGATGCGATATACGCTTCCTCCACAGTATGCAAATGCCTGTGAGATTCCAATCGAATCGTAGTCATTATTCGCAAGGTCTTTATATACGGTATCAGAATTCATTTTCGAAAACTCATCACGTGTAGTATCACATTGAAAACGAATTTCACCGTTCGTATCCCAAGCGGTTATAATTGCCTTTGTTCCTTCAATCGAGTCCTCTCTTCTTACTGTCCAGAGCAGCGTACCATCGTCATCCTTCGCATACCGGATGATAATTTCATCATTCGATAGATAAGACGGCCTGAAAAGCGTTCCATCCTCTTTTGCCATCACACGGTACTTGTCATACACATCCCGTTATAAAAACCAGAAGCAATGTAAGTATCGCTTTCAAAGACATGATGAACTCTTCCGTCCACGTCAAACAGACAGTATCTGTTCCCACTATCGCCATAGAGCATTCCGACCGAAAGCTCTTCCATATTCGGGTATTCAAGCGCACAACCATTATAATTTTGCGCTATTTCCTTCAATGTTGGATACCCTGCATTCGCACTTTCGGCAAGCTCCGCAGACTCCACACTAGAACTCTCACTTATCGAAGCCGACTGAAGTGGCTGGCCGCTTTCCTCTTTTTCCGCAGATGAGTAACTGTCTTTTCCATTAGAACATCCCGAAAGAACAATCGCTGCCACAACTCCGAGTGCAGCCAGTCTCTGAGCGGTTCTCATAGATTTCACCTCTTTCTGTCCTTCCTCATTTACCCAGCATTCTTTTTTGCATCCTCAGCCGTATGCCAGAATACGATTGTCTGGTCGGTATTCTTATCCGCATTCGGCGGGCCAAAGGTCACTGATTTTTTATCGATAGCGATTATCGTGAAAATCTCGCTATTCCCATAGAATCCGGTAAGCGTAAACTGGTCTTCGTTCGCAATCGACCATGTTCCTTTTCCGTAGTCATTATCAATCATGCAGGTTCCGTCATCATAAATCGTGAACGCCAAGTCATCCGAACCCTGACGGTACCATGTACCGATAATGAGTTCCTTTTTATTTTTCTTCCCGCATCCCGTCAGCGGTGCTGCCGCACACACCAGAGCCGTCGCCGCCGTAAGCTGTAAGAATCCACGTCGCGTGATATTTTTCATTTTGACTGTCTCCTTCTAAGGCAGCTCATCTAAAAAGCGAGCCGTCCACCATGCGCATGACAAAAGTAAGGATCCACTCTATCACCTTTGCACCCATTGCAACATAGCCGAATGCCACCGAAAGAAGCGCCTTTTTCCACCAGTTTTCTTTTTTGTTCAGACTTTTGCGTATTTTCTCGGAAAGGATAACACCGATCCAGCCATTTCCGTTTTCAATGCCCTTCCACGAGATCCATCCGCCCCATGCCCAAAGGGCAAACATGCACAATGCAACCGTCATAGTTCTTTCTCCCTTTTTTCGTTATCAGCGTTCCTCATAGTAGGCACAGCCGTTCCGGTCACTCGGGCGATTATAGCCGTGTGTCCAGCCTTTCTCGCAAAGGCAGTACACCTCGCCGTCTCTCCAGTCACTCCGGTCAGCATAGACGCAGTCGCTGCAATTTCCGTAGAAGCATCCCTCCGGCAGAACAACAGCATCATTTTCTTGTTTTTCACGTTCTTCATGTTAAGTTCCTCCTTGACATTTGATACAATCTCTTTTTATTACGACTTTCTCATTGTTGCGTACTGCCTTATATGCCACCACCTTACGCTCCGGCATTACAACAACAGGAAAGTACAGACAACCAATTTTTTTCGGCATTACTTCCATAATGCGAACGATATATTCTTTATCTCCTTCGGAAAGGCTTTCTGTGCCGCCGAAATGCACATGAAACATTCCCATAAACTGTATCCCAGTTTCAGCCCATTGGTTGATTTTCTGATTCAGGAAGCGTGTATCAGGTGTATAACTGCAAGGATGTTTACCCAATATTCCTTTATCCAAGCAGATATTTGTAACCACGTCATTTCTTCCGCCTAATATTCCCCCGCTCTCTGGTGGAATATTTGAAAATCCCTGTCGAATTGAGTCTATCACCGCTTCAGAGCATATGTTCATCTCGCCCATCCTTTCCGTCAGTAGTTCAAGTCCTTCCGCCCAAGTCTCTGTCTTGGCTCTTATTTTAACGGATTATCCGTTAAAAATCAAGATATTCGGGCCATCCTTTGTAGACTTTCTACAAAGAGGTGAATCCTATGCTATACACAGAACGCATCAAGGCACTGCGCAGCGATCACGACCTCAACCAGACGCAGGTCGCGCGGGCTATCCATGTTGCCCAGACCACTTATTCCGACTACGAAAAGGGCAAAGTGCGCATCCCGGTCGAGTGCCTCATCCAGCTGGCGAAATTCTACGACGTCGATATGAACTATATCACCGGCGTCAGCGACACCCTCCGGCCATTCCCCAAGCCGCCTGTCTCCCTATAACGCACCAAAAGGGGCCTCCTTTGCAGGAGGCCCCTTTTGCATATCACGGGCTGGTCAGAATGGGGGACGCAGCCCGGTTTCTGGTATTTTCAGGGAAATGCGCTCAAATCCTTTGAAGCAGTCTTTACAGGATGGGGCTCTGGATGTTGTCGTTGTTCTTGATGCCGTGCTTCTCGGCGTAGCCGGTCAGCATCAGGGTCAGAGCGCCGTCGCCGGTGACGTTGCAGGCAGTGCCGAAGCTGTCCTGCAGGGCGAAGATGGCGAGCATCAGAGCGGTGCCGGCGTCATCGAACATCAGAACACCGGTGATGAGGCCCAGAGAAGCCATGACGGTACCGCCGGGGACGCCGGGAGCGCCGATGGCGAAGATGCCGAGCAGGGCGCAGAAGAGGAGCATGGTGCCGATGCTGGGCAGGTGGCCGTAGAGGATCTTGGAGATGGTCATGCAGAAGAAGACCTCAGTCAGGACAGAGCCGCAGAGGTGGATGTTGGCGAACAGGGGGATGCCGAAGCTGACCATATCCTTGCGCAGGACCTTGCTCTTGCGGGCGCAGTCCAGAGCGACAGCCAGAGTGGCGGCGCTGGACATGGTGCCGACAGCGGTCAGGTAAGCGGGGCCGTAGTGGCGGAGGACTTCCCAGGGGTTCTTGCCGGAGTATGCACCGGCCAGCAGATACAGGACAGCCAGCCAGATATAGTGGCCTGCCATGACGATGAGGATGATCTGGATGAAGGCGGGCAGCTGGTGGGTGATCATGCCCTCATAGCTCAGGTTGCAGAAGGTAGCGGCGATATAGAAGGGCAGCATGGGGATGATGATCTTGCCGACGATGTCCAGCACGATGTTCTGGAACTCGCCGAGGAAGTCGCAGGTGAGCTTGCTGTTGGTCCAGGTAGCGGCCAGACCCACCAGAACGCTGAGCACGAGGGCGCTCATGACGCTCATGATCTGGGGGATGTTCAACTCGAACACGACGTCGGGCAGGGTCCGCAGACCGGCCACCTCAGTGTCGATGGACAGGTGCGGGATGAGGGCGTAGCCTGCGCCGGTGCTCATGAGGGCTGCGCAGACAGAGGAAACGTAAGCGATCACGATCGCCACGCCCAACAGGCGGGAAGCGTTCTTGCCCAGCTTGGTGATGGACGGGGCGATGAAGCCGATGATGATGAGCGGCACGCAGAAGGTGATGAGCTGGCCCATGATATACTGTAAGGTGACGACCACCTTCATGACGCTCTCCGGGAAGACCTGGCCCAGGATGACGCCGATGATGATACCGAGAAGCAGTCGGAACGGCAGGTTATCGAATAGCTTTTTCATAATAATTTACCCCTAATTCTCCTGCGCTTCGGGCGCAGGGTGTTTTTTGCAGGATGCGGATGCAGGCTTGCCAGGGTTTTTCGAGGACGCTTATTCGGCGTCCGGAGCATGTTCTTTATTGAGCATCAGATCGAGGATAACGCTGTCGCTGGTGCCGTGGGTGCTGAGGATGGCGAAGTTGTCCAGCGTGCGCTCCACGTTCTCTTCCACGATGCCGTCGGTGCTCTGGACGCGGACGCCGCGGGTACCCATGGCCGCTGCCTGACAGGCGGCATTGACGCAGGTGGAAATTTTCAGGGCGCAGTCGGCCTTTGCGCCGTCGCACACCATGCCGGTGACATTGCCCACCATGTTCTGGATAGCGCAGCATATCTCATGGTAGCCGCCGCCCAGCAGGTATGTAATGCCGCAGGCCGCGCCGGTGCCGGCGACGGTGGCGCCGCACAGGTTGCTCAGACGGCCAAACTTCGACTTGATACGGATGGCGATGAGGTTCGACAGGGTGACGGCACGCAGCATGGTGGGCTCGTCGATGTCCAGCCAGTGGGCAGCAGCCACGACGGGCATCGTCGCAGTGATGCCCTGATTGCCGCTGCCGGAGTTTGCCACCACCGACACTGGAGCACCTGCCATACGGGCGTCTGCGCCCGCAGCGGCGGCTATCATGGAGTTGGTGGTCAAATCGCGGGTCATGAGGCCCTTGCGGCAGTTGAGGTCGAGGTTGCGGCCGATGGCGAGGCCGTATTCCTTCGAGAGGCCCTCATCGCTGATGACGGAGTTTACCTTCACGGCACTGCGGATGATGTCGATGGGGTCGTTCATCGGGTCGAGCTCTTTGGTGCAGTAGTCCCAGATGGAGCGGACGGTCAGGAAGGACGCGATCTGCTCCGGGGAGACCACATCGCTGTCGCCTGCGGCGGCGGTGTCCGTGTCCCGCTTGTCGAGGGTGGCCACCCCGTCCTGCTCCACCAGCACGACGTTGGTGTGCAGGTCGCGGACGATGGCACGGCCCGTATGGCCGCCGCCCTTGGCAATGACCTCGATGTAAAGCTTCTGCGGCACCTGCGCCACATTCACCCTGACCTTGCCGGCTTTGACCAGCGCGGCGGCAGATTCCACCGTCTCGCGGGGGACGTGGTTCATGACTTCCAGCAGATAGACCGGGTCGCCGCCCAGCGCACCGATGGCGGCGGCATAGTCCATGCCCTCGTAATCGGTGCCGGGGATGCCCGCCGACATGGCGTTCTTGATGATGTTGATGCTGGCGTTGACCGTGATCTCTTCGGCCTTGTCCACACCGGCCTTCCGCAGGGCCTGACCCGCCTCGGCGGCAGTCAGCGCCACAGCGCCCGGCTCGGTGCAGCCGGTAGCCAGCTCCATCTCACTGTTCAGGATGCGAATGAACATGTTCTGTTCCATAGTGTTGCACCGTCTCTTTCTCTTATAGGATGCTCTGTTACTTCACGGCGATGCATTCGATCTCCAGCGGTGCGCCTTTCGGCAGTTTCGCCACCTGCACGGCGCTCCGCGCGGGGAAGGGCTGGGCGAAGTATTCGCCGTAGACTTTGTTCATCTCAGCAAAGTCGTTCATGTCGGCCAGAAAGACCGTGGTCTTGACCACATCGGCCAGGGTCATGCCCTGCTCGGCAAGGATGGCCTGGATGTTCTTGAGGGACTGTGCGGTCTGGGCTGCGATGCCTCGGGGATGGCCCCGTGGCGGGGTCGATGGGGAGCTGGCCGGAGACGTAGACCGTCT